>Ga0209189_1000084_pt1 | contig 78137 bp, 61 predicted proteins | sample C_130820_EF_Meta_FD_187308 | JGI IMG/M metagenome (GOLD analysis project Ga0209189, IMG submission 187308) | Freshwater microbial communities from Lake Croche, Canada to study carbon cycling - C_130820_EF_MetaG (SPAdes) (version 3) | ecosystem: Environmental > Aquatic > Freshwater > Lake... | reverse complement strand
CTCGTAGAGTTACTCGTCGTCATCGCGATCATCGGCGTGCTGGTCGGGCTCCTCCTGCCGGCGGTGCAGTCGACGCGGGAGTCGGCCCGCCGCATGAGTTGCGGCAGCAAGTTGCGGCAGTTCGGCCTCTCGCTTTTGAACTACGAGTCGGCCAAGCGGGCGTTTCCGCCGACCGACATTCGGACCGGCTCGACCGCCGGCTGGTCGCTCCATGCCCGTCTGCTCCCGTATGTGGAGGAGGCCACGATCGCCGATCGGCTCGACTTCACGAAGACCCCGTTTACCGGTCCGTACACCGGCCAGGCGCCCGCCGCGGATTTCGTGGCGATCTTCGCGACGCCGATCACGGTGCTGCTCTGCCCGAGCGATCCGGCACCCGCCGTGCAGAAGTCGAATGGCTATGCCTACGGCGGCAACAACTACATGGTGAGCATCGGCAGCGCGACCGCCGACGGCAGCGGGAAGGCCTACTGGGACTTCAGCAAGCCGACCGACGGCATCGTCTACGAAAACTCGAAGGTCAAGGTGTCGCAGGTGACCGACGGCCTCTCCAAGACCGTGATTGCCAGCGAGGCGGTGCGGAGCATCGGCGACGACACGACCTTCCCGGTCGGATCTCCGCCGTCCTTTCCCTACCAGTACACGCTCAATGGATCGACCTACTTCAACGCGGGGCCACCGCTCACGTTGAAGACCAACACGACGACACCCACCACGGCCGACATCGATGCCAAGGTGACGACCTGGGCGACCGATTCGGCGGTGACCGGATGGCGCGGCGCCTCGAGCGCCGCGATGCGCGGCCGGGGGCTGGCCTGGGCGGCCACCACGCAGGGCAACACGCTCACCAACGGGTTCCTCCCGCCCAACAGCCGGATCCCCGACTATGTCGCCCATTGGTCCGGATTCTTCGGCCCCAAGAGTTTTCACCCTGGAGGAGCCAACGTGCTCTTCGGTGACGGCCGTGTCGTCGTGCTCTCGGAGAACACCGACACCACGCTCCATCGGGGGCTCCACAGCATCAACGGCGGAGAGGCGGTGTCCAATGACTGACCGACGATTGACCGGGCGACGATTCCTGCCGGCGGCGCTCTTCTGGTGCCTGGCCTGCTGCCCGTGCGGTGCGCTCGCCCACGACACATGGCTCGAGGCGGTGCCGCGGCTCGTGCAGCCGGACGACGTGGTGCACGTCGGGCTGTTCCTCGGCAACCACGGCAACGACCACCGCGACTTCAAGATCGCCGGCAAGGTCGGTTCGCTCGACGAGGTGCGGGTCGAGGTGCTCGCCCCCGACGGCCGGAAAACCGACCTCGTACCCGCCATGACCGACGTGGGGTACGCGCCGAAGGAGGGCTTCTGGTCGGGGCGGTTCGTGCCGGCCGTGGAGGGACTGCACTGCGTCGCCCACTTCCGGCAGGGGGTCCGTCACGGGGCGATGGGATTCAAGGGGGGCAAGACCTACTTTCTCGCGTCGGAATCGCTCGACAAGCCGGGCAAGCCGGCCGGTGATCTCCCGGGGCCGCTCGGCCATCCACTCGAGCTCGTGCTGGCGAGCCATCCCGTGCTGGGATGCGGTCCCGGGCAGCCGATCGCCGTGCAGCTGCTCTTCAAGGGAGAACCGCTGGCGGATCAGGTCGTGTCGTTCATTCCGCGCGGCGCGACGCTCGAGGAGGGGTTCGACGGCACCCATGAGCGCAGGACCGACAGCGACGGTCGGTGCAGCTTCACCCCCAGGGAAGGCAACGTGGTGCTGGTCGTCGCCCACCTCGTGAAGCCGGAAGAGCGCGGGGAGGGGTTCGACAAAACGTCATACGCCGCCACGCTCGTGATCGACGTGCCGCAGCGCTGCCCGTGCTGCGAGTGACGCCGCGGGGCTCACTGCGGCGGCGGGACCTCTGCGGCGGGCTGTTCCGACGGTGGCGCGGCAGGGGGCGGCGGGGGAGGGGGCGGCGCGGGGATTGACGCCCGTTCCGCCTCGAGCTTCCGGGCGAGCGCCGCGAACTGGCCGTCGAGCCGCGTCTTCAGGTTCGCCATCTCGGCGTCGAGCTTCGCCATCTCGCCGTCGATCCGCTTCCCGGTCGCGGCCAGGAGCTTTTCCACCTCCGCGGCCGACTGCCGCTCGATCCGCTTCATCTCCGCCTCGATCCTGGCGAGCGTCTCCTGCTGCCGCGCGTCGGCCGTGGCCGCGAGCTTCTTCGACTCTCCCGCCAGCGAGGCGTCGATGTCGCGCTGTTCCTTCTCGAACCGCGCGTCGAGGGCGGCGGTCTTCGCGTCGAGCGCCTTGTCGATGCGGGCATCGAGTTCGGCGGCCTCCTGATCGAACAGATTTTCAAGTTCCGCCGCATCGGTGCGCGTCTGCTCGGCGAGTGTGGCCGCCTCAGCGGCGACTCGCGCCTCGAGCGCCGTTTCGAGGTCGTGTTTCGCGGCCTCGACCCGCACGTGAACCTTTCGCGTGACGTCGCGCGACAGCTGGGCGTAGAGCTCCGCCCGCCGCTTCTCCCAGATCTGCCGAAACGGCCACGCCGCCGCGGCGTCGCCCATCGCCGCCGCACCCACGATTCCCACCAGCAGGCAGGCAATGACCGTGCGCATCTGTCTCTCCTCGTCGTGACCCGGCCCTCATGGACTGGTTTCGGCGAACCGGCCGCAGGGGCCGTGACGCCGCGCGATCGGATGGCGAAACTTGCCGGAATCGCCGGACTTCGCCCCGGCGTCCTCACGCAGGCGGCACGCGCGGGGTTAGTCGCCGTCCGTTGGCCCGCTTGCCCGTCTTCACGCCCGGCCTGCCCGGCCGGCAGGACCCGCATGGGCCGCCCAGACCGCGGCGGCGAGTGCGACGGCCGCGGTCTCGATCCGGAGGATGTGGGGCGCGAGCGCGAGCCGGCGACAGCCCGCGGCTTCCGCGGCGGAGAGTTCCTCGGCCGTGAACCCGCCCTCCGGCCCCACGAGCGCGAGAATCGGTCCGGCATGCGATCCCACCAGCGCCGGCGCGGGCCCGCCGGCAGGATCGGCGACGAGGCCCAACGTGGCGGCATCGAGGCCGTCGAGCAGCGACTCCACGGTGCATGCCGGCGCGATCTCCATGAGCGTGTTTCGTCCGCATTGCTTGCAGGCCTCGATGACGCCGCGTCCGAGCCGTTCGATGGCCGCCGGCGTGGCTGCGGCGACGCCGCGCGCCGTGACGAGCGGCACGAGGCGGGCGCAGCCGAGTTCGGTCAGTTTCTCGACCATCCACTTCTGCCGATCCCCCTTGGGAAGGGCCACGGCGAGCGTCAGGTTCGAGGGGGCGGCGTCCGCCTGCTGCGGTGGTCCCACTTCGAGCCCGATCCGGTCGCGGCCGATCGCCACGATCCGCGCGGGCCACTGGAGTCCGCGCCCGTCGAACACGGACACGGTGTCGCCGGGCTTCGCACGCAGCACGCGAGACAGGTGGCGCGCCTCGTCGCCGACGAGTTCGGCACGGCCGTCCTGCGGCGGCGCTGCGATGAAGAAACGTTCGCTCATGGAGGCCCCGGCGAGGCGTGTTTCCGGCGGCGAATCTTCTCCTGACCCGGACCGCCCGAGCCGCTAGACTCCGCGCCATGGTACGCGATCACTGGCAGTTCACGGCGGCTCCGTTCGACGGCGGGCTCGAGCCTGCCGCGTTCCATGCAGGGACGGCCCAGGAGGAGGCCCTGGCGCGGCTCGAGTGGCTGCTCGAGGAGCGGCAGCGGTTCGCCCTCGTCGTGGGGACGGAGGGCCTGGGGAAGAGTCACCTCGCCGCCGTCGCGGTGCGCCGACTGGGCGGGCTCGGGGCCGAGACGACCCTCCTCTCCCTGCGGGGGCTGGCCGTCGGTGATTGGCTCGAGATGCTCCTGGAACGGCTGCCGCTCGACGCCGCGAGCCGCGCGGAGCCCGTGCGACCCTGGCAGAAACTCGAGCACAGGCTCCGGGAAAACACGCTCATGGAACGGACGACGGTACTGGTGTTCGACGACATCGACCGCGCCCCGGCCGACGCCCTCGACGGCATCGCCCGGCTCATCGGTGCGGCCGAACCGCGGTTCAACCGCGTGGCGGTGGTGGCCACCGCCACGCCGACCGGCGTTGCCGGGTTGCCCGCGGGGATCCGCGAGCGTGCCACGGTGCGCATCGAACTTCATCCGTGGGACGAGGCCGACGTCGTCCGGTTCCTCGCGCGGGCGCTGGGGCGGGCGGGTGGGCGGGCCGACATTTTCACCCCCGAGGCCGCAGCGACGCTCACGCGGTTCACCGCGGGTGTGCCGCGGATGGTGGCGCGGCTCGCGCATCTGGCGCTCGCGGCGGCGGCCGGCGACGGGCTGGGCCGAATCGACGCGGCGACCGTCGAGCGGGCCTGGCGCGAACTCGAGCCCTCGTCCGGGACGCCGGCGTGTCCCGTGGCGGAGGAGCCGGCGGAGCCGGTCGCGAACGCACGGGTCCGCGTCGTGCGGCGGCTGTGGGGTTAGCCGCTATTTCCCGAGCGCCCGCTTGATCGCCGTGATCGCTTCACCGGCCGCAGCGCTGAGCTTCGCGTCGGCGTGCTTCGTGAGGGGCTGGAGAGCCGGCAGCGCCGCCTTCGCCGCGCCGCCCATGTTCGCGAGTTCCCGGGCCGCGGCGATGCGGCTTTCCGTGGAGCCGTTCTCGAGGTCGGCGATGTAGCCCTTGACGAGCAACTTGCCCATCGTCTTCGGGCCCTTCGGCCGGTTCCCAGCTGCCGGTTTGCGGCCGTTGCCCGCCGCACGACTGCCGCACCCGCAGCCGGTGAGCGCGACGAGGCCGACGAGCAACAGCATGCGACGCCGCATGGAATGTTCCTTCTGGCGAACCTGGGCGGCCTTTCCGGAATGGTGCGGATGGTAGCAGGAGCGGCCGGCGCGGAAAATCACGCGCGGATTTCGGATCGGGCCCCGCATCGCCTAGACTCGGGTTCTTCCGGGAGCGGCATTCGGTGGCACACACGCGCGACAGGCATGACCCGACACCGCGGATCGTAGCGGTCTCGCCCGACGACGGATCCGCCATCGATCTGCGGAATCCGGCGCTGGCGGCACTCCTGTCGTGGGCGGTGCCCGGGCTCGGGCAGATCTACCAGGGGCGGCTCTTCAAGGGACGGCTGTTCATGGGCGCGATCCTCGGCACGTTCCTCGCCGGCATGTGGCTCGGCGGCGGCAAGGTCGTGTATGCGTCGTGGAAGCCGGGCGACACCCGCTGGCCGTTCGTCTGTCAGGCCGGCGCTGGGCTCGTGGCGCTGCCCGCCGTCGTGCAGTCGCTGCAGCTCAACGGCGTCGCGCGGCAGCCGCTCTTCGGCAGCCCGTTCATGGCGCCGCCGCTCGTCGCCGGGCAGTATGTCTCCCGCGCCTATGCCGACAGGCTCGCGGCCTCCGACCCCGACATCGATGCCGAGGACTTCTTCGACCGGCCGCCGCTCAGGCAGTTTCGCGGCGAGCAGGTGTCGCACTGGCATCGGCGACTCGGCCGCTGGTTCGACATCGGCACGCTGTACACGATGCTCGCGGGAATGCTCAACGTGCTCGTCGTCTACGACGCCTGGGCCGGCCCGCTCGGTACGCCGACCGACGAAGACCGCAAGTCCAGGTCCGACCGCACCACCTGAAACCCCGTTCGAGTCCCGCACCGGCAAGGAGGCCAGTTCATGCTCACCTCATTGGTCGCATTCGCGACGCCGACGTTCATGACGCCCGTCGTCCTGGCCGCGCTCGTCGATCGCGTGCCCGGCATCTTCTTCGGCCTGCCCCTGATGGCGCTGGCCAGCCTGATCTTCGCGGCGACGCACCACGAGGATCCGGCCGAGATCCGCTTCGCGGCGATCCACTGGGCCGTGTGGCTCGGCGGAATCCTCGGCCTCGTGCTCGCCGCCGTGCTGCTGCTCGGCTGGTTCGCCTAGGCGTTGGAGGCGGCGAGGCGGCGGAGCTGGCCGCAGGCCGCGTCGATCCGGGCGCCCTTGCGGCGGCGGACGTGCACGTTGACGCCGGCCGCCCGCAGGATGTCGAGGAACCGCTCCCGGTCGGCCTGCGTCGGCTCCTCGTAGGGCAGTCCGGCCACGCGGTTGTAGGGAATGACGTTGACGAGGATGGCGCGGCGAGCGAGCAGCTGGACGAGGGCGTGCGCGTGCTCCGGCTGATCGTTGAGCCTGCCCAGCAGCACGTACTCGAATGTCAGCCGGCGGCCCGAGGCCTCCCAGTAGCGGTCCGCTGCGGCCATCACCTCGACGAGCCCGATCGACTTGTTGACCGGCACCAGCCGCGTGCGCAGGTCGTCGTCGGCGGCGTGGATCGACACGGCGAGGTTGTAGGACGGGTTCTCCGCCGCGAGCCGGTCGATCGCCGGTGGCAGTCCGACCGTGGAAATCGTGATCCGGCGCTGCGAGATGCCGAGGCCGTCGGGATCCTGGGCAGAGGACAGTGCCGGCAGCAGGCGGTCGAGGTTCGCCAGCGGCTCGCCCATGCCCATGACGACGATGTGGCTGAGTCGCTCCCCGGCGGGAAGGAGCGCCTGCAGCCGGAGCAGCTGCTCGATGATCTCGCCCGTGGTGAGGTTGCGCACCACGCCGTCGAGCCCGCTCGCGCAGAACACGCACCCCATCGCGCAGCCCACCTGCGAGCTGATGCACACGGTGCGGCGGGCCCCCGCGTCGTCGGCGCCCGGCCCCTGCTCGCGCAGGAGAACGCACTCGATCCGCTGCCCGTCGTGGAGCTCGAGGAGCAGTTTCTCGGTGCCGTCTTCCGCCCGCGTGTGTTTCGCGATCGACGTCGTCCAGATGCGAAACGCCGCCGTCAGATCGAGCCGCAGGCCCTTCGGCAGATCGGTCATCGCGTCGAACGATTCCGCCCTGCCGCCGGTGAGCCAGCGCCGGATCACCCGGGCCCGCCACGTCGGCTGTCCCCGCGCCGAGAGCCACTCGGGCAGTGCGACGTCGGGTTCGAGGATATGCTGCATCGGAGGGCGATCCACGGTCTGGTGCCGCGGGCGGGCCGGAGGTAAGGTTTTGGTTCGCGGACGGTCCAATATACGCCGACAGTCGCGTCGACCAGCGCACCCCTTCCGATGATCCCATGAGCCAGAAACAACTCGAAGAACGCACCCGCTGGGTGTACGACGACCGGGCGTTTCCCGTGTGGAACAGCTCGTTCGAGAAGGCCGACCGGGCCGAGATGATCCGTGACGACCTCTGGGCCGGCCGCAGCATCTCCATCCTTCTCGCCGTGCTCGTGGCGATCGGGCTGGCCCTGTCGCTCGTGACCGTCGCGTTCATCGCCAACTGGCGGTAGCGATCGCCGTGATCACGATCCAGGCGCCGGCGAAGCTCAACCTCTCGCTCGCCGTGCTCGCCCGGCGGCCCGACTCGTTTCACGAGATCGAGTCGCTGATGGTGCCGGTGAGCCTGTACGACGCGCTCACGGTCGCGGCGTCCCCGACTCCGGGGATCCGGCTCACGGTCCGGTTCGGCGGCAGGCTCGCGCGTCCCGAGGGGCGGCCGCTCGTCCGCGATGTGCCGACGGACGCTTCGAATCTCGTGGTCCGCGCTGCGCGGCTGCTTGCCCACGCGGCCGGGGAGGCCCGGGGGATGGACATCGAACTGGTGAAGGAGATTCCGTCGGGCGCCGGACTCGGCGGCGGGTCGAGCGACGCCGCGGCGGCCCTGCTGGCGGCGGCGGATGCCTGGGGTATCGACTGGCCGCGCGAGCGGCTGGCCGACCTGGCGGCGGAGTTGGGCAGCGACGTGCCGTTCTTCCTCGTCGGTGGCCCCGCGATCGCGACCGGCCGTGGCGAGACGCTCGTTCCCGTGGCCGGCATACCGCCCCTGCACGCGGTCATCGCCTGTCCGGCGAGCGGCCTCTCGACCGCCGCCGTCTACGCACGCTGCGTTCCCGCCGAGGCGGACCGCGGCGGCGCGCGGCGGCTCGTCGAGCGATTGGAGGCGGGGGATCTCGGCGGGGCGTTCGAGCGGATGCACAACACGCTCGAGAAGTCTGCGATCGACCTTTCCCCCGACGTCGGCCGGCTGCTCGCGGCGCTTCGCGACGCCGGTGCCGGACGGCCGATGCTCACCGGCAGCGGCAGCGCGTGCTTCGCGGTCTGCCAGTCGCAGCCGGCCGCCGCGGCACTCGCGGCTCGGCTCGAAGCGGGCGGTTGGCCCGGGGTTTTTCCCGTTCGGATCCTGTCCACGGCCGCCGGCGGGATCTGTTAGGATCCCGTGTGGCGTCGAGGGTCGGACGGCGTCCGTGGCGAGGATGGTTCGGGGGACGCGAGCAGGGGGGGGAGGCATGGAGATCACCGAGGTCCGGATCAAGCTCGTCGAAAACCAGGCCGAACGGTTGCTGGCCTTCTGCTCGATCACGATCGACGGCGCGTTCGTCGTCCGCGATCTGAAGATCATCGTCGGTCCGGCCGGCCCGTTCGTCGCCATGCCCAGTCGCAAGCTGTCGTCCCACTGCCACGCCTGCGGTTTCAAGAACCCGCTCCGGGCCGGCTACTGCAACCAGTGCGGTCGGAAACAGGCCGAGCCGCCTCCTCCGCGTGACGACGAAGGCCGGATGCGGCTGTACGCCGACATCGCCCACCCGATCAACGCCTCCTGCCGCGAGATGATCCAGAACCGCGTGGTCCGCGAGTACGAGGCGGAACTCGTCCGCGCGAAGCAGCCCGGCTACACGTCGCGCTACGACGCGATCGGAGACGAGGAGCGTCGGTGACAGCCGGCCCGGGCCGGCGGCCGCCCGACCTACGACCTCACGAGGGCGTGGAAGTCGGCGGTGAGCCGCCTCGTGACGGGGCCGGGCACGCCCGCACCGATGCCGCGGCCGTCGATGTCCACGACCGGAATCACCTCGGCCGCCGTGCCGGTCAGGAAGCACTCGTCGGCGGTGTAGAGGTCGTGCCGCGTGAGCGTCGCCTCGCGACAGTCGATGCCGGCCGAGCGGGCGAGCTCCATGACCGCGTTCCGCGTGATCCCCTCGAGGATCCCGGCGTCGGGGGGAGGGGTGAGCAGCGTGCCTGCGCGGACCACGAACACGTTGTCACCCGTGCACTCCGCGACTTCCCCCTTGTGGTTGAGCATCAGGGCCTCGACGCAGCCGGCCCGCAGGCCCTCGAGTTTCGCCATGATGTTGTTGAGGTAGTTGAGCGACTTGATCCGCGGCGACAGCGCGGCCGACTGCACCCGCTGCGTGGCGGCGGTCACGATCTTCAGGCCCTGCTCGTAATACTCGCGCGGGTAGAGGCTGATGGTGTCGGCGATCACGATCACCTGCGGGTTCTTCGTGCGGTTGGGGTCGAGGCCGAGCGAGCCCGAGCCACGGGTGACCACGAGCCGCACGTAGCCGTCGGCGAGCGTGTTGGCGGCGAGCGTGTCGTTCACCGCCTTGGCGACGGCCGCCTTCGAAAGCGGGATCTCCAGGCAGATCGCGCGGGCGCTGGCCCAGAGGCGGTCGAGGTGGGCGTCGAGCCTGAACACGCGGCCGGAGTAGCTGCGGAGCCCCTCGAACACGCCGTCGCCGTAGAGGAGTCCGTGGTCGAAGACGCTGACCCGCGCCTCCTCCTCGGGCACGAGGCGGTCGTTCATGAAAATGATGCGGGACATCGCCTCTTCCTCGGGCTCTGGCTGGGGGGCGGTCAGACGGTTTCCACCCGGCCGGCGGCCAGGCGCACGATCCGGCCGGCCCGCCGCGCGATCGCCGTGTCGTGGGTGACCAGCACTATAGAAAGGCCATCCCGGCGGTTCAACTCGCAGAGCGTGTCGAGGATGCCGGCTCCGCTCTCCTCGTCGAGATTTCCGGTCGGTTCGTCGGCGAGGAGCACCCGCGGTTCCGCGACGAGCGCCCGCGCGATCGCCACCCGCTGCATCTCGCCGCCCGATAGCTGGCGCGGGCGGTGGTGGAGGCGAGCGCCGAGCCCGAACCGCTCGAGGAGCCCCCGGGCCCGGGCGCGGGCTGCGGCACCCGCCCGCAGCCATTCCGCGAGCGAGTGCCGGACGTAGAGCGGCGCGAGGACGTTTTCCAGCGCGTCGAGTTCGGGCAGCAGATGATAGGCCTGGAAGACCATGCCGATCGCCGTGTTCCGCAGCCTGTCGCGCCGCGCGCCCGGCAGGTTGTCCACCCGCTCGCCGCCGAGCCACACCTCGCCCGCGTCGGGCGCGTCGAGCAGCCCCATGAGGTGCAAGAGCGTGCTCTTGCCCGAGCCGCTCTGGCCGATCACCGAGACGAATCCACCCGGCTCGAGGTCGAAGTCCACGCCGCGCAGCACCTCGAGCCGCCCGCCGCCCGACCGGTAGCTCTTCCGCACCCCGCGCACCCGCACGAGGCTCCCATCGCCCGCGGAATCAGTCATGCCGCAGGGCCTCCACCGGATGGAGCCGCGCCGCCCGGAGGGCCGGCAGGACGCTCGCGGCGACGGCGATCGCCACGGCGCCGGCGATGATCCAGAGCACCGTGGCCGGGTGCACGATCGTGGGGATCTTGAAGAAGTAGTAGATCGAGGGATCGAAGACCTTCTCGCCGGTGAGCCATTCGACGGCCGCGCGGATGCGGTTGATGTTCCAGGTGATCGCCAGGCCGAGGGCGAGCCCGGCTCCGGCGCCGACGAGTCCGAGGAACAGACCGTAGCCGAGGAAGATGCCCGCCACGCCCGTCGAACTCGCGCCGAGCGACTTCAGGATCCCGATGTCGCGGGTCTTCTCGACCACGATCATGAAGAAGATCGCCAGGATTCCGAAGCCGGCCACGGCGATGATCATGAACAGCAGGATGTTGAGCACCGCCATCTCCATGTCCACGGCCGAGAGGAGGGGGCCCTGCTTGTCGCGCCACGTGGAGATCGCGTAGAGGTCGGCGGGGAACACCTTGCGGAGCCGGTTCCGCACCTCGTCGAGGTCGGCGCCGGCGGTGAGTTTGATCTGGATCGAGTTCACGCTCGGCACGCCGGTCTGCGGATCGAGCATGCCGCGCATCCGCTGCAGCGCCGCGATCGGCACGAAGACGAAGTTCGAGTCGTACTCGCTCATCTTGCTCTCGTAGAAATCCACGATCGTGAACGTGTCGCTCACGGCCTTCGGGGGCGTGCCGGCGGTGGGGAACGTGATCTTCACGTCGTCACCGGGCAGCACGAGGAACCGATCGACGCCGCTGGAGTCGCGGAAACTCGCCAGTCCGATCCCGGGGACGATGCCGGTGAACTGCTCCCGGGCCGGATCCATCGTGCGGCCCTCGTCGGGACGGACGGCCTTGAACGGATCCTGCGGCTTCGCCGCGGCGTCCCCCGACGCCTCGTCGTCCGGCGCCGTCGCCGCGAGCACGGCATCGACCTGCCGGTCGATCGGCCGTGTCGGGCCGCCGGCCGTCCGCTCCTGTTCGGCCTGCCGCTCGCGCCACAGCCGCTCGCGTTCCACCCGCATCCGGCGGTAGGGCCAGCCGGCTCCCTCGAGCGCCGGCCGAGTGGGGCCGGGAGTCTCGGTCTGGCTGTCGATCGTGTCGTAGCCGCCGTCACGGAGCTGAAACGAGAGCTGGCGACGGTTCTCCGGATGCTGGAGGTAGCGGCCGAAGTCGCTCGCCTGGGCGTGCGACGATTCGTCGATGCCGATGAACATGATCTGGCGGGTCACCCACTGGCCGCGAACCTGGAACGAGAGCATGGCGGGCACGGCGACCGTGGGCGTCATGCCGGCGATCGAGTCACCCGCCGCCCGGCGGATCTCCTCCATGTGCCATCGCGGATCCTGGAAGCCGGAGAGGGAGTGGCTCTCGAACACGATGTCGGAGAGGATCCCGTGGATCCGCGTCTGCATCTCGTGCGAGAAGCCCGCCATCACGGCGTTCACGACGACCATCGTGGCCACGCCGAGCGTCACGCTGATCACGCTCGCCAGCGCGATCCAGCGGGTGCGGAGGTAACGCCAGCAGAGCAGGAGCTTGTACATGCGGGCGTCACGCGTCGGCGTGGGGCCTGTGGATCGGGAACAGGATCACGTCGCGGATGCTGGCGGAGGCGGTGAGGAACATCACGAGCCGGTCGATGCCGATCCCCAACCCGCCCGCGGGCGGCATGCCGTGCCGCAGGGCCCGGATGAAGTCGGTGTCCATCCGCGCCATCGACTCGTCGTCCGCGAGCCCCGCGAGCTGGGTGCGGAAGAGTTCCTCCTGAAGGTCCGGGTCGTTGAGTTCCGTGTAGGCGTTGGCGAGTTCCATCCCGGCCACGTAGAGCTCGAACCGCTCGGCCACGTCGGGCCGCCCCGGCTTCCGCTTCGTGAGCGGGCAGACCGCGGCCGGATAGTCGAGCACGAAGACGGGCCCGGAGAGCGTCTTCTCCACGGTGGCTTCGAAGAGATCGCTCTTCACGACGTCGGGATGCCGGCCTGCGGTCTCGATCCCGCGGGCGGCCGCCGCGGCGGCCACGCTGGCCGGATCGGCCGGATCGCAGCCGGTCACCTCGGCGAGCAGGTCGTCGTAGCGCGCCCGGCGGAAGGGCGGCGTGAGGTCGACCGTGTGCCCGAGGAACTCGAACCGCGTCGGTGTGGCGGCGGCCTGCGCCGCAGCCACGAGGATCGCCTCGGTGAGGTCCATCATCGAGGCGTAGTCACCGTACGCCTCGTAGACCTCGAGCATCGTGAACTCGGGGTTGTGGCGCGGGCTCACGCCCTCGTTGCGGTAGACGCGCCCGAGTTCGAACACCCGCTCGAGGCCCCCGACCAGCAGCCGCTTGAGGTGCAGTTCGAGCGCGATCCGCAGCACCAGCGGCATGTCGAGGGCGTTGTGGTGGGTCTTGAACGGCCGCGCCGCGGCGCCGCCCGCGCTCTCCTGGAGCGTCGGACCCTCGACCTCGAGGTAGCCCCGCGACGCGAGCACCCGGCGCACCGATTCGACGATCCGGCTGCGGGCGATGAAGCGGTCGCGAACGCCGTCGCCATGGATCAGGTCGAGGTATCGCATCCGCTGCTTGAGGTCGGGATCGACGAGCCCGTGGTACTTGTCGGGGGGCGTCTCGAGCGATTTCGTGAGGAACGTCAGGCCGGAGGCGAACACCGTCATCTCACCCGTCTTCGACCAGCCGAGCCGGCCGTCGATGCCGACGAGATCGCCGAGGTCGAGGCATTCGACCACGCGCCAGGTGTCGGGGCCGACCTGCTTCTTTCCGAGCATGATCTGGATCCGTCCCGTGCGGTCTGCGAGATCGAGGAACACGAGGCTGCCGGCGCTCCGTTGGAGCATGATCCGCCCCGCCACGCGCACGGTCGGGCCGTCGTCCGCCCCCTTGTCGATCGGCTCGCCGAGCCGCCGCACCTCCGCGACCGGCGTGACGTCGTCGAACCGTCGTCCCCACGGGTCGATTCCGAGCCCGCGCAGCTTCTCGAGCTTGTCGCGGCGGGCTTTTTCCAGAGCCGCGCCCGTGCCGGTCGGGGCGGGGGCGGAGGGGCGGGCGTGGGGTTCGTCGGCGGCGTGCGACATGACGGGAGGCGGTGAAAAAGAGGTACGATTCGAGGCGACCCGGGATTGTCCGGTTTTCCGCCTGTTTGGAGAAGGCCGATCGATGTCGCATCGCGGTGCCCCCGAGCTTTTTTGCGTCGAACTGCGGACCGCCCGGTGGGCCGAACTCGTGGAGTGGTATCGCAGCGTGCTCGGGCTGACCGTGCTCGTGCGCGTGGTGGACGACGGCTACGCGCTCCTCGGGGCGGGCGACTGTCGGCTCGCCCTGTTGGCCAGGCCCGACCCCGGTCCCGCGAGCGGGCGAGTCAGCCTCGGCTTCGAGACGTCCGATCTGGCCGCCATCGAGGGGCGGCTCGCCGCGGCGGGCGCCGAGATGCGGCCTCCACGCATCCATGCCGAGGGCTTTCGGGAACTCTTCGTCCACGATCCCGACGGCAACACGCTGCGGCTGTTCAGTTGGCCGACGCGGCATTGAGCCGGACGCGGCAGAGAAGCGAGTCGGCCGTGATGTAGAGCGTGGAGCCGTCGGCGTCGAAGGCGCAGTTGGCCGTGGCCTTGCCCGTGAGCAGCGTGCCGAGGTGGGTGCCGTCGGGCGAGAAGACGAGCACGCCGCCCGGGCCCGTGGCGAAGAGGTTGCCACGCCGGTCGACCTTCAGCCCGTCCGGCAGACCCTTCCGCGACTTCGCGAGTTCACCCGCATCGAAGAACAGCCGTCCCTCGTCGAGCGTCCCGTCGGCCTGCACCCGGAACACCCTCCAGAGCGGTGCCTTGGGGTCGGACTGGGCGACGTAGAGCAGCGTCCCGTCGGGCGAGAACGCGAGGCCGTTGGGCCGGGTCATCGACCTTGAGAGGAGCGTCACCTCGCCCGCGGGCGTGACGCGGTACACGCCGCAGAAGTCGATTTCGCGCCGCGGATCCTCCATCTGCTGCGGCAGCCCGTAGGGCGGATCGGTGAAGTAGATCGCGCCCGAAGCGTGGACGGCCGCGTCGTTCGGGCTGTTGAACCGCTTGCCCTGCCAGCGGTCGGCGAGCGTCACCTTGCCGCCGTCGCGCTCCAGCCGGCTCACGCGGCGGTCGCCGTGCTCGCAGGAGATGAGGCGGCCCTCGCGGTCGAGGGCGAGGCCGTTGGAGCCCCGCTCCTTGCCGTATGCGGACGGGCCGGTGAAGCCTGCCGGTTCCAGGAACACGCTCACGCCCTCCCTGGCGGACCAGCGATGAACGCGGTTGTGGGGGACGTCGCTGAACAGGAGGCTCGTCGCCGGCAGTCCGCCGCGGTCGTCGGCCACCCACACCGGCCCCTCGGCCCATGCGAATCCCATCGCGAGGACCTCGATCACGGCGTCGGGCGGGACGAGCGCGTCGAACCGCGGGTCGAGCCGTTCGATCGAGCCGACCGTCGGCAGGAGATCGGGTCGGGGCTCGGCCCCGCGGGCCGGCGTCGCGCCGAGCACGATCAGGATCACGAGCCAGCGGTCACATGAGCGCATGAAAACACCTCCGCACGCGAGACGAGATGCACGGCTGCGGCTGTTATACAGGGTCGTCCGCCCCGCGGGTGCGGTTCAGGCGGCGACGTTGGCCCGCTGGTCGTGATGCGGCGTGGAGTGGAGCAGGACGCAGCCGGCGAGCACCTCGGGCCGGCCCGGGCTGCCGACGGCGGCGGAGGGGCAGGCAACGAGTCCCGAGAGCCGGCCCCAGGTCTGCTCGAGAGCGTAGGGGATCGAGCAGGCGCTCACGTTGCCGGTGCGGCGGGTGAGGCCGTTGACGAGTTCGCCTGCGACGCCGTGCTCCTCGAGCTTCATGCCGGTGAACCGCACGATGCCGGTGCCCGCCTGGTGCGGGACGATGAACCGCACGTCGTGGGCCGACCGGGTCGTCGCGGCGAGCGCCTTGCCCACCGCCGCCGACATCGCCCGCGGTGCGATCTCGGCGATCGCCATGCCGTCGAGCGAGTAGACGAGCCGCTCCGGATCCTCTCCGGCACCGCCGCCCGGCACCGGTACGGGAACCCGGGTCCGCACGAGGAAGTCGAACGTCGGCCGCTCGGCCGGCAGCTTCTCCGCGTCGGCGTGAAGGATCGTGAAGTGCGCGGGGTGGCGGTGGCTCGCCGCGGGGGCGATCAGCGTGGCCGAGGCCATGTCGCCGAACAGACCGCCGGTCTGGCGGCAGCCGTAGTCGGTGATCCGGCTGATGCGGGTCGCGACGACCACCACCAGGAACTCGTCGTCCGCGAGATCGAGTCGTGGCGCCCAGCGCCGCGTGAGGAGCGCGAGCGCCCGAGCGTAGCCGCAGCAGAACCAGTTGATGCCCACCGCCCGGCAGCGCTGCATCCCCAGCGCGCGGACGATCCGGCGGGCGGCCGTGCTCGGCCGCTCTTCCACGACCGACGCCGGGTCGAGTCGCGCGCGGGCGATGCTCGGCGGGATCGAGGCCGGGGAAACGAGGAGCAAGCCCCGGCACTTGCCGAGATCGCAGCCGGTCTGTCGCTTGAGCCGCTGCACGGCGCAGAGACCCATCGTGGCCTCGTCCTCGAGCGAGATCCTCCGGGCCTCGATGCCGGTATGGTGTGCGAACTTCCGCGGCATCGACTCGCCGAACCAGGCGTTGTCGAGCGTCCACGCGGGTTCGTGGATGGCGATCGCGGCGATGCCCAGGGGCGGCGTGCGGGATGTCATGGGCGACGGGTCCGAGGGGGCGGGGATTGTGCCGAGTCGCCCTCGCCGAAGCCAGCGGAAAAACCGGGCATTTGCCGGGGCTTGCCGGCGGCCGGGCGGTTCCGGCACCCTTCAGAAGTCGGATGGCGGCCGGAACCCGGTCATCAACATCGAACTCGATATGTTGGAGTTCATGGTCATCACGGTGAGTACGAGACGACCACCCTCGCGGCGCGAGCGCCACGCCGGGTTCACCATCGTCGAACTGTTGGCGGTGATTGCGATCATCGGCGTGTTGGCGGCCCTGCTCCTGCCGGCGATTCAATCGGCGCGGGCTGCCTCCGGCCGAACCCGGTGTGCGAGCAATCTGAAGCAGATCGGGATCGCCTGCCACGCGTATCACGATGCGAAGGGAAAACTGCCGCGGTATCGGCGCTGTCCGGACCTCACGAACACGGCCGATCCACTGACCGGACAGAAGCCCGACATCGACTGCAACTCGCTGACCAGCGCGACGACCTCTACCGGCCCGAACGAGGACTGGTGGGCGCCGTACGACAACCGCCCCGGCTCGAACGTCTGCCAAGCGGTCGATGATGGCTATCCGCGCGGCATTCTCTGGCCCTACATCGAACAGAACCCGGCGATCTTCGCCTGTCCCCAGGGGTTCGACATCGATCCATCGAGCGCTACCTACGGCCAGAGGTTCCAGTGCAGCTACGGGATGAACTACGTGACGAACGGGCCGAACGGGCGGAAGCTCCCCGACATCTCGCTCGGCAACGGCACGGCCAAAGTCATCATCGTCTGGGACCATGGACGAACGCCCGGCTGTGCCAACTCGAAGATCGCCGCGCCGAGAGGCCCGTGGAAGCAACCCGACGGCACCTACGTGCTCGACTCCGACACCACGCACTATCCGGTCCGCCGTCATCAGGGCGTGTTCATGGCGCTGTATTGCGATGGCCGCGTGTCACCGCTCCAGCAGGCGCAACTTCTCGACACGACGTTCACGTGGTCGGGGCGGTAGGCCCGGTGTGGTTCGAACACACGACCAGGGGATTATGAGTGGAGACGAGCCCGTGGAATAGGTCACGGTCGTATCACGGTCATGCGAATTCTTCGAGAACGGCGCATGTCGGTCAGTGCAGGATTCCAACGCGAAGAGGCCGTTTGCTAACAGTTTTGCTAACAGTTGGCGGGACAGTCTGGCGCCCACGCGGGGCATGCGACTGGAGCCTTCGCGTCGTGATGCGGACGGCAGTACCGACCACCGTCAGATCAGTTCGACGATCGTCTGCCCCGAGTCGAAGGCGGCGACGATCGTGTCGAATGACCTGGCAAACGCCTCGAGCAAGGCGTCGTTTCGGCAGTTGCCCAGCCGCACCCACAGGAACCGCCCCGCGTCCCCCGGTTGGTTGGCAAGGTAGAGAAAGTCCTCGTCCTTGCTCACGACGATCCGGGTGTCGGCCAGCGCCCGCGCCCACAGGTCGCGGTCGTCGACCAGGTGGAGGCCGCTCTCGAACACGTGCTGGGCGTCATGTCCACGGTCGCGGAGCCAACGGGCCAGGGAAGGAGGCAACTGGTTATCGACCAGAAACCTCATGCGACCTCAACGACGACATGGTTCGTCTGTTGGGCAGCGTAAGCGATGGCGGCGAGTATGTCGTCCCGCTCAAGGCAGGGATAGTCCGCCAAGATTTCATCGGCGGAGGCCCCGTTGGCGAGGAGCTCGAGCACGTCGGACACGCGAATGCGCATGCCCCGAATGCACGGTTTTCCGCCGCACTTTCCAGGCTCGATTGTGATGCGTGGGTGGGCTGTCGAGGCCATTGTCGGAGTATACCTCGGGAAGTCTGGCGAGTGGTGCCGCCAGACCTGGGAGTAGGCGCAGCCCCAGGCCTCGTCATGGCTCGCCCGGTCGAACTCAGCCGGGTCGATGCCGGGAGTCCGAGGAGCCAGCCGGGGCCGCTGTCGGTAGATGTGTGGCTGCGTTGGACATGTGCCCTTTCGGTATTTCGGGTTGATGAACGATTGGATTGCTGGGAACGTACGGCGGCCTGTGGCAGTTCGCCGGCGGCCCGTTCGCCTTTCATCAGAAGCCAGACATGAATCACCGCCGAATAGACGTTCACCACCACATTTTGCCGCCTACGTACGTGGCGTGGCTTCGCGGAGTCGGTATCCATGAGGCGGGGGGCCGGGACCTTCCAGCATGGTCGCCCGAGGCTGCCCTGCGCGTCATGGAGGAGCACCTCATCGAGGCGGCGATCGTGTCGGTATCGACGCCGGGTGTCTGCCCGATGCCCGATACGAGGAGAGAAGAGGCCCGCCATCGTGCCCGTGAAGTGAACGAGACCGCGGCAGACCTCGTACGGAATCACCCGGGACGCTTCGGCTTCTTTGCCACGCTGACACTACCGGATGTCGATGGTGCGCTGGCTGAAGCCGCCTATGCGATCGACAGCCTGCGTGCGTCGGGCATCATCCTGCTTGCCAACACGCACGGGCGGTATTTGGGAGACCGGGACGACGCGCCGCTCTTCGAGGAACTCAATCGCCGCAAGGCTGTCCTGTTCGTCCATCCATCGGAAATCGTCGGACCACCGGCGCCCGATGTCGCACCTTTTGCCGCGGACTTCCTGCTCGATACCTCCCGGGCAGCCTATCGACTGGTGCGGAACGGCTTCATCCGGAAGTACCCGGATCTGAAGATCATTCTGTCGCACGCCGGTGGATTCGTGCCGTACGCCAGTTACCGGATGGCAGGGGCAATTGCGCTGGAGACGTCGCGGCCCCTGGAAGACGTGCTTGATGATTTCCGTTCGTTCTATTTCGACACGGCGCTTTCAAGTACTCCGGCCGCATTGCCCAGCCTGATGGCATTCGCGAAACCGGGCCATGTGCTCTTCGGAAGCGACTGGCCTTTCGCGCCGTCGGCTGGCGTTGCGTTGTTTGCGGGGATGCTCGACGCATCCGCTGGGCTGGACGATGCAGGGCACGCGGCGATCAACAGGGGATCTGCGGAGCGACTGTTTCCACAGTTCGCCCCGGAGAGTCCCTCATCGTGCTCCCCAGCGGCTTGTCGCAGGGCTTAATTCACCCCCGGCTCCCGCACCACCCTCCGACCGCAAATACACGCCCTTCTGATCCGCCGATAGGCACCGACCAGAGACCCACTGGCGCAGAGCCTCGATCTTGTCGCTTGCGGTCACAGCCACGGGGACCACGTTCTGGGCGGCCTTCGATGCCCTCCAGCGGGTGTTCGCGGGGCCGTCAGGTAACAGGTTGGCTAACAGTGCCCCCTCCGGGGCTGCCGAAGCCAACCCCCGCCAACCAGCGATCCGTGCTTGAAATCACGGGACGAAATCAAACTAGGCCCGGTGTGATTCGAACACACGACCAAGGGATTATGAGTCCCCTGCTCTAACCACTGAGCTACGGGCCCGCATCGCAGCGCGACTCCGTCGAGTCTACATCCTTCGGAACCGCATCCTGCGGAGCCAGGCGCTCAGCGGGCCTGTCGCTCGTTCGCGTGCAGCGGAATGTCCTGGAAGCGACCCTCGAAGATCGCGATATCCACCTTGAACGGCCGGCTCGATACCGTGAGCTCGCCCGAGAACGGATAGCCGAAGAGCGACACAAGGTACAGGTTGAGCCCGATCAGGAGGGCGGCGAGGGCCGTCAGGAACCGCTGCAGACTCACGCTCTCGGCGCGAAACAGGCCCGCGAAGAGCACCGTGACGGCACCCCCGACGATCAGCACGAACCATTCGACGGCCGGAATGCCGAACTCCGCGGTGCCCACCCGCTCGCGCCGACAGTCCCAGAGCTCCCGGATCTGCTCCAGGATCATCGGGTAGACCACCTTTTCAGCCTCCGTCTTCGGCTCGAACGTGTCGAGGCTTTTCGTGAGCTGGAAGGCCGTCTTCCGTGCGGCCATGCTGGCGTGTCCCGTGGCCATGAGCGGCCATTCATCCTCCACCACCTCGTGGGCGTAGGTCTGACAGGTCTGCTGAAGCCGGCTGCGTTCCGGCTCGGGCAGCCGGGCGGCGAGAAGGAACACGTCGGCGAGGGCGTTCGATTCCTCCTGGACGACGTCGATGGCGTGCTCGAAGCGGACGAGTGCATCGACGACGATCAGGCCCAGCAGCACCGCGTAGAGCGTGCCGACGACCGAGAGCAGGTTGCCGGTGATGTCGTGGGCCTGCCGGAGGATGTCCCTGGCGAACAGCTTGCGTGCCCCGGCGACCAGCAGGATCGAAGCCGCGATGCCACCGCAAATGATGGCGATGCCGTTGGTGAAGCCGTGAAACTCCATGCGTCCGTTCTCCGCTGGAAGAGGCCCGATCTCCGCCGCATCCCGCGCGGCGCGAGCCGCTGCCGCGCCGGGATCAGGGCTTTTCCGCCCCGCTGACCAGGGCCGTCAGCTTGCCCGTGCACTTCGCCCCGGGGGGCACGTTGACCTTGAGGAACAGCACGCCGTCGCGGTCGGCGGGCTTTTCATACGCGCTGCCGACGGTGAACGGCCGCGGCTGCTTGTCCGCGGCTCGCCTGGCCGTGTCGGCATCCGCGATCACGGCCATCACGGCCCCGAACGGCACGTGCGGGATCAGGTCCTCGGCCGGATTGTCGCCGGGAGCCCCGTCGGGGCCGGCCTCGATGTTCGCCACGATCCTGTAGTCGCCCGACACGCGGATCCGCACCATACGGCCCCTCTCCACCGTGCCCACGGGCTGCCAGGACCTGCCGAGGTTGAGCCCCACCTCGAACTCGCCAGCGTCGAGGATTTTCGTGCCCAGTTCGTCGAGCTTCGATTTCACCGGCTCGTTCTGCGGATCGAGCTTGGCGAGCGCCTCGACGAGCACCTTGGCCCGCTCATACTGCCCGGCGTCCTCGAGCTGCCTGATCAGCTGGTTCGTGTCGCGCAGGAACGATTCGCGGATCTCGTCGGCCCGCGCCTCGAGCCGCTTGAGCTCCGGCGGATTGCCCGGACGCGGCCGGTTCTTGGCGGCCGGCTGCAGGGCGGCGGCCGGCCAGCCGAGGCCGGCCACGACGAGGCCGGTTGCCCAGGCCGCATGCGTGTTGAATCGACGCATTGGTTTCGCCTCGTGACGCTTCCCGCAACTCCGGACGCCTGCCGCCGAAACGGGGAATATCGCACCGGGAGGAGCGTGCCGCCAAGACCCGCGCGGGCGTCACGGGCGGCGTGACGGCCCGCGATCGCCGGCGGCGAGCGACGCGAAGGCCAGCGACTGCGGCACCGCACCCGGCCGGGGCGCGGCGGACGGGGGCGGTGCCACCGGACGCGGCGCCGCGGGCTTCGGGGCCACCGCGACGTCGATGTCGCGAATCTCCCCGCCGCGGGTGATCGAGATCGTCCGGCTCTTCGGCCCCTCGCGTCCGTCGGGCCTGCTCACCACGACCCGGAAGGTGCCGAGGTCGAGATCCCTGAACACGTAGGTGCCGCGGGCGTCGGTCGTCGTGGTGGCGACCGTGGCCCCGGCGGCGTTCACGAGGGTGACGGTGACTCCCGCGACCCCGGCCTCGGGCCGCTGACGGACGCCGTCGCGGTTGGCGTCGGCGAACACCGAACCACCCGCCGAGACCCGGAAGAAGAAGACGTCCGTCTGCAGGCTCGTGACGCCCGAGTTGCGGCGAACGATGTCGGCCAGCGACGTCCGCTGCACGTCGGCGGCGACGTTCGCGGGGAGCACGTTCTGGTACCAGTAGCGGTCGCCGTCACGCAGCCGCGTGAACTGGTCCACGATGATCCGCGTGAACGTCTCGCCGAGGCTGGAGCCGGGCAGGTGCCGCTCCGCGAGGCCCGCCACCCAGAGGTCGAGCTTGTCCACGCTGCCGTAGGTCGCCGCCAGTGCGGCCTGCGTCGTCGCGTCGGGCGTGATCTCCGCGAAGCTCGTCACCTGCGGCAGCCCGTAGGCGGCCCGCACCGTGTTGTAGTCGGCGAGGCCGTGGTCGCGGCCCCGCTGGATGTTGAGGGCCGCCAGGTCGAAGCCGCCCTGTCCCGGGGCGCCGAAGAGGAAGTTCCGCACGTCGTCCACGACCCGGGTGTCGATCTCCTGGGCGCGGTCGCTCGCGAGATACTTGAGGATCGGATCGATGCCGGTCTGGGACACGACGGGGGCGTTGAAAAAGGCGTCGCGCAGCGACAGGGCGTCGCGGACCGGGTTGCCTGCATTGTCGAGGAACTGGATGTCGTCGCCGAGCATGCTGTGGCCGACCCGGAAGGCGGCCGTGGAGAACTCGGTCGCGATGCCGGGGTTCACGTCGGGCCTGTAGCCGCGGTAGTTCCGCAGGGCGGCCGCCGCCGGGGTGGTGGCGCCGAGGATCGCGGGCAGGAACTCGGTGTAGGTGATGTCCTGCAGTTCGGCGATCACGATCCGCCGGGCGTGCTGGTAGAGCTGTTCGTCGGTCCACGAGGGATTCTTCGCGGCGGCGGCCGCGGCGAGCCGGTTGTGCTCGCGGACGAACAGCGTCTGCAGCGCGATCAGTTCCGGGTTCTCGTTGGCCCGGACATCGCCCGCGAGGAACAGCTGGCTGTCGGGCACCACGTGCGCGTCGTTGGCATTGGCGAGGCCCGCGGTGTTGAAGGGAAGCAGGTTGCCCGCGCTCGTCTTCAGCCGGCCGCCGGAGAACTCGCGCAGGGCCGCGGCCCGCGTGGCGTCGCTGCCGTAGACCTGGGAGCCGTCGATGAAGGCGGTGATGGAATTGGTCTGCTGGCGGGGGTTGCCCGTGGCGGTGCCGGTGACCGGGTCGTAGGCCGACCGCGACATCGGGATCGTCATCGTCCCGGTGCCGGCGGGGTCGAACGACGGGTCGCCCGTCGGCACGCCGATGGAAAATGCCTCACGGGGCGACGCGGTCGCCGTGAGGCCGAGATCGTGGTCGAGGAACTGGCCCCACGCGTAGACGAACGCGGAGAAGTCGCGGTCGTTGGTGATGCCGCCGTCCGGGCTCTGGGCGAGGGCGTTGCTCACCGCGCGGGCGTTCGGCCGGTCGGTCCCCGCGGGGGCGGACACGCCGTCGGCGTACGCGACGGGAGACAGCCGCAGCAGGTCGGCCCCCGCGCTGCCCCAGGACGGATGGGCGGCATTGTTGCCGGCGCCATCGATCGGTTCGGGCGGCAGGGGCAGGGGTGCGATCGGCTGGGCCGCCATCATCGAGCGGGATTCGAGCCGCTCGACACCTGTGCGGACGGATTGTGCGGGGGCGGGACGCTTTTTTGCGGCGCTCATGGCGAACTCCTCAATCTGCTGCCCCACACGTTCAACGGTACGCAACGGTACGGGGGCGGGCAAGTTGCGGAGGTCACTGGTCAGTCGGCTCCGACCCGCTTGAGGAGCTTGAAGAGGTCGCTGTCGGTCGTGAGGATCAGCGTGGAATCCCGGCCGAGGGTCGCCTTGTAGGTGTCGAGCGTCTTGAGGAAGGCGTAAAACTCCGCCGCCCGGGGGCCGGCCGTGTAGGCCCGGGCGTAGATCTCGGAGGCGCGGGCGTCGGCCGCGCCCTGGAGTTCCTGCACCTTCCGGTAGGCCTCCGACTGGATCCGGCGCAGATCCTTCTCCTTGCGGCCCTCGATCTTCGCCGCCTCTCCGGCCCCCTCCGAGCGAAACCGCTCCGCGATCTGCATGCGTTCCGACTTCATGCGGTCGTAGATCTTCTCGATCACGCCGGTCTTGTAGTTGATCCGCTTCACACGCACGTCGAGCAGTTCGATCCCCCACAGGCCCACCTTCTGCGTCGCCGCGGCGAGAATCTCCTTCTCGAGCGCCTCGCGGCCGAACCGGATCGGGGGCAGCCCGCCGGCGCCCGCGTCGGCGAGGGCCGCGTCGCGCTCGGGCGCTCGGTCGCGGTCGGACCGCACGAGTTCGATCAGGTCGTGGCGTGCGACCACGTTCCGCGTCTCGCTGCCGATGATGTCGTCGAGCCGCGAGAGGGCGCTGCGCTCGTCGCGCAGGCTCTGGAAATACTTGAGCGGGTCGGCGATCCGCCAGCGGGCGAACGTGTCCACCACGACGAACAGCTTGTCGCGGGTCGTCATCTCGCCCGGCGGCCCGTCCCACTCGAGGATCCGCTTCTCGAACCGGTTCGCCGTCTGGACGAACGGCAGCTTGAAGTGCAGCCCGGCGCCCGACCGCGACGTGGCGGCGTTGATCGGCTCGCCGATCGGCCGGCCGAACTGCGTGAGCACCACCTGCTCGGTCTGGTCCACCGTGTAGGCGCAGCCGAGGATCCCGATCGCCGCCGCCGCGGCGAGCACGCCTCCGAGCGGCGAAAACAACCAGTCGGCCGCGTGGCGGAGGAGCACGACCAGGGGATGGTTGATCGGCAGCTGGCTCATGGCTGAGCGGGCCTCCGCGGGGCGGATTGCGGCTGGACCGCCTGCGGCGGGGCGGGCACGGACGGCAGGCTCATGAGCGGAAGAAACTGCTTCGCGTCGGCGTCGAGGATCACCTTGCCTCCGAGCCGGGGCAGCACCTCCGCGAGCGTCTCGAGGTACAGCCTCTGCCGCGTCACCTCGGGGGCCTTCTCGTACTGCTCGAGGAGGGCCTGGAAGCGGGCCACGTCCCCCTCGGCCTCGTTCACCCGCTTCGTCGCGTAGCCTTCGGCCTCGCTCAACTGTTTCTGCGCCTCGCCGCTGGCCCGAGGCACGACCTTGTTGTACTCGCCGTTGGCCTGGTTGATCATCTGTTCGCGCTCCTGCTGGGCGCGGTTCACCTCCTCGAAGGCCTGCTGCACGGCGGCGGGCGGATGGACGTTTTTCAGCTGCACCTGCTGCACGCGGAGCCCCATGTGGAGCGACTGCGTGAGCGCCGACAGCTTGGCGATCGCTTCGTTCTCGATCCCCTGACGGCCGATCGTGAGCACTTCGTCCACCGTGCGGTCGCCCACCACCTCGCGCATCACGCTCTCGGAGAGGTCGCGGAGCGTCGGGCCGGGCTCGCGGTGGTTGAACAGGTACTGCTCGGGGTCGGCGATCTCGTACTGCACGACCCACTCCACGTGGGCGGCGTTCAGGTCGCCCGTCACCATGTCCCGCTCCTGTTCCTGCTCGCCCGACACCTGATCAGGGTTCGTCGTGTGCGGCGAACCGAACCCGAACTCCATCTTGAGCTGGCGCTTCACCGGCAGGATCGTGACCGTGTCGATTCCGAATGGCAGTTTGAACCGCAGGCCCGGGCCGGCCGTGCCGATGAACCGCCCGAACCGCTGCACCACGCCCACGCTCTCGGGACCGACGGTGTAGACGCCGCGGGCGAGGCCGGCGAAGAGGAGCAACGCCAGCCCCGCCGTGAGGAGCACCGGCAGCGGCAGGCCGCCCCCGGCAGGCAGCCGTGGCGGGTTCGGAAGTCGCGGGAAGTCAGCCATGCGACGTCCGACGATACCCTCGGGTTCCGGCCCATGCCACCGCGGCTTCAGGCCGGCAACACGCGGGCGCCGGCGGCGGCGCGGGTTGCGAACATCTCGGCGTCGATGCCGGTCGTCGATCGATATCCCTGGCGGAGCGCCGCCATGATCGAGTCGGTCGCATCGGCGGCCGCGAGGGCGACGGCGCAGCCGCCGAAACCGCCGCCCGTCATCCGGCAGCCGAAGACGCCGGGCAGGCCGGCGGCGATCTCGCACAGCACGTCGAGTTCGCGACAGGACACTTGGTAAAGGTCGCGGAGCGACGCATGGCTTTCGTGCATGAGCCTGCCGGCGGTGGGCCAGTCGCGCCGCTCGAGCGCGGCCACGAACGCGAGCGTGCGGTCGTTCTCCGCCAGCACGTGCGCGGCCCGGCGACGCTCGGGCTGGGAAAGCGCGTCCCGGCGGGCCGCCCACGTCGTGGGCGTGACGTCGCGCAGCGAGCCGCCGCCGAGTCCGGCCGCCGCCGCCTCGCACTCTGCCCGACGGCGGGCATATTCGCCATCTGCCAGGCTGTGTCGCACGCCGCTGTTGACGACCAGGAGCGAGACGTCGCCGTCGCCGAACGGCACGGCACGGATCTCGTGGCTCCGGCAGTCGATCAGGATCGCGTGTCCGGAGAGGCCGAATACGACCGCGCACTGATCCATGGCCCCGCACGGCACACCGGCGAACTCGTGCTCGGCACGCTGGCAGAGGAGGGCGCGTTCGAGCGGCTCGAGCGACCTGCCGCAGAGTGCCTCCACGGCCACCGCCGTGGCCACCTCCAGCGCGGCACTGCTGCTCAGGCCGCCTCCGGCCGGCAGATCGGCGGTCACCACCGCGTCGAAGCCGGGGATGGTCCAACCCAGACGCTGGTAGCCGGCGATCACGCCCGCTGGGTAGCGTGCCCAGTCGGCCCGGCCGGGCTCGAGGGGCGTGCGCAGGTCGAGCGTGGCGGTGCCCGGCTCGGAGGCCGAACGGAATGTGGCCGCGCCGTCGGCGCGGCGGGTGACGGCGAACGTGACGCCCCGCTCGATCGCCATCGGCAGGACGAAGCCGGCGTTGTAGTCGGTGTGCTCGCCGATCAGGTTCACTCGCCCGGGTGCCCGGACGCTGAAGGCGTCGGGAACCGGGGGCCCCGGGTGATTCATGGCTGGAAGCTGCGCGATTCCGTGCAGGCGAGGATGGGCCTGCGCCGCGTCGTTGTATTGGCTACCCGTGGTGGACCGTGGGCGAGGCTGGTAGCCTCAACATAGCGGCGCACGCCGCGGCTGTTCACCCCGAGGAGGTTGGCATGCAGGCTTCCCGCAGGAAGATTTCCCGTCGTCACGCTCTCCAGGCCGGCCTGTCTGCCGGCGCCGCCCTCGCCGTGCCGACGATCATCCCCTCGTCGGCGCTCGGTCTCGACGGCGCGGTGCCGCCGAGCGAGCGGATCGTCGTCGGCGGCATCGGCATCGGCCGGCGCGGCGAATACGACCTCGGCTGCTTCCTCGAGCAGCCCGACGTGGCCTTCGCCGCGATCGCCGACGTGAAGCAGGGTCGCCGCGAGGCCGTGAAGAAGATCGCCGACACGAAGTACGGCACCGAGCACTGCACGATGCACCGCGACTTCCGCGAGGTGCTCGACCGCAAGGACATCGACGCGGTGCTGATCGCGACGGGCCCCAACTGGCACGGGCTCCTGGCGATGCTCGCCGCCAAGGCGGGGAAGGACATCTACTGCGAGAAACCCTGCACGAAGAACATCGCCGAGACGCTCATCCACCGCGACACGATGCGGCGCTGCGGCACGGTCTTCCAGGCGGGGACGCAGCGGCGCAACCTGCCGCACTACGCCTTCGCCTGTGAACTCGCCCGCACCGGCCGGCTGGGGAAGATCAGGAAGGTGTTCGCGCATCCGCGCGGCATGACGGCGCTGGTCAGCGGCTGGCTGCCCGAGGCGCCGGTGCCCGACCCGAAGGTGGACGACTGGGACATGTACCTCGGGCCCGCGGCGTGGCGGCCGTTCAATGCCGACACGCTCAAGGACGGCTTCAACTTCGAGAAGGGGGGAGGCTTCATCGGCGGCGGCGTGCCGAAGGGGGGCGGCGTGCTCGAGTGGGGTTCGCACTGCGTCGATCTCTGCCAGTGGGCGGTGAACGACGGCCCGCCGCCGGTCGAGTATCACCCGCCGAAGGGCGACGAGATCGTCTGCCGCTACGCCGACGGGGCCGAACTCATCTTCCGCGAGAAGGACTGGATCCCGCTCGGTTCCTGCCCCGTGCGATTCGAGGGGGAGACGGGCTGGGTGGAGGCCGGCGACTCGGGCAAGCTCGTGCTCAGTTCCCCCGAACTGCTGGCCGGCCGAAAGATCGAGGAGATCGGCGGTTACCCCGCCACGTTCCACGTCCGTGACTTCCTCGACTGCGTGAAGACCCGCGGCAAGCCCAAGGGCAACGCCGATGCGGCCTGCAACGCCCACATCGCCTGCCACGCGGCGAACATCGCCCTGTTCCTCGGGCGGACGGTGAAGTTTGACAATGCCACGAACATGTTCGTCGGCGACGACGAGGCGAACCGGCTGCGGTCGGAGGCGCTCCGCGAGCCGTGGCGGCTGTGAGCGCGGTGCCGCGCGGCCCCTGCTCCGGCAGGAGGGCTGTCGCGTGGCGGAACGGAACGGACGTTTTCAGCAACAAGTTTGGGAACAAGGTCAGCAACGAAGGAGTGATCGAGATGGAGTTGAACCGACTGGTCGCCATCGGCTGTCTCGGAGTCTGGCTGGGGCTGGTGACATCCGGCGCCGCCGCGGCGGCGCTGCCCACGGAGGCGGAACTCCTCGCCGTGCTCCGTTCCGACGCCGCCGAGGCCGACAAGGCGATCGCCTGCAAGAATCTCGCGGTGAGGGGCTCGGCCGCCGCCGTGGGCGATCTCGCCACACTGCTCGGAAACGAACACCTCGCCTCGTGGGCGCGGATCCCGCTCGAGGCGATTCCCGGACCGGAGGCGAGCGCGAGCTTGCGGCAGGCCGCCGGGTCGCTCTCGGGCCGGCTGCTCGTGGGCGTCATCAACTCGATCGGCGTCAGGCGCGACAAGGACGCGACGGAGATGCTCACCGGCCGGCTCGGCGACGCCGACGCGGAGGTGGCCGCCGCCGCCGCTGCAGCCCTCGGCAGGATCGGCACACCCGCCGCCGCGGCGGTGCTCTCGAAGAACCTCTCGGTGGCTGGCCCGCGGCTCGACGACGTGGCCCAGGCGGCGGTCGTGTGTGCCGAGCGACTCCTGGCGGAGGGGAATGCCGGCGGTGCCGCAGCGCTCTACGACACCGTGCGCACCGCGCAGGTGTCGGAGCAGCGCGTGGCCGAGGCGACGCGTGGCCTGATTCTCGCCCGCGGCAAGGACGGCATCCCGCTGCTCGTGGAGACGCTCCGGTCGCCGTCGCGGCGGCTGGCGAACATCGGTCTGTTCACGGCGCGGGAACTCCTCGACGGGCCGCGGAGCGGCGAGGTCGACACGGCCCTGGCTGCCGAGGCGACGCGGCTTGCGGGCACAGGCGGCGGAGAGCGCGCGGCGCTCGTCGTGAACGTGCTCGCGGACCGCAACGCCGACGGCGGCGCGAGCCCCGACCTGCGGGCGCTCGTCCTCACGTGGGCCGGCTCCGGGCCGCAGGCGGTGAGGCTGGCAGCGCTCGAGGCCGCGGGGCGCGTCGGAGACGCCTCGTCCGTCGAACCGCTCCTGGCGCTTGCGACCGACGCGGCCGTGACCGACGCCGCCCGCGCGGCACTCCTGGCCCTGCCCGGCGAGTCGGTCGATCGCGTGGTGCTCGCGAGGATGGCGGGCGCGTCCCCCGCCCTCATGCCGATCCTGCTCGAGGTGATCGGCGGGCGGCGCATTCCGGCAGTCGCCCAGCTCAAGCCGCTGCTCGCGGGGGCAGACGGCCGCGTGCGGGTGGCGGCGCTCGAGGCCCTCGGCAACGTGGTCGATCTCGCGAATCTCGGCCTGCTCGTCGATGCGGTGCAAAAGCCGCGCGACGCGGCCGAGGGTGAGGCGGCAGACAAGGCGCTGCTCGCGGCCTGCGTGCGGATGCCCGATCGCGAGGCCTGCGCAGCGAGGCTCGCGACGGCGATCGACGCCGCGTCGGGCGACACGAAGATCAAGCTGCTCGACATCGTCGGCGAGGTCGGCGGCACGAAGGCGCTCGCCACGGTGGCGGCCGCCGCGAAGGCGGGCGACGAGCCGCTCGCCGACGCCGCCACGCGGCTGCTCGGCAAGTGGATGACGGCCGACGCGGGGCCGGTGCTGCTCGAATTGGCCGCGGCTTCGATCGGCGAGAAGTTCCAGACGCGGGCGTTGCGCGGATACATCCGGATCGCCCGGCAGTTCGCGCTGCCCGACGCGGAGCGCGCCGAGATGTGCCGCAAGGCCCTCGCCGCGGCGAAGGAGGCGTCGGACCGCAAGACCATTCTCGAGATCCTGCCGCGGTATCCGAGCGCAGCCACGCTCGCGGTCGCCGAGGAGGCGACGAAGGTCCCGGGTCTCGAGGCCGAGGCCAAGGCTGCGGCCGAAGCCATCCGCGCGAAACTGCCGAAATCAAAGTGAGTGCGACGGGCGCCAGCCCGTCGAGGTGCACGGCCATGCTCCGTCCAATCTGGTGTGCCCTGTTCATCATCGGGCCGTGCGCGGCGACGGCATGGGCCGAGGTCGCGTTCGAAAAGCGCACGCTCACCGAGCGGTTCGTCGCCGAGGGCTGCGACATCGCCGACTTCGACCGCGACGGCCATGTGGACATCACCGCCGGCAACACGATCTGGCACGGGCCGGGCTTCGTCCGGCAGACGGAGTTCACGCCACCGGCCGACAACCCCAGCGGCCCGACGAAGACGCCGTACGATCCGACGAAGGGCTATTCCGACTTCTTCCTCGCCTACGCATACGATTTCACTGGCGACGGCTGGCCCGACATCCTCGTGTTCGGTCTGCCCGGGGAGGCGGCGCACGTGTTCGTGAACCCGCAGGGGAAGGCGGGCCACTGGGAGAAGCATGCGATCTTCGACGTGGCCGACGGCGAATCGCCCGACCTCGAGGACATGAACGGCGACGGTCGCCCGGAGCTGCTCGTGCACTCGAGCGACATGAACAAGCCGAAGGAGGCGAACGGGAAGGGGGGCGGTCAGCTCGGCTTCGCCGAGATCGACTGGAAGAACCCGCTCGGCAAGGCGCGGTTCCGTCCGATCACCCCGAAGTCGCCGGAAAACGACGGGAAATATTTCCGCTACACGCACGGCTACGGGGCGGGCGACGTCAATGGCGACGGCCGGATGGACATTCTCGACCGTACCGGCTGGTTCGAGCAGCCGGCCGATATATCGAAGGACACGAGCTGGCGGTTTCACCTGGGCCCGTTCGGCCCGCCGGACGCGCTCCGCGGTGGCGCGCACATGTATGCCTACGACGTCAACGGCGACGGCCGGAACGACGTGATCACGAGCTACGACGGCCATGGCTACGGCCTCGGGTGGTTCGAGCAGAATGCCGACGGCACGTTCACCGAGCGAAAGATCATGGGGGCGACGCCGGAGGAGAACCCGCAGCGGGTGGCGTTCAGCCAGCTGCACGCCCTGCGGCTCGTGGACATGAACGGCGACGGCCTGCTCGACATCGTCACGGGCAAGCGCCGTTGGGCCCACGGGATCAACGGCGACGTGGAGCCGAACGCGCCGCCCGTCCTCTATTGGTTCGAACTCGTGCGCGACGGGCAGGGCGGGGCCCGGTTCGTGGCCCACGAGATCGACGCCGACAGCGGCGTGGGCACGCAGGTGACCGTGGGCGACCTCGACGGCGATGGTAAACTTGACGTGATCGTCGCCAACAAGCGGGGCGTGTTCGCGTTCGTCCAGAGGTGACTGCCGTGAGTCGCTTGCATCGCTATTTGCTCAGTGCGCTCCTGTGGGGGGCCGTGGCGGCCGGGGCGGCCGCCGCCGGTCCCGACTTCGCCCGCGAGGTCCGCCCGGTCCTCTCCAACCGCTGCTTCAAGTGCCACGGGCCCGACGAGGGCAACCGCGAGGCGGGCCTGCGGCTCGACGTGCGCGAGGAGGCGCTCCGCGAACTCGACAGCGGTGCCCGTGCGGTCGTGCCCGGCCATCCTCTCGACAGCGAGCTCGTGGCCCGGATCACGAGCACCGATCCCGATCTCGTCATGCCTCCGCCGCACACGAAGGTGACGCTCACGGCCGACGAGAAGCGGATTCTCACCGCGTGGGTCGAGGCCGGCGCCGAGTACCGGCCTCACTGGGCATTCGTGAAGCCGGAGCGGCCGGTGGTGCCGCAGGTGGAGGACAAGGCCTGGGTGCGAAACGAGATCGACCGCTTCGTGCGCTCCAGGCTCGAGCGCGAGGGTCTCGCTCCCGCGCCCGAGGCCGACAGGGCCACGCTCTGCAGGCGTGTGTTCCTCGATCTCACCGGCCTGCCGCCGTCGCCCACGGAGCTCGATGCGTTTCTCGCCGACGAGCGGTCCGACGCCTACGAGCACCTCGTCGATCGGCTGCTCGCGAGCCCGCGCTACGGCGAACGCTGGGCCCGCAAGTGGCTCGACCTGGCGCGGTATGCCGACACCAACGGCTACGAGAAGGACCGCGAGCGCCCGATCTGGCCGTATCGCGACTGGGTGATCCGGGCCCTCAACGCCGACCTGCCGTTCGACCAGTTCACGGTCCGGCAGATCGCCGGCGACCTGCTGCCCGATGCGACGGTCGACGACATCCTGGCCACCGGGTTTCATCGGAACACGATGAAGAACGAGGAGGGGGGGATCGATCCGCTCGAGTTCCGCTACCTCGCGATGGTGGATCGCGTGGGCACGACGGGCACCGTGTGGCTGGCGCTGACCACGGCCTGCGCCCAGTGCCACACGCACAAGTTCGATCCGATCACGCACAACGACTATTTCGCGCTCATGGCCCTGATGAACAACGCCGACGAGCCCGAGTGGGTGATCCCGGGGCCTGCCCGCGACGCCGAGGTCGCGGCCGTCACCGCGAAGATCGAGGCGGCGTGGCGGCAGCTGCCGGCGAAGTGGCCGGTCGCGTCGAAGCCGACTCCCGAGCAGCTCGCCGGCAGCTCCGATGCCGCGCCGCTGCCGCTCGACCCGGTGGCGGAGGAGGGGCGGCGCGTGGTCGGCCTCGCGGAGCGGTTCGACGCGTGGAACCGCGAGGAATCCGCCCGTGCGATCCGCTGGGAGGCGGTGCGGCCCGACAGCCTGCGGACGAATATGCCGCATCTCGTGCTGCGGGCCGACGGCTCGATTCTCGCCAGCGGCGACATCACCAAGAGCGACGTCTACACGCTGTCGTTGCCGCCGTCGGCGGCGCCGGTGCGGGCGATCCGTCTCGAGGTCCTGCCCGACGAGAGCCTGCCCGACCACGGCCCCGGGATGTGCAACTACGAGGGGCCGAAGGGGGATTTCCTGCTGTCGGAGTTCGAGATCGAGGCCGGCGGCGCGCGGCTGAAGGTAGCCAAGGCCACCGACTCGTTCGCCGGCAGGGCGGCGCACTCGCAGACGGCGAGCAGCGCGGCCGCCACGATCGACGGCGACATGTCGAGCGGCTGGAGCACCAACGGCGACCAGGGCCGGGCGCATGCCGCGGTGTACGCGCTCGCCGAGCCGGTGCCGGCCGGCGTGCCGCTGACCGTGACGATGCGGTTCGAGCGGCACTTCGCCTGCCCGCTCGGCTGCTTCCGGCTCTCGGTGACCGACGAAGACGGGGCGGAGGCCCGCGGGCACGTGGCGGCGGTCGAAGCGGCGCTCGTGAAGCCCGAGCACGTGCGCACCGCTGCGGAGCGCGAGCTCGTGTTTCGCGGGTTCCTGCGCACCGCGCCGGAACTCGAAGAGGCACGCAAGCCGATCCGGCAGCTCGAGGCCGGCCTGCGAAACGGCGAGCGGTCGCTCGTGCTCCGTGAGCGGCCGGCGGAGAATCCGCGCCGGACGTTCCGCCACCATCGGGGTGAGTTCACGCAGCCGAAGGAGGAGGTGGCTCCCGCGGTGCCCGCCTTCCTGCCGCAGCTGCCCGGCGACGTGAAGGCGGATCGGCTCGCGCTCGCGCGGTGGCTCGTCGCCCCCGACAACCCGCTCACGGCCCGCGTCACGGTGAACCGCCACTGGCAGGTGTTGTTCGGCCGCGGCTTCGTGCCCTCGGTCGAGGACCTCGGCTATCAGAGCGAGACCCCGAGCCACCCGGAACTGCTCGACTGGCTGGCCGTCACGTTCCGCGACGACCTCGGCTGGTCGATGAAGAAGCTCCACCGCTTGATCGTCACCAGCGCCACCTACCGGCAGGCATCGACGACGACGCCCGCGGTCGTCGAGCGCGATCCGAAGAACGTGCTCCTCGCCCGCGGCCCCCGGGTGCGGCTCGATGCGGAGGTGATCCGCGACAGCATGCTCAAGGCGGCGTCGCTTCTCTCGGAAAAGATGTACGGCCCCGGCGTGCGGCCGCCGCAGCCGGAGGGGGTGACCGAGGTCGCGTACGGCAGTCCGAAATGGAACGTCAGCGGCGGAGAGGATCGGCACCGCCGCAGCGTCTACACGTTCCAGAAGCGGACGGCCCCGTTCGCGATGACGACCACGTTCGACGGCCCCACGGGCGAGGCGTGCATCGCCCGCCGCGACACGTCGAACTCCGCGCTCCAGGCGCTCACGCTCTTGAACGACCCGATGTTCGTCGAGGTCGCCCAGGGGCTCGGCCGGGCCGTGATGGCGGCCGGAGACGACGACTCGGCGCGGCTGGTCGATCTGGGCCGGCGCGTGCTGTCGCGTCCATTCGACACCGTCGAGGCCCGCGCCCTCGTCGACTATCTCGCCGTCCAGCGGCAACGGCTCGAAGCCGGTGAACTCGACGCCGCGAAGCTCGCCGGCGGGGATTCGCCCGACGCCGTCGAGCGGGCGGCGTGGACGCTCGTGGCCCGGGCGGTGATGAACCTCGACGAAGCCATCGTCAAACACTAGGAGCAGGACGGGGTCAGCCCGTCGATCGATCCATGCACCACCTCCTCGACGTCACCCGCCGGCACTTCTTCCACGACTGCGGCATCGGCGTGGGGAAGATCGCGCTCGCCGGCCTGCTCGCGAACGCGTCGCGGGCGCCCGCGGTCGCCGGCAGCGTCGCCCGCACCGGCCCGCTCGCCCCGAAGCCGCCGCACGCTCCCGGGAAGGCCCGGGCGGTGATCCAACTGTTCATGGCGGGAGCGCCGAGCCAGCTCGAGCTTTTCGACCACAAGCCGCAGCTCGCGGCCATCGAGGGCAAGCCGATCCCGCCGGAGGTGATCGGTGGCCAGCGGTATGCGTTCATCCGTCCGGATGCCGCCGTGCTGGGGCCGCAGTACCGATTCTCGCGCCACGGCCAGAGCGGGGCGGAGCTGTCGGAGGCGCTGCCCCATCTCGCCGGGGTCGTCGACGACATCGCGATCGTGCGCAGCTGCCGCACCGACCAGTTCAACCATGCCCCGGCCCAGATCTTCATGAACTGTGGTTTCGCCCAGCCCGGCCGGCCGAGCCTGGGCTCATGGGTGACCTACGGCCTCGGCAGCGAGAGCGAGGAACTGCCGGCGTTCGTCGTGATGAGCACCGGTGCGGGGATCAGCGGCGGCAGCGCCAACTGGTCGAGTGGCTTCCTGCCCAGCGTCCACACCGGCACGCGGTTCCGCAACGCGGGAGCGCCGATCCTCAACGTGGACTCGCCGGCCGGCGCCGACATGCGGCTGGCCGCCGACACGCTCGACGTCGTCGCCGGGCTCAACCGGCGCCGGCTCGCCCTCGACGGCGACCCGGAGATCGCCACCCGGATCGCCAGCTACGAGATGGCCCATCGGCTCCAGACCTCGGCGCCGGAGCTCATGAACCTCGCCGACGAGTCGCCCGAGACGCTCGCCCTCTACGGCTGCAAGCCCGACGAGGCGGGCTTCGCGCGGGCCTGCCTGATCGCCCGGCGGCTCGTGGAGCGCGGCGTGCGATTCATCACGATCTACCACGAGGGCTGGGACGGCCATTCCGACGTGGCGGGCAACGTGCGGACCAACTGCCAGAAGACCGACCAGGGAAGCGCGGCGCTCGTGGCGGATCTCAAGCGGCGCGGCCTCCTCGACAGCACGCTCGTGGTGTGGGGGGGCGAATTCGGCCGCACGCCGATGGTGGAGGCGAGCACCGTCCTCGGCCGCTCGAAGGGCCGCGACCACCACCCGAATGCGTTCACGATGTGGCTCGCGGGCGGCGGCATCAGGGGGGGCGTGACCTACGGCGAAACCGACGAACTCGGCTTCCACGTGGCCCGCGACGAGGTGCACGTGCACGATCTGCAGGCCACGATCCTCCACTGCCTCGGCCTCGACCACGAGCGGCTCACCTACCGCTACCAGGGCCGGGATTTCCGGCTCACCGACGTCCACGGGCACGTGGTGAAGGGGATTGTGGCGTGACCGGCAAGGCGACAGGCGTCTGCTCGCCCAACACGCCGCGGACGGGTAAAGTCTCGGCTTCGGAGGTGAGGATACACCTACTCGCCTCAACTTCACCCGATCCCCGGCACTTCCTCGAGGGTTTGAGACGTTCATGATTCGCACCGCTCTCACGTATCTGCTCATCTCGATCAGTTCCGCGTTCGCCTCCGCAGCCGACCCGTGGCTGGTGGTCGAGGGGGGCGAGGGGCCGGGGAAGGGGAAGCGCGTCGTGCTCGTGAGCGGCGACGAGGAGTACCGCAGCGAGGAGGGGCTCACGCAGCTGGCGAAGATCCTGGCGAAGCATCACGGCTTCACCTGCACGGTCCTCTACGCGATCGACCCGGAGACGGGTGACATCGACCCGATGAACCAGAAGAACATCCCCGGCCTCGAGGCGCTGCGGAAGGCCGACCTGATGGTGATCGCCACGCGGTTCCGCAACCTGCCCGACGAGCAGATGCAGGAGATCGACGGCTACCTCAAGGCTGGCAAGCCCGTGATCGGTCTGCGGACCGCGACGCACGCGTTTTCCATCCCGAAGGAGTCGCGGTTCGCCCGCTACAGCTGGAACAACAAGACCGACACGTTCACCGAGGGGTTTGGCCGCCAGGTGCTGGGCGAGACGTGGATCAGCCACCATGGTCACCATGGCCACGAGAGCACCCGCGGCCTCGTCGTGCCGGAGGCGAAGGATCATCCGATCGTGCGCGGGATCAAGGATGGCGACATCTGGGGGCCGACCGACGTCTACGGCGTGCGGCTGCCGCTCCCGGGCGACTCGCAGCCGCTCGTCCTCGGGCAGGTGCTCGAGGGGATGACGGCCGACGCGCCCGTCGTCACCGGCACCGATGCCAAGAAGAACGAGCCGATGATGCCGATCGCGTGGACGAAGACGTATTCGCTGGAAGGCGGCCCGACCGGCCGCGTGTTTACGACGACGATGGGCTCGTCCACCGACCTCGCCTCGGCCGGCCTGCGCCGGCTGCTCGTGAACGCGGCCTACTGGGCGGTGGGCCTCGAGGAGGAGATTCCCCCGGCGGCGAACGTCGAGATCGTGGGCACCTTCGAGCCGACGCCGTTCAAGGCGGGCGGCCACAGGAAGGGCGTGAAGCCCGCGGATTTGTAACGCGCGAAACATCGTCCTCCAGGCGATTTTCGCTTGGCCGCCCTCCGTCGGCTCCTGAACACCCGGCCCTCCGGGCCTGCCGCGTGCGGCACCACGCCGAGCCGTCGCGTGGATCGGGGCGGTCGTTCTACAGCCTGCTGGCAAATCGTGTCGTCGCCGGAAACGCGAACATGCCCGGGTGCAGCAGGTCGGCGAGCACCTCCAGCGAATCGACGAGCCGCGGGCCGGGGCGGTTGAAGAGGTGGTGGCCGTCCACGGCATGCACGCGGCCCTCCCGGAAGGCCCGCAGCATCCTGAGCCGGTTGCGGATCGCGGGTGACTCGGCTTCCGCCACGACGCGGTCGAGCGTGAACCCGCAGGGCACGAGCACGACCACGTCGGGGTCGGCGGCGATCACGTCGTCCCACGTGATCCAGTGGGAGTGGGTTCCGGGCTTGCCGAGCGGATCGCGGCCGCCGGCGAGGCCCACGAGCTCGGGCACCCAGTTGCCCGCCGCCATCGGCGGATCGAGCCACTCGATGATGCACACCGTAGGGCCGGCGGCGGCCTGTCGGGTGGCAGCCCGCACCCGGCAGGCCACGCTCGCGACGCGGGCCCGCAGCCGGGCCACCACGTCGCGGGCCTTCGCGAGCGCGCCTGTCGCCGCGCCGACCGCGAGGATGTCGGCGCAGACGTCGGCGAGCGACGCGGGGGAGAGTTCGAGTACGCGGGCCGGCACGTTCATGCGCTGCACGGCCGCCCGAACAGCGTCGGCTGCGATCGCGCACACGTCGCAGGCCGCCTGCGTGAGGATCAGGTCGGGGTTCAGCGCGGCGAGCTGCAGGGCATCGAGATCGTAGAGGGCGGTCGAGCCCGTCGTGCCGTCGCTCAGGGCACGTTCCACCTGGTCGTGGATGCAGCGGCTGGAGGCCGAGGCGTCGATCCGCGGTGACGTGAGCGCGGGCAGTGTCGCCACCTCCGCCGGCACGTCGCACTCGTGCGAGCGGCCGACGAGCGCATGCGTCAGGCCGAGCGCCGCCACGATCTCGGTCGCGGCGGGGAGGAGCGAGACGATCCTGGGGGCGGCGGGGTCCATCGTGACTGAGGTAGGATTGTGCATCCGGAGGCTCCATCCATGCTACAGACCGCCCACGATCACACGTCGGCCGAACGGCTTGCCGAAGCCGCACGCTACCACGACTACCGCTACGCCTCGAATCCGCTCGGTGACGGCGGCCTTCCGGCCGTGCCGGGTGCCCGTTTCCCGGCGTCGCTCCACGAGCACGGCCCGACGCGGATCGTGCCCCTCGACACGAGCTCGATGCTCGGCTGCCCCGGACCGGCCACCGCCCCAGGACTGTGCGCGAGCTTCGTGCGGATCCGCCCTGGCGATGCGATCGTCACCGACGCCAACGCCACGAGCCAGTTGTGCTTCGTGATGCGCGGCAGCGGCCGCTCGCGGATCGGGGATGGCGGCGGTGCCGATCTCGACATTCCCTGGCGGACGGGTGACCTGTTCACGCTGCCGGCGCGGAGCCGGGCCGAGCACGTGGCCGGCGACGATGCCGCACTCTACTGGGTGCACGACGAGCCACTCCTGCGGCATCTCGGCGCCGACGCGACGAAGCGTCACTTCGCGCCCACGCTCTACCCGCACGCCGCGATCATGGAGGCGCTCGACGCGGTGCTGCGCGACCCGGCGAGCGCGAAGGCCAACCGGCTGAGCGTGCTCCTGGGGCATCGGTCCTTTCCGCGCACGCTGACGATCACGCACGTCCTGTGGGCGATGTTCGGCGTGCTGCCGGTCGGCGCCGTCCAGGCCCCGCACCGCCATCAATCCGTGGCCGTCGATCTGGTCGTCGCCGCCAAGCCAGGCTGCTACACGATGGTCGGTCGCACGCTCGACAAGGACGGGGCGATCAAGGACGGCGAGCGGTTCGATTGGGAACCACACGGCGTGTTCGTGACGCCGCCGGGGCTCTGGCACTCGCACCACAACGAGTCCGGTCACCCCGCCCACATCCTGCCGGTGCAGGACGCGGGACTCCACACCTACCTCCGCACGCTCGACATCCGCTTCACACGGCCGCTCGCCGGAGGCGGCTGCGAGATCGTGGAAAGTGCCGGCTGACGCGAGGCGGACGCGACCGCCGCGAGCGCCTCGCCGGTGTGGCTGCGCAGGAGGTCGGCGGCGGTGTCGCCGCGGCCGTGTGCCGCGGCCCAGCGCTCGGCGTGGATCACGATGTCCTCGGGCGGCCCCTCGGCCACGACCCGCCCCCCTCCGTCGCCCGCTTCCGGGCCCATGTCGATCACCCAGTCCGCCGCCTGGATCACCTCCAGGTTGTGCTCCACCACGAGCACCGTGTTGCCCGCATCGACGAGCCGCTCGAGCACATGGAGGAGTTTTTCGATGTCGGCGAAGTGGAGCCCCGTCGTCGGCTCGTCGAGGATGTAGAGCGTGTTGCCGGTGCCGGGCTTCGCGAGCTCGCGCGAGAGTTTCACCCGCTGCGCCTCGCCGCCCGAGAGCTGGGGAGCCGGCTGGCCGAGCGTCACGTAGCCCAGGCCCACGTCCACGAGCGTGCCGAGGACGCGGGCGATCTGCGGCGCCGTCTCGAAGAACTGGTGGGCCTCCGCGATGCTCATCTCCAGCACGTCGGCGATGTTTTTGCCGTGCCACTTCGCGTGCAGCGTCTCGGATGAGTAGCGGCGGCCCTTGCAGGCCTCGCACTCCACCCACACGTCCGGGAGAAAGTGCATCTCGACCCGCCGCTGCCCCAGGCCCTCGCAGGCCTCGCAGCGGCCGCCCGCGACGTTGAAGCTGAACGTGCGCGGCGTGAAGCCGCGCGTGCGCGACTCGGGCACCTTGGAGAACAGTTGGCGGATGTGGTCGAACACGCCGGTGTAGGTGGCCGGGGTCGATCCGGGCGTGGTGCCGATCGATTCCTGATCGACGAGGATCACGCGGTCGATCGCGTCGAGGCCTTTCACGGCGTCGTGCTGCCCAGGCTGCTCCCGGGCCGCATGCAGCCGGCGGGCGAGCGAGCGCCAGAGCACCTCGAGCACGAGCGACGTCTTGCCGCTGCCGCTCGGGCCGGTCACCGCCGCCAGCACGCCGAGCGGGAAGCGGGCGTCGACGTTCTTGAGCGTGCGGTGGCGGATGCCGCGGATCTCGAGCCAGTGCTTCGGCTCACGGCGGCCCGTGCGGCGCACCCGCTCGAGCACCGCATCGCAGGCCCTTCGGGTCCCGAGATACGGGCCCGTGACGCTGCGCTTCGTCGCGGCGAGTTTCGTCGGCGGGGCGTGGGCCACGATCGTGCCCCCCTCGCGGCCGCTGCCGGGACCGAAGTCGAGCGCGTGGTCGGCCGAGTTGACGACGTCGCGGTCGTGTTCGACGACGACGAGCGTGTTGCCGAGATCGCGGAGCTTGCCGAGGGCGCGGATCAGCCGGTGCGTGTCGCGGGCATGGAGACCGATCGTCGGCTCGTCGAGCACGTAGAGCACGCCGGTGAGGCCGCTGCCCACCTGGGCGGCCAGGCGGATCCGCTGCAGCTCGCCGCCAGACAGGCTGCCGGCGGGCCGGGCCATGTCGAGGTAGTCGAGCCCCACATCCACGAGGAAGTTCACCCGCGCCACGAGTTCCTTGAGCAGATCGCCGGCGATCTTGCGGTCGGCTGTGGAGAGATCGATCGCCGCGAGTTCCTGCTGGAGCCGCCCGAGCGGCATCCGGCACCAGACGTCGAGCGACCGTCCCCAGAGCGTGACGGCGCTCGCCTCCTCGGCCAGCCGGCTGCCGCCGCAGTCGCTGCACGGCACATCGCCCATCACCGCATCGACCTTGCCGCGCAGCCCCACCACGAGCCGGGCGGCCTGCTCGCAGGCGTTCTCCAGCCCCTGGAACTGGAAGGCGAACCACGGGCCCGTGCCCGGCACGCCCTTGGGCCTCGGCACCTCGATCCAGCGGTCTCCGGTGCCCTCGAAGAGCACCCGCTGCTGGAGGCCCGACAGGTCGGCGAGGGGCACGTCTGGCGGCAGGCCGGTGGTCCGGCAGAGCGCTTCGAGCATCGCCCGGCTGGTGATCCCGCAGTCCTTGCGGTCGAGGCTCGGCCAGAGGTCGAGGGCTCCCTCGGCGAGCGATTTCGTCGCGTCGCGGACGAGCGCCGCGTGGTCGATGCCCGTCCGCGTGCCGAGGCCGTCGCAGGCCGGGCACCAGCCGAGGGGGCTGTTGAACGAGAACTGCCGCGGCTCGAGCGGTTTGAATCCGCGGCCGCAGGCCGCGCAGGCGAGCCGGCGGCTGTGCACCTCCACCGGCCAGTCGGGTTCGGCCGCCGTCCGTCCGGCGGGGCCTTCGACGGCACGCGCCACGAGCATCGTGCCGCCTCCGGCGTCGAACGCCGCCTCGACGCTCTGCGCGATCCGGCTCCGCTCGGCGGGATTCACCGACACGCGGTCGATCACGATCTCGATCCGGCTCTTCCGCTTGCGGTCGAGCGCCGGCTTCTCGTCGAGGTGGACCGTCGTCCCGTCGATCCTCACGCGCACGTACCCGGCCGCCTTGAGGCCGGCGAAGAACGCTTCCGGTGTCTGTCCGACACGGAGTTCCGCCGGTGCGAGGAGCAGCAGCCGGGTGCCGGGGGCGTGCATGAACAGCCGCTCCACCGTCTGATCGACGCTCTGCGCGCCCACCGGCGTTTCGCAGTCGGGGCAGTGCATGACGCCGAGCCGAGCCGCGAGCACCCGGAAGTAGTCGTACATCTCCGTGAGCGTGCCGACCGTCGAGCGCGGCGTGCTGCCGCTCGACTTCTGCTCGATCGCCACCGCCGGGGCGAGGCCCTCGATCCGCTCGAACACGGGCTTCGGCACCTGCCCCACGAACTGCCTCGCGTAGGGCGAGAGGCTCTCGACGTAGCGCCGCTGCCCCTCGGCGTAGAGCGTGTCGAACGCCAGCGACGTCTTGCCGCTGCCGCTCGGGCCGCAGCAGACCGTCATCTCGCCGCGCGGGATGTCGGCATCGACGTGCTTGAGGTTGTGCTGGGCCGCGCCGCGGACCGTGATCGCCGCGGGGCCGGGATCGCGGGAGGTCTGTTCCACCTGGGCCATGAGCGCGGCGGGATCGACGGCCTTCGCGCGCCGGACGGCTGGTCTGCGGGCGGATGATTTCGCGGCGGCGGCCGCCGCGCGGAGGATCGGCGCGAGCGCCTTCCCGGTATGGGATGCCTTCACCTTCGCCACCTGCTCGGGCGTGCCCTCGGCCACGATCCGGCCGCCCCCGGCGCCCCCCTCCGGCCCGAGGTCGATCACCCAGTCGGCCCGTTTCACGACGTCGAGATTGTGCTCCACGACCAGCACCGTGTTGCCGGCCTCGACGAGCCGCTCGAGCACCGCGAGCAGCTGGCGCACGTCGGCCATGTGGAGCCCGGTCGTCGGCTCGTCGAGAATGTAGAGCGTTCGGCCGGTCGAGCGCTTGGCGAGCTCGCGCGAGAGTTTCACCCGCTGCGCCTCGCCGCCGGAGAGCGTCGGGGAGGGCTGGCCGAGGTGCAGGTAGTCGAGCCCCACGTCGCAGAGCGTGCCGAGCTTGCGGGCGATGTCGGGGGCGTCGGCGAACAGGTCGCGGGCCTCGCCGATCTCCATGTTCAGGAGTTCCGCGACGTTCTTCCCCTTCCAGCGGACCTCGAGCGTGTCCTTCGCGAACCGGGCCCCGCCGCAGACCTCGCAGGTCACCCACACGTCGGCCAGGAAGTCCATGTCGAGCCGCGTCGAGCCGTTGCCCTCGCAGGCCTCGCACCGGCCGCCGGCCACGTTGAAGCTGAAGCGGCCCGCCTTCCAGCCGCGCTTCTTCGCCTCGGGCAGCATCGTGAACAGGCTGCGGATGTCGTCCCACACCTTGACGTACGTCGCCGGGTTGCTCCGCGGCGTGCGGCCGATCGGCGACTGGTCGATGACGATCACCTTGTCGAGCCCGTCGGCTCCGTGGATGGCGTCGAACGCCCCCGGGACGGCCGCCTCGCTCCCCAGCCGCCGCCGCAGTTCGGGCTCGAGCACGTCGCCCACGAGCGAGCTCTTGCCGCTGCCCGACACCCCCGTCACGCACACGAGGAGCCCGAGCGGGATCTCGACGTCGATCCCTTTGAGATTGTTGTGCCTGACTCCCGTGAGCGCGAGCGACGCGTCCGATCGCGGGCGGCGTGCGGCGGGCACGTGGATCGCGTCCCGACCCGAAAGGAAGCCGCCCGTGAGGCTCGCCGGGCTCGCCGCGACGTCGGCCGGCGTGCCTGCCGCCACGACCTCGCCGCCGCGCTTGCCGGGTCCGGGGCCGAAGTCCACGACCCAGTCAGCCGCACGGATCGTGTCCTCGTCGTGCTCCACGACGACCACGGTGTTGCCCTTGTCGCGCAGCGCCTCGAGGGCGCCCAGCAGCCTCACGTTGTCGCGCGGGTGGAGGCCGATCGACGGCTCGTCGAGCACGTACAGCACGCCCGAGAGGCCCGAGCCGATCTGCGCGGCGAGCCGGATCCGCTGGCTCTCGCCCCCGGAGAGCGTCGGTGCCTTGCGGTCGAGCGCGAGGTAGCCGAGGCCAACCTGGTCGAGAAACTCGAGCCGGGTGCGGATCTCCTTGAGAAGTTCCACGGCGATCACCCGCTGCGTGTCGTCGAGGACGAGGTCGGCGAGGAACGTGCGGGCGTCGGCGATCGGCAGTGCGCACAGGGCGTCGAGCGATAGTTCCGGCCGTTCGCGCCGGCTGCGGCTCGTGATCCGCACGGCCCGGGCCTGGGGCGAGAGCCGCGCGCCCTGGCAGGCGTGACAGGGGGTCACGCACATCAGCTTCTCGAGCATCCTGCGGATGATGCCGCTCTTGGCGTTGCGCCACTTGGTGGCCAGCAGCGCGAGAATCCCCTCGAACTTCGTCTTGGCTCCACGCTCGGCACGCCCCCGCTTCCAGGAGAGCCCGATCTCCTCGACGCCGGTGCCGTGGAGCCACACCTTGCGCTGCACGGGGGTGAGTTTCTCCCACGGAGTCTCGAGGAGCGTGCCGGGGGGGAGCTTCCGCTTCGCCTCGGCATGCGCCGCCACGCCGTTGAACAACCGCCGCATCCAGCGGGGCATGTCGCGAAACGTTCCGAGCACGCCCATGCAGCCCTTCTTGAGCGACTTCGTCGGGTCGGTCACGAGCTTCGCCGGGTCGATGCCGTAGATGTCGCCGAGGCCGTCGCACGTCGGGCAGGCGCCCTGGGGGCTGTTGAAGCTGAACAGCTGCGGCTCAGGGGTCGAGTAACTCACGCCGCACGCGGTGCAGGCATAGCGGCTGGAAAGAACGAGATCGTCCGTGCGGTCGCCCGGCTCGTGGCCTCCGGTGTCGGCCGCCACGATCACCTGCCCGCCCCCCGACTTGAGCGCGAGCTCGACCGCCTCGGCGAGACGGCTGCGGCTCGCGGCTTCGACGACGACCCGGTCCACGACGACGTCGATCGTGTGCTTGAACTGCTTCTCGAGCGGCGGCGGATCCTCGACCCGCACGATCCGCCCGTCCACCCTGGCCCGGGTGAAGCCCTGGCGCACGAGGTCGGTGAACAGATCGCGGTGCTCTCCCTTCTGGTCGCGCACGAGCGGCGCGAGCACGAGCACCCGCTCGCCCGGCCTCCTGCCGAGGATCCGCTCGACGATCTGGTCCCGCGGCTGCGCCTCGAGCACGGCGTCGCAGGTCGGGCAGTGGGCCGTGCCCACGCGGGCGTACAGCACCCGGAGAAAGTCGTGGATCTCCGTCATGGTCGCCACGGTCGAGCGGGGGTTCGTGCCGGCCGACTTCTGGGCGATCGAGATCGACGGCGACAGACCGGTGACCGAATCGACGTCAGGCCGGGGCAACTGCCCGAGAAACTGCCGCGCGAACGTGGAGAGGCTCTCGACGTACCGCCGCTGGCCCTCGGCGTAGAGGGTGTCGAAGGCGAGGCTCGACTTGCCCGACCCGCTCACGCCCGACAGGCAGACCAGCCGACCCCGCGGCAGGCCGACCGTGACGTTCTGCAGGTTGTGCTCGCGGGCACCTCGGACGACGATCGGCGGGACGTGCATGAGGCCATTGTAGGGAGCGCTTTACAGCCGGGGGACGGTGCCGTACGATCGATTTTTCCGCGGTTGGCGTCGGTTCGCGTCGCCAGGCGATCGGGGCGGTAGCTCAACTGGGAGAGCGCGGCGTTCGCAATGCCGAGGTTGGGAGTTCGATCCTCCTCCGCTCCATTTTCCGGCCTGCACGGCCAATCAACGAATCCGCCATGATGACGAACACGGCGGTCGATCCTTCGACGGCGCTCATGCTGCGGGTGCGCGACGGCGACGCGGTGGCGTTCGAGGAACTGGTCGCGCTCTGGCAGGATCGGTTGGTCACGCTCTTCCGCCACCACACCGGCGACCACGCGCTTGCCGAGGACCTGGCGCAGGAGGTGTTCCTCCGCGTGTATCGCGCGCGGGCCACGTACAAGCCCACGGCCAAGTTCACCACCTGGGTCCACACGATCGCGAACAACGTGTCGAGCGATCTGCGGCAGCGGGCGTATCGCCGCAAGGAACGCGGAGTGCCGACGAACGTGTCGGCGTCGTCGAGCGCCCTCGGCCTCGAGCATCTCGCCGTCGCCGCCAGCGGCCTCAGGCCCGCGCGGCAGGCCGACCGCAGTGAACTGTGCGACGTCGTCCAGGACGCGATCGCCTCGCTCGCCGACAACCAGCGGATGGCCGTCTTGCTCGCCAAGTTCGAGCACTGCTCCTACGAGGAGATCGCCGCCGCCATGGGCCTCACCGTGCCGGCCGTGAAATCGCTCCTCTTTCGGGCCCGGGACCAGCTCCGCGAGAAGCTCGAGGCGTACGAGCGGGAGGGGACGCGGTGAGTGATTCCCCCGCGAACGCGGCGGCGGTCGAGACGCCCGCGGAGGCACTGGGAGCCGCGTGGGATCTCCTCGACGTGCTGCCGGCTGCGGCCGCTCCGGCGACGATGACCTCGACGACCGTCGAAATGGTCGCCGCCTCCGCCCGCGGGCGCGGGCGGGACGCCTACGCCGGCTGGCTCGTGCCGTTCGCGACGGTGGTGGCGGCGTTTCTGGTGGGCATGCTCGCCGGCCGCACGACCATGAGCGACGCCGAGCGGGCGATGCTGGACAACCTGCCGCTCATCGAGCACCTCGACGTCGTCCGTGAGGCGGGCAGCGTGGAGTTCCTGTCGCAGGTCGCCCGGCGGAACTATCCACCGCCGCGGAGGCCCCCTTTCGGCCGTCCCGGGGAGGGTGGCGGCGACACGAACCCGCCCCCGTACCAGGCGCTCGACGAGGCGGTCGCGGCGCTCGCCGCCGCGCCGCTCGGCGGCGATTCCGGATCGGCCGCCGTCCGCCGCGAGTCGCTCGAAGCGAGGCCGGAGGAGGAGCGGCGCCGGCTCATCGATGCGGCAGCCGAATTCGGCCGGCTTCCCTCGACGAGACGCCGGGAACTCGTGCAGGTGGCCCGTGCGCTCGGAGGCCGCGACGGCACCGGGCCCGATCGCGACGAACTGCTCGCGGCGGCCAGACTGTGGCACCAGTGGCTGGCGACCCGCGATCCCGCGGAACGCAAGGGTGTGATCGAACTCGAAACCGCCGAGCGGCTCGAGTGGCTCGACCGCTACGCCAGCCCGCGGCCCGGTCGGGGCGGACCGTTCCGCGAGGGCCAGTTCCGCAACTTCCCGCCCCCCGGCGAGCGCGGGCCGGACGGCAGGCCGCTCGATGGGCCGCCCCCCGACCGGCCGCGATTCAACGATCGCCCGCCGCCTGAGCCGCCCCGTCGCTCGCCACCTCCTGGAGAAATGCCGCCACGGCCGCGTTGAACGTCGTGGGATCCTCGAGGGGCGCGAGGTGACCGCAGCGCGGCATCACGAGCAACCGCGATCGGCGCAGCACGGCGCGCGCCCGCTCCATGCACGTCGGCGGGGTGATCGCATCCTCCTCCCCGACCACGAGCAGGACCGGAAGGGTGATGCGGCTCATCGGTTCCACCATGTCGGGCCGCGCACCGAGGGCTGCGAGGGCCGCGGTGATCGTGGCCACGGGCGTCTCACGGATGGTCCGTTCGAGCGAGGCCTCGATCGCAGGTCGGCCAGGGCTCCCCCGGGCCGCCTCCGAACGGGCGAGCAGGTTGGGAAGCATCGCCGCGGCCAGGACACCCGCCCCGAGCCGCTCCACCTTGGCCGCGAGTTCGCCCCGGCCCGCCCGGGCCTCGGGCGTGTCGGCCTCGAGCCTGGTATCGGCGAGGATGACAGCCCGCACCCGCGCCGGGTGCCGCACGGCCAGGTGCTGGGCCACGTAGCCACCCATCGACAATCCGCAGACGACGGCGGGCTCCGCGACCTGGAGCGCGTCGAGGACCGCGACGGCGTCGTCCGCGAGTTGGGCGATGCTCACGGGGGCCGGGCCGTGGCTGCGGCCGAAGCCGCGCTGGTCGGGCACGATCAGTCGAAACCGATCGGCGAGTGCATCCTGGCCCGCCCACATCGAGTGGTCGAGGGGGAACGCGTGGAGGAGGAGCAGCGGCGGGCCGCTCCCGCGGGTGTGGACGGCGAGAGCGACGTCGGGAAGCCGGACGTGATCCATCACATCTCCGCCTCGAACCGGGCGAGGTTGCGGCGGATCGTCCGGTTGTGCGGTTCCTGACGCCGTGCGAGCCGCTGGGTGCGGACGGCGGCCTCGCGGCGGCCCGCGGCGGCGTGGCAGTGCGCGAGCGTGTCGAGATAGCTCGGGTTGTCGAACGACTTCACGAGCGAGAGCTTCGAGTAGCGCGTGGCCTTTTCGAGATCTCCCTCCGTGTTGGCGACGAGCCAGGCGTACTCGTTGTAGCCGTTGGCGTCATCGGGCACCGCCTGGATCTCATCCTCCAGTTGCGCGAGCGCCGCCTGGACCCGCTTCACTGCTTCGCGTCGCTGGTCGGGGGTGTTGTCCGGCAGCCGATAGATGCCGATCAGGGCATCCACGTCCTTCGGGTAGATCGACAGCGACTGCTCGAGCGCCGCCCGGCTGGCGGCGAGGTCGTTGCGCCGGCGATGGGCGCAGCTCTCGAAAAAGTGCATCCGCGACCGTGTGGCCCGCGGATCACGCCCCACACCCTCGAGCAGCGGGCCCCGTCGGGGCCGCCCCGCCGCGGGCGGCTCGTCGGCGAACAATCCCCCCAGGCAGCGGGCCGCTTCGTCGTCGCGATCGAGGTCGTGCAGGAACTCCGAGTACGTGATCGCCGCGAGCGCCGCCTCGGAGGCGGGCAGGTCGTCGGTCGCCAGCAAGGCGTCGTAGGCCTGCACGGCCCAATCGATGCAGCCCCACTTCACGAGCAGCATCGCTGCCTGCAGCCGTGCGGCGAACGATGCATCCCGCGCGGCGGCGAGCGTGGATGCGAAGCGGGCGTCGGCCGCCGCCTCCCGGCCGAGCGTCCGCTCGGCGTTGGCGATCGCCAGCGTCACGAGCGGGCCGCGGTCCTCCTGCGGCGCGGAGAGGACGGGTTCGAACGCCTCGGGCAGGCCGGCCTCGACGGCCCAGGCGAGCGCTTCCACGAGGCCGGTCTCGTCAGCATCGCCGGCTGCGAGCGCCTCGGCCACGATCGAGTTGGTGGCCGCCAGCGCCTCGGCACGGTCCCCGGCTGCAAGCAGCATGCGGGCGTGACACCGCTCGAAGATCTGCCGAGTCTGGTCCACGGCGACGCGCTCGTCGCCGCCGGGGCCCGTGGCGTCGCGGGAAGGATCGTCGCCGGCGGCCGTCCGCAGGTCGGCGAGGGCCGCGGCGGCCGCGGCCAGCGAGGCCGGGCGGGTCGCCGGTTCCTCGGTGCCGGTGAAGTCCACCAGCGCCGTGAGAAATCGGGCCGCCGGGCGCCGGCTCGGGCCGAGGCCTGCCACGATACGGCGCCTCATCGCGGGCCAGGCCGGGTCGTCCGTCCGCCATTCCCGGGCGAGCAGGGCCGCTGCCACCCGTGAGCCCGCCGTGGACGGGTCGAGCCGGACCACGCGGGCGAGCGCTTCGATGCCACCGTCGTCATCCACCCGCAGGAGGCGATGCATCGCCTGAACGCGATCGCCGAACTCGCGCCGCTTGAAACGGGAGAGGAGCTTCACGACCTCGGGCGGGTCGTGAGGCATCTCGAACGGGATCGCCTCGACGAGCCATCGGGCGCGAAGCGAAACCTCGAGGTCGCCGCTCGTCTCGGCGGCGGCCAGGAGCGCGTCGAGTGCCGTGGGTCCGAGCGCCCGGAGTTCGGCAGCGGCCGATTCGCGCCGGTGATAATCGTCGTCGCCGAGGGCGGCGATCAGCGTTGCGACGCGTTCGGGAGGGGCCGCGTCGGCCGCCGCGATCGCCGGGCCGGCATCCATGCCCCACGTCGCCGCGACGATTCCGGCGATGACGGACGGCAGGCGCATGCGGTGCCGCGGCATGACGATGCTCCCGATGGCGGACGGCTCCGAATCTCGTTTCAGGGTACGGCCGTGCCGCGCCGGCCGGCAAGCGTCAGGGTCAGGCCGCGTCGGGGTCGATGCCCAGATCGCGGATCGTGACCAGCGAATCGAGCGGAATCCCCTGCGCGGCGAACGCCGCCTCGGCGCCGGCGAGCCGGTCGATCACCGTCACGACCCGCTCGACCACGAGTCCGAATTCCCTGGCCCGTTCGATCGCCGTGAGGGACGAGCCTCCGGTCGTCGTCACGTCCTCCACGATCACGACCCGCTGCCCCGGCTCGACCGGCCCCTCGACGTATCGCTTCGTCCCGTGCTCCTTCGGCTCCTTGCGGATCATGAAGCCCTTGAGCGGACGGCCGGCGACGCCCGCCATCGTGACGACGGCGGCCGTGATCGGATCGGCGCCGATCGACATCCCGCCGACGGCGTGCGGGAAGTGCGGCAGGGACGCGAGCCGCTCGAGAATCGCCTCGCCGACGAGCATCGCCCCCTCGGCATCGAGCACGACCTGTTTCGCGTCGAGGTAGAAACTGGCCTCCCGGCCGGAGGCGAGACGGAACGTGCCCCGCTTGAGCGCCTTGCGGGTGATGAGATCGACCAGTCGGGCGGAGGGCGTGGCGGAGGACATGGTCATGGTGCCCGGAGTATAGCAGCCGCGGATTTTTGCCTCGCTCCAAACCGCTTTTACAATGACGCACATGCCCAGCCATCGGCCATCACCGTGCCCGATCAACGGCCTGGCCGCGGCCCTGCTCGCGGTCTGGCCATTGGCCGGCGTCGTGCCGGCCGAGGAGGGCATCCCGCGGGCGGCTTCCGTCGTGGTGCAACTGCCGCTCACCGGCACCCGCGACACCCAGCTCAAGTCGGCGATCATGCGCCGCGTCGACGACCTGCGGAGCGGGGGAGGGCAGCGCGGCGTGCTCGTGCTCGAGTTTCGCGCGGGTGACGATGCCGGCGCCCTGCCGAGCGACTTCGGTCGCGCGTTCGAAGTGGCGCGGTTTCTGGGCGACGACCGGCTCGCCGGCGTGAAGACGGTCGCATTCCTGCCCGAGGGCGCCCGCGGCCACGCGGTGCTCGTGGCCCTGGCCTGCGAGGAGATCGTGATGCCCGGCGACGCCGTCCTCGGCCCGGCCAACGCGGAGGAGCCGTCCGTGGATGCCGCGATGCGTGCCGGATACGCCCAGGTGGCGGCGCGGCGCCGCACGGTTCCGCCCGCCCTGGCGTTGGCCCTGCTCGACCCCGAGGCGCGCGTCGTGCGGGCCACGACCGACGCGGGCGAGCGGTTCGTCGAGGATCGCGAACTGGATGCCGTCCGGCGCGAGTCGGCAGTGCTCGACGTCCAACAGATCGGTCCGGCCCCGTTGACGCTCACCGGTCGCCGCGCCCGCGAACTGGGCATCGTGCGGCTGCTCGCCGCCACGCCCGCCGAACTGGCCCGCGGGCTGCGCATCGACGAAGCGTCGCTGCGCGGCGATCCGGGCTCGGCGGGCGGGTGGAACGCCGCGCAGGTGGTCCTGTCGGGGCCGATCACCGCCGACGCGGTCGCCCGGACGAAGCGGAACATCGACGAGGCGCTGCGGGACGGGGCGAACTTCATCTGCCTCCGCATCGACAGCCCGGGTGGCGACCCGGAGCAGAGCCTCGTACTCGCGACGTGGCTGGCGGCGCTCGACCCGGCCCGCGTGCGGACGGTCGCCTGGGTGCCGCGCGAAGCCCGGGCCGACGCGGCGCTCGTGGCGCTCGCCTGCGACGAACTCGCGATCGCTCCGGCCGCCGCGATCGGCGGCGAGGGCGCGGCCACGATCGACGCGCGTCGGGCCGAGGCGCTCGCGGTCGCCTGGCGCGAAGGCGTGGCGCGGAGGCGCGGACGCAGCTGGTCGCTCCCCGTGGCGCTCGTCGCCCCCGGGATCGTCGTGCGTCGGGCCACGCAGGCGGCGAGCGGAAGGGTCGACTACTTCTGCGACGACGAACTGCTGCCGCGCGAGGACCGCGAGACGTGGAAATCGGGCGCCGACGTCGGCGTGGGGCCGATCGAGCTCGGCGGCAGGGCAGCGGAGTCGCTGGGGCTCGCGACGCACCTCGTCGAGGGGCTTCCGCAACTGGTCGCGGCCTACGGGCTGCCCGCCACGATGGAGCTGCGCGAGCCAGGATGGGCCGACCGGCTGCTCGATGCGTTGGCGAGCCCGGGCGTGGCGTGGCTGTTGCTCCTCGTCGGCGGTGCCGGCCTGTACATCGAGATGCACACCCCCGGCATCGGGTTCGGCGGCTTCGTCGCGATGGTGGCGTTCATCATCTATTTCTGGAGCCAGTACCTCCACGGCACGAGTGGCTGGCTGGAGGTGATGCTGTTCCTGGCCGGACTGTTCTGCCTGGCGGCGGAGATTTTCGTGCTGCCCGGTTTCGGCGTGCTCGGGCTCGGCGGAGGCCTGCTCGTGATCGCGTCGCTCGTGCTTGCCAGCCAGTCCTTCGTGCTGCCGTCCAACGACTACCAGATCCGCCAGCTCCAGTGGTCGCTGCTGGGGATTCTCGGGGCTGCGGTCGGCGTGGCGCTCGTCGGCGTGCTGATCCGCCGCTGGCTGCCCGGCGCGCCGGTCCTGCGGCACGTCCTGCTCGAGCCTCCCGCCCCCGATGCGAGCGACGAACTGCCGCCCGACCTCGTCGGCCGCGAGGGCGTCGCGGCCACGCGGCTGGTGCCCGCGGGGAAGGCGCGGATCGACGGGCGCCTCCACGACGTTTCCACCGACGGCCAACTCGTCGAGCCCGGCGCGGCCGTGCGCGTCGTGGAGCAGCGCGGAGGGCGGATCGTGGTGCGGCCCCTGACCCCGGTGACGGGTGGGCGATGACGGCGCTGATCTGGGTCGTGATGCTCCTGGCGGTGGGGCTCGCGGTGATGGTGCTCGAGGTGTTTGTGCCGTCGGGCGGAATCCTCGGGTTTCTCAGCCTGACGGCGATCATCGCGGCGATCGCGACCGCTTTTCTCGAGCTGGGATCGACGGCGGGCCTCGTCGTCCTCGCCGTCGCCACCGTCGTGGTGCCGATCGTGCTGGCCCTCGCGTTCCGGTGGTTTCCCGAAACACCGCTGGGACGACGGGTGCTGCCGCCGCCCCCGGATCCGGTGGACGTCGTGCCGTCCGCCGCGCGGCGGCAGGAGCTCGGCAAGCTGGTCGGGCGGCGCGGCAGGGCGGTGACCGAGATGCTTCCGTGGGGCATCGTCGAGATCGAGGGCGTGCGGTTGGAGGCGGTGAGCGAGGGCGGTCCGGTGGAACGGAGCGAACCGGTGGAGGCGGTGGGGGTGCAGGGGCGGGACCTCGTCGTGGCTCCTGTCCGCCGCCACGACGGCCCGCGCGTGGCCGAAGAATCGCTGCCACCGGAACCGGCCACACCAGGCGAGCCGGCAGGACTGTCGCCGACCCTCGAAAACTTCGACTTCGAACGACTCGATCCGCCCGCGGCTTGACTCGCGTCCGCCCCGGAACCAGTCTTGAACGGTCTCCGCCTTCATCCCCGCGGAATGAGCGTTCCCATGCCCACCCTGATCCTGCTCGGTCTCGGCATCCTCGGCTGTCTGCTGATGTTCGGGCTCCTCGCCCGCTACCTGCGCTTGTGGCTGCAGTCGTATGCGTCGAGCGCCGGGATCGGCCTGTTCGATCTCGTGGCGATGAGTTTCAAGAAGGTCAACCCGACGGTGATCGTCCGGAGCAAGATCATGGCGGTGCAGGCGGGGCTGGGGGATTCGTCGGGCATCACGCGGCAGGCGCTGGAGGCGCACGCGCTCGCCGGCGGCCGCGTGCCGTTGGTCGTGCAGGCGTTGATCGCGGCCAACAAGGCGAAAATCAAGGAACTCGACTGGAAGCTCGCGACGGCGATCGATCTCGCCGGCCGCGACGTGCGCGAGGCGGTGCAGACGAGCGTCTACCCGAAGGTGATCGACTGCCCCGGCAAGAACAGCGGCCGCGAGTCGCTCGATGCGGTCGCGAAGAACGGCATCCAGCTCAAGGTACGGGCCCGGGTGACGGTCCGCACGAACCTCAACCAGCTGATCGGCGGCGCCACCGAGGAAACGATCGTGGCCCGCGTGGGGGAGGGGATCGTGTCAGCGATCGGCTCGGCCGAGCGGCACACCGACGTGCTGGAGAACCCCGATGTCATCTCCAAGACGGTGCTCGCCCGCAGGCTCGATGCGAACACCGCGTTCGAGATCGTGTCGATCGACATCGCCGACATCGACGTGGGAGCCAACATCGGCGCCCGGCTGCAGGCCGACCAGGCGGAGGCCGATACGCGGGTCGCGCGGGCGAACGCCGAGGGCCGGCGGGCGATGGCCGTGGCGAAGGAGCAGGAGATGATCGCCGGGATCGAGGAGAGCCGGGCGGCACTCGTGGAGTCGGAGGCCGAGGTCCCTCGGGCGATCGCCGATTCGCTCTCCAGCGGCAGCCTCGGGATCCTCGAGTACTACAAGTTGCGGAACCTGCAGGCCGACACCGACATGCGCCGCACGATCGCTGGCGGCGGAACGCCCGCGCCGGTCACGCCATGACCACGGCCGTGGTTCATCCAGCGCCGCTCTTCGCCGCCGGATTCGACTGGTTGGAGGCGATCCTGCCGTTCCTGTTCGTGGGATTCTGGATCCTCTCGCAGGTGTTCGCGGTATTCCGCCGGGTGGCGGGTGGTCCGGTCAGACCGCCGGTCGTGGGTCCGCCGGGCCGGCCGCGCGATGTCGCCGGCGGACCGCCGCCACTGCCGGAGGCCGAACGCTCCGAACTCGAGCGGCAGATCGCCGAGTTTCTGCGCGAGGCGCAACGGGACCCGCGCGGCGCGGAGCGGCCGCAGGCCCGGAGGGAGCCCCCGCGGCGGCCGGCGGAACCGCAGCGGCGCGTCGCCACCCCCGCGGTACAGGAGCCGACGCGTCCGGCGCCCGCGAAGCCCGTGGCGGCTGGCGCTCCGGTTCGAGCGCAGCGGCCCGCGGGCGGTCTCGGCGCCGGACCGAGCGACGTCGCACGGCATGTGCAGGACGCGTTCTCGCACCAACTCGGCCACCTCCACTCCGGACTCGAAGCCCGGGGAGAAGTGGACGCCCGCGAACCGGTGCAACGCGCCGGATCGAGCCTCGCGCCGCACGATCTGGTGCGCATCCTGCGCGACCCCGCCACGCTCAGGCAGGCGGTGCTGTTGCGCGAGATTCTGGAGCGTCCCGTGGAGCGGTGGTGAGCGACGGGGTACGACGCCAACCCCTGCCAAGGGGCGCGGGCATCGGCCAGCCAGCCTCCCCAGAATCCCCCCTTTGAAAGGGGGTGCGCCTGGCCGATGCGTTGCGTTTCGTCGGCTCCGGAGCGGAAAAAAATCGCGGCTTGAGCGGTCCGGCCGGCTGCTCTACAAGACCTGAGTCGGGCCTCCGTCCGACAGGCTTTTCACAGCGCGTAGACGAGGAAGCCCAAGCCTCGTCTACGCGCCTGTGAGGGGCATGTCCGCGAGGCATGGAGCCCGGGCGTGTATCCAAGGATGGATTCGCCGCGCATGATGACGCGTAACCGCGGTTTCCTGGTGATCGGTGTCGTGCTCGCGGCGGGACTGCCCGCCGTCGCGCGAGCTTCCGAGGTGTCCTCCGCTTCCGGCGAGCCTTCCCGGCGGGAAGAACGTCTCCTGCCGGCGACGGTTCGGGTGGTGGCGGAGCGCGCGTACCTGCGGGCCGGACCGGGCGACGACTTCTATCCCACCGAGCTCCTGCCGCGCGACGCGGAGGTGGAGTTGTGGGCGTTCGACGCCTCCGGCTATGGCGCGGTGCGGCCGGTCGCGGGCAGCTTCAGCTGGATCCGGGCGGCCGACGTGGACGACGAGACACACCTCGAGGATCGTCCCGCCACCGGCCACGACGGGCGCGTCGGCGTGATCGTCGCGGACGGCGCCGTGGCGCGGATCGGATCTCAACTCAACGACCTCCGGCACGTGGCCCAGGTTCGGCTCGAGGCCGGGGAACGCGTGCGGATTCTCGAAGAGGTGCGGATCGAGTCGGGCCGGCATGCGGGCCTGTGGGTGCGGATCGAGCCACCGGCCGGTGAGTTTCGCTGGGTGAAACTGGGCGACCTCGCGTTGTCGGCGGAACTGGCCGCGTATGTCCCTCGGCCCACGCCGAGCCAGGCGACCGCCGGCGACGCGCTCGCGGCGCTCCAGGATGCCGGGGCAGCCGTCGCCTCGGCGGTCGAGCGGGTCCGCGAGGCCGCCAGCGTCGATCCCGCGCTCGCGCCCTCTGCACCGCCAGTGCTGGAGTCGGTGCCGACTTCGAAGGGGCTGTTCGGGGCCTGGCTGCCGATGGGCAACGGCATTCTCGACGCGACGACGCGTCCGGCACCCGTCGCGATCGGCAGCGGCGGCGGGGCCGCAGCCACCGACGAACTCGCTGACATCGACCTCTCGCTGTCGCTCGCGGTGACCGGTCCGGCGGAGCAGATGAATCTCGGGCAGATCCGCGAGCGGCTCCGGGTCGCGGCTGCGAAGACGACATCGCAGGCCGACCGGCTGCGGGCGGAGGCGATCGACGCCCGCCTCACGCGGTTCGAGGCCATCCACGGCAAGTACCAGGCACTCGCCGCCGATGCCCCTGCCGATACGTCGCCGCTGCGACTCGGGAGCATGTGGTCGAGCCTGTCGGCGATCGGCACGCGTCCCGTGCGACCGGGGGTGCTGCCGGGCGGTGGCCCGGCCGACGGTCAACCCACCTGGACGCCGCCGACGACGACGGAGACCACCGGGCGGCTCGCGACGGTCGTCTCGCGGCGGCCCGACGCACCCCGGTGGGCGATCGTCGACGATCGCAACACGGTGCTCGTGTTCGTCACGCCGCAGCCTGGAGTCAATCTCGCGCCCCTCGTCGGCCAGCAGGTGTCGGTCCGCGGTGCACAGGGCTACATGCCCGAGTACAAGCGACCGTATCTCGTCGCCTCCGAGGCCCGTCCCCGGCTCGCGGCCGTGCCACAGGCGGACGGCGAACTCACCCGCTGAACGTTCCGCTAGCGGGTTCGGGTGTCGAGTTCGTCGGCCGGCAGCCAGCGGGCGGCGAGCTCCGCCTGCACGACGTCCGGATCGTCGTCGCGCACCGCCGAGTGGCCGGCCGCTCGCGCGATGCGGGCGAACGTCGCCCGGTCGGCCGGATCGGTGCGGGGCAGGCGGGAGATGAGCCGTTCGATGCCGGCCGGGTTTCGAGCGGCGGCGGTGGAGAGCGTCTCCATGAAGATGCAGATCTCCTCGAAGTTGGCCGCCGCCGACCGGACGATGAGCGGCTGCAGCGTGCGTGCGACCAGTTCGAGCCCGATGCCGTCCACGTCGAGAAAGGCGTCGATCCGCACGATCTGACACTCTCCACCGTCGGCCGTCGGCCGGGGCTCGTGCCGCACGAGGATCAGGCAACTGCCGGTGAGCGGTTTCGGGGAGAGCGAGCCTGAGTACCCGCCCCGGCCGTGGTACACGAACAGCCCGCCGCGTCCCTGACGCTCGTGGTGGACGAGCCGCAGCGCTCCGACCGTGCCGTAGCCGTCGGCGAGCCGCCACTGGGCCGGGCCCGCCGGATCGAGCGCCAGCCGACTGATGCCCAGCACCCGCCACACGTCCACGATCGCCTCGGGGTGGACGAGGGCGAAATCGATCAGCGCCGCATCGCAGGCGAACGTCTGGACGGGGAGCCGTCGGTAGAGCGTGGTCGCGCGGAGTGTCCGCTCCACGGTCTGACGGGTGGCCGGGGAGAGCCGCTCGAGCGGCAGTTCATCGAGGGCCTGTCGGCGTGCTTCGCGGCTGGATGAGCCGCCGTCGCTCCAGCCGGCGACCAGCGCCAAAGACGCGTCGGCCGCCTGCCCGCCCGCCGCGGCGAAGGTGGCCAGGTGGACTGCGACCGCGGCCGCGAAAAAAAGACGACGAGACGAAAGCATCATGGCCCCCCCGAGCCGTCGCAGGGTCCGAAGCGACCCTGCCGACACAGGAGACTTTTCGGCCTCCGGCGACGTTCGGAACCAGTGAATTTCGGCGGACGAAACCGCGTCGTGCGGCTCGGGGGTTACCCAGTCTGCCGGGGTTCGCGCGGCGGGGAGCGAGTGGGCGTTGGCTTGCCACCGTGGTTTCCCTACCATCGCCCGCCCCCGCCGTCCCGGGACAGAGTCGATGCGGCACGCCCACGATCACGATCCACCCCGAACCTTCGAGGCCGGCGCTGCCGGCGAGGTCGTCGAGGCCGTGGACCCGGGCCAGGTTCACCCCGGCCTGCTGGCCCGAGCCCTCGTGGCGTGGACGAGGCTCTGCCTGCGGGCGAGCGGGCTGGTGATCCTCGCGGCGATCGCCTCCTCCGTGGCGGCGGGCGTCTACACGGCACACTCGCTCGGCTACAAGGTGAGCCGCACCGATCTGCTCGATCCCCAGAGCGAGTACAACAAACTCTGGATCGACTACATCGCCGAGTTCGGCGAGGACGACGATGCCGTCGTGGTGGTGGAGGGCAAGTCGCGGGTCGCCGTCGTGAGGGCCCTGGAGGAGGTTTCGGCGGCGGTCGCCCGCGACGGAACGCTTTTTCACTCCGTGCTGCACGAGGTCGATCTGTCGAAGATCCGCGCCAAGGGACTCCACTATCTCTCGCCGTCAGACCTCGCGGAGATCGAGCGGTTCATCGAGGCGACCCAGCCGATTCTCGACGGCGGCTGGGCGCAGCTGAAGGTCGCGACCATGGTCGGGGGACTGGCCGGCCAGATGGTCGCCGGGCTCCCCTCGAGCGCGTCGCCGGGGCGCGAGAGCCCGACCGCCGCGCTCGAACGCTACAGCGAGAGCCTCGTGGCGGCGCTCGAGGCGGTGGCCCGGCCGGCACAGGGAGCGCCGGCGGAGTACGTGTCGCCATGGCCCGGCATGCCCGACTCGCTCTCGACGCTGCGCGACCTGTCGAGCCAGCACCTGCTCGCGAAGGACGGTCGGCTCGGCTTCGTGCTCCTGCGGCTCACGAAGGCCGCGGGCGGATTCGCGGGGGCGTCGGCCGCCACCGACGAGTTGCGCCGCCTCATGAAGGAAGTCGGCGCACGGCACCCCGAGGTCACGATCGGGCTCACCGGACTGCCCGTCATGGAAGACGACGAGATGCGTTCCAGCCAGCAGTCGATGGTCTGGGCGAGCGGCCTGTCGCTGGTGGCGGTGGTGATCGTGATCATCGCGGGGTTCGGCGGCGTGCGGCACGCGCTCATGGCGAACGGCGTGCTCATGATCGGGATGGCGTGGGCCTTCGCATGGGCCACGGCGAGCGTCGGCCATTTGAACATCCTGAGCGTGACGTTCACGGTGACGATGATCGGCGTCGGCATCGACTACGGCACGTACTACATCGGCCGCTATCTCGAGCAGCGCCGCCGCGGGCTCGACTGCGAGTCGGCCCTGCTCGAGACGAGCGGCTCGGTCGGTCCAGGGATCCTCACCGGCGCGATCACCACCGCCGTCGCCTTCTTCGCCGCGGCGCTCACGAGTTTCGTGGGCGTGGCGGAACTCGGTCTCATCGCGGGCGGCGGCATCCTCCTCTGCTGCGCCGCCGAACTGCTCGTGCTGCCGGCGGTCGTGGCGCTGGTCGATCGCAGCCCGCTCGGCCGGCGGATCCCGGTGCCCGTGCCCGTGCACACGTGGCTCGCGCCGGTGTTTCGCCATCCCCGGTTCGTCGCCCTGGCATCGCTGGCGGGCACCCTCGCCATCGCCTCGGGGCTTCACGACCTCGACTACGACCACAACCTGCTCAACATGCAGCCGGATGGCCTGGAGAGCGTCGAGATCGAGAAGAAACTCCTGGCCGAGTGCGACCAGAGCGTCTGGTATGCCCTCTCGATCGCCGACTCGCGGGCCGAGCTCCTCGAGCGCAAGGAGAAGCTGACGGCACTGCCGAGCGTGGAGCGCGTGGACGAGATCGCCTCGCTGCTCCCGGTGGACGAGGAACTGAAGCGGCCGCTCATCGAGCGGATCGGCAGCCGGCTGGCATCCCTGCCCGAGCGGCCTCCCGAGATCGCCCCGGACAGGCTCGACGCCCTCGGCGAGACGCTCGCGTGGGCCCAGGCCGAGGCCTCGAGACGGCCGGGCGCCCTGCGGACCGCCTGGCACCTCGAGCGGGCCCGCGACAGCTTGCGTCGGCTGGGCCCCGAGGACTGCGTCCGCGCGCTCGCGACGTTCCAGCAGCGCTCGGCCGGAGAACTCCTCTCCCGCCTCCACGCGCTCGCCGGCGTCGCCACGCCGGAACCACCGTCGCTCGGCGACCTGCCCCCGAGCCTCGTGGACCGATTCGTGGGACAGAGCGGCCGGCACCTGCTGAAGATCTACGGCCGGGGCGACATCTGGAATTTCGCCTCACTGGAGCGGTTCGTGCAGGACGTACGCAGCGTCGATCCACGGGCCACCGGCAATCCGCTCCAGGCCTTCGAGGCATCGCTCGAGATGAAGCGGAGCTACGAGCAGGCGGCGATCTACGCGCTCGTCGTGATCCTGGCGGTGCTGTGGCTCGACTTCCGCACCCTGTCGCACTCGTTCCTGGCGGCGCTCCCGTTGGCCCTCGGCATGGCCCAGACGCTCGGCCTCATGGGACTGCTGGGGATCGACCTCAATCCGGCCAATCTGATCGGGATTCCGCTGATCCTCGGGATCGCGGTGGACTACGGCGTGCACATCGTGCATGACTACCTCGAGCGGCCCGGTCCCTACGCGATCAGCGCCTCGACGGCCAACTCCGTGCTCGTGGACGCGCTGACGACGATCCTCGGCTTCGGCGCGCTGATGGTGGCGAGCCATCGGGGGCTCGAGAGCCTCGGCCGCGTGCTCACGCTCGGCGTCACCACCTGCACCGTCACGTCGCTCGTGTTCCTACCGGCCGTTCTCGCGTTGCTGCGGCCCCGGCCGGAAGGGGACTGACGCGAAAAACGGCCCGGGAACAGCCCTTGTGCCGCCGCGGCGGGGCGCGGTACTCCCCCGTTCCCCTCCCTGGAGCCGCCATGCGCATCCTCCTCATCGCGATCATCTGTCTCGTCCCTCACGTCGGTCGCGTGGCTGCGGCCCCGCCCGAGCGCGTCGTCAACATCGCGATGGAGGACCAGTTCAAGGACCGGCACGAGACCGGCACGATGCGTGGTGACGTCGTGGTGCTGGTGTACGCGGAACGCAAGGGGGGCGAGGCGGCCCAGGACCTCGGCCGCCGGCTCCACGTGCACTTTCATCCCACCGCCGCGACGGCGTCCGCGACCGAGTGGCTGCGGCAGCCCGCGCTCGGCATCGCCGGCTGGCCGACCGGGATCCGAACGCCCGACGTGCACGTGATCGCGGTGGCGAGCCTTCCCGAGATCCCGAAGGCACTCCAGCCGGTGGCGCGGGCCCAGCTGCGGAAGGACTCGCCATTCGTTCCGGTGTGGCTCGACTTCGAGGGCCGGCTCGAGCACGCCTACGGCATCGTCCCGGGAGCGCCCAACGTCGTCATCGTCAACACCCGCGGCGAGGTTCACGCCGTGCTCTCGGGCCACGTGGACGAACTCCGGATGCGGGAACTCGTGGCCACGATCGACGACCTGCGGCTCGCAGCCCGACCCGACCCGCGCACCGCCGCCGTGCCCGCGCCGACGGCATCCCGCCCTACGACCGCGAGCCTTCCTTGAGGCGGCGGCTGGCGCGGGTGAGCGTGTCGCGCTCGGCGGTCGAGAGGCTCGCCTCGCCCGAGCGGCTGATCTTCTCCAGGATCCGATCGACCTCCTCCTGCAGTTCCGCATCGAGCCTGCCGTTCGGCCGGGTTTCGGTGACGGGGCGTCGGGGCCGGTCGCCGAAGTCGTCCTCCGGTCGCACGACCCGCATCCTGCGGCGGCGGAACCGGGCCACGAGATCGTCGAGTCCGCCGAGGTGCCAACCGCGCCAGGCGTAGAGCAGGCCGAAGATCGCGCCCGCCACGTGGGCGACGTGGGCGACGTTGCCGCCGCCGGAGGCGGCGCCCTGGACGTCGGAGACGAAGTACAGGATGCCGAGGGCCCATGCCGGGACGGGGAGCACGCCCCAGATGAGCACCGTCGTCCGAGGGAAGTTCCAGACGAAGACCGCGAGCACGGCCATCACGGCACCGCTGGCTCCCACGAGGGAGAACCGAGCCGCCTGGAGCGGATGGCCGACCTGCACGCTCACCAGCCAGGCGAGGCCGGCAAGCACGATCGCGGTGACGTAGAAGCGGAAGAATTCGGCCCGCCCCAGGATCTCCTCCACCTCGCGGCCGAAGAACCAGAGTGCGAGCATGTTGAACACGAGATGCCACGGGTTGTGGCTGTCGTGGACGAAGCCATACGTGACGAGTTCCCAGGCCTTGAGGAGGTGCTGCGGCAGGTCTCCCTCGAGCGCGAGAAAGCGGTTCACGGGAACCTCGCCCGCCCCGAGGAGGTTTGCGACCCAGATCGCGATGTTCGCGACGATGATCGTGAGCACGCCCGTCCATTCCTGGAGGAAGGCGTTGGACGGTTCGGGACGGTAGTAGCCGCGGTCGGAGAATCCCATCACCCGCATCGTAGGGTCGGGCGGGGGGCGGCGGCAACCTGCCGCGGCGCACGGCGACTCTGGTTGCCCGCTCCCCATCTGCTACGCTTCCCCTCCGGATTCGGGGCAACGCTGGAGACCAGGAAGGAACGACGCATGGCGACCAACGGCACGCTGGGGCGGAAGCTGCGGATGGGGATCGTGGGTGGCGGGCAGGGATCGTTCATCGGCCGCGTGCACGTGACGGCGGCGGTGCTCGACAACCGGGCCGAACTCGTGGCCGGGGCATTCTCGAGCGACGCCGCACGGTCCCGGGCGAGCGCCGCCGACTATGCCGTGGACGAAACGCGGGCGTATGGCTCGTACGAGGAGATGTTCGCCGGGGAAAAGTCGCTGCCGCCGGGGGAGCGGATCGATTTCGTGTCGGTCACCACCCCCAACCACATGCACTTCCCGGTGGCGAAGGCGGCGGTCGAGGCCGGCTTCAACGTCATCTGCGACAAACCGCTCACGCTGACGCTGGCCGAAGCCGAGGCGCTCGCCGCGATCGTGGCCGCGGCGCCGGTCGTGTTCGCCGTCACCCACAACTACACCGGCTATCCGCTCGTGCGGCAGGCGCGGGAGATGATCCTCTCGGGTGAACTGGGCGACATCCAGGCGATCCGCGCCGAGTACATCCAGGGCTGGCTGCGGACCAGGCTCGAGTCGGAGGGGCAGAAGCAGGCCGCCTGGCGCACCGATCCCAAGCGGAGCGGTGCCGCCGGCTGCTTCGGCGACATCGGCACCCACGCCTACAACCTCGGCCGCTACATGACCGGTCTCCTGCCCGAGAAGATCAGTGCGAACCTCAAGATCTTCGAGCCGGCCCGGGCGCTCGACGACTACGGCCACGCCGTGATCCGCTACGAGAACGGGGCCCTCGGCACCGTCACGGCTTCGCAGATCAGCCACGGCCGCGAGAACGACGTGCGGATCCAGATCGACGGCACGCTGGCGAGCCTCGAATGGCACCAGGAGAACCCCAACCAGCTCTTCGTCCGAAAGAACGGCGAGCCGCACCGCATCTACACCCGAGACCCGAACGCGCCCTACATGAACGCGACCGGCAAGGCCGCCTGCCGGCTGCCGTCGGGGCACCCCGAAGCCTTCTTCGAGGCGTTCGCCAACGTCTACCGCGGCGCCTACGACGCGATGGAGCTCGCCCTCGCGGGCCGGCCCTTCGAGCGGACGAACACGATCTACCCCAACATCCACGACGGCGTGGAGGGGATGTATTTCATCGAGCAGTCGGTGGCGTCGAGCAAGGCCGACGGCGCCTGGCTGCCGCTCAAGCACCCGCTGGCCCGCCACTGATGGCGAAGACCGATACGGCGTATTTCGTGTTCGACATCGAGAGCGTGGCCGACGGCGCGCTCGTGGCTCGGGTGAAGTACGCGGGCGAGGATCTCTCGCCGGCGAAGGCGGTCGCGAAGTACCGCCAGGAGCTCCTCGAGGAGAACGGAAAGGACTTCGTTCCCTGGACCTTCCAGTTGCCGGTGTCGCTCGTGATCGCGAAGGTCGCGCACGACTACCGGCTCATCGATCTCGTGGCGCTCGACGAGGAGCAGTCGCGGCCGCATGAGATCGTGAAGACCTTCTGGGAAGGCTGGCAGAAGTACCGCCGGCCGCGGCTCGTGAGCTTCAACGGCCGCGGCTTCGACCTGCCGCTCCTCGAACTTTGCGCCTACCGCTATGGGCTCGCGATCCCCGACTGGTTCGCGGAGGACCGGAAGAGCTTCGACCAGCCCCGCAACCGCTACGCCACGTTCGCCCACTTCGACCTCCACGAGTGGCTCACGAACAACGGCGCCTCGCGGTTCACCGGCGGACTCTCGCTCGCGGCCACCCTGATCGGCAAGCCGGGCAAGCTCGACGTCGCCGGCCACATGGTCCAGGATCTGTGGGACGCCGGGAGGAAGGGCGAGATCCACGACTACTGCCGCGGTGACGTGCTGGACACCTACTTCGTGTTTCTCCGCTCGCGGGTCGCGGCCGGTGAACTCTCGCTCAAGGAGGAGCACGCGATCATCGAGGACGCGCGCGGCTGGATCGAGGAGCGGGCCAAGACGTCGGCCGGCCTCGCCCGCTATCTCGCCGCCTGGGGCGACTGGCAGAGCCCCTGGGCGTGAGGCTCACTTGTCGGCGTCTTCGGCGGCCGCAGCGGGTGTGGCTTCGGCGGCCTGGGAGTCTTCCGCCGGCGGTGCGGGCGCGGCGTCGGCGGGCCCGGGGTCTGCCGTGGGCGGTGCGAGTGCGGCTGCGACGGCCTTCGCCGCAGCCTTCCCCGCCTCGTCGATCTTCCCCTTCGGCGCGCGGGCCTCGACGGTGTACATCCGCCCGCCGATCACCACCGCCCAGCTCCAGCGTTCGATCGGCTCGGAGATTCCGTCCACCTTCGCCGATCCGGGAATGCCCCACGCGGCGCCGAAGTGCGGCCCGACCTTCACGGCGGCCGCCGCCTTGAGCGGCCTCGCCTTGCCGAGGGCCTGCGTCACGCCGGCGTTGATGGCCGCGGCGAAGGCCTTGTGGTTGTCGGCATCCACCTCGGGAAAATCTGCCGGGGCCGCCTCGGCCGTGACGAGGACCTTCGGATAGCTCTTCCTGGGGCCCGGCTGATACTTGACGAGACAATCCTTCGAGCGGGGCAACCGGGTCCAGCCGGCGGGCGAGGCGACCGCGATCCGCCCCTCGTCCACCGCGAGCGCGGTGTCGCGATCGACCGTCGGCAGTTTTTCAGTCTCCGCGGCGGCACCCCTCGGTTTCTTCGTCGTGCCGCCACAGCCGGCGAGCACGAGCCCCGCGAGACAGCCGAGGATCGCCTGTCGCCAAACCCCTCCCCGGCCGCAGGCCATCATGCGCTCACTCCGAGATCGCTTCCTTGACCAGCTGCACGAAGTGCTGCGACCGCGACGACGCGGTGAGATCGGCGGCCTTCTTCTCCGCCGCCTTCTTGTCGGCGTATTCGAACAGCGCGAGCCGCTTGAGCGACGGACTGAAGATCCCCCAGTAGGCCTTCATCCGGACCTCCTTGGCGGTTTTCTTGCGGGTCGTCTTCTTGGCGGCGGGCTTCTTCGGCTCCTTGGCGGCCTTTTCCTTCTTCTCCTTGGCCGGCTTCTCCTTGGCCGCCTTCTTCGTCGTCTTCGCGCGGGCCTCCGCCGCGTCCGCCTGGGCCCTGAGCTCCTTGCGATTCACCACTTTTCGCGCCATGCCGCCGTGATCCTTCCGTTGCCTGGGAATGGGAGACGGGCTCCGGCCGCTGCCGGTCCGTCGTGGCGGCAGTATAGCGGTCGGGCACGCCGCCCGCACCGCGACCTATACTGAAGTGAATGAGCACCGCCATCGATCCGCTGCCGCCAGCCGCGCCTTTTCCGGACTACCGCGGCCTCGACGACGCCGACCTCGCCGCCCGGATCGAGGCGGTGCGGCAGAGGATGGGCGAGCGGCTCGTGATCCTCGGCCACCACTACCAGCAGGACGGCGTGATCGCCCATGCCGACTTCCAGGGGGACAGTTACCAGCTCTCGAAGTCCGCGGCGGAGCGGGCCGGGTGCGAGGCGATCGTGTTCTGCGGCGTCCACTTCATGGCCGAGACGGCCGACATCCTCGCCAACCGCCCCGCGGCGGTGGCGGCCCGCGGCGGTCGCCGTGTCACCGTCGTCCTCCCGGACATGGCCGCCGGCTGCTCGATGGCCGACATGGCGGCGATCGAGCAGGTGGAGGATGCCTGGGCCGATCTGGGCACCGTGATCGACACTGCCGACATCACGCCCGTCACCTACATCAACTCGGCGGCCAGCCTGAAGGCCTTCTGCGGCCGCCACGGCGGGATCGTGTGCACGTCGAGCAACGCCCGGGCCGTGCTCGAGTGGGCGTTCGCGAAGACGAAGCGGGTGCTGTTCTTCCCCGACCAGCACCTCGGGCGGAACACGGCCCGGACGATGGGCGTGGGGCTCGATGAGATGTGCGTGTGGAATCCGCACGATCCAGCGCTCGGCGGAAACACGGCCGATCAACTGAAGAAGAGCCGCGTGATCCTCTGGCAGGGGCATTGCAGCGTGCACGCGATGTTCAAGCCGGAGCACGTCGATGCGATGCGGGCGAACCTCCCGGGCGTGAAGGTGCTCGTGCACCCCGAGTGCTCGATGGGGGTCGTGGACAAGGCCGACCTCGTCGGCTCGACGAGCTACATCCTCAAGCAGGTCGAGCAGGCGCCGCCGGGCACGACGTGGGCGATCGGCACGGAACTCCACCTCGTCAAGCGGCTGGAGCAGAACCATCCCGAGCAGACGATCCGGTTTTTGTCACCGGTCGTGTGCATGTGTGCCACGATGTACCGAATCGACCTCGCCCATCTCTGCTGGAGCCTCGAGCACCTCGAGCGGGGCAGGCCCGTGAACGTGATCCGGGTGGACGACGAGACGGCGAAGTGGGCGCTCACCGCCCTTGAAAGGATGCTGGCAGTCCGATGAGAATCGCGCGCGGGTCTTCGGCGTTCGTGGGCTTCGCCGTGTTGACGGCCGTGGTGGTCGGCCGCGCCGGCCCCTCACCGGCGGCCGAACCTCAACGCGGCGAACTCGTCCAGGCCGCCCTGGCGAGCCAGGAGGCGTTGTGGCGCCGGATCGGGAATGCAGATCCCGGCCCCACGAACTCGTGTCGCGAACTGTTCACCGCCGCGCTCGCGCTCTGCGAGGCCGGGCGTCATCCGGAGCGGCTCGACCGGCTCTTCGAACTCGCCGAGCGGATGCAGGATCGCGACCCTGCCAGCCCGACGTTCGGCAACCTCCGCTGGTACTGGCGCGACGCCGGCGTCACCGATCACAACGCGGTGGAGTTTTGCAGTTTCGACATGCATCTGATCTGGAGGCTGCACCGGGAGTTTCTGCCGCCATCCGCCCGGGACCGGCTCGACACGATCATGTCCCGCGCCGTCGATGCATGCCTGCGGCACCGCGTGCCCGCCTCCTACACGAACATCGCGATCTTGAACGCCATGAATCTGGTCACACTCGGTGAGGTCCGTGACCGGCGCGACGCCGCCGAGGAGGGCTATCGCCGTCTCGACGGACTGGCGGCCGACGTGTGGCGGTTCGGACTCCACGAATACTGCAGCCCCACCTACTACGCGGTCGACGTGCGGGGCCTCGCCGTGCTCGAGCGGTTCGCGGAACGTGACCCGGGCCGACGTCTCGCCCGCGCGCTTCTGGAACTCGTCTGGACCGACATCGCCCTCAACTCCTTTCCGGCTGCCGAGCGGCTGGCCGGGTCGCACAGCCGCACCTACGACTATCCGCGCGGCCTCGGCGACCTCCAGCAGGATCTGCGCTGGGCGGGGTGGAGCGATATTCCCGTCGGCAAGGGTGCGGAGGTGCTCCATGTCGCGCAAGCGCGCTGGTCGCCCCCCGAGCGGCTGCTCGACATGTCCCGGACCCGGTTTCCCCGGCTGGTCAGGCAGGCGTGGGGGCCGCGGCCGGTGGACTCGCGCACGCACTGGCTGCTCGCCGACGTCACGCTCGGCTGCTCCGGCGCGTGCTACGGCCCGCACGACGCTCCGCTCACGTTCGACCTTCCGGGCCCGCCCGGAACGGTGCGCGGATACTTTCTGCCCGACGGCCGCGAGGATCCCTACGGCCAGAAAAAATTCAGCGACGGCAGTGCGCGGCATCAGAAGGCGCTGCATCTCACGCCCTTCTGGGCCGGCGCCCAGCGCGAGGCCGATGCACTCGGCCTCGTGGTCTACCGCGACGACGATCTCACGGGACCCGAGACGATCAACCTCCAGAGCCACTTCGTCGTGCCGCGGGATGTCGACGGCATCTGGCTGCGTGGTCGCGCCGTCGCCCTGCCGCCCGGGACGCCGGACGCTCCGGCACGGGTTCCGATCGCGAGCGGCGATCCGCTCGTCCTGCGCAAGGGGTCGGCGGCGGTCGGCCTGCGGGTCGTGTGGACGCAGGCCCGGGATGGCGGGCCCGCGGACGTGGCGGTCGTCGATGACGGCAACCGCGTGGGCGCGCTGAGGATCACGGTGGAGCATCGCCGGGATCGGCCGACAGACCGGGCCGGCGCGGCATTCTGGGTGCGGGTGGGCGCAGGGCTCGGCAGCGACGAGGCGTTCACCGCCTGGCGCTCGGCGTTCGAGCAGTCGGCCCCGACGAGTGTCACAGCGTCGCCCGATCGCATCGGTCTCGCGGTTCCGGGGCTCGGCGGCGAGGTGGCAATCGTCGCGGAGGCGCCGTTTTCCCGTACGAGCACCGTGCGTCTCGATCCGCCTCCGAGCCGTGCTGTCCTGGAGCTCGATGGCACGGATGTCGGCCGTGAACTGCTCGACCGCGTCGAGCCGTGCGCGTCGTTCGCCGCCGCCTCGGCACCCCAACGCGTGATCGACATCCCGCCGGACGGTGCCGTGCGCATCGAGGCGGAAGCGGGCCTCGTCCTGCCGCGGATGGCGGTCGCTGACGACGGCGATGGAACCCGCTTCGTCTGGCAGCCGGAGACGCAGCCGCCTGTCGCACCGTCGGGCAGTGCGTCGTATCGCCTGCGCGTCCCGGTCGCGGGGCGGTTCTGGCTCTGGGGCCGCGTGCTCGCGCCCGATGGGGAGCACGATTCCTTTTCGATCACCGTCGAGGATGCCGCGGGCAGCGGCATCGTGGACGGCGCGTGGCATCTGCCCCGCTCGGCGAGCTGGCAGTGGGCGGCCGCCACGATCGGCGCGTCGCGCGGTCCGACGCCGCTCGATCTCCCCGCGGGTGAGGTCCGGGTCACCGTGCTCCCGCGCGAGGCGGGCACGCGGCTCGACGCCCTCTGGATCACCACGGACCCCGCCGCTCGGCCCTAGGCGACGCCCGACGGTGGCTGCAACTGGCCAGGCCTGAGCGAATGAAAACCGGCTCGGGGCTGCCCCGTACCGTCTCGCCGGACGTTCGCTGCGGGCCTCCAGCCCTCCGCTCACTCGGATGTGCCTGCGCTCCGGCATCCCTGCCTGCGCTGGTCACATACGCCGGCTCAACGGCAGGGGCAGCCCCTCGCCTCCCTGTTTTCCAGTTGAGGAGGCATCGGGCTCCGCGTGTCCCGGGAGCCGGCGTGAGTGACCAGCGGAGCCATGGATGGCGCAGCGCCTGTCACTCCGAGTGAACGGAGCCCACGGATGGGCGCAGTGAACGTCCGGCGACGGGATACGGGGAGCCCGAAGCCGGCGCTAACGCCTATCGACGGCTCCGAATCCGTGCACGTCGTCGCGGGTCGCTTCTGCGAGTTGCGTGTGGAGGGCGACGAGCCGCCGGTGGCGGGCATAGCGGTCGGCGAGCGCGGCGACCGACTGCGGACGCGGCGTGAAGCGGGTGGGCGTGCCGGAGGCGTGGCTCGTGAGGAAGGCTGCCCAGTCGGGCGCGTGGCCGGCGATGGCGAGGGAACGGTATTTCGCCAGGAGCGCCGCACCCCAGGCCGTGCCCTCGGTGGCGCCGTCGAGGATCGTGACCGGCGTGTTGAAGACATCGGCGAGCAGTTGCCCGAGCGCCGGGGTCTTCGCGAGGCCGCCGGAGAGGATGATCTCGCTGCGCGGAAACTTCTGGGCGTCGAGCGGTTCGCTTCCGAGTCGGAGGTTGAACATCGTGGCCAGGAGCATCGCCTTGGCGACGTTGCCCGGCGTGGCGTTTTTCTCGTTGAGCCCGACCACCGAGGCCGAGCCGCCGTGCGACACGCCGAGGCCCGGCTCGTCGTCCATGAAGGGCAGGGCGAGGAGGCCGCCGCAGTCGTCGGGGGCGGCGAGCAGCTGCGGGATCACGGCCGCGAAGCCGTCGCCCCGTCCTCCGCCATCCACGCGGCCGAACATCTCCACGACGGTGTTGAGCGCGGTCGTGCCGTTGCGCAGCCAGACCATGTTGATCGGCTTGCCGTCGGGTGCACGGAAATGATCGACACTGCGTGCGATTCCGGTGAATGGCCGATCGCCGACGGCGTTGGCCACGACGCTCGTGCCGAAACTCATCGAGACCATTCCGGCGGCGCCGATGAGCGACCCGGTGAGGGCCGCCGGCTGATCGCCTTCCGCCGGGGCGACGGGCGTCCCGACGGGGAGCCCGAGGACGCTCGCGCCATGCCCGTCGAGCGCGCCGCCGTCGTGCCCCGCCACGCGCACCCGGGGCAGGAGATCACGGAGCGGCCGGATCCCGCGGCCGCCGTCGGCCGCATGCACGAGGGCGTCGAAGTCGGCGAGGAGCCGGGCGTCGTAGTCGAGCCTCGATTGATCGATCGGAAACATCCCGGACGCGTCGCCGATGCCGAGCGTCCAGCCGCCCGTGAGCCGGAACGCGAGCCACCCGGCGGGTGTCGTCAGGTGCGCGGCCTGCGTTGCCACGCCGGGTCGATTCCGGATCGTCCACAGCCAGCGGGCGCTCGTGATCCGCTTCGGCATCTTCGTGCCGAACCGCCCGGTCAGCTCGTCCCCCTCCGCCTCGTTGCGGCCGTCGCACCAGAGTCGCGCGGGGCCCAGCGAGCGGCCGAGTTCGTCGGCGAGCACCTCGCCGTGCATCTGTCCGCAGATGCCGATCGTCCGCACGTCGGGCTCGATCCCGAGGGCCGAGAGCTTCCGCTTCAGGTCGCCCATCGCGGCGCCGAGCGCCCGCTCCCAGTCGGCCGGGTCCTGTTCATAGCACTCGCTCCCGAGCCCGGGCACCATCCCGTAGTCCGCCTCGCCCGTGGCGAGGATCCTCATCTCGTCGTCGGTGAAGATCACCGACAGTCCCTGCGTGCCGGCGTCGATGCCGAGGAAGCCGGACACGCGCATGGGTTAAATCTCCTCGAAAGCTCTCGTTGTAACGTGGGTCGGATGACTTGTCGGTGTGGGAATGTCTAGGGCGCGAAGGGTTCTTAGGGAATCCGCTGAATGCGGTCGGCCGTACGAGGTTCGATGCGCCCGAGTCTCTTCACTAACTACGATTGGTCGACCGTGCGAAATTGGTCGAGCGCGACCTGTCCAGGCCCGCTGTTGAAGCGGCGGGCGACACGGGTCGGATAGGTATGCCCTCGGGTCGGCATGGAGGTGTTGATCGCCGTCGATGGGCGGCCAGCAAGCAGGTCATTCCCAGACCGACGAGTATGAGTGTTTCAGGTTCGGGCACAGCGGTGAAATTGAGCACGATATCGTTCCCCGCGCGCGCCAGACTGAATGAAGAGCCCTGGCGGTTCCTGGCGAGGTTTGCGTCCCAGAGCGACAGACCTGAGGAATCGATCCACGAAGATTCGCTGCCGACCAATGACAATTGGCCCGTAGAAAGGCCGGAGCCCGAATGGTCGATGACTGTCCACGAGCGCGAAACCGACCAGAACGAATCAGTCCAATTGACCGTGGAGCCGCCACCGTTGAATGTGAGCGAGAGCAGCGCGCCGGACACGATTGCGAGGTCACCGCCGCTGACCAGTAGAGCATCGAAAGTCGTGCCGGACCCAAGGACGGTATTTGCTGCCAACTCCCACGCGATAGTTGATCCGCCAGACAATGAAAGCCCGCCTGTGAACGTTTGGATTCCGGGCGAATTTCCCGGCGCCAGCGTTCCGCCAGACAACACGCTTACCGCGCCCGAGAAGCGGGCGGCATCGCCCATCAAAACCCCTCCGCTGGCCACCTGTACATTCCCGCCGATCGTTCCAGTGAGCGACACCGCACCCGCGACCGTTTGAGTGCCGGAGTAACTCATGGCATTGGCGACAAATCCACCCATATTCGTGATCGGATTGGAAATGGCGAAATTTCCGAGATCGAGTGTACCGCTGGAGAGCGTCACAGCACCCGTTCCGAATGCGCTGGCGACTCCGGCGCGTAGTGTTCCACCGCCTGCACGAACCCCGCCACTGAACGTATTTGATGCCGACAGCACCAACGTTCCGGCGCCGAGTTTCGCAATACCAAAGCGGTTGACGCCGCCGTTCGGATCGCTGATCGTCGAGCCATATGAAAATGTGCCGGTGGCGGCATTCGACGTGTCGATGCCGAGGAATGATCCCGGGCGGAAACCCGAAGATCCCGTACTCAGAGTTTTGAGCAGATCAAGATTGGCAGCGGTGAATTCACCGCTGCCGCCAACGTTGACAGCCAGCGTCGCACCGCTGCCGGTCGTCAGGTTGGCCGCAGTCCAAGAAGCCGTTGAACTTTGGTAGAGCGAGACTGTCTTCGCAAACTGTAGCGTGCCTGCCGTCACGCTGGTCGGTCCCGTGAAAGAGTTGGTAGACGAAAGAAGCGTCGTGCCAGGGCCCGCATGGAAGACTGCAAGTGTTCCTGTCAGTCTTGGAGTGAAGCCGTACGCGCGTGCGTCATGATTGAACACAACCGCCGCGGAACCCGATCCTCCGTAGAGATACGCAGCGCTTACGGTACCTGGACTACCACCCGCACCGAGTGCCACGGTACCGCTTGATCCGGCCAAGTACGCGACAGCTAACTGGCCTGTGCCACCTGCAACGAGAAAGGATCCGCCGCCCGCGACGACCAGGCTCCCACGTCCGGAGAAACCGACAACCGTGTTGTTCGTCGCGCTGCTGAACGTGCCGCCGGTGACGGTGAGTGCCCCGGCCGATCCGGCGTTATTGCCCAGATAAGCCGAGGTACTATCGACTGCTCCCGCTGAGATCTGCAGCGTGCCAGTGCCAGAGTCCCCAAGAATGATGCTTCCAGCGCTCGTCAACCTGCCACCGTTGATCGTTGCACTGCCGAAACTGCCCGCAGAGCACCCGAAATACGTGTCCGTCCCACTGACAACGGCCCCTCCCGTGATTCCAAGGCTGCCAGTCCCGGAATACCCCATCCGGAGTGAGCCCGTTGGGTTCCAAGTTCCAGAACTCACTGTTACCGAACCGGCTGCGCCAGAGTTCACTCCAACCCATGCTCCTGCGCCTTGTACGCGGCCACCAGCAAGCTGCAATGAACCGGAGCCAGAGTAGCCGACGTACAGGTCGGCGTTCTGTATCCAAGTGCCCGACGCGAGAGACACGCTCCCCGTGGATCCAACGCTATATGCCAAATAAGCGGCCGTATTTTCGACTGCTCCCCCCGAGATCTGCATCCTGCCGGTCCCGGAATATCCCACGACAAGGGAGCCTGTTGGATTCCAGGTTCCAGAGGTGACCGTTACCGCACCAACTGAGTTCGAGTTGAGGCCGATCCATGCTCCGGAACTCTGCACTCGGCCACCAGCTATCTGCAACGAACCTGAGCCAGAGTAACCGACGTACAGGTCGGTGTTCTGTGTCCAAGTGCCCGACGTGAGAGAGACGCTCCCCGTCGATCCGGCCATGAAGCCTACGCGAGCATCGCGGCTCTCGACTCTTCCGCCTGAGAGTAAAAATGTCGCGTTATCTCCCGCTTGGTCACCGACAATCAGGTTCCCCGAGGGCTGTTGAAGTGACCCACTTCCAGTGATCGCGAGCACGCCGCTTTTCACAACGGTACCGGCTGAGAAATTGTTCGATCCCGTAAACTCGAGCATCCCGGTTCCTGTTTTCACAAGAAGTGACGACACGCCATTCTGTGCGACACCCCCGCTCGCCACGAGTCTGCCTGCTCCGTTGACATCCCAAGTCGATGTCGCGGATCCCACCAAAACCCCGACGCCCAGCGTCTGAGTGCCGCTGGCGGTTGGAGCGCGGGAGACGATACCGCCACCAAGGGTCAGTGTCCTGTTTGTTGCGGTCGTCAGCGCGAACGATGTCTCGGCGTCAATGGTCAGCGTGCTAGCAGTTCCATTCACGTCGAGATTGATCACCGAGCCTCCGCCGCCGCCATTGCCAAGCGAAAAGTTGTCGTTGGCCGTTGGGATGATGCCGCCCGCCCAATTTGCAGCCGTGCTCCATGAGTTGGTGCCGCCCGTGCCACTCCAGGCGATGGGCCGCGCCGCGACCGAGTACCCGAGGTCCCGCAAGATAGCCTGGTCGAGGCCGGTCAGGGAGATTTGTTGGGCGCCGAGTCGCGCTTGGTAGTACAGCGGATCGGAAGGTTCATCTACATGGTAGAGGCTTGAGCCTGGCGAAAACACGTTTGGCGTGTAGACGGGAGTGCCAAAGCCACCTGTGAATGACGCAACGTTGGGGCCATAGAAAAGCACTCTGTGCGTCGAGTCGATGACGGCTGCAGCCGCGGTTGCGAGCGGAGTGAAGGAATCACCGATCAAACGTTGATACTGCGAACCGTTCCAGCCGTAGAGAAACCTGTCAAAGTCGCCATACGAACCGGAGGGAGACGAACCCGACGCTGCGATGAAACCCTGAAACCCGAGGGCATGAGTCAGCTCGTGGAGCAAAATGGCTCGGTGATCATACTGATTGACTGCGACGGAGCCCCCGTATCCGTAGGAAAATTTCGGTGCATAGTTCATGGTGATCTGGCCGACCGGTCCATTTCCCACAACGCGATTGATGCCTGTTTGGGCTAGTGCTTGGGTCGAGGCCTTGAGAAACGTGCCGCTGTCACCAAAGTATTGAGTTGCTCCCCCCTGGCCCAAGTACGACGCCGAGCCATCACGCGTACCCGAGACCGCTATGGTCAGTGTGATATCCCATGGGACGCTCGAGCGCAGCGTTGACGACAGATAGGAACCGACAGAGGAAAAGTCTGCTTTGGCCGCGCTCGCCGAACTCCCCGCATTGGCGTCGAACGAGGAGTCGTACGTGAAGTCGAAAGAGAGGTTGCCGGCCGCTGCCGGCGCAGGGGCCATCAGCGATGTGACAGAAAGAAGAGCCACCAACCAAGAAGAGTGAAACAATCGGGATGCGGGCATAGCATTACTCCATGCGAGCACCCGTTGAAGTCGTTGTCACGCAATATCCAAATACGGCGCCATGCCCCAAAACAACGGGGACTATGGACCTGTCTGCCGCACAAAGAAAGTCAAACCGTCTGACAAACGACGTTGACGGGTGCGAGCAGTAGCGGAATTCCTAGAGCGGGACAGAAAGACGTCTAATCCGACGTCGATTCGGCGGCAATGTATTTTGCTTAGACGGGTGTGTCAACTCCGAAGGAGTTAGAAGTTCGTGAGGCGATGTTACGGACTCATAACCACGATCGAAGGTCGAAGGACGGTTCCTCAGGCGTCCCAGCGGAGTGACGGCGACACGCCGTGGCCGCGGGTGCCGCAGAACGAGACGTCGATGCCCAGATCCCGGGCCACCGCGGCCTTGAGCAGGGCGGCCTTGTCGGCGGCGGCGGCGTCCTTGGCGTAGGCCACCTGGACGTGGTTCGCCTTGTGGCGGGCCATCATCTGGTCGCGCGAGATGCCGTAGGTGACGGCGTGCATGATCGGCCACTGCGGCGTCGTGGCGTCGAGCCGACGGCGGGTCTCCTCCTCGGGCAGTTTCACGACCTGCGCGCGGCCGATGTCCATGCGGAGCTTTTCCGCCCCGCTGGTGCCATCGACCCAGATCCGGCTCCACACGATCTCGCCCGGCCTGCTCACGCCGGCGAGCGTGCTGCCGCCGAGCCGGAAATACATCGGCGGCTGGCGGAACCCCTCCGCGCCCTTCCACCCGCCCGTGAAATGGGCCGGCGGCGCGCCCCCCGAGATCTCGAACACCCACACCCACTGGTCGGTCGAGCGCGACTGGTCCCAGTCGCCCCACCGGATGTCGTGGAGCGTGTTCTCGACCGGCTGGTCGAGCGCCTCGTGGACCCGCTGCGTGAGCAGGCCGTCGAGCCCCGCGCACTCGTCCACCTCGTTGAAGTGCACGAGCGGTTTTCCCTTCCAGAGCACCCGCGACGAGCCCTCCGCCGTGACGGGCGGCCGCTTCGAGTCGTTGAGCATCCCCTCCACGAGATCGCTCGCCGGCAGCAGGTCCTTGAGGCCCTGCTGGTACTGGATGCCCACGCAGTCGCAGCCGAACCGGTCGGCGATCCGCAGCGTGGCCACGTACATCCTGCACTGCAGGAGCACCTGAGCCCGCGTGAGGTCGCGGGCCTCGTCCCTGCCGAAGTGGAACCGCATGCCGGCCTTCTCGAGCCACCTGAAGACGCCCCGCGCCTCGGCGTCGCTCACCTGCATCGTCTCGTGGTAGAGGGCGCTCTGGCTGAGCCGCTCCTTGAAGACGCCCGTCGCGTGGAGGAGCCGGTCGGGAATGATCGCGTTGAACATCCCCATGCAGCCCTCGTCGAACACTCCCATGAGGGCTTTCGAGTGCCGCAACTCCGCGGCGATCGTGGCGGCGGTCTGGGCGAGCGGCCGCGGGATCGACACGTTCGCCAGCGGCACGACGTGACTCGTGTCGTGGTGCACCCGGCCCGTGTCGAGCCACGACTGCAGGTGGCGGCGGAACGTCGGGCTCGCGAAGTCGTCGGCCCAGAGCGTCTGGTACGCCACGCCCGCCTTCGTGAGCGAGCCGTTGAGGTTCAGCATGCCGACGAGCCCCGGCCACTGGCCCGACCAGTTGGCCACGGTGAGGATCGGACCGGAATGAGTGGTGAGCCCCGGCAGCACGTGGTTGGAATACTGCCAGACCGCCTCGGCCACGACGAGCGGCGTCTCGGGATCGAGCGTCGCGAACACGTCGAGCCCCTCGCGGGCGCTGGCGATGAAGCCATGGCCGCGCGAACGCGAGGGCGCATGGCCGCGGTCGAGCGCCCAGCCTGCGGCGGCGAACGCCCTCACGAGGTCGGTCTCGAGGGCCTGCTGGGCCGGCCAGCAGACGCGATTGGCCGCCTCGCGAAGATCGCCGCTGGCGATCAGCACGGCGCGACGCGAGGACGGGGTGGCGGAGCCGCGCGGGGGACGGCGTGGGGAGGCTGCGGGCACGTCGGGGTTCCCTGATGGAATCGGCAGTTCGGCCGCAACTATACTCGCGTGGGTCCGTTCCCAGCCACGAGTTCGGTCGCCATGTCGGAATCGCCCGCCGGCCCGTGCCTCACCACCCCTCCGGAAAAGGTTGTCATGCGAATCTCCTGCACCGCGTCATCGGTCGTCGTGTCCGCGGCGTTCCTGGCCATCGGCGCTGTGGCCGACCCGACCGCAGGTTTCGCCGCCGACCCGCCCGCGGCGCCTGCCGCAGCCGCCGCACCGGCGGCGAACCTGGGCGAATTCAAGCGCTGGGTGATCGCCGCCGACTACACCGGCGATGGATCGACGCTCGTCACGGCCGGCGGCGAGAGCCTGCTCTACCGCCCCGGTGACGTGGTCGTGTGGAAGGCGGACGGCTCACGGATCGGCGACCTGGTCGGACACCCGACGGCCGTGTGGGCCGTGCGCATCTCGAAGGACGGCAGCCGTGCCGCCACGGCCGGCTACGACGGGCTCGTGAAGCTCTGGGATCTGCCGGCGCGGGGGGCGAAACACGATCTCCGGAAGCACAAGGGATGGGTCCGGTCGCTCGCGTTCTCGCCCGACGGGACGAAGCTGGCCACCGCCGGTGAGGATGGCCAGGTCGTCGTCTGGGATGCGGCGACCGGCCAGGAACTGAAGGCCGTCACCGCGCATGCCGGTCCCGTGACGGCCGTTGCCTTCTCGCCCGACGGTGCCACGATCGCGACGGGCGGCGGGGACAAGCTCGTGAAACTGTGGAATGCGGCCGACGGCAGCGAGAAGGGCAAGCTCGAGGGACACGGCGACGCGCTCTGGGCGGTGGCGTTTGCGCCGGACGGATCGCGGCTCGCGTCGGCCGGCGCCGACCGCACGATCCGTCTCTGGACGACGGCCGACGGCAAGGAGTTCGCGACACTCAAGGGACACAGGGACTGGGTGACGACGCTGGCGTTCTCGGCCGACGGCGCTCGGCTCGTGAGCGGCAGCCTCGACGGCGCGGTGAAGTTCTGGGACGTGAGCGCCAAGGGGGAGCAGGAGGGCCTGCCGGCCGAGAAGTCGAGCGTGTGGTGCGTCGCGCTCTCACCCGACGACAGGAGCGTGTTCGTGGGAACGCACGCCGGCGGCAGGGTCGCGGCGGTGCCCGCGGCAAAACTTCTCCCGCCCCCACCCCCGCCGCCCGCTCCGGTTACCGAACCGGCGGCTCCAGCGGACAAACCAGCGGACAAACCAGCGGCCGAAAAATCCGCCACGCCTGCTCCGGCACCGGCGGCTGCGGCTCCGGCGGCGCCAGCAGCACCGCCGCCTGCGAAGCCTTGAGATTCATGAACT
>Ga0209189_1000083_pt1 | contig 78417 bp, 97 predicted proteins | sample C_130820_EF_Meta_FD_187308 | JGI IMG/M metagenome (GOLD analysis project Ga0209189, IMG submission 187308) | Freshwater microbial communities from Lake Croche, Canada to study carbon cycling - C_130820_EF_MetaG (SPAdes) (version 3) | ecosystem: Environmental > Aquatic > Freshwater > Lake... | reverse complement strand
GCAGCTGCGGGTAGCCCAATTCAGATACCGTCGATTCTTCGACCAACATATCCGATTCATATATGCGACTACCAGAAATCAAATCGGCAGTCATTAATTGAAGTATGGAAGATGTAGCGTTTGCTAACATCTCTGCGTTTGCCGTAGGAGGACTTTCAATGCCAGTTATTGCCATTATATTACCTTAATATTGTATTTCTACTATAAATAGCCAAAGAGGCTGGATTCTTAATTTTTAATAACTTGTTTCTTACGGCTTCTGGTAATTTTTGTCTGTCCAAAACACTTGCGATAGACGGTATTTTGACTTCTAAATTGTCATCTGTTGGTGTGTATATGGCGGCACCTATTGACAGATTGGGTAATCTTCTAGAACCACGGCCACCAATACCTTCTGATGTTTGTATGGGTGTAAAATCTTCTTCTGTTATGCTTTCGTGATAATTAACTACTCTATATTTATTGTCAAATTGAACCGCATATGGCGAAAGATAGGAATATTTTGAATTCAGATAAGAATCTGTGGCCAAAATATTTTTTCCATCAATAAAATAATCGACTTTTGGTGTATCTTGTCCATTAAAAAATATTTGTAGCTCCTTCACACAACGCTGCTCAAATCTTTCTAGACTTATTTGTGTGGCGCCAGTTTTAATTAAGCCAAAGTCATCTGTCTGTTGATTATTGATAAAGAAACACTCATTTATAACAGCTTCTTTTAATGCTTGATTAAAATTATAATTAATCTTCTTATTTGTATAGTCGATTAATTTACAAAATAAGGCTCCCGGAGTTTGTGTCTGTATGGCGGCAAGTCCATCCAATATTTTCCAAGTAGCATTTCCTAGATCAAAAACTTCTCTGGATGCGTCATATCCAAACCCGGAAATAAATTTTATTTGCTTGAGCATCTCAAATTTAAAACGAATTTCGGCATCTCCCTTAATAACATCTGGTGAATCAATTTTTAATTTAATAAGAGATTTTATTTGATTTGGAAGAGCTTTAGCATCTTCAACCGTCATTCTGGATTCTTTGAATAAGTCAGTAATAATCAAATTCTTATCAGATACATTATTGGCAATTTGGTCAAAAACGTTGCCCTTGCTTGAGTTTGCTTTTTCGGGCTGAATATCCCAATATATATTTTCTACTCTTGAAGAGTCAAATATAAATTCTATATTTTGTCCCGATTTATCGACAGTTGTATTTAGAATCGATAAAAATAATGTATTCAATGTCTTCTTATCGTTAAGATCGAAAGAAGCATTTGAAACAGGATTTGTCGGATTATTCAAAATAGATGAGTTGAAAGGTTCTATCGCTCTTGCCAAATCCTGTACTCTATTGGCATTTGGAATTTGTATTTGTGTCTTTTTTGTTATTTGAATATCTGCCAGATCTGAAATAATATCGTACAAGTTATTAAACATTAATACATTTTGTTCATTAACATTTCTAACTTTTGTTAAATTTTTATTAAAATCCATTTTTTTTGAAACCAAGTCGGTTTTCAAAACTTCATATAAAAATGGAGTAGAATTTCCAAGAGTTGTATTATCTGGCTTCGTATGATTCAGGTAATCAAACATATAGCTATTTTCAAAATCAACAGTTGCTTGCAGATTCCTTCTTATTTTGATAACTTTTGAAGTTGATAACGTCTTGTTGTCTGCTACTGGTATACCTTCGTTTTTTTCATTTAAACTATTATTAACGAACGGTATTGATGAAATAGTATTTTCGAGCGTTTTAATCATCTGATCGTATAGTTTTACAACAAACGAAAAAGATTCTGGTGTTCCTAGAGATGGATTTAACCATCTGGATATTGTCTTTCTCAAACGATCGATCTTGATGGGTGACTTTTGTCCAGTAACCATTTCTAGATCTGAACCATAAATGTAAGAAAAAAGCTTGTTAGCTACCGTCAAGAACGTTCTTCCGTGAAAAGAAAAATCATAAGCAGGAATTTCAGAAAAATCAGAAAAGGCATCTTTTATAAAACGATTTGTTATGCTATTAAAGATAGCAGGTGATGATGCCTGTAAATAATAGGCATTAAAAAAGTTTTGCTCTTCTTTTAGTCTGGTTATCAAGCCAGCTAAATTTTCAACAACACCATCTTTATATTCTACTTCTAGAAAATATTTGTACGTCCCTTCTTTCTCGGTTTTACTATCGACAACAGAAAACATATGCAGTTGTCTCATTTTTCTGGCGTCAATATCTGGTAAAACAATTGGCCTATCTAGCTCCTCTATTTGCGATATACCATAATATTCAGCAACAATCTTTTCCGTTTGCTTTTCTACGGATAAAGAATCATCAATATCGACTCTTTTTGCGTATAGAACAACAGATTCTAGCGAACCAAATTGATAAAAAGAATCTATAAGCGATTTGGCTGTGGTATTGTTTATTTTAGATAAGACTTGCCCATAAATTGAGTTATTTATAAACATCTTTTTAAAATCGATAAAGAAACTGATAGAAACGTTTTTTGAATTATCGACCGACAAATAACCGGTTGATATTGAAGAGCGATATCCTTCTACGAAAAGTTCTTTTTGTAAATTAACTTCTTCAAAAGCAGCCAGCAAAGTCGATGGCACAAGATCCAATTTAAAGCTATCGGTACTTCTCTTTATTTCTCTAAAATCTTGTACTTTATTGTTTTCTATTTCAACTTTTAATAAATCAAATGAATCAGCACTCTCTGTCTGGCCTGATCTATAAAACTCTACACCATTTTTGGTGGCCAAGTGTATTGGTCCTGGCCATATATTTCCTTGTTCATCGGTGTAGATAAATGTAGTCTGCTGAACTTCACCTTCTGATATTACAGTTTCTGCCGTTAATTCTCCAACTACAACAGATCTATCCATCTCAGTAATTTCTAATTCCTTAATTAATGGCAATGAACTTATGTCGTACATTGTTCCAAAAATATAACTTAAATGTTTTGGATTTTCATCTAATCCATTTGTAAAATCAACATTCATATAAATGTTATATGATTGAGAACCATCATCATTATCTACTTTTTCAGCTATACCAAGCCTCTCCAGTTCATGAATGGAGCGTCTTGCTTGAATCGTAAATTGAGAATTAAAAAGTTCAAATAAATCAATTTGTCTATAAATTAAATCATTTACGTTTTTTAGCTTGCCAGCTGCTGACAAAAAATCTTTATATTGTTCGAAAGTCTGCTGAGTTAGAAAAAATGTTCTACCTTCTATCCCATTAAAATACTGTTGTACATTTTTTGTAAGTTCTTCGTCGGCACTTTGGATGACAAATATTTTTAAATATCTCAAAACTTCGCTATCTTCGAGCCATGAAGATATATCATCGTTACCATATGTTTCTTTTAGAACAAACTGAACATTAGCAGTCAATTTGTCGTGATCGATTGATTGTAGAATTATTCTGGAAATGTAAACATTTGGTAAAAGTGAACCAACTATATCTTCGTTTGTTAAATTCATCAGCATTTCTCCAATAGGTCTTCTGGCTTAACATCGCTCTTGATACGAGGATCGGTTAATTTACCATATAATTCTTCACATTCTAAATCAATTTGATTTGTTGCTACAAGCGTTTGTTTGTCAGCTTCTGTTAGATTTTTACATAAAATTTCAGAACTAATCTCTCTATCGGCTTGTATAACGAAATACGATTCAGCCATGTCAACTCTATTTGGTTTGTAATCAGTTAATTGTTGCGAAGAATCTACCAAAATATTATTAACTATATCCTGGCTCCTTTTATTAAAAAAGAGCTGCTTAAGTTGTTCTTCTTGCTGTTCGTTGGCAGTTATTTCGTATAATTCTATTTCAAAATTTTCTTGCTGAAATTGTGAATTGATTTCTTGTAAATCTAAAAGTATATAACCTTCTTCAATTTGTATATAAGAATTATCTTGAAATTTTGAAGACAATATATTCAAATCACTAGTTGCCTTGAACGGAACAGTCGCTACCGTGTCTCCTACGTCACCAGGAGCATAAATTTCACCACTTTTATCAACTGATGTTGCTATTTTAAATTCAACATCTTTAAGAGCTAGACGTGGCATTTTTATATTGGCGTATGTACCAGTAATATAGGTTTTTGTATCGCTAAAGTCGTTACCATAAGAACGTATGTTCCAGGCAGGTTTTTTTTGTTGACCTATTTCTGCGCTTGCCAAAGGGGCCGACATGACTCTATGCTTCAAAACATATGGAACATATACGTCAGAAAAGCTACCTTTTTTATTATTTCTGACTTGTTCAACTGCTCTTTTCAGTTCGCCCTCTGGACTGACAAAAGTATATTGAACATGCGTTCTTGGAGATTCTTTAATACGAGTTTGGATATCTCGTTGTAATTCGTCTGTTGAACCGGCATACTGGTTATCATAAATTACATCATCATCAAAAAATTGATAGTATACTGGTTTGAATTTACCCTTAGAAAGCAATTGCTTTCCATATTGAGTTAGCTCAATATCAATTACTTCTTCTTTCGCGTCAAAAAAGGTCATACACTAATTACAACAATTTACTTCTTTTTACCAAGCATACTGCCAGCTTTTTGATGCCTACCAGAACGTCTTCTGCGCGGTTCTTCTCCAGTAATATTTAAATCAGTAAAATCTGGTATATTACCAACAGCAAATTGATTTAAATTAATATCTGTTTGTAGTGAACCACTGAATTGTGGCTTTTCATCATAGGTCAAAGAAACATCCACTTTCGCCAATTCAACAAGGGAGAAGTAATCGTATGGCCAGTTATAGCTATAGTCTGGTGTTTTTGCTTCTTGGCTGTTTGAGAACTTAAATTTAAAGTTCTGATCGTCGCCAATGTTTTCTGTAATAGCAAAGTAATTCCATTCGGCCTTTTTCTTAACCTTAAAAACCAACCAGCGCATATTTTCTGGTGGCGTAAAGTTTTCGCCAAATAGTTCGAATTGGCCAACTTTGTGTTCAAATTCTAATACATCGTGCTCGGCATTCATAGCTATTTTTGGCATAACACCTTGCCAAATATCAGCCAAATCCTGCTGATCTAGATCGTGCTTGAATTCAAACATATACATTACAAATGGATCAATATTTTCATATTTTAAGAAGTTAAACGCAGGAGGAATAACATATTCACCCATACCTTTAATCATCTTGGTAACTGAACTTTCATATCCTATCATTTCGTTTGGTATTTGAGCGGGAATTCCTTTGTCTGCCGCATCTTTAAGAGTATTGTAAATTTCTTTATTTACAGCAAAAAAGTGGTGATTGTCTACAAAAGTTGTAACGCCCGGTATCGGTTTATCGACGTAAGGAATCATTACAATTGCTTCTGATATTGTTTTCTTTTCTGCTAATTGACCAATTTTGGCTTTTTCGGAAGTAAAACCTACTTGCCTCAATAGAGAGCCTGTTTTAAGATTTTCGATACCCGAATTAGTTCGTAGATTTGTTTGTAGTGGAAAACTTTCTGCTATTTCAATTGTTATACCTTTTGAGCCAGTTGGAATTTTTCCATAACCACTCCACATACCGCGTCCATAGCCACTTGAAACCCAATAAGAACCCGTATGATCAACAAATTCTTGATCACTAAAATCCAATACAGGTGTTTCTAATTTTGGTGAAATGGCCCAGTATTCTTTTAAAGGATCTGGTAGCTGCTGATAACTATTTGGGCTGTTTGGTCCATCAAATGTTGTAATTGGATTCAAACCAATACCAAAAACTTCCATACAATCCTGTATAGACATTTTGTTCCTATAAGCTTCAGAGCCAGTATCTATTGCTTTTCCTAGTTGATCAAATATATTTATGAGAAATATATCATTACGCAAATCATTTACGGATTTGTAGGATGCGGAAGTTGGCGTTAATTCAAATCTTAATGTTGCTTCACCTTCAAAGTATGGAGGTGTAAATGGAGCATATGCCGGATCGTTATGTATGACATAATCGTCGTCGGCAGTTCTTGTTCCAGATACTTTGCTAACTGGCCAACCGAAATATCTACCATTAAAAGTTTTTTCTATTTGATTTGCACCAGTTATATGATTGTCGGATCTATAAGCTTCCATCATCACCAAGTCTGATGATTTTTTCATTTTGAGATCAAAATAATATTTCTTACCTATTTCGAATGTTTTCCAGTCTCTTACTTCAGCACTTTTGAAAACATTCATAGAACCATTCTTTAAAAAGAAGCGTGGAATTTCGGCCAAGAAATTACTCATAGCCATACTATAAGATGGATCTATAACGCTATCATTTTTTAAGAAAGCAAATGGAATGGTGCTTTTCCAATATCTTCCTATATCACCAAAAAATTTATCTGGCTTTGAATTGGAATCTATTTTAATATTAAGTAAAGTATCGGAAATCGTTTGATTAAAAAATTCTTCTATATCTGTTGCTGTATTATCCCAATATACATTAAATGAAGAAGTGAGATTTGTTTTGGTGGGTATGAAACTCTCGGGAAAAATTAGTGATTCAAAACTCGCTTTGGAATTCAATGGAATAGCTAAATATGACGCAGTAACACCAAGAGGCGATACAACTACCTGTTTTGAAACAGAACGCTCTTCGGACTGAATTGATAATTGCGAATAACTGGCTGTAACAGAAGGAAAGTTTACTGAAATACCACTTTTAATGGTGTTATATAAGATTCCTGGTGCAAAATAATACGGCATTATTGTATTTTTTGCAAATAAATCAGAAGATTGCGTTAAGTCTACCAAAATCTGGGTGTAATTTCCGTCGCCATTTATTCTAAAAAATCCACCACCAACATTATTATCCATATAATTGTTGAATAAATTAGCTAATTGAATTGTTCTTTCTTGTGGGTAAAAGCCATTATATGGCAACAATTTTTTAATACCAGAGACAGTAAATTTAATATTTTGTAATTTCGATAAATTAGAATTCTCTTGTTGAATTACTTCATTATTTAATACATCTGTTGTTGTATAGGAATCTATAAATTCTTTGTTGTATTTTATATTACTTGCCGTCAAAGAACTTCTGTAATTTTGACCAACACCATCGAGTTCTAAATAAGAACTGTTTTTGGTTCTAAAATTGCCACCATTTTGCGTGACATAAAAAGGTATATTAGAAGATATACGAAACTCTGGCAATACAGAATGATCTTTGGCGTGACTTCTTATATCATCAGAATATTTTTCATATGAATCAAACCAAGGCTTCTTATCGCCAAAAGATTCCGATGCGTATCTTAAACCAGAATCCAGCGTAGAAAGTATATCACCAGTAGGTTGTATGCTATAAAAATCATAGTCATATATCTCGGCCGATGGGGTTGAATTTCCATAATCACGCGAGCCGCTCTCGAAGCCACCCAAAAAAGCCAAGTAATTCACTCTTGGTTTTTTGGCCATTTCTTTGATACTAGATAAAGAACCATAGGAGCCAGTTATTTGATTATCAAATTGGAGCAGCACACTCATATCTGTGACTCGTGTGAGTTGGCTTTTTATTGGCTGAATGCTTGAAGTATAATAGTAATCGAAGAATATCTCTCCATTTAATTCGCCATTACAGCCATTGTTTTTGATCATAATAGCGAGAATATTGTCGCCAGAACTGGTTTCAAAATTTATTATTGTTCTGGCATCTCCTAAATTTTTCGCCTGATTGGCCAAATTATTGTCAAATAACTTGATAGAATTTAATTGATTTTCTGTAACATAATCAATATTTTTAATTAATTCGTAAGTCATTAAAGGAGGGTTTGGCAAATTTAATTGTGGATTCCAGCCCCAAGCATAATCAGTTGAATAAAAAGCACTCTGTGTTATTAAATAATTCATCGAATTATAAAAACCACTATTGCTGCGTTTTCTATCTTCTAATCTATCTCTCCAAAATGCTCTTTGGGTTCCTAACTGAATATCATAACCATCACGACTTCCTGTTCCGGCTTGATCCAAAATATATTGTGTTCTGGCACGTGTTTCAGCCAAATAAGCGTTAACCTCTCTTGGATAGAGAGTTTCTGAATATGTGTATTGTTTCAAGCCATTAACTGGATTTTGTGTATTTGTTGTTCTGTTTGGATCGCTATAATACTTTCTCAAAAGATCGTATGTTTGTTGTGAATCCTCTTTTATTCCAAGGTAATCCAGAACTTCTTCGCTAACAAATGTTGATAAATTATTATTATGAGTAAATATAAACTCATATTTTTCATTACTGCCTTTAAGTTCTAGCGTTTGTTTTAAAGGCTTAAATTTACTTGTTACTGGTGGTTCTATATAATTTCTAACAGAATCAGATCTTTTTGATATTGTCTGTGTTCCATTTATTACTTTTGATTTGATACCTTCTAATGAAAGAACGTTGTTTTCTCTCAATTTTCTAACAACAGGATGTTCGCCTGTTCTTACTTGCTTCCAAATTGAAAAGCCATATGGAGTGTTGGCTATTTCACTAAACGAGGCAGATAACTTAACAGATGATGAAACATTAAACGTATTTGTTATTAAATCAACTGACTTCTTGTCTTTTATAAGACTATTAATACCAGCATTATCAACAGCAAAATGCTTATTTGAACCACTTATAACAAAACTAGAAGAGTTAAAAACCAATTCTTCTGAGTCGTATGGATTTTGATACTGAATAACACTTCCTGTATCTACCACTGATTCAGCAATCCAACTATATCTTAAGTCTGTGCTTGGGATTGCGTGTTGAACCCAGAAATTATCATAATCAGAAGCTGTTATATATGTGGAACCACTTAATTCAATATTTTTTATTGGATTTCTATTAACAGCATGAACTGTCACGCCTTCTGTGCTACCAGAATTGAATTGAGCAGCGTGTTGTGTTAATTGTGAATTGTATTTTTGACGAACAGAAATATTTCTTGTTGTAAGAGAATTGTTTGGAGCATATTGCTCGCTTTCTCTATCCAAAGCGCCTCTTGAACTTTCTTTTGGATCGCCGGGTGAACTAAATCTTTCAACGAAAACTGTCTTATTGTGATCGTTTGTTAAATCAGGTAAAGAGTATTCTTCTACGCCTTTTACAAACTTGGTCGTCAAAACACCGGAAGCAGTTAAATTATTTTCAATTAAGCTCTGATTAATGTCTCTTCCGGAAGTTTGAACGACTTGGTAATTGTGTGAAAAGTTTCCTAAATTTTTATCTGTGTCCTTAACATTCTTAATGTTAAGAGGAGATTTTGCGGCGTTGTCTCTTGTGAAAAGCGCCTTTGGTGCCTTTTCATCAAAATGTGCTGGTCCATAAACACGAACTTTGTCTGTTGAACCACTTATTAAAAATGCTTCTGGTCTATTTGAAGAGTCATCTGTTCCGTCATTTAAAGGAATGTGTCTGTGCTGATTTCCACCAGTCCATTGTTGTGTAAATGGACCCTGTAATGGTGAATCCTGTAAACCACCATATTCATCTCTATGTTGATTAACAATCTCAATATTGTGGCCAACTGCTGCCGTTAATTCGGCATTGTAGCCAGTATTTACAGATGAACTTACTACTTGGAAAGGTAACTTTCCACGGCGGTTGAAATCAGACATTCAAGAACCTCTTATTTATCATTACAGTCTTTTTCATCGACAATCAAAGGAATATCAATTTCTAAATATTCACCAGAACCAAATTTTGTTATTTGTTTTACAACTTCTTGTTCTTTTGGATTTTTATCTATTATCACAATTGGTTCTATATTTAAATCATAAACTGTTGTAAATTTACGATCGTATGTCGATTTAAGAACTGCGAAAATCTTTTCTCTGTCTGCTTCTTTTTCTTTTCGTTCTTTCCACCACAAGCAATTATTGTTTTCTTGTAATGGAATTGGTGCGTGACCAAATTTCCAGTTGTATTTTAGTTCGTTTATTGTTCTAACAGCAGCAACTGGTTCTTTTGCTTTAAATTCTATTGTTGGTAATTTATGACGATATTTATTTCTTTCCAATATATGACTTTCGACAATATTGGAAGCAATATTTGTTGTATTCATAGAAGCTGGAATTAATTCGGCTATTATTCTTGCTACGGATTCGTCTATCCATTTATAGAACTCAACAAATTTTTCAAAATCTGGAGTATTATCAACATTTAAAAAGAAGATTCTTCTTAAAAACTGTAAATCTTTGTAGTCCGCTTCATAACGATCTGTTGGTTTACCAATCAAATTATTAAATTGTGTTATTGTGCCAATCCATCTCAACATTTCTTCTGAAATATTTTGATACATACTCTTTTCGATTGACAAGAAATGATTGACAGGAATCATATCTCTTGTATATACTAAATCGTCTTCTTGGAGAATGTTCACGAGATCGTCGTTATTGAGAATCTCTGGGAGTCTTCTTTTTGCCGTTGGGACATATTCATATGATATCATTTGAGTATTGTTCCTCAAAAAGAAATCACCACGACCAGGATGCAGCTGTCTTGAGATCTCTGATATTGTCTCGTATCTGTTGAGTTCATCGACAGAGCCGGAAGACATGTCGATAACATCAAAGCCAGCGTCGTTTAAATTGAGTACGGGCGTTCCTGCTCCATTATCCGAGCCTTCTACTAGGTCAAAATTCCAATTCAACACAAGCGTTTCTGCTTGAGGAATTGTGTGTCCTGATATTTGTGTTAATAAATAATTTTCGACATTTTTAGAAAACGCTTCTGGACCGTGATTGGTCATATCTGTAGCATGTGATTGAAGAACGGCGTCTGGCAAATAATTTATCCAAAATCTCGCTGCTCCAATTTGAACATCAGACAATTGTTCCTTGCCATCGTTTCCATTGACAACGGAACCAGTAAAGTTTTGACGATGAGAACCAAGATAGATTTTCTTGGCAGAATTGAAATAAAGTTCTGCTGCTGCTTGATCAATCGAGGCAGACACCAAAAAGGTATTTTTAACTATATCTAGTTCGGTATTGATACCAGTCAATTCAATAACATAGTTTCCTGTATCTGCTCCCAAAATTCCACCAGCGAATGGATATTTTTCGTGCTTGATTCTATAAGCTAATAGCCACTTTTGATCAGTGTAGACGTCTTTGAATAGTGAAGATGTGATTTCGACACCAAAACAAGAAGAAGATAAAAGGAAATAAGAATCGTTTGATTCTTTTTCTGGTCTAACGGAAAATATTTGTATACTTGCATGATCCGGTGTTGCCCATGTATCATTATCTAATAATGATTTTGGTTCGTGAACACCAAATATCGAACAAGTCAAGAAAGATGTTTCAAAATAAAAATCTTCACTTTTATCAAATTTTCTTGGAAATATCGTTTCTACTTCAAATGTGTTACCAAAATATCTGGTGTCTGACTTACCTTTCATGTAAGGCAAGCTATTTGAATTTCCGGATTGAGTTACTTGGTATATCGAGCCCTCAAATCTATCTGGATCATTGAAATCTACATATTTTCTTTTTTGAGCAGAATATTCTACTTTATCTTCGAATACGAAACTCTGCTCGTCAGCATATAAATTAATCTTAAGAAGTTCTGTATCGATGCCAAAACATCTTAATAAATTACGAATTGATTTCTCTGTACCCTTTGAACGATAAATATAAAGTAGATTGTTATAGATGTTTTGATAGATTGTGTTTTTAATATGATATATTTTATCTTGAAAAACATCTTCTTCGTTTCTCGATAATAAGCTTTCTAAAATAGTCGAATCAGAAAACAATTCTAGTGTATTAAGTCCTTTCGATTCTAATAACCTTTTAGTAAAAGGTAGAGGATTTTTATCTCTATAAATTTCATCTTTTATATTTGGCAATTGTTGTATGCTAAAATAGAATTCATCTAAAAATTCTGATATAATTTGTGTTAACTCCAACAATCCCTGCCCTTCCTGATTGTCGGTGTCTATAATCCAGCTGGCAAATGAGTTATAAATTGAAGAATTGTTTGACTGATCATGGACTATAGTTTTTTGTTCTAGTTGATTTGTTAGAGCTATAACTAACGGATGATTTGAATATAAAACAGGATCTGCTGGCTCTTCTTGAGTAAAACCAGATTCTATAAGAGCAGAACCTGTTGATCTTGCTCCTAATGTATAACCGTACCAAAGACCATTTGAAATACGACCGGAATAATCGATAACATTCTTATCATACTGATTATCTGGATCAGTCTGGCTGAATATACCTTCATTAAACTTGAAATAAACCCCCAAATCGGTGTTGGCATCATCTGTATTTGTGCCGCCATAAACTTCGGTAAAATAGTATCTTGCTATTTCTTTATCTGTTCTTTTTATTTTCCAATAACGGAATTCATCAATAGAACCAGATAATTTGCCATATCCGAAAGGTGCTATTAATGCGCCAATTGTCGCGTTCATTGGTCCATAAACTTGCGATGTTGGTGTTCCTTCTGTTTTCTCTGAAACAAGAATACCATCTTGGAATAGTTGGAAAAGAATCTGCGTGTCCGTATTTTTAGCAACTATCGCGTAATGATGCCACTGTGAATCACTAATTGTATTAGCATTTAATTCAACATCTCCAACACCATAAGCACCAGAGATATTGGTCACATAAAAATTGTTTTCTTCGCCAGAAATTCCAGGATGAATCTCTATTTTGAATCTGCCATAATCGACTGCTGAATATGAGCTACTGTTCCATAAATCAAAAATAACCTGAATTGGTGAGCCAAGATTGTCATTCTTTTTTAAATAAAATTCAACTGTTACTCCATCTTCACAATTTAGGTTTAAATTACTTGCTCTCTTATGCTCTTCGTTGTAATAGTTTGATTTACCAAACAAATTTTTAACATCTTCTGTCTGGCTATATGTATTTGGACCACCCTTTACTAAAATATATTCAATACGATCGGTTAATGTTAAATTATCCGTTGAAGAAATGGTATTGCCATAATTAAAGCCAACATTTATATAGCCTGTATTTCTTGGATACAAATTATCATAAACATAATTTGTTAGTAATGACGCACTATTAAGCCATTCTGTTTTTTCGTTTCTGGATCCATCATATGGAAATGTTTTATAAATTAGTTTTACGGCGTCTTCATAGTATTTTGACGCAGAGCCGAATCTAGCGAAATTTTGTGGGTCAGAAAAATCAACATCAGGTATAAATCTGTCTTTTTCTTTTCTTAAAGAATCTAGTAAATCGGTAGATTCAACTTCTTTTCCAACAGATTCTGCGTCTGTTAATGGCAGTATTTTACCGGACTTTTTACCAAATAAATCTTTAATTGACATTATTATTCCTCAACACGAAACTTAAATACTTCGCGTTGTTCAGTTTCCATACCAAACTCTTTAAACATAAATTTGATACCATATGTATAACCGGGTTCAAATAGTGACATATCTAAATCAAAATAATTGCCTGTATCATCATAAGATAGTCTTGTATACTCTATTTCTCCATCGCCATATGGTATGATGACTAAATTATCAACAATTCTAAATACTTTATAATATGCTTTATTAATTGTAAAGTTTTCTGGGTTTGCCTTTGCTACTGTATAGATAGTGGGATCCCAATTTCTATCACGAACATACAAATTGAAACGAGCTTGTTCTGTATTTGAATAAACTGTTTTAAGATTTGTTATGTTTACGGAATAATCGGATATTTGGAAATCCGACTCATTATCTCCGTCACCACTTTTAAGATCAAAAGCACTACCAGTATAATGGTAAATATTATCGCCACTGTGCCATACATCGAACAACAATTGAGCATCTGATTTGAGAGCTATTTCAGCTTCATAAATACCCTTTCTTACTCTTGTTGCTGCTATTAGGCCTAATCCACCATTGTTGTCTAGTGGAATTGGTAAGCCAGATGGACCCAAAGTGCCAGAATAAATACTACAATATAATGAAGCAGTTGGATTGCCACCAATATCGGATAATAATCCTCTGTGACGATTATACATATATAATCTATTGATATTATCTTCTGGTGGAGCTAGCGAACTACTGTTAAAGAAAGAATTTCTATCGTCGCGAATCGATTCATCAAATCGAGCCTCAATCCAAGGTCTTTTAAAGAAAAACTGACTTCCTCTCGCAAAGAATTTTTTTGTATAATAAGAACGCGCTTCGGCTTCTAATATATCTGTTAGTTTGACCATCAGACCATTGGTTGGTAATGTGCCAGTTAGCCACTGTTCTACCACTGGCGTAATGTCTACTTCTAGATCTTCGTTTCCTCTCTCAAAATATTGGGTTGATTCAAGTGAGCCTATAAAATCGGCGCCGGCAGAAGACCAGCTTGAAGTGATTGAAGAAGAGAGCCAATTTGCTGTATCAAAATCGGAATAATTTTCCATATCAAGACCAAAACCTTCTTCCCAGCTGCTTGATAATGGATAAACATTTAAATTAAATTTTCTTGGTGTTGTATTGCCATGCTCGGCATTGCTCAACTTCAGCATAAACTGAACATTACCGCTGACTGGTAACAATAAATTATTTCTATCTTCAAGAATTTTAGAAACTGGGAAATCTAATAAAACTCTGCTAAGTTCTGATGAAGAGGTATTTGCTTGTCCATATAGTGAGAAAATCTCTAATATATCAGATTCGCCCATATTTGAATGTTCGGCTCTTGTTTTGAGATTTGCCATGTAAGCATTTGTTATTGTTGTATCTTTGTTCGCAACGTATCTTTTAATACTCATTAGAGCACAACTCCCTTAATATCTGTGTTTGGAAATTTAAGTTCAAAAACAACGTTATCTGGACAATTTATATATCTACCATCTGATGATAAATATTTATCCATGTCATAAAAGACGTTAGAATACAGATCTCCGGTTTTATTATAAATCTTTACTCTAACGACGTCTAATACGCCTTTTATATCTTTTAAAATTTTAATAACATCTGAATAAAACAGAGGTTCTCCTAATTCGCGAACTCTCAAAAATTCTGTCATTATAGCATTTTTACAGTCGGTCATTACATCAAATTTATTGGCTTCCAAATCTGCTATAACACTAAAATCGATACCAAAATTAATTATTTTGGCATCTAAAATATCAATAGTATCATTAATCATTCTATTTTTATTCAGCCAGATTTTAAGATTTTGTTTTACAACAATATTTGTTGGAACCAGATAGCCACTTTCATCGGCTGAGACAACGTAAAGATTTAGATTTCTTTTAAAAGAATCCTGATCTCTTACTATATTGACTCTCTTAACTCTACCAAATTCGGCTGGCATTTTATACAACAAAGCCTTGTAGTCTTCTTTTGTTACTGCTCTGCTCTGGGTAGCATAAGCAGAACCAGCTATTACTTTCAACTCTTTTGAAGTAACTAGTCTTGTATCACCAACTATTGGTTCTTCGTTTGTTGCTTCAAGAGATTTTTTAATTTGACTTTTTACATCAGCACTGATTGCCATCGGATCGGGAAATTCAAAAATAGCTCTTGTTACTTTTTTGAGACTGCCGGCGCTCGCATTGACATTTGAAGCACTATTTGTTCGAACCGTGATTGTCAATTTTGTGTTAACAGGCACAATTCCAAACTTATCTGTTTCTATGAGATTAGTTGGATCAAAAGAATCTCCAGAAATATAATTTTTTCCATAAACTTTTAATGCCACAGTAGAAGGATCGGCAACGCTTTCTTGGTTTTTATTTGTTTTATCCTGACCCTGACCGAATTGAAGGTAGTAACTACCATTTAGTTTTTCTAAAACGAATCTTCTTGGAACAGTAATTGGTCTTAAAAAGGCACTAGTGTTACTTGTGCTGTTTGAACCGGCCCTGTTGACTATCGGACGATATATTACATCCTGAGTTAGATAGTCTACCTGAAAGTATTCATTACCTTCTTCGTCTTCTACTTTTATGATTTCTGCCAAATTACCAATCGGTAATCTTAATTTTTTAAATCTTTCAAAATCGCCAGTTTCGATTACAACTTGCTCATATACCCCTGAAATTACTCTGCCATAGGCTTTTATAGCATAAGAAGTTGGCAAGCCAGTTGTAGAATTGACTCTAGCTACTACTGTCTCATTATCAACTGAATTAAAGAAAACATCTTCGTTTAATATGAATTGATTACCGTTTGAGGTTGCCAGTGTAGAATTTTTCTTAAGAATAGGGATATATGTATAATCTGGTCCCAAACCGGTTTGAGATGCTGGTATTAAAATAAAGAATGTCGCTATACCATGAGATGTTGGAGTTTCAGTATCTTTGAAACCCATCTGCCTTGCCATTTTTTCAACATTATTGAACTCAATAGCTGTATCTAAAAAGCTTTCATTGGCCTGATAGTCGAGATAAAAAGAAAGAATATCACCAACATAAGAAACAGTATCCAACATCAATGAACCGAAGCCGGCCTCATTAAAGTCTCTAAAAGACTCTGGATAATATCTCTTAGCGTGCTGAACTAGTGACTCTTTTATTGACGCGAAATCTCTAGCAGAATAATTTATTGGTACATTCTTTTTTGGCATTTTTTAACCTCGTTATAACTAGTTTATTTTCTGCTATCTTAATAAAGTTTGCGTTAACAAGTCAAAATTTAAACGAAGAATATCGCTTGTTGATGTTGGAATTACTGTATATGATATTGTAATTCCCAAAAAATTTGGATTTTGCTCGTCTGAGTAAAAATCTATACCATCAATAGAAACAAATGGCATATATTTTTTTGTTTGGTTATTTATTGAATTTTTTATTGTATTTGTTAATGAATAAGTTTTATTTTCAAACAAATATTTTTTTATTCCAACACCAAATTGTGGATTCATTATTCTTTCGCCAGGATTTGTTAAAATCAGATTTGTTAAATTCTGTCTAACTAGATCATTAGTTTTATTAATAAGAATATAATCGCTATCTTGAGTATCTATTTGAAATGGGAAGGATGGTGTAAGGCCGTTACGCATAATACAATAATTATATTAATAAAAGGTTTTTAATCATCCTTCTTTTTTATCGTCACAAATTGTATTCCCATTTTCATCTTTTGCTATCTGCTTCTCTTTCTTGGGAATCGATGCCTTAAATTCTGGTGTTTCAAATATCAATGGTTCTAGCGCCAAGAATAATGGTCCAAATGGCATAGCAACATTGTAAGTTGTTAACGATGAAGGACCAAATATTGGGAACGGTGCTAACAACAATGAAGCAACAGAATAAGGAATATTTATTTTTTCGCCGGGGAAAATTGGCGTACTGTTTCTTATATCGAAAGAATCGACTTCTTGTTCGTCATTAAAGCTAGAATCAACATAAGCCTTGGTTCTAAGATCATAAGGCACCCCACTCACATTAGTTCCCTGTTTTGTTACAACTTTTCCACTTACTTTCTTGACTTTGTTGGTTTGTGGATCGACTTGTGCCATTACGGTAAACTCGGTGTATGGATTACCTTGACCGGCTGGATTTATTTTAATTTCCATCTCTCCGGTTTCTAGATAATTGTAATAACCATCATATGCTACGCCGGCTTCATCTGATGTTATTGTTTTTGTCTGATTTGAGCCTTCTATCTTCACTACTTCACCGGCTTCAACTCTCCTGAATTTTGGCTGTACAAATCCTGTTTTACCTGCCAAAACAATCTTATCGGCCAAGAATATGTTTGGATCTACAGCAGTAGCCAAACCTTTTAACATATTAATCGGAATCGTAGCGGAAGCTTTTAGAAAATCAACGGCAGGTGGCGCTTCTTGACTAGCTTTCTTCTGTTTTTCGTAAGCTCCTCTATTGTCTCTGCTCTTAAAATTACCGCTATTTTTTTGAATTTCGTAATTTTTACGAATTAATTCTTTTGTACCATCGAGCAGCTTGAACATTGGCTCACTAGCCATACCGACCATGCTATTGATTAGAGAAAAAGTTTTTGACATTCCCTCTATTAAACACAAATTTACTAAAATATCGTATGTTGGATCTGCTAACATTTTTCTTTCTACTGCCTCTTGTAAATGTGGAAGGAAAGCGGCAATATAATTATTATAAAAATTTGGTGGAAGGTTGGTGTTATCAAAATTATATAATTCTTCTGGGAATTCTATTTCTTTTTCTATAACTGGTACAACTAAATTCTTTCTAAGATTTTTTAATATTAAAGCATCTGGCTGCTGTCTGTGGGCAGCTGCCATATCTCTGCTAACAGAATCATCAATATTTTGACTTGTATATGTTTGAATTAAGCCTGTTTTAAATCTCTTATGATTATCTAGCGTTGTATAATCTTCGCCAGTATTCGTTGATGTTGAATCGTCAGCAAAATAGAATGTAGCCGGATTTTGCATACCAATTACCATTCCATTGTAAAAACCATTGTCGATTTTCGATAAATTACCAACACCAGCATAATCTTTTACTAAACAAATTCTGTAACCAAATTTTGGCGGACTATTGAACCAGAAACCATTAGTTTCATAGTTGGTGGCGTTTTTCTTATAAAGTGTTGTTCTGTGTGTAGAATTTGTTATTATATAAAGAATTACAAACATTATTTCTTCAAAATTCTTTAAATTAACAACTCCATTTAGTTGTAGATGTTCAGAAAAGAATTTTTTTGTATCTTTAAATATCTGTGGCTCGTCTATTGTAGAGGGACTTTTGAAGTCAAATTTTACATATCTTTCTAGAATGAATTGGTATCCAGTAGGATTATTACTATTATAGATATGGTGACTTAAGTTGCTAGTAAATTTAGCAAACGTCGATTCCGGCTTATATAAATTATATATATCGCCCGTCGTGGGAACAGTAGAATGTAGTGGTTCTGATACTTCGTCATTTTCGCTATCACTTGGTGGTGGCATATCTTCAGGTGGTGTAAAATAGTTATATTTTTCATAAAAATTTGAATATGGTTCTGCTCTTGCCAAAGATTGTAGGAAAATATTTCTATTTTTTGTAGCAATAATATCATTATTTATTGGTATACCTAAAGTCTCGTTATACATTCTAGTAATCGCATCAGCAATACCGGGACTAGTACTAGTTGCCACTAATGATATCATTGTTTGCATCTGTAAATCAGAATTAGCATTATTATTTAAAAAACTTGAACCAAGTCCAAATCCTTGTGTAAAAAGATCGAATTTTTGTTGTAATTGTGCAGGTGCTAGTTGTATCTGAGTGGATGAATCCGGTGTTGTATTTGGCGCATTTATAGATTGCGGATTTTTATAAGATTGAACAATTGTTTTTAAAATCTTAAGAACAGAATCAATATGATATTTTACAATACTTCTCAACTTATTAGAGCCAGTATCATCTTCCGGTATTAGATGTTTTTCGTCTTTTTTGTATAAATTATAAATTTTTTCTATTTCTTTTTGGAAATCATTTTCAAGTTTTGCGTTCTTAATGTCATTTTTTACAGTGTGCTCAAAGAATATATAAATAATTTCTGGCACAGAGAATACATCAAACCTGTAATTGTACTTATCAAACAAAAACAAACCTTTGAAAATATTGTGTATTACAGATGTTCTTATTAGAGTCTCGGCAAGACCGGTCATTATCTTTTCTGATAAATGTCCAGGTTTTGAGTCGGAATATCTTGTGTTTATTTGTGAATTTTTACTCACAAGGTTATCTGGAACCGATGAATTAAATTCTTTTATTACGCGCTTTTTAACAGCTTCCAGCTGTAGCAAGTGAGTATCTATTCCGCAAGCTTTCTCCTGTTCTGTTGGCAACGGAGTAAAATCAACAAGACTCAACAAGATATTCTTGATATCATCCAACATCTGCGATGCTTTTGAATTTTGTAGTAGCGGAGCATCATAAGGCGCATCTAACAAATTTCTATTTAAAAAGCTCTGGTATATTTCCAATATATACTCGGATAATCCTTCATCATAAGAAATCGTATCCAATCGACTTCCATTTGCTTTTTTTAGAACCGGTGCCATATTCTTAAATGCCGGATTTAATAATTTATAAAATATATTATTTCGCGATATATTTTGTAATTCATTAGATAGACCAGTTAGTCTTATCTCCTCTATTATTAATGGATTTTCATCGGATATGCTTCCTGTAAACTTTAGTTTTTCGGCATATTTTATAGTATTACCAGATGTTACTGGTATCTGTCCTGCTGTCCTAATATCAAATAAATAAGAGCCTGTTGTTTCGACGTATTTAAGATTCCATCTTGGTACAAATTCATAACTTCCAGAAGAAAGACTTCCTTCTTGTTTAATGCTCGAAAGAGTTTGATCGATCTCTAATGGAAGAATTCCAGAAGAATTAATATCAAAAATAATATTATTAATATTAAATTTATTTTTTATACCACCAAAAACACTGTGTATTAATTGACCATGTTTTCTTTTGTGTATCTTCCTTGTAAAATAATAATTTCCCCGTTCTCCGTTAATTGTTCTGTAGTTGCCGTTTGAATCCTTAACTCCCTCTGTATTTGTAATATTTTTAATATTTGTATATTCTTGATTTATTGGTCTATCATTACCAGTCACATCATCAGGTTTTGTAAATCCTGTTACCTCTTTTGGCTTAACATCGGTATATTTGGTAATTTTTTCTTCTACTTCTATTGTTGCGGCAGAAGCGTTTGGATATGCCTCTATCTCTTTGTCGAATGATAGCTTGATTTGATCGAAAAGATTAGACAAAGTATTTGCTATCGCTCTATCAATTTCTTCAATCTGCTTTCCATCGGGAGTCTTGTTTGGAGCCAGTGCTGATGGGTTTGTCATCAAGTCCACAATTGGCGGCTTCTTTGCTAGATTATTTAATAATTTATTGGCACGATTACGATCATCTTCCACAAGATCGTCCATTAATCTATTGGCTAGTTCTTGCGATAACACTTGTGTCATTAAGTTTTCTCTAAAATCACGAAGATTTGAGAAAGGAGCACAAATATTTGGATCAACCATTTTTTCTTTTACGGTTGGATCTGATGAAAGAATTTGTAATCTCGGACCAATACTATCAAGTTTGGTTAGTTTGCCAAATGAAGCAAACAACAAGGCATGACGTTCTGGATATTTCAGAATTGCGTTAAGTAATGGAAATCGTATTCTTGCTATTTCTGTAATTGTTAATTTGACTTCCAAGCTTGGATTGGCTGTTATTAAATCAATAACCTCAGATGGTGACAATAACGCAAAACATGTTTTAACATATTCTTTTAGTTGATCTGCTAGTGATGCTTGAGGAACCACTAATTGCGCAACATTTTCCGTTTGATTTATATTGACTAAAGCCTTTAAAATATGACGATTCTTATTTCTAGTCTTAAGAGGAGTATAAACATCTTGCTCAAGTTGTTGCTCCCTTGTAGCCGGAACAGTTCTGGCTATTTCTATATTATTAGAAGAACTCAACAATTGAACTAAAGAGTCATCAGATATTCTAACGGCATTCGTGGTTGTACCGTCAGTAGTTAACTGGAATTGTCCAATTTCTTTTAAAAAGTCTGCCTGTTTTTCTGTTGATGCTAGAGTATTAACATCAATTATGCCGGTAAAAGAAGTTGGTGATATCTGAAAACCAGCGATACCGACTCCACCGGTTGTATGAGTCGACGCTCTAACGAGGCCACCGAATGTATTCAATTCGGTACCAACATTACCGGCTAAAATATTATCGGCGTTTTTGCCAAATCCAAGAGTTCCAGAAACGCCAAAACTGCCCAAAAGATTGTTACCTAATTTTGATTCAAATACAAGAATTTTAGATAGTTGGTCGCCGCTCTGTGTCAAGAAATTTTGAATACCATTAGCAGCAGTTCCTTGAAAATTAGAAAAATCAAAATCTCCGCCGAACATTGCTGCTACATCTCCATACAAACCTGTTGGAGCGTCTACATTTGAATTTATGATTCCTGCTATAAGACCATCCAAAGCATCGCAGCCAACCAATTCATTCAAGACTTGTTCAATCATCGATAAAAGCATTTTCAGAAGTGCTTCTATGATTGCTAGATTAAGATCTATTTTAAAATTAAATTGCCAATCAAACAAATTAAAAGAGGGCAATTTGATATTAAAAAGATTCTTTATTAGTTCAACGATGGCCTCAATATCGATTTTACACAATGCTTCTAGATCGATAACTTTATTGATATTATCTAGAACAATCTGTGTTTGGGCGGCAGGCTCTAATGGCTGTTCACCAGCGTCGGCACGTCTTCTATTTTCTTTTTCCAAAGCCTCGTTTATGTTGAGGGTTATTGCGTGAATAATATTTTTCTGATGGGGAAAGGCTGTTTGTAATCTTTGTTCAAAATTATCTACAGTCAAATCTCTTAAAATTTGATCACACGGAATCTGAGGCATTACACATTTAATGGCCTCGTCAACAATACAGGCAAGATTATATTTTTCTAAGAAATCGGTAAATAATTTACCCAATTTATCAATATCTTTTATGCTTTCAAAGAGACTTATTTCGCTGATCAAATCAGGACAAAGTTTTGTTAATTCAATAAACTCTTGTTTATCTTCTTCATATTTCTTTTTGGTATCCAATTCTATAGAATTTATACCACCAGCAAAAGCTATCTGTATTTCTGCCATATTTAGGCTAGCTCTAACAACAGATAGTCTGTCTCTTACTTCTGGTGTGCAGGCTTTTGGAATTGGTGGCTTCGGAGCAGCTACTACTTCCTGAATTGGCTGAATATAAGCATTTAAGAAATCTTTTAATAGTACTTTGCTAGTAACTCCTCCAACATCAAAACCTAAAAACGAAAAACCATCTTCCAACTTAGAAAGAGTAGTTTGTCTTCCTTGACACAATAGCAAGCTGCTTGGAATTGGAGCATTTATTTGTTTTAATATTTCCTTACTATTAAAAACCAAGGCAAGAGTTGATGGGGAAACAGTTAAAGCTGGAAATTGTAGTGTCGATAACACCGCCATTGTTCTGGGGGTAGTTTTGTTTTCGAGAAACAGATAATCAATTTTATTATATATAAGAGTCTGTCTTTTGGAACCATCGGAATATTCTCTTTCCTCAAACATTCGAGGACCATTTAACTGAATTCCCGTCGAAGAAGCAGAATTGTCAACTGGTGTTGGAATTATTCTTAAAGTTAAGAATTCGTAATCAAATACGGAAGTTTTATTTGGATCTGATGTGATTATTGGCTTAGCGATATTTGAGCTTTTTATAGCAATATCTAATTGAACCAAAAACGTCATTAATGGGCCAATCTCTGAACTAAGATCATAGTTCTTAATTTCATTGCCATTCAATTGAAGTTGCTTTTTATAAAAAGCAAATAATTTGCTCAATTGAGCAATATATTCTTGTATTTTTGAAATTTCAATTGTTACTTCTGTTTGTAATGGAAAAACCAGCTCAACTGAGCTCGGATTTAACATTGACTTTGTTACTTCTTCTGCCATTATAGATCCTAATTTAAACTGTGATATTTACTGTTTATATAATATGCGCCGGCTGGTTTTAAGTGATTGTTCTTATAAGAAATTAGTTCCATACGGAATAATTTTATATCAGCAATTGTATATTGTAATAATTGTGCGGCTGCTGACGTGCTAGCATAGATAGCTTGTTCAGAAGGAAGCACGGGTATCCCAAAATATTCATTAAGTAAGTTTCTGTGGCTATGGTATGCCATTTCATTCATATAATCTATTATAATCATGGCAGCAGTACTAACAACACCACTCAATTTATCAACCTTTTCTGTTAGCTGGTCTATCGCAAAAGCAGTATTTATTCCTAATGGAATTGGCTGCATACCACCTGATTCTATTTCGGATATCTGTGACTCGGCATCGTCTTCTATTATCATTAGACGGTCGCCATCTTCTATCTTGCCGGCCAGTAATTCAACACCAACTCTTGTGTTGATATTGCCGCCTTGTGAATTTTTTTGATCTGTACCAACAACTAGTTTAAGATTTTCACGGCCAATCAATCTTAGTCCGTCAGCTTTTAGAGCAATAGCCGAACGTGCTACGGATAAACCTCCCTTGCCAGCCGGTAAACCAAAAGCCTTATCAATATCTGACTTTTGACTTACATAAATTCTTGCTGCGTCTGTTGTGAAATCTGGATATGCTATTTGTTGTTTTATATCAAATTTATCATCGGAACTTTTTCTTCCGACCACAATATCAACTGCTGCGCAGGATGTGTTTCCATTAATACCATATCCGTCAAACACTCCAATTCTATCTCTTCCTAAAACGATAGAAGAATCATGTTTACCATGATAAATTGTTTCATATCGAGTTTGCGCAAATCGGGGAGATAATTCGGCAATGTCGTCACCACTGACTCCTGATGATCCGACAACATTCGAAGGATTATCAAAACCCTGTGCGAGATCGGTAGTAAGTTTCTGTAAATCTAATTTTGGCTTTGAATTACCAATTGGTGTATTTGACATATTTACTCTATTAATCCTGCTTTTCTAGCTATTTCTTCAACAAAGTCATAGTGCCACAATTCTTGAAAATTCCAACCACTCCATACAAATCCGAATCTTTCTGAGTTTTTAACTAGCCATTGAGCAATGGGACCAAAATCTCCATTTTTTGTTTTTTCTAGAGCCAAATCTCTTTTATCTGGCTTCTTAAGACTATTATATTCTTTTGTTTCAGAGAGAGTTTTGAATTGTCCATTATACGGCTTAAGAGTTGCTAAGTCTACTGCACGGCCGGTGACATGAGCACTGACGAATTTGCTCTTGATCTTACTTGGATCTCCGACCGGTGGCCAAGGACGACCCGTGGCAATATATCTATCATACATACATTGTTGTAATGTGACACTTCTATACGCACTAGTTAAACCCATCTTTTGACCTGTTTCTTTTTCATATGCTGCGCGCATTGTTTGTAGAGCATTTATGTATTTTTTTGGAAAAATAAGAAAAGCGGTATTTGGTATAACTGCCATCTCAACCATTTCATACGGTGCTGGTACAACCGGATAATTACCAGGAGTTTTTTCGAGGGCTGCCAACTTACCACACTGAAATTGATCACCGGGCTTAGCAGCTGTAGTGTTAGCAGGTGGAGTCTGAGTAGCAGCAGGAACTGGTGATGCCACATTTGGCGGCGAAGTTGTGTTTTGTAAATTCGCTTGCTCTTTTTTTTGTTGAGTGAAGCTTTTATCTTCTTTCTTGCCTGCGTCTTTTGAACCTTTATATTTCAAACCATAATATTTGGGACCACTTCTTGTTAAACGGTTTTCATAATCTACTAGAATATAATCGCCTTTATTTACGTGCTCTTTTACATCTGTGCTGACAGCTATAAAAGTATCAAAAAAGAAGAGCATCGCCTCTTCTGAAATTGGCGTTCCATCTTCATATTTAAGATCTTTGTCTGCTGGATGTGGTACTCTATCTTGTTCTATTATCTGGGCCTTTACAGCGATCAGTTTATCGGCATTTTCGTAATTCGAGCCCGCAAACTCTATTGGAAATTCTCCCTTTTTTATATCAAAGCTATTTTCTAAAGCTATTCCTAATAGTGGACCTGGAACTTCTTTAGAGACGTCAGGATTAGTATGTTCTTCTCTTCTTTTTCTTTCTAATTCAGAATCTGTTACAGTCGGTCTTTTTGTTCTGATCCAAGCATTGTTTTGACCAAAAGGAATATCTTGGGGAGGTAAATCTGTTTTATTTTGTGACATAAAATCCTCTATCGACTTACAGTAATTAATTCAATAAAGGATTTTTTACTCAATCTTTTGGCTTTTCTATTTCGTCGTAAATAGAATCTTTTTCTTTGTCATCTAAATCACCGTATTCGCTCTTGAGCGATTTCTTGAGAATATCGGTTATTTTGACAAGTTGCTCATTTGATCTTTGAAGTGTTTCTAGATATTTGGCCGCTGTTAGGCCAACTTCTCTATGACGCTCTTGGCTACCACCAATATATGAAGCTATATCTTTCAATAAGCTGTCGGCCTTTTTTCTGTCTTCACGAATATTATCGATAGCTTCTTCTAGATATTTTTGAATCTTCTTATCGCTCATACAATATCATTCTCCCAACCGAGCTTGAAATCCTTGTATCTATCTCTTAAACGGTTTAAACTAGATGCGATCTGTTTTGTATTTAAGTTTGTAATCTCGCGTATATAAAGATAAATAGCTTTTTTATTGAATATCTCAATACGATCAGGGTTTTCTAGTAAAATCTTGACAGCTTGTAGAACTCTGTCATCATTTTGTTTTAGATCTTCATCTTCCCAATCGTTTATTTCAACCCAAAGAGCATCCCAAAACTCTTCGCTATTTCTATCTGCGTCATATGAGTTGTGTATTAGAAGATGATCGTCGGAGCTTTCTTTTTTGATATCTTCGAAATAAACTTCACGTTTTGTTTGGTTAGAATTACGCTTAACCTTGTGAATAAACCAATTTTTAGTGATAACTGAGAAGTAGCTAAATGCCTTTGAGCCCTTGCTTGGGTCGAATTTATCTAGAATAGTTGTTAGCCAAATCTTACAATCGTTCTTTAAATCGTCTATATTTGGCAAAGTTGTAAACTTGTATGTAAATACGATTTTATCAACCATTTCATTAAATACTGGTCCAATTAATTTGACATACAGGTCTTGTCTTACTTTTGGGTCACGAGTTTGCGCATATTGAACAATAGCATCTTCGTGAACCTTGGAAAAGTATATTTTTCCCTGTGTTGTCCTGACCTGTGTTTGTCTTCTAATTACGTGGAGTGGGGACGAATTGGAATCGTTTGGGTTCCCGCTGTTCTTCTTCGGACGTGGCATCAGTTTCTTCTCCGCTTAAAAGCATATAATCCTGTTTCAAATCTGAATATGCTTCGGTAATAAATTTTGTGTGTTTGATCAAAGCTTCAAGCGTTGTATCACCATAAAACATTTCTAGTTCATAGACTTGTTTTAAGTGCTCTGTAAATTCTTCCATTTGCATATCATATATTTCAAATGTGTCTTCAACTTCGGCAAAACGTTTTACTAGCTTGTAACAGTACCAAGTTGTTATTACAGTCAAAGCAACAGATACAACTAGCAAAATCGATAATAAAATAATCATCCTTTATAGTCCTGCCTTTTTATGCTTCTAGCTTCTTCCTTAAGAGCTTCTTTTGTTTCTTCAATATGTTTTTTAACTAGCTGACCAGAATTGTCTTTTTCTGATACAGAAATTGAAGAATGGAGAACACGCTTAAGTGTTGCCATTTTCTCACATTTCTGGCAATCTGTTAAGCGTGTGCTCATATCGTGAAATGTATCAAAAGTGTTTCCACACTCTCCACATTTGTACGTGTATATTGGCATCAGTCTACTTCGTGTTCACTTTGTTGTGACATTTCGAATGATGGTGGGTTTTTAACAAACAGTTCATCGTTAAAGCTTTCCCAATCCATTTCTTCCAATACTGGAACAATATCTGTCTGTTCTAATAGACTCTTTTGTAGAGCCATCATAAGTGAACCAAGTGCTTGTTTTGATAGTTTCATTTTATCTCCTCAATCTTAAAACCATTCAACCATTCTTACTTCATTATTAAGAAAAAAGTTAATCAATTCTTGCTTTAAATCTGCATATTCTTTTAGATTATTTAAAAAGAATCTTTCATGAAATTCTACATACATCTCATCGATCTCTTCGTATGTGTTATCTGCTATAATTTTTTTTAAAACATCGAATTCTGAGCCTTCAATGTCCATTTTAATAACCAGTTTTTCAATATCTGGTAACTGTTTTATAAAAGCAGATAGATCGAAACAATTTGTCTTTTCTTTTTCCCAAGTAAAAGTGTGAATATGGACAATATCTTTTTCTGGTGGTGTTAAAAGAATATTAGATCCTTGACCAGTACCGCCGTCGTTGTTCGAATCACAGTTGACAACAATTTCTCCGTCATGATCTGAAACAGCCAAATTTTGGTGAGTAATATCTAATTTTTCAAGCCCATCATTTAAAAAGTTTTTAGATTTTTCAAAAGTTCTTGGATTTGCCTCAAAAGTGTATATCTTCCAACTGTCATCAAATTGATATTTTTGATTAAATTGTTTTAAACCTTGAAATAGATGTGTTCCACAATCAATAAAATATTTCATTTTTTATCACCAAATACTTTTAAATCGTGCTCAAACATCATTTTAGCTAATTGTTTAAAATCAACTTTTCTTTTCCAGCCTAGCTCGCTTTCGGCTTTGGTTGGATCTGCCAACAGAAAAGCAACATCGTGTGGACGATATAGTGCCTCAGTTGAAAGCATTTGTTTCTCTGGATCTAATCCGGCCAATGAAAATACTTCATTAACAAAATCTTTAACAGTGTTTGTCTGTCCTGTACCAATTACATAATCTCTTGGTTCGTTATTCTGAAGCATTAACCACATTGCTTCTACATAATCACCGGCAAAACCCCAATCACGTTTGGTATCAATACGTCCCAATTCAAGCCTATCTTGTTTACCGGCTAGAATATTTGCTGCTGCTTTGGTAATCTTGCGAGTTACGAAATGTTCACCACGGCGTGGTGATTCATGATTGAAAAGAATACCAGAACAAGCAAACATATCATATGATTTACGGTATGTTGCTGTTAGATTGTGTGCAAATACTTTTGCACAAGCATATGGAGAAATAGGAGAAAATAGTGTTTCTTCATTCTGTGGTCCTGGTGTATCTCCATACATTTCTGATGTTGATGCCTGATAAAAACGAATACTTTTATCGGTGCAACGAATTGCTTCTAAGATGTTCAGTGGACCAAATGCATCAATCTGTGCTGTACTAATAGGTGAACGGTAAGATTCGCCTACATGTGATTGTGCTGCTAGATTATAGATTTCATTTGGATGATATTTTTCAATAAGCCTCCAAATTGCAGACATATCTGTTACATCGCCAGTTTCTAATATAAAATTAGGATTATCTAAGTTATGACGTATATTGGCCAATTTACCATCATCATTCGATGCAGTATATCTTAAAAGTCCAATAACTTTATACTTCTTTGATAAAAGAAGATCCGCAAGATAGGAGCCGTCCTGTCCATTAACTCCAGTAATTAAAGCAGTTTTCATTCACATTCCTCGTACATTTGGATAGTTGTTTATAAACCATTCACAGGTCTTTTTTAAGCCAATTTCTAATGGCGTATACCACTCATTTTTCCATCCCAAATTCAGCAATTTCTGATTTGATGATGGTTTTCGCACTTGACCTTTTGGCTTTGAAGTATCACATATTATGTCTCCTTTGTAGTCAAGTTCTTTTTTGATTATTTCTATCGCTTCTTTTAAACTATATTCTTGTGTATTTCCAATATTAATTGGCTCTGGATCATTGTAATTTTCTAAGCAAAATAATATTGCTTTTGCAATATCTTCGGCATATGTAAATTCTCTAAAAATCTCTCCGTCTCCCCAAACAGTAAAATTTGGCTTATTATTTATTTTTGCTTCCCAAATCTTTCGAATGAGTGCAGGAATTACATGCCCATTTTCTAAATCAAAATTATCGTGTTCTCCATACATATTATTTGGAATAACAGAGATATATTCACGTCCGTATTGCTGTCTAGCAGCTTTTAGCTGCACATCAACCATTCGTTTGGCATATGCGTATCCAAAGTTAGAACTGTGTGGAGGACCATTATGCAACTGATCTTCTGTTAATGGATACTCAATGTATTTTTCATCTGGATATATGCAAGTTGATAAACAGCAAACCAGTTTTGGTACACCGCTAGAAACACAAGAAGAAATAACGTTATTATTAATCTGTGAATTAACTTGATAAAAATCAGAGACGAATTCTGTGTTTGCTTTCACGCCGCCGACTTTACCAGCCAAATGAACAACGGTTTCTATATTTGAAGTTCCCAGATACTCCGCAACATCTTTTTCATTTTTTAAATCAAGTTCTTTACTTGAAGGATATAATGCGTCAGACCGAATCTTTCTGAAAGCGTTTCCTAAAAGGCCAGAACCACCAGTGACTATAATCATAGATTAAGTTTCCTCTTTTATATACAAAGCATCGCCCCATGGATGATCTTGCCACATTACCGTTTCAGTTCTTTTGAAACCAAAATTTGATAAATACTCATCGATTTCCGTGATTAAAGCACAATCTTCATATACGTAATCAGTATTTACTTCTGTAAAAATAGCTTTTAAATTACTGAGTTCTTCGCCAATTCCCTTTAGTGCTAAAAGCTCGGCACCTTGAATATCTAAATTTAGAAAATCAACTTCTTTAAAACTTAGATTATTTTCTAAAAATAAGGTTTTTAATGTTTTAGTTTTTACTGTTGTAAATGATTCTAGTACAATATCGGGAAACAGTTTCCTATGTACACCTAAATTTAAAATAGAAGATGATTGCTTGTTGTTTGTTATTATAAAATCAGCTTCTTCATCATCTAGATTAGAAATAACAGCATGTAAAACAATATTGTTTCTATTGTCTAGATTTTGTTTTAAAGATTCATATAGTTCTGGATTTCCTTCAACCCAAATAACTTTTTGGCAAGAATTACTAAAATATATATCATGCTCTTCTGCCATGTGGGCGCCGACGTGTAATACTGTTTTAATGTTTAAATTATATTTTTCAATAATATCGCTATAGTTAATTAACATTAATTCTCCAATTTATAATTTAGCATCAATGATTGCTGTTCTTGTGTATTACGCCAATCTCCAATATTAATATAATCTGTAATTTGCGATATATTGATGTTTATTTGTGGATCTAACATATTCGGGTTTAAGTGGTCTTCCAAATAAATGTTTGTACAATAAAAATTTTTTAAATTATTTGACAACATACCAGCAGCAATAACAAATGTACCAACACCACTACTAGCTAAGTTTTTTGCTGATAAAAGTGTAACTAAGTCTTGCTCCAAATTTCCACTAGATACTGTTACTGTATCGTTCTTACAAAGTTCTTCTATTATGAAATTCGTATTTTCACAAACTATAACAGTTTGTGAAAATTTGTTAATTAATTTTTTGTAAAAATCTACTGGGTTTTGCACATACAATCTGTGTGGATTTGGGGAAAATATATCACCAGTTCTTATATGTATAACTAAAACATCATCATCAAGACTTTTTATATCAGCAACATTTATTTTTAAATTTGGCTGTATAATATTTTTTACTATTTTGTGTCTTATTTCATTTAATGTTTTAACATCACACTTAAAGTCTAGAGTCCAATCGTTATTGGAACATGAAATAAAATTAAAAAAATTTGATCTAAATACGCAATTTTCTGGCTCTGTGACATTTAATTGAAAGCCGTTTATTAGTGGATGCTGTGGTGAAACAAAACCAATTCTATTTTGCAATGCAAAAAAAATACCATTTGATATTTGCTGAATATTGTTACCAAATCGGCCGTACCAACTTTGAATTGTGCAATAATTTTTCATATATTAAGGCTTTCTACTATGTATGAGCCGTAATTTTCTTTTTTAAATTTCTCATTAGCCTTGAGACAATTCGTTCTCATTTCTATTTGCTTGTCATAATCAATATCTAGTAGAAAAGACTTAATATCGTTATAATCCATTTTTTGAAATTCTTGCTCTGGTATTTGAATAATAGTTTTTTTCCAATCCCAATCTGGCAATACCCAGTTATCTGATATTACTATTGGAATAGAGCCAGCAGCAAGACATTCCCAAAATCTAACAGATGATGGCGAACTTCCTCTTGGACATAGAGAAAATCTGCTTCTTTCTAATATGTCTTTATACTCTGTTTCTTCTTTTAATTTATGATTTTTGTCTTTTAAAACACCACTATCGACATGATAAGTATTTCTATAAATCATATATGGTCCTTTTACCATATTAAACATCTTAAGTCTAACATCGTGTGTTATATGTGTACCTACAAAAGAAAATAAAATATCTTTATTGGTGTTTTTGTTGAAATGAAAATTATTTGTCAATGATATGGGAATAATTCTAATATCATCTATTTTATTATTGATATCATGCAGTGGAGAAAAAACTGTATTTATTTTTAGATGCCTAAAAAAAGGAAGCAGTTTCATATAATCATCATGTTGACAAACTGTTGTATTATTTTGTTGTTCTATGTTGATTTTTAATAATTCAGAAAAATAAAAATTAATATTTTTCTTGTTTGGAAAATCTAACCATGTACTGTTAAGTATCTGAGCCCATGGTATAGCCAAATAATTAATTTGAGGCTGTGATTCAACTAGCTGCCTATAACTGAGATATTCCACGGGAAACTTTTCATATGGAAATATTTCTTCAAAAAAACTCTTTATCATTATACGCTCCGGAATTTTTCTAATTCATCAAGTCATTAAATTTACAAGTTTTTTATAGTTATCATTATTTGTCTGCTTAAACAGCTCAATCATTTTATCTACTAGAAACTTTCCAAAATTTTCATAATTATTTTTTTTAAACGTATGGACGTGAAAATTAATTGCTGGTAATTTTCCAAAAGTTATTTTATCTTCCAAAACATCAAGCAAGTCCAATCTTGAGCGTGTTGATGGATTATTAAATCTCCACCAACCAATATTGTAATTAATCGGCAAATTCAGAGATAGAAAATTTCTTTGAACATACTCAAGTGGTTGCTGTTCAAAATAAAAGTTATGCTTTTTATAGTCTCTTGAAAGAGCGGCCCATTGATTCAAAAATTCAACATTTTTTATATGAAACATGCCAGCATTGTAAAGCCCATGTTGTGCTTCTACTGGCCAATTATTGGTCATATGTTGGCAAATAAGGGCATCAACATCCTTATTTTCAAATAAATTTAAAACACTTTTTTCTATCTCATTAACAAATATCATATCAGAATCCAAGAAAAGTGCATGACCAAAATTCTTTATTGCTTCATTTACTGCATCAAATTTTGTCATCATTACTCGCATCCAAACATCTTTTTGTTGTGGTGATCCAGTGTTATGGTCGCAATCATCTGTTTCAATAAGTTTCAATAATACTATGTTTTTAGTATTATTATACTTTTTATATGTTACATCATCACAAGATAAAAACCAGATGCAATCATGATACTGCTCAATACTAGTTTTTAATAATTCAAATTCATCAATCGTTTTTTCTGTGACAACAGAACAAACTGGTAAATTTTTCATAGAATAATGCCCATATCAGAGTTTAAATTTTTGTTTTTAATATTTTTTACGTAATTTTTAAAGATTTCTCTCTCTTCTTCGTGTTTCCAAGAATTATGCTCTTCGTTTGTGCTCATTCCTTTTGGATTAAAGTAATACAGACCAAGTGTTTTGTTGATTTTGCTCATTTTAATATTTGCTACAGTGCAACGTAGCCAAAACTCCCAATCACTGGCGCTACGATACTTCTCTTCAAAATATCCCAATTTATCATGAAGTGATTTACGCCACATTGGCATACAATGTGGTGGATTTCCTCTTAACATTGCTTCGGCACTGAAATTTTCACTTGGATACAGCGAGTTAGCAGTATTGTTTTCAAACGTTTCATTTGGCTGATTTGTTATCAAGTTATCAGCATATGCTACATCTATATCTTCTCTGCCTGTTAACTCTTTTGCTAAGATTTCCAGCGCATCAGGTGCTTTTCGATCATCTAAATTGGCATTAGTCAATAACTCGCCAGTTGCTAATTTGGCAGCAATATTCCAGCAAGCATAAATTCCAGGGTCATTTTCTAGCTTCTTATAGACAATGTTTTGTGGGAACTTTTCTAAGTATTCCTTGATAACTTCTTCTTCGTTTCCTGGAGAGTTTGGATTAATAAGAATTAATTCGCACTTATTCTTAAAGATGGTTTGACGTGTAATGTCTTCCAAAAATGGACGAATGAATTCGTCTCCTTTGAATACCGATGTTATAATGCTTATCTTAGGTAGATCACTAATCTCGATCTTTTTTAAAGTCTGTATTTGACCACCCCAAACACTTTCAGCAAATTGTTTTAATACAGCTTCTTCTGTGAATGTTTTAAGAACATGTTCTTGTAACTTCCTTGCGACGGATACTTGTGGTGGAAGATTCTTAACCATTTCTCGCATAGCAATACGAACAGAATGTGGCTTCACAAAAGCCCATTTTGAATCTTCCTGAATAACACCATTCCATACTGCTTCTTTTTGAACCTGTTTTAATTCAAAATCAATCTTAACACAGTGTGAGCGCAGACGAATCTTTCCGCTATCCTTATCTTTCTTTGGGGCCTTCAAGAAGTCCGTCTGGCCACTCCAGAATGGAGCGGCAACCGGCAATCCAGCAGAGGCTGCCTCAAACAGCGGAATGCCAAAGCCTTCACCGTGTGTTGTGCTTACGAAGGCTTTGATTTTAGGATGAACATAAAGAGCTGCCATTTCTTCATCGGTCATATTACCGTGAAGTAGATGAACCTTACACTTTCTATCTTTTGGTAGAGTATTCAACAAATTTGTTAATCTCATTTCTGTTAGTGTTCTATCCATAACACAGTTTTTTACTGTATTTGTTTTTATAACAAGACCAATTTCTTCGTTCTTGAATTCTTCAACGAATGCAGCAACTGTTGCTTCTAGATTCTTACGTGGTCCCCATTGTGCTACGGTCAAGAAGTTAAAGTCACAAGGCAAATCCAAATCCAATACCGCTGGAATCAATTTCTTTACAGGGAAACCGACTACATCGATTGGTTTTGTGTTCTTAAACTCAAACTGCTGTTTTGTTGCCTGATTAACAGCCTGATAAACAGTATCATTAAATACTTGCTTTGAGTGTTCTGAAATAACAATAATCTTGTCCATCAATTGAGCTTTGTCGATCCATTGAGGAGATACTTTCGTTGTTTCAATACCAGCTGTATAGCCAATATTTATTGGCGCCATTCTTTCAAACTCATTTGGAATACTGATTTGAATAGAAATGTCAAACTGCTCTTTTGCTTGAATTCTTTGTTGTGAATCAACAATCAATTTGTTGATTGATTGGACTTCCTCCGAATTATCCAAAAGATTTCCTGTTCTGCCCCAATTTGTACAGAGCAAGACAACATCAAAATGTTCTGGATACTTTCTTAATGATTGGAGGGCTAAACGAGCCATTTCTCCATAACCACTACGACTTAAAGCTGGTCCTCTTACGATAACTTTCTTTTTCATCTTATCTCCAATCAAAGTGTTTTCAAAGCCCAACGATTATATTTTCTATTTTCCCAAACACCGGGCTGAACGGCTTCTTGAATTAGCTCATCCCACTTTGGCAATAGTATATCTGGATTATAATTTTCTACAAGGTGTTGACGGCCTTTTCTACCAAGTTCTGCGCGTTCTTCTTTACTCATTTGATACATCTTTACAAGAGCACCAACGAAGTCTTCTTTTGAGACGCGATCTTCATAGATATAAGGCACCTGCTGAGAGCCTATAACGGCTTTTGACGCTGGTTTGATGCCAACCCCGAAATACTCCTGCCCGTTGAATACTTGCTCTTGTAAGCCGCCTGTCATATTAGCAATTACAGGTGTTTCGCAGGCAAGTGATTCAAGACAACTTAGACCGAAACCTTCTGCGTCTGAGATACAAACTGTAACATCAGCAGCATTATACATCGCAACCATTTCTTGGATTGGTGAACGATTCTTTGAGAATTTAACTTCACCATTTGTCAATCCAAGCTCTACGATAATTGCTTCCAGATCTTGTCCGTGACCATCTTTTGGATCAGTGTGCATTAGGAGGCAAGCTTTGTCTTTACCAACAATATCCAGAAAGTCTTTGAACCACCAAACAACTGAACCGGACATTTTACGTCTAGCGTTTCTTGAATTCCAGAATACAAGGAACTTATCGCCAAAGTGCTGTTTACGAATACGATCAATATCTAGCTGTGGTAATTTGCTAAACGCTTTCATGTCCACACTGTGTGGAAGATAAACTGACTTAACAGTAGGAGCTACTGTTTTAACAATGTCGTCAGTTAGTTTAGAAATTGTAGCAATTACGTCATTTGAATCATAGAATGGTTTATTAAATTTTGGATATGGATAGTTGTCCCATACGTGATAATAGATTAATGGAATCTTATTACGTATTTCATCTTCCATATCCCAAAGCCAATCATAGAAGCGTGGATCTGTCATAAACCAAAGTGCGTCTGGTTTATGATCTCGCAATACAGCACGAATTATATCGGGTGTTCCATATCCATCGACTGGAATAACGAGCAAATCGTCACCGTATACATCAAATTTCTGTGGACGGTAATCATGATGCTTTACAGCACCACCCAAACAAACAAATTGGTATTTACCTGTCTTATGGAGATGATCAATCATATATTTCGTCTGAGTGCCGACACCAGAAGGACTTACATTATACCACATAGTAGTATTTTGGACTATATCATCATCGTTTAAACGAGTCGGGCGCTGTCGGATCATCACCATAATATCAAAAAGATATGTTAGGCTAACCGTAGTCTCTGAACCTTCATCACCGTTTCCGGACAGATGCTTGGCTGCTGATTGTCTTATGATTTGTATTTTTTGACTTTCGCACTTGTCGTTTCCAACTATGCTGTAGTATATAAATCTTCAAGAGTTTCCAGCAATTCACCCGATTTTACATCCGCTAAATAACCTTCAGGTCAACGGATGATCACTTATTACTAATAGCTTGGTTTTCTTACTCATTAATTAACTCCGTGAGAATATTCTCTTTATTTATTTTATAATCATATTCCCATATAATTTTCACTTTATAGCCCATTTCTACAAGATCTTTAAGTCTTTTTTCATCATCTTCCCATATTTGTTTAGAAAATTTTTGTTTCTTTTTTACAAGAAAATCTTCTTTATAAAATCTTGGATCTGCGTGCCAATATGTTCCATTGAATTCAATTATTTGATTAAGTTCTTTGATGTATATATCGGCTTTATATAACTTATCTTCTTTGGTATAAATTGGAAAATCATAAAATATTGTGTATTTTGTATTGTTTTTTAAATATTCTATTAGTTCTTTTTGAGGCTTTGAAAGAGATGTGTGTTTAGCAAGGGCAAAAGCATTTTTAACACCATATTTTTCTAATAAAGTTTTTTTAACTTTTTCTCTAACGCCTTCTTTTTCTTTTTTGCCATAAGAAGGATTGTTATATGTCATATATTCTGACATATATGATTTACGACATTCTCTTGAACCACAAAGTTTTTTTCTTTCTGAATCTGCCGGTTCACAATAAAACTGTGTTCCACATTTTATACAATTTTTATTGATACCAATTTTTTCTTGGATTCTTAATTTCCATCTATCATATGTTCCATCTTCAATATGTTTCTTCGAAGCACAAGAGCGTGAGCAAAACCCATTTCTCTTTCTGTAACGAACTACTAACTTATCACAATAGACACAATTAAATGTTTCTAAATGATCTTGGTTTGTTATTTTTCTTCTAGAATTATTGTGTATTTTTCTACACTTATCAGAACAAGTAATCTTTCTTCCCTGTCCTCTTGATATTTCGAATTCGCTACTACAAATTATACATTTCATTGCTTGTTTGATCTCCAACACCTATAAATAGTAGGGTGGGATCATAAACACATTATGGACAATAAATTGTTTTATGAAATTCGCACTTTGAACAAGAGAGTTTGTTCTTAATGAATTTCCCTTTTTCAACATTTTTAACACAAGTGTCAAGAATTTTAAGTGCGTTATCCACTTTTTTTGGTCCACTTGTAACGCGGAAGATCTCTACTTTATCTTTTTTGGCTGTACGCTTTAACAGACCAAAATATGTTTCAACATTCTTTGGATCAATTTTGTATTTTTGACAAAAGAAGTGCTTATAATAGGTCAATTGATAGGTTGTTTCTTTTTCTGTCTTTTTTTCAATGTCCCATCCCCATGAACAGGTTTTCCAATCAACGATGTGATATTTTCCATCGGGGGTCTTAAAGATAGAATCAATAAAACCGTAAAAATCAAAATTTGGATTTCCATCAATATTTTGTCTAATCTCTTCTTCAGCTGAAACAATTTCATATTCTCCAATTACATTCTTAATCTCTGGAATGACCAATTCAACAAGTTCTTCGCCTTGTTTCTTCATCTCTTCTACGAGATTTTGATCAACTTTAACATTTGATTCTTTTAGCTTGACGATTTCTTCATCAAACCTTTTAAGGAAATGTTTCTTCTTATCTAATTCTTCGCTGTCATCTTTCAGTGAACCAAATTCGGACCTTTTCTTTTCAAGAAGAAGGGAATGCTCAACTGTATCATGGACAGCGGTGCCGAACGTGCTAAATTCATTACCTTGGAAGAGTCGAACCTTATCGACGCGGGTAATTTTATACTTATTTGGACAAAAAACCCAATCTTTCCAAGCAGAATAGGAAATATAATTTAAACTCATTTAAACCTCTTGTGAACGAGGGTTGATCCTTGCGGAAACCTTCGCAACCATCTTAACACAGGGTGTCGCGAACTTAAACAGGTTTTTCCGAGAAAAGGGAGATCTTTCTGTAAAGAGCGGGGCTTATTTTTTTTACTTCTTCACTGTCTTGTAGGAAGAACTTTTCAAAACCGTTAGCGAAGTATTCTCGTAACGACGTGGCGGCATATGGTGAAATAAATAGGCCGCTAATGAGACTGTCAAGTTTAGCATACCCGATAGTCTTGTAAAGAAAAAGGTCGAAATTTTCGTCATATTCAGCATTTAAATAAGATTCTTTTGGCATTTCTTTATAACCGTATGCATTTAATATTTCATACATACGGTTACGCTTGTTTAGAAACTCTTGCTTGATATCACTGTCTTCATAGATATCTGCGTAATAAGTTTCTTCACAACCGTGAGCCAATTCATGAACAAGATTCTTTAAGAATTCACTTTCACTTTCTTGGACGTTAGTGATGTATATTGTTCTATCATCAAACAGGGCATCTACTTGACGCTTTTTTAGAAAGAAAAATTCACCAATACATATGGCATCAACTGTCTGCATGATGACATAAGGCATTCCTTTTAGAATTTCTAGAACTCTTTTAATATCAATATCGCCTGTTAATTGGTTTTTAACCAAAAGAATCGTATCTCCAACTCGATATTCTTGAATTGGATTACGGTTCTTCTGGATGTATCTTCTTGTTCTGTCGAACACGGAACTAGCCTTGTGGTTTAGCTTCTTGTGAAGAGTTAAACTTATCTACGTCGTCCAAAGCTTGTTGATATCCACGTAGAAAATTCTCTTCTGCCAATAAATAAACAAATTCAGGAAACTCTTCGGCAATAACAGAAACAATCATATGAACTGTTACTTCATCGTTTTCTGGTTTTAGTTTTTCGCCAACATAAGATACCAACATATCTTTAAGTGGGCCTTCTTTAAAAACTACCTTATTTACTAGCGGATTTTCTTCTTGATTCACTTCTGACATTTTAACTCCTCAAAGAACTTTATTTATTGTGTCTAGCAATTCCATGACAGGAACAATTTGGTATTCCTAGATTATCAAAATTAAGCGAAATAATTTGTTCTTTTAACACAAAATTTTTCAATTCTTCACTCATTTTATATTCACCATTATCAAATTTTATCAACATTCACAATATCTTTGATGCCAACGTAGCAACCGAGCTGCGTTCACCCTTTTGTAGACTTACGTGTCCAGCTAGTGTAGCGTGTTTGAATTTTTCTACGGCATAAGCAAGACCGTTGCTGGTGTCATTAACATAGATATTATCGATCTGTTCAATATCACCTGTTAATACAATCTTTGTTCCTTCACCAACACGAGTTACAATTGTTTTTAGTTCGTGTGCTGTCAAGTTTTGTGCTTCGTCGATTACCATAAAGGCTTTTGCGATTGAACGACCACGAATATAAGTTAATGCTTCGATTTCAATCATACCCTTTGTCATGTAGTCTTGAAGTGTTGCTTTATCGTTTCCAAGTAGGAATTGAAGATTATCCTGAATTGGAATCAACCAAGGCATCATCTTCTCTTCTAATGTGCCCGGTAGGAAGCCTATATCGCGTCCTAATGGCTGAACGGGGCGGGAGACGATCAAACGGGTGTATGTGCCCTTTTCGAGCAGCTGGGCCATTCCTGCTGCGATTGCGGAGAGGGTCTTACCGGAACCGGCTTTGCCAACCAAGGTAACAATTGGCACATTTGGATCCATCAATAAGTCGAAAGCAAAACTCTGTTCACGATTTCTTGATTCAACACCAAATACCGCTTTGCTTCTGCCTTTGAAATCTGGTACTTTCTTTAATGGAAGTTCTTTGCCCAGGAATCTGGCTAAAGCCGACTTATTTGCGTTCTTATTTGATATAAGTGTGATAAACTGATTTGGAAATAGCTTATCTGCTTGCTTATCGTCCAGCGTTAAGCCTTCGCCACTGTATAATCTTTCAATAAATTCATCATCAACAACTAGTTCACAAACACCGCTGTAAAGTTCGCTTGAATCGGCGATGACTTGGCTAGCTTCGTATGATTCGCTCTGTAATCCAATAGCATCGCAGATAACACGCATGTTAACGTCGCGTGAGACAACGACAACTTTCTTGTCTAGATGCGTTTTAGCGACAGCATAAGCAGTTGCCATAATAACATGGTCTGGGACAGAGAGGTCTAGATCTTTTGGAAAGTGTGTAGAGTCAAGAGCGGCCGAGCGTAATATGCCCTTACCCTTTTGAATTCTTACGCCTTCTTGTAGTGAACCAGACTCTCTTAAAGTATCGAGAATCTTAATTGCGTTTCTGGCATTCTGTCCAACAGAATCTTGTCTGTTTTTGTGTTTGTCGACTTCTTCTAGAACTTTTAATGGAATGACAATATCATCCTTACCAAATCCAAAAAGCGAGTTAGCACTTGTTAAGAGAACACTTGTATCGAGAACATAAATTTTTTTCATATTATACCTTTGTATTTTAGATCACTAGTTACTTTTATGAGCATAAATCGTTTACTAAAACTAGCAATCCTTTCTTTGTCTGTTTTCTCACTAAACTGTGTTTCATACACTAATTGCGTTGGTTTAGATGATATTAAAGACTCGATCATAAATATCACGCACAAACATAATCAGACACTACTTCCTTACGATTCTTTTGTTAAGATCGTAAAACAAGTATATGATAAAGATGGAAATATTGTTGCTGAGTCTGTCGCTTCTGGAATAATAGTCGGCCAGACAAAAGATGAAACAAAAGTATTAACTGCCAAGCATGTTTGTAATGATAGTGGAGTTGATTCTATGTTCCCAGACGAAGCAAAACCAATCACAATCACCGGAGCAGCGATAGATGTAGAAAATACTCAACACGCAATTTCTACAATAGCAATGGACTCCACTTACGATATTTGTTTGATGCTAGTAACAAAAATAAAGCAACCGGCAGTTCAGATCTCGCCGGTTGCTCCATTAAGAGGGGAAAAAGTTTTTAATATTGCTGCTCCATTCGGGATCTCCGATGGTAAAGCAGTATTATTGTTTGAAGGATATTATGCTGGTGAGACTTTTTCCAGTGTTGTACACTCGGACGCTTCATTATATTCAATACCAACACAGCATGGTAGTTCTGGTTCTGGTATTTTAAATGAAAACGGTGAGTTAGTTGGTATCACGTTTGCTGGTATAAGTGACTTCCAAAACGTTTGTATGGCTGTTCCATACTATGCTTTGGTTGACTTCCTGTTGACAGTCAATGAACAGATACCAGATGAAGTAGAATAAGTCGCTATTTTTGAATTGGAGCCACCAACAGGGTATGATCCTGTAATTCCTGATTACAAAACAGGAGTTATATCCATTTTAACTATGGTGGCCAATAGCTTCTACTTATTTAGACCTAAATTAAGAATTTGTTTAGTCACTTCATAAAGAAAAATGTTTGCTGCCTGACTTGTATTCAAACAAAAACCAATTCCTGGCATATCAATAAAGACCTTTGAACTATTCTTCAAGATATCCGGGGGAATACCAACTTGTTCGTGACCAACAACAACACAAATCTTTTTATACTGTTCTAGATCAGACGAGAAATTATATCGATGAATTGATACAGCTTCTGAGTCCAACTCTGCGCTAACAATTTTAATAGAATTTTGTTTACAGTATTGGAGAAACTCATGTGGATTACTGAACTGATTAATCGGCACGTAATCTTGTAGTGTTCCTGAACGTGTTGCGAGTGTTTTACGCTTTGGTACTGAACCAATTACGTTTACAGCACTTGCTCCAAAACAAGCAGCACTACGAAGTACGAACGCTACATTCACTTCCTCTTTGAAATTTACGGTACATACTTCAATAGGTAGTTTGGAAGAAATAATTTTCTTTTTATTGTATCGTTCACGACGAGTTTCATTACGAAAATTCATATGTTCCTTAAATGGTGGACCGGGATAGATTTGAACTATCGACCTTCGCCTTATCAGAGCGACATTCTAACCAACTGAACTACCGGTCCAAAAAGAAACCCACGGTTAAGTGGGTTTCGAAGGATATTAAATTTTTCTAACAAATCAGCCTAAATCAGCGAACGCGATAGACAGTAACTTGGTGACGTGTATTACGGTTAAGTTCTGTACGACGTGTTGGACGTAGGAGTCCTTCTGTTACTAGGTCACGGAAGGCTTTGGTTACAAAACCACCACGCTCTGATCCTTCAAGGTGAAGGCGCATTACATTAACAACATCAGCGGCAGATACTGTTCCGTTTTCGAGAACACGTGAACGAATTTCTGACTTGAGGTAGGTTAGTGCGCGATTTGATGACATATTTATTTCCTTAATTAACGAAGACTTTTTTAGAGAAAGTTTAAACTCTGGTGGAGAATGAGGGAATCGCACCCACTTGGATCAAAGAGATTTCGGTTTTACAGACCGAACCGCCTACTTTAACGGGCTAATTCTCCATTATTTTATATTTTAAATATAATTCGCCAAGACTTATAGAATTTTTTGCAGTAATGTCTTTAAATGGTATTGCATACATACTTCTATCGGAAGTATAGACAAAAAGAATATCGAAATCTTTCTTGTCATATGATTTGGCAGTATTATAGCTTCGATTACCACCCATCACTCTTAATGGAACTTGATAAATACCATAGTCACTCTCATGAGAAGTATATTTGCATTGAACTTTTATTAAGATTCCTTGAGTATCTTCAAGGACTAAATCATATGGTCGTTTATCCCCAATAGGAAGCAAAACTTCGTAACCGGTTTGCATATAATAGCTAATTGCTTTTGCTACTGCGATATCGCCTTTTTCTTTACTTTTCATTTTTGGTGCTCCGAGCCGGAATCGAACCGGCATGACCTTTCGGTCGGCAGATTTTAAGTCTGCTGTGTCTACCTATTCCACCATCAGAGCACAGGTTTAATGAATCGTCTTGAATGCTTCTAGTTCCGCTTCAAGCTCCTGCACCATTCTAGCATGATCCGCAGCTTCTGTCAAGAGGTCGCTGTTTTCTTTCTTAAGGTTCAGAACTTCGTTTTTTAACTTATCGTTTTCAGTAAACAGCTTTAAGTAATTAACCACAAGATACTTTAACGTAACTTCAATATCAGGTAGTGAACCGATGAAACTACCAATTTGATGAATTTTCTCTTTTGTAATCATAATTTATGGTGCCGGAAGAGGGGGTCGAACCCTCACGCTGTTGCCAGCAGCAGATTTTGAGTCTGCCGTGTCTGCCAGTTCCACCATCCCGGCGTGTGCTCCATCTTAGCATGGAGCGGTTGATCTGTCAAGGGGAGATCAGTTGTCGTCTTCGTCTACACCAAATTCTTCCCACTCTTCTGTTGCCCTTCGGGAAAAACCATATTCAACCCAATCATTTAAAAGCTTAAACCATTCATGGGCATTACGATTCTGAAAGGTTCCTGAGTGTACGTTTTCTTCAAATTCTACCAAGTCTTCCTGTAACGTTTCGATAAATGTTTCTACATCAATTTTTTTCATTTAACTACTGACCATCCTTGATTTTTAAAACTATTCACTTTGTCATTCAACCATTTTTCATCGGCTGTTCTGGACATACGTGCTAAACCTTGCGGATTTCGAAAATCTGGATTTGCAACGTGTTTTAATTCTAAAAGACCAGCCATTGCTATGGATTTTACTCGGAAAACAATCCCACTGTCAATAATTTCCATACCGTGTTGTGGAATGAATCCAGTTTCCACGTATTTACGCATTTTAACTGTTGTTTTATTGTCGTGTCCATCAACACGAATTTCTAAATTGAGTTCTAGTTGAGTTTTGTTTGACATTTCTATCACCATTCATCGTAATCCGTTAAATCGATTTCTTCTCCGGTTGGTAAATATTTTACCCTTACGCCAACTCCGATTGATGTTGGATTAAAAATATATTGAATACCGCCACCGATGGCACCATAATAAGGGTATTCACCATCAGATGTTAAGTCTTTCCAATCAGATTCTGACATAGAAATCTTTTGTTTTTGAATCAGAATTTTTTCTTGTTCTTCCAACCAAAGATTTAATTTTTGTTCTTGGTTGGAAGTTAGAGAAAATGTAATCATTCAAAATCTGAATGGCAAGATAAGACTTCGATGTTTCTTTTCTTTAAAATATCGATGCCTTGTTCACTTCTATATGGATAGCAGTAAATTACTTTCTTGATATTTGAATTAATGATTAATCTAGCACAAACAGCACACGGTGCATGTGTAACATACATTTTTCTTGGTCTTGGATCATTATAATTCATTTTCGCAATAGCATTAACTTCTGCGTGAATGAAATTAGAACAACCTGGCTCTAAACTATCTGGCTTGTTATCTCCACCTTTTTCATCACCATTATAACCAATAGCCAGAACGCTTTCATTATCTTCGGTGACAATAACAGCGCCAACTTTTAATCGTGGATCACTTGATTTAGTGGAGATATCATTTGCCAAGCCCATCCAGATATCATCCCAATATAACTTGTAATTACGCATCGCCTTTTTTCTGTGGTATTGTTTCTAATTCTTCTGTTATCATCGATAACACATATTTCTCAGCACCTGTTTTTGTTACATCTAATTCTGATGTTTTAAACCCGTCTTGTGTTAATTTAAATTCAAAATAACCTGCGACAGTTAACAATGCTGAGTATGTAGCTAGTTTAGAATAGTTGTCTTCTTCGTCGATGTTGTATGAAACCGCATCTGTAATATCGCTAATAGCTCGTTGAATCATTTCAGCGAGTCTTACAGCTTTGTCATAATCAATTTCATCGTCTTTCAAGAATAACCCTCTAATACTAAGTATCTATTTGTTTTTTAAATACTTATTTTTATAACACAAATGACACAAACATTCACCTTTCAGTGTTGTGTGTTCAAAAGTGTTTAAACAGGTATCACACATATGGTGTGGTAGTTTAATCAGTTTACGTAGTAATTTAGAAATAAAATGTGGCATATTAATTTGGCGCTTTATTCGTGTTTTAAAATTATAAATTCGAATTGTAACTACTATTTATTATATGGCACCCCGTGAACGAGTCGAACGTTCCGTACTGGTTTAGAAGACCGGTGGCTGCATCCGGCAGACAGGGCAAATAAATTTATGAATAAAATAACTTATACAATAGAAGAAATAATACAAAATAACAATATTCTGAATTCCTATAAGTCGCGTGAGAAAGTTAGCATTGTATGCTCGTTTTGTAAAGAACCTTTCTTAAGAGTTAAAAGATTAATATTTCAATCTTTGAAAAGAGGCTGGAGTGGTTTCTACTGTAGCGACAAATGTTCTAAAGAGAATATAGGACAACAACACAATATAACTAAGTTATGCGACAATCAGTGTGGAAAACAAGTAAAAAGAAGAATAAGTCAGTTATCGGACTCGAAACACGTTTTTTGTTCTTCAAGTTGCGCTGCTATATATAATAATAAAAATAAAGCAAAAGGTATAAGACGCTCAAAACTTGAAATATATTTAGAAAATAAAATTAAAACCAATTTTTCTGATTTAGAAATATTGTGTAATAACAAACAGGTAATAGGTTCAGAATTAGATTTTTATTTTCCAACATTAAAATTTGCTATCGAACTTAATGGAATTTTTCATTATGAACCAATTTATGGAAACAATAAACTAGAAAAAATTCAAAATAATGATAAGCAGAAAATTATTCGTTGTTACGAGGCCGGAATAGAACTTCTTATTATTGATGTATCAAAAGATAAATATTTTAAAATTTCAAAAGCTAATTTTTATCTTAATTTAATTGAAGAACACTTAAAAAATATTTTAAAACGTATGTAATCATTTGCCCAATAATCGATAAATATCTACAAATCCACTACACTGACCAACAGTCAAACACATAATCAACAAAGCACCAACAGCACCTGCTTGTTTAAAAAACTCTTTAAAGGCACCAGCCCAAGTATCAGGTTGCATTTTTCTTTTCCTTCTCTAACTTATGTTTCTCGATCTTAATTCTGTGCTGGTGTAGCAAAACAATCAAACGATTTAAATCGTCTTCTTTAAGAGTTACTATATCCCAATGTCCAAATTTACACTCATATCCAAAAAAGTATCTAACTGCTATTACAAAACGTCTATATAAATTTTTATATTTATTTAGTTGAATTGATATATGAAGTTCTGGTGGATAATCAGAATCCCATCCATTTTCGGAAGTTAATCTAAAAATGTGTTGAGCACTTGAACAATCGCAATCAAAATGGTGTGTATCAGAATCGTAATTCATAATATTTGGTACTCCCGGTTGGAGTTGCACCAACGACATTTCGCTTATAAGACGAACGCTCTAACTACCTGAGCTACGGGAGCAGAACCACCAAACCGTCTGGGGCCGATCTGGTGAAACCATCTTAACACGATCTGGGGCTGGTGTCAAGCGGCGGGAGTTTGCTTCTTGTTTTTCTTATTAGTTTTTTGTTCAACTACGGCTTCTAGTGGGCTTCGGCTTTTTACCACAAACTTACCAATTGATGGTAAAAATTTTACTTTTGCTTGTAGCCCATCACTGCTATTAGCAAGTAAATTCTTTCTTGCCGTATCGGCTGTTTCAAAATCTTCACAGGTTTTTTCGATTTTCCATGGTTGACCCTGTTTTTGCTCAACCACTTCTTTAATATCGTTCATATTCTCTCCTTGAGAATGGCGGATCGAGAAAGATTCGAACTTTCGATAGCATTTCTGCTATGCCGGGTTAGTAATCCGGTGCCGTAAGCCACTTGGCTATCGATCCATACGAACAGTCTAAACGAACTCTTAAAGTTTGTAAAGGGTATTATGGCTTTGTTGTATTGCCTGTTGCTTTTTTACGGTAAGCTGCCAAGGCGCTATCTTCTGGTGTGACAGGCTTTACTCCACTAACGGGCTTTGGAGCAGCCTTTCTGCGAGTTGGAGGAGATACAGTTTTATTTTGTTGTGGTGGGGGTGGAGTAACATCTTCATCACCCAATTCATAAGCATCTTTCTCTTTTTCTTCTTTTTCTTTGCTGTATTCAGCTGCTGCTTGCTGAATTTCTTCTGGACTCTTTGTTGTTTGAGAGACATAATTCATGAATTGAGAAATTTTTTCTTGTGGCAAACCATTTTTATTCAGCAAGTCAATAATAAATTTCTGAACATATTTGTCTGATATTTTTTCTTGTGCTACCACAACGTCTCTTGGTGAAGAGGTTAATAATTCTGGTGCTTCTTTATAACGATCAGAAAAATTAACAATATTTTGGATATTTGAAATGACTTGTGCTTCTGGTGTTCCCGGCTCAGCACCCAAACTAACAAATAATTTTAAAACTGAATAAGCATCAGTAATCTTTGATTCTTCTGTAAGATAAGTCTTAAACTCTCTTAATAATTTTTTCATTTCTTGTGTCATATCAAACTCCACCTGCACCGGGAGGTGCGCTTTTTGCTCTCTCTACTGGTGCCTTATTTGGATAAGCTGAACCGGCTGATTGCTTGCCCTTTGTTAACAAACGAATTTTCCAGCCTTTACCTTTTCTTTCCATTTCTTTTTGAAAATTGCTTTTTTCTTCCGAAATCTGTTCAGCACTTTCTTTGGCTTTCTTTAAATTATCTTTGGCTATCTTTTCTTGTTCTAACTTACTTTTTAAATCAGCCTGTTTTGATGCTTGTTGCTCTGATGGTCTTGCTTTGTTGACCATCACCTGCGCTCTTTTCTCTTGTTCGGCAGCTTTGGCAACGGCGGCGGCATCCTTTATAGCAGCATCTGCTTGCTTCTTGGGATCTTCTTCCTGTTCTAATAGATTAGAATTTTCTATTTCAACAGATTCTGATTTCTTGCCCCACTCGCTTCCTTTACCGGTAGATCCACAATCACCTGGCTTTGGTCTACAAGCCGGATATTTAGCTCTTTTTTCGCCTTCTTGTCTACCACAAGATTTACAAGTCTTTTTTCCAGTTTCTTTGTCTGTGCGGCAAGTATTACAGTCTACCCAACCTTTTCCATCTTTTCCGCCTTTTCTGGAAAACCAACCATGTAGTCCTTGTTCTTTCTCTTTTTTGAAATCGGGCTTCTTTTTTTCTTCTTCTAAATTATTTAATTCTTCGGCTAGCTCTTCGGCTATCATTTCTTGTAATTCTTCTTCTGTTATTTCTTCACTAATACCTTTCCAAATCTTTCCTTGGCGGCATTTAACAACAGCTCCAGAAGCATATGCTGATGGCCATACATCATATTTGCGCTTCGCAATACGTGTACAACGATCACCTTTCTTTTCTTTTTCAAATATAATTTTCATAAAAATAAATAGTGCGTAATACGGGTATTAACCACACATTACGCACTATCAAGAAATCAAGGTTGTTGTAATTCTTTTTCTTTTTCTTTTACTAAACCGTTTATTGCCTCTAAGACGAATTCTTGGGTTTGTTCCGGAGTTAGTTCTTCAACAGTGACACCGTATCGTTTAGCTATAAACTCTTCCATTTCATCGTCTATTTCAAAGTCAACAGTAACTGAACCATCACCGTTTTCTTTTACATTATCAACTCTTAGTTTCATTGTGCTCTCCCAAAATCATCTTCATATCTGATTATATCATCTTCACCAAAATAGGTACCAGTCTGAACTTCAATAAATTTAAGTGGAACTGAACCTATATTTTCTATTCTGTGCTTTGTTCTGAGTGGTATTTTAACTTTGTCTCCTACTTTCATAGTAAACTTCATTATTCCTAATGTCATTAAACCTTCACCTTCAACAACAACCCAAAATTCTTCACGCTTCTCGTGTGACTGGAGACTTAATCTTTTTCCAGGAAGAACAGTTATTACTTTTACTTTATGAGAATCTTCTTCGTGAAGAATCTGATAATTGCCCCACGGACGAACCGATGGGTCTTCTTTCTTTTTTCTGATTGCTGAAATTAATTTTTTGATCATAACTTTTATTAATTAGTTTATTCAAACTTTTTAAGCCATTTTCCAGTATTTGTTAAATAGTGTTCTTCATCGTGGCATCTAGAACATAAAATTTGTAAATTTAAAATATCGTTATTTTTTCTATTTCTATCTTTGTGATGAACTTCTAAAATTTGTGGAATTTTATTATAACCACATTTTTCACAAACGTGTGGTTTTTGTTCTAAAGCAAATTTACGATAATCGAAAACGCCCTTTCCATAGTGTTCTGGTTGTATTTCTTTTATACCACCTAATTTTTGAGCTTTTTCTTTACATAATCGATTGCAGAATTGTAATCCACTTCTTGATGCTTTTTGTTTTGTATTATTTCTATAAAATGTTTTATTACAAAAAGCACAATGACAATTATGCTGTTTCTGTTTTTTAAACAGACTTCTTGATTTTCTTCCACAATCTATAGAACAATATCTACCATTACCTCTATTGACTTCTGAAGAAGGTGCCAAAAATATTTTATTACATGCCAAACATTGTTTTTGTATTTTTTTAGTCATAAAATAAATAGTGTGTGAAGTTCAAATTCTCCACACACCACAAAGAAATTTATGGACCTGATGGGGGACGATCCCACAACCTCCAGAATGCAAATCTGGCGCTCTCCCAATTGAGCTACAAGCCCGTAATCTTAACTAGTTTTTATTTTCTGAATCTTCAAAATAATTTTCTGTTTCGTATTGATCTAAATAGGTGTTAAAATTATCAATATTTACACCAAGAAATCTGGCTGCTTCTGCTTTTGTGCGTGTCGCTGATAAAGCAAATTTTAATGTAGCATCACGAACTATATGTAATAACGAGTTCCAAATAGGTATGCCATAAATAAAACCACCAGAAGCTTTTGCTGCTAATTCTAACTTGGCAGCAATTACTTCTTCAAATGATAACTTATTCATCATAAGCTGGAACTGTTCATTTATTTTTCCGTCATTCTCTAATTTAGAGATGACTGAATAATGTTTCCTTGTTCCGTAGATTTTCTTTTTCTTTTCATATGGAACTGAAATCATTTTTCATCCTTACTGATACCCAAAATAGCATAACCTGCTATGTCTTGCCAAGGACTTTCTCCAAAGGCATCTTTTTTGGTAGCAATTCTGAATAATTTATCAAGAACTCTAGTAATAGCTAAAAGATCTGTATATTGTTCTGGTTTTACACCATCTGGATAAAGAATTTTTATGATCTCAGCACTTTTTTCAAAAGAAGATCCATAAGCTTTGTTTTTCTGTTCTACCAAAGATCCAATATCTGTTCCGATATCTTTAAAAGATCTACTCATAGTATTCAGTTCTTTCTTATAAGATCTTATATTAGTATTTTATAGGATCTTTATTTATTTGTATTTGATTTTATTTATTTTTATTAAGATCTGATCTGGTAGATCGATTATAATCAGATCCAGTTTGATCTGTTAAGAGGCTGTGACGACAAGTGTGTGATCTGATCGGATCTTCTGAACAAAGATCCGATCTTATGCTACATACAAAACGTGCTCAGTTCAAACAGTTGGTTGATTTTGCTGATCTGGTGCTGGTTCGCTAGTTGTTTGTTGAGCTTGAGCACCTTCTGGTGGTGTTGTGTCAACTGGTTTAGCAACATTACCAGCTTCAGCTTCAGCCTGATCCATGATAGCGGCTACATTACTCATGTAGTAATCCCGGAACATCTGTCGATCGGTTGGATTGTCAAGTCCAGTATAAATTTCTGTAAGTTCACCTTCATAACTTTCAAAAAAGTTAGAAGCTTCTCTTTCGCCAGTTGGTTCAACTTTAAATTCTTTTTCTTTATCTTTTTTAGCTTTGGGTTCTTTCTTTGGATCAAGAATACCTGGCAAAAGTTTGTTATCGACTGGCTCATCAATAGAAACATTAATTTCTTCTTCAAGTTCAGATTCATCTTCGGAACCTCCCTTGCCAGCTTGTAATTTTGCTTCTAATTCATCAAACAATTCCTTGGAACGGTCAAGCAAGCGAGCCTTGAAAGCGTCACGTTGACTCTTATCAGTTTGAAGCTGTTTGTATTCAGAGGAAATAAGTGGTTTCTTAACCTGTAAGAAAGCACCAAGCTTATTTAAACCGGTGTTACCGTAGTTAAAATCTTGTTTTGCTTCTCGTATAATTTTACGAAGTTCTTTTCTTAAAAGCTCTTCTTGCTGTAAAGCAGCTTTCTTTTTTTCTTCACGAAGAACAAGAGCCTTACGGATCATCTTTCTTAATTGTAGTTCTTCCATAAATTGTTCTCTTTTGATTTCTTTCATTTTCTTGTTCCTCTTTACTGGTTCCGCTCCAATTGCTGCCGGACTAAATGCCATGGCACCAGCACCGACCGCACTCATCTCATTTATATTATCTTTATTAAATAGATTTAATACTTCTTCTTCTATTTCTTGTTCAAGAGATTTTTCAGTTTTTCCTAAAAAAGTATCTAATATAAATTGAGCAAATCTTGTTTTATCAGTAATTTCATCTGGAATAAAGTTAATTAATTGTCTCAAATTGCCATTTGAAATAACTTCACGCATTCTGCTGGCACTTAAAGCTTCACCGTTAAAAGTGGTTGGTTTGAGCACTTCGATATCTACTTTAATATTGCTATCTTTTGGAATGTATTTACCAATATTAGCAAATCTTTTGGCATCATCTTCTTTATCGCCAACACCAAGAAGTATTGTTTCGCCATATGCTGCTTCTTTTTCAACATATTCAAATATAAAACGAAGTGGAGCTGAGGTAATCTTTAATTCAACATTTGACAATTCAGGAACCTGAGAAATCATCTGTTTTAAAACTTGATTTGATTTGGCACCATCAATTATTTGGCCTTTTAGTTGTCCGCTACTAAATGCTCTTTCCTTTGATGACTTATCGCTTGTTAAAACAATGACATGATCTGCTTTTGCCGCTAGTTGTTTTAATAGTTCAATATGACCTTTATGTGGTGGCTTGAAACCACCGCCCAACAAAGCAATATCATAACGTTTTGAGCCACTAGAAACTTCTGTAAGTTCTTCTGGACTTGACTTACTGCCTCTACCATACTTTGATAGACCCAGGATCTGATTTACAGGAGCAAATTTACCTGTAAACTTGTAAAGATGGCCTTTATAGCTGAAAGCAAAGCCTTCAACAGCAGAAGAGATAGAATCAGCGCCTTTTAGTTTTTCTAATTGGCGATTCAAGAAATCCAAATCACCTTTTTTGCCAGAAGACTGGATTTGTTGAATTGCTGCTTGAACTTCTTTTGATAATCTTTCTGTTTCAGTTTTGTTATCTAAAATAAAAATACTTTCAAGTGTTTTTAACATTTCAGCCGCAAAGTCTGTAACAATTATTTCAATTGGTCTTATTGCTTCTTTCATCAAAGTGGTGCCACTATCGATCATTTGATCAACTTCGGCACGCAATTCTGATGTTAAGTCTTTTTTCAATTCTTTCTTGCCAACTTTTGGTCCAACATCCAAAAAGTTAGAAATAATTTTTGCTTTAATTTCTTCTGGAAGTCTTGTTTTAATTCTTTCGTTCAAATCCTTACGAAGTAAATCATTTATGGTATTGTTATCACTCAAACCATATTTTGACATTACTTTTTCGACTCCGGAAATAGCTATACGTAATGCTTCCTTGTTACTTAAAGCTTGTAGATTCTGGATTGGATTTATAAGAATGGCGTGTCTTTTGTTGGAAACCTTATTTTGAACTTTTTCTAGAAAGTTCATAAATTTGGTTGATTTTTTATCTGTTTCGCCAGTTGTATCTTCTACTATTTTACCAGTTGATTTATCATATAATGCGTGACCTGTGCGATGAATAAGAAGATTTCTTGTATCGTAATTAACTACGTTACGAGTTCTATCATCCATTACTTCGGCATTATACCAAATGTCAGCATTTGAACCAAACAGTTCAATTTGGGTTTCAACATCCAATAGTTTGACAGCTTTTTCGAAAATCTTAACTGCGTCACCAAATGCCAACTTCAAATTTGGATTTGGATGATCTGCGAAGAAAGCAACCATTTCGTCTGTTGAAAGACCGCCTTGCTTAATCTGTGTCGCATTTCTTGCTCCAAGAGCTACCTGTCTCTTGACAGAGAACGATAATTTAATATTTTGACCGTCTGTTTTTTCGGTGCCTTGTAATTTGCCTTTTGATGCTTGCTTAAAAACATCTTTTAATTCACCAAAAGTTAAATCGCCATTTTCATATATATGGCTCATGTGACCACCAAGGCGACCTTCTAACAGTAGATCAAACATTTTCTGCTGTATCCTTTTTCTCTTGTAGCAAACTTAACTGTTCTTGTAATTCTAGATTCTTGCTTTCAAGAAGATGAAGTTGTTCCTCTAATCTACGTGTGTTTCTTTTGATACCACGTAGCTGTTCTTTCATAACTTCAAGTCTTCTTGCTTCTGTATTTGAACGAGCCTCAAACTTTAAAATATTTTCTTCAAGAGCCTGAATATAGGCTTTTAATGAAGCTTCTTTCATTGTTCCTTCATTTAAAAGGAAGTCTCTTGTTAAATCATTTAAAGTTTTTGACATTTATCATTCCTCTTTTGCGGCAGCAGATTTTGCGGCTTCAGCAGCTTCTTTGGCAGCCTTTTCTGCGGCTTCTTTTTCTGCTTTGGCTTTCGCGGCTTTAGCAGCAGCTTCTTTTGCTACCTTTTCTGCGGCTTCCTTTGCGGCACGTTCTTCTGCTTCTTTGGCAGCTTGTTCAGCAGCCAATTTGGCGGCGTCTTCGGCCGCTGCAGCTTCTTGTTTTTGTTTACGTAGTCTTAATAGAGCTAGCTTCTTTGATTTTCTCATTTTGAATCACCACCTTTCTGTTCTGTTTTTTCAGTTAAATCAAACTTGAAACCAAATTTGTTTCCCATACGATTGGCCACTTGTTCAGCAACCTTTTCGGCTCTTTTAACATAATATTCTTTTACGGTATCATTTTCGGTGATATCGCCTGAATATTCGCCTTCTTTCTTTTCATTCATTATTTTATTCTCCAATACTTTTTCTGTATCTGCTTTATGTACTTTATACATATCTTCCCAAGAACGAAAACAAATATTGCCTTTTTCGTAGGCTTCTTTTTCTAATTCTTCTAGATTTGTATCTTCTGTTATATTATCTGTATTGATATTAGTTAATCTTCCATCACAATTTTGTTTATGGTGAACTAATTCATGCGCCATAGAGCGAACAACATCTTTTGGATGCCTATCCGATACGTATAGGGTTATAGACATATGCTCTGGATCATAATATGCGGTTTTACCTAATGGTTGGGCAGCATTTTGCGAATCATGGCGCAAAAATAAACGAACAGGCTTATTAAAGCCCAAGTGCTTCTTGGCAAAAGGATAAAAGGCTCTTATCAATTCCTTAACAAGAGCCACTCTGTCTTCCATCAATTTAAAATCCTCAACATATTCAGTTTTTTAATCCGTGAGAACAAATTATATAATAAAGTCCTCTTATCTGTTTTAACCACTTCACTAGGAAGAAAATTAGAACCATTTTAAGATAATTAGTGTCAAAATAGTAAAAGTTTATCTATTTCTTGCGAACCACTTTTCTCTATCAATGGCTTTTTTAACTGCCTTTTGTTGCGCAGGTCTAACATTGATGTTTTGTAAGTTTTCAACATATTTAAGTGTATCTACTATTTTTTTATACACTTTCATAAGCATCTTTGTATCAGCTAAAGCACTATGCCAATTATCCGCACTGATTCCGTAAGCCACGGTTACCTTACCGAGAGAAGAAGAACCCTTCAAAACATTGAGTATCTCATTTGCACGCTTTTGTACTTTGGGATCTGCTGGCTCGAAATCGCCGGTAGCCAAGGTCCGTAAAACAGGCACAACTTGATGATCTAAAAGCTGTAATGTATCGACAACTTTGAATTTTGGTAGCGGCTTTGGACTTAGTGTGTTAATAAAACCCATATCGAAGGTAGCATTTTGTGCTACAAGAACAGCATCCTTGAAACCAGATACGAATTCGTGGAATTGTTCCAATGCTTCATTTTGGTCAATTGTCTTCATTCCTTTCTCACCGTACTTGGTCATAGCCAATACATCCTGTGGCTGCTTTAAAGGCTTGCTGGACTTCGTATTACGCTTCTCCCATTCCTTACGCTGATCCGAATCCAAGTCGCTTAAACGGGCTTTTAAATCGTCGGTTAATTTGATTTTGACGTGAAATGTATCCATCACTTCTGCGTCTTCCAACCATTTGGCAGGATCAACAGCAATGGCAGCAATTTCTAACAATTGTTCATCTTTTGCTTTAAGACCAGTTGTTTCGGTATCAAAGAAAATCCAAATCTTGTCACCAAGATTATCGAGCATATCCAGAACCTCTTCTGGTTTTTTGCCAATATAACTTTTGCCTTTAACTTTAACAGCCTCTGTTAAGAATTGTTGCCATTTAATATCGTTCATTTTATTTACCAATTTAAATTAAAAAATTATTTTTTTGGAAAAACAATCAAAGCTTCTTTTGGATTAAAATAATTACAACATCCGTAATCAGCTGAAACATAAGCTTGAACATCTGGATTTTCACAAAAACCTTTTGAGTTTAGACCTTTACAGTCTCTACAACAAAAACCATTTGCTTTTTCGCTAATTTCCATATAGCCTACGTGCTCATCTGCGATTCGTTCTAATGTTTCTTTGTCGTTTTTATCAGCGGCGCTTTTGTTTTCTTTGCTGCTTTGTTTCGCATCTATATTATCAAGTATTTTAATTTTAATCATTGTATCGTCCCTTTCACCACTTACGGCAACTCCAGTACCTGGCTTTTGTTTTTGGACCGGGACTTGAACAGTGATGACGAGCTCTAAAAGATTTTCTTCTTGCTGGATTACTCTTCTTAATTCTCATATTCGGATCACCAAAGTTAACCTTTTTTACGTTTCCGGTACTTGGATCGCGAACATAAACTTTAAATTTTTTAACATCGCCCTTCATTGGCTTATTTAATGGAACTGAACGTCCTTGATATTCAGCTTCTTCTAGTGGTTGTTGGCATCCACAATCATAATCTTCATAATATAATTCGATTTGGTGCGATTCACCTTCATCACACATGCCTTCATACATGCCACAATCACTTTCTTCAAAGTGAATTGTTTGAACACCTTCGGAACCTTTTGGAAGAATTGCTTCATTTTTACTTTTTTTAATAATGATTTTCATATTTTTACCTGCACTGTATAACAAATAAATATACTGCAAGCTAATTAAAAACTTAAAAAGTTTACAAACTAATTATAGTATTTGGTGGTTGTCGTCGTGGCAATTACCAATTAACTTATTTAGGAGATTTAAAAAATGTTTTTCTACGTAGAAAAGACACCAGTTGTATTATCAACAAGTGTGTCATCATTATCATTCAGCAATATCGCTGTTAATTCAAGCAGTTCATTGACTTTTACAGTCAATTCAACTGGTGAAGCAACAGAAACAATCACATTAACTGATAATTCAGATCAATTTGATTTCTCACCAGCAACATTTAGTTTGACAGGTGGCGGTAGCCAAGTTGTTACAGCAAATTTTAGACCAACAGCTTCAGCTTTAAAAACTGGCACAGTAACAATTAGTGCTGCTGGCGGCAGTATAAAAACAGTAGTAGTAAGTGGTTCAGCAACAAATTATATTCCCATGGCCTATAATTCAGCCCTCGCTCCTGCTGTATACTCAAACGCCGAACCGGGCTTAAAACCACCAACCGGTGTTGGCGCCTTCCCAACCGGAAGTAGTGGCTGGATGTATAAAAACGCATCGGCAACTGGTGTCAGTTCATCGATGGGTTATTACTTCTATGATGCTTCTCAAACAAACAGTGCTTCCGTTTCACAATTAGATGGTGCATATGCTGTTGTAACTATGAATGCCAATACCGCTGTTTCATCAAGTTGGCGTCCATTCTTGACAGTTTATACAATGCGCACAAGAGCCACCACACCAGCTGAAATGGCAGCAGGCACATTCTGGTTTGATAGTCGTATAAGTTACTCAATTTATACGGGTTCAGTTTCTGCAAATACAAAATACCTAATGTATTTCGGTAACGATCCAGGCGTTTATCCAACATTACCAAGAATGAAGATGGGATTAATGACAAATCCATTAGTAACAATAACATCTTCAGCTACACCTAATGAAAAAATTTATTCAATATCAGTTGCAACTTCTCCGGGAGCTGCCGGCGCAAATTTGAATAAGCAAATAATAGTCACAGAAGCTGTTGGTTTCCATGCTGTAAATGGAACTGGTAGCTGGAACGAAGTATTACTTCAATCCTGAACTGTTTAACTAGTCTAAATAAGAACGGCACCTTAATTGGTGCCGTTTTTTATTCATCTTCGTCTTTTTCTAGCTTCTTTTCCATTTTTTCTAGTTCATCATAGTAGTGTTTATATTGAACTAAATGGTCAGCAGCGGTTTCTTTTGCCTGATCCATATCAGATGAATGTTCTAATTCATGTTTTATGCCTTTTCTTAATTCTTTTGGTTCAAATTGACTTGGTTTTGCTTTATCTGCTTGTCCACCCTTCAATTTATTTGTAAAAGGTGTTTTTTCAAAGCCTTTTGGAACCCTTTTCTCTTCCAAAGATGAAACTGAGCCTAAAACTTGTATTAAATCTGGAACACAGTCTTTTGGAATCAATTTACTTGTATCTGCCCAGATATATTCACTGTTTTCACTGTCTAATCTAACAGAGCCGATTGCTTTTGTAGCAATAAAGAATGCGTGGTTTTGTTTTTTACTGATATCTTCTAGAAAATGAAGATCTTCTGGCATAACTTCTAGGCCAGTTTCTTCTTTGACCTCGCGAACAGCAGCTTGAATGAGATCTTCTTCTTCTCTTTTGCCACCACCGGGAAGACTCCATTTACCCGGCATCCATTCATCCACCTCGGAACGTTTCAGGAGCAAAACTTGTCCTATTTTGTTCTTGATCACGACGTGAGCAGAATCATACTGTTGATCCAAATTGGCAGGATTTGGTTCATCGTTCTCTTTCATAAATTTTTTCCAATTTTCAAGCAAAAGTTTCATAGTCATAAATAAAAAACCCCACCTTATAAATAGGCGGAGTTCTTTAATAAGAGACTTTAATTAGATATTTATAAGAAATTCGTGGAATTTCTATATCACTCTCTTGAAAATAGACATTTGCGATTTTTAAGAAATTATCACATTCTAAAACAATTGCCAAATCATCGAGATTTATTAATCCGTTGTTATGACTAGCAATTCTTAACCAATCTTGTGGATTTAAGATTGGTGGTCCTTTATAATATACTAAATCACCGACTAATAAATGCTCAATAATCTCCACATAAATAAATATGTGGTAAAAAATCAATCCGGATTAAAATATGGATCATTTGGATTTAAAAAATCTAACATATTCACATCATACTCATCGTCTTTTTGCATCGAATTGTAATCTGGTATATCTCCTGGATTAGTTTTTACGTGCCAAGGGTCATATGGTTCACAAGGATCGTATGGCTCTTCTTTTGTTGTACCTTCTTTGCCCTCTTCGGTCTTAGGTTCAGGACAAAAAACCTTTCTTAGGGCATCGTCTGTGGATTTTTTCTTAAACTTTTCCCATTCTTGTAAATCGTTGGCAGCTTTTGCTTGTGCCATTTTGCGATCTGCTTCATATTTTGAAGATTTTATTAAGTGATCGCCTTTGAACCACTCATAATATTTGCCAGGAGATAGTTTTGAATATCCATCGTTAATTTCATATTCAAATTCGACACCAACTCTGTATTGAAATTGTAATGGATCGTCATAATCCTCTTCAATTTCTTTGATTTGTCCAATTTTATTTAAAAAATTGTTATAATAAGCTGGATTGTTTGACCATCTGCTCCATTTGAGATCAGGAGTTCCTGTTATTTGAACCCAATCGCCTTCTTTAAAGTTTGCCATATTTCAAAATCCGAGATTATAAAAAATAAAAATACAATAAGAGTTAAATTATATATTCCAAAGAATATAAAAAGAAGATATAATGTAACAATCTGAACAGTTGTCACATAATTTAATTATCACAGTTCAATATCATATTCTTTAATATCATACAAACAATTTAAACTTTTTAAAATTATTAAATATTCTGCCAAATGTGTCTCATCTTCAAACCAATTATGTTCAATATGGAACGTATCAAAACAAATTGATTCAACCATCCAAATCTTCCTTTTCATTCGAAGGACCGGAATGGCACAACTGGTAACTAACGAGGTAGAATAATTCAGAGAATCAATTTTATTTTTGATATAAGCATTTTTATATCTAATAATTAATTCTTTGAATTGTCTAATCATAGTTCAATATTGAAGTCTTTACGCATTTTCATAATAGCCAAGTTTTTCATCTTGGCTTCAACATCTAGATCAATTAGATTTTGTTTTGCTAGTTCTAATTGACAGTCTGGAACATAGTGAATATATTGGCTATGTTTCCTTCGGTCTGGAAATGAACCATTCTCCATTCCCGGCTCTGTATTGGATAGGTGCTGTAACGGCTTAAAATACTCGCCATTGCGTTTCCAAGTTAGAATCGAGTGAGTGGAGGCATCTTCTGTATTGAAGCCATCCTGATTGAACTGGTGATGATGAGAATCAAAAACAATTGGAATACCAGTTTCTTTATTGATATGCATCAACTGCTTAACAGAAAAACAACGTTCATCGTTTTCGAGTGTAAGACGGTTGCGAACATTATCTGGCAATTTACCAATTGACTCAACCAACTGTTTAGAATTACCACGCTTGCCACCGTGAATGTTGATGGCATTGAATGGCGTTTGATCAAGACCCATCTGATCAAAAATCCAAGCATGATATTCCAATTCAGCAATTGAATTGGTGATTACGTGACTTGCATCACTATTGATAATAGTGAATTGACCCGGATGTGTTGTTACACGAATACCGGCCTTCTTAAATTCGTCGCCAAGTTTTTTTAGTTTACGACGTAGAATATCGTCATTCCAAATTGTTTCCTTGGTGAATTCGTAAAGTGGAAACAAACTGCTTGAAAGTCGGAATGACTTAATTTTATTTTCAACAAGCTTTGGAACAATTTTTAAGTGTTCATCAACATTGTTGTGGTATGTTGCAGAAATACGATTGACTGTATACTTGTTGCTCTTGTAAGCACCAAGTTGCAGACTCTTTTCCGTAATAATATTTTTATTTTCTACAAGGCCATTCCTTTTCTTAAAAGGTTGAAGGAATTGGCAACATAAGCCTAGCATATGCACGCTCCTGTGGTTAGTCTAGCACAAGCAAAAAAGTTTGTCAACGACGGCAGAAAAGAAGAAAGCCACCTCTCGGTGGCTTCCTATATTTAGTTTTGCTCAAATACGTTTATGTTTTAATATATTTAAACTACTTTGTTACAAGGCTCGAATGCCTCGCATAGTTTAAATAGTATCAATCATTTTGAAACGGCTGGAGCAGGTGTTTCGGTAGCTGTTGCTGGTGTGGCAGCAGTTGGAGCAACGGTAACAGCTGAAGTTTCTGTTACAGTTGGAGTTCCGGCTGTAACTTCGGCTGACTGTGAAGCAACAGCTGGAGCTGTTTCAACAGTTGAAGTAGCAGCAGCTTCTTCCTTCTTTGAGCAAGCTGAAAGAGCAAGTAGAACGGTTAGTACTAGTAGTGAACGCATAATTTAAATCCTTTTCTGAAAAGAGCCGCGCAGCGGCTTGGTGAGTCATCTTAACACGAGGCGTTAAGTTTGTCAAGGGCTGATCTCTTACCCTAGATTCCTTTTGTGTGGAATACGTGTTGAAAAAATTTTTCTAATTCCGAATCTGAATAGCCAATTTTTCCAAGGCGAGCAGAAAGAAAGCACATTTCTTTCATATTTTTATTTTTAATTGCTTCGATAAGTTGTTTACCAGTTGAACTTTTCTCAATTAAAAATTTGTAAATTTCTTCACCACTTCCCATAGCAGGGAAGTCAATATCAATCTCATCATAAATTTTTGTCACAGAAGGCTCCGCGAAAGGTTCGTTAGCTTACCACGACCCACAAAAGAAGTAAAGCACCCTTTCGGGTGCCTTAAATCAACGAATTAAATTGTAATCAGTCCTTCAAAATTTTTGTAAATCTGCGGAATGATTCAGCAATTTGTTCCATTTGCTTGTCTTCTTCTAATTCGCTTTCATCCAAACCCAAATTGCGTTTAATATCATTTTTTCTAGATCTTATATCTGCTTTCTTAAGTGTACCAGATTTTGTCATACCAATTGGTTGTCTTGAAGCCAAAGGATCTCCACGATTATTACCGTGTTTCCAGCTCTTCAATCTTGAATCAGATCTTTCACCACTTACTGCAGCAGCTGCTTTTATTTTATCAGTAAGCTCTTGACCTTCTGGACTTTCTGGATCAATCTTGAGTACTTTTAACATACCATGAATTTCTTCTGTAGCTGTAGTTGTTGGAGCTAATGTTGAATATTCATCGAAGAAATCATCTTTTTCTCCGGGAACATTTTCATCCTCACTTGACCAGTGAATATCTTTGAGTCTATTCCTTGGATTTGATACATTGGCAAGTTGTGGTATACTTGGACCCTTTTTACCAGCTTCTTCCAATTCTTCAGTTTCTTCTATTCTACCTTTTAATGTTTGCTTCTTAATTGAAGCAAGAGCATTCTTTTTATCTTGGGCGGCAAGATCGTCTTTAAAGGCTTTAGTTACTTCTCTGCCATATGTATCTTTTATTTTTTTAGCTTCTTCCAAATCACTTTCTTCTTCTTTCATAACGGCATCAAGTTCTTCCTTGATTAGTGCCTTTAATTGTTCTTTACTAACTTTCATTTCTTAATCTCCATTGTTAACGTTAACAGGCCCAACATAAATTTGCAAATTTAGGCCATAATAAAAAATAAATAGTATTTCGTTATCAAAAACGCTGTTTTAATACACTATCTGTTGAAAACAATCCAACATCAACCGCAACATATTCACGCGTTTGCGGGTCAATCATAACATTACCTTCGTGCAAATCGCGCCACAAAATCCCTTCGTCGAGGGCAAGCGTCATCAAAGCACCCATAAAATTTTTCACTTTTTCGGGCATTTTTTCGGCAATTTCGTTAAATTTTTCCCTAATTTTCCCTTTGTCTTCGCCGGCTTTAAGTGTATTTACAAAATCACCATAGGCATATTTCATTTTGAATTCGCCTTGTTCTTTACCGTAACGGTTTTTAATAAAATCTTTCCATTCGTTTCTCATACCGTGTTCAAATTGTGAAGAAAGATTTACTATTCTATCAAATAAATAATCTTCTAACGGACCATCACGTTCCAAAGCCTCACCAAGACCCATTTCTTTTAACAAGAGTTCGTAACGCTTGCCATCCTTCTTGGCAATTTCTTTACAAAGTTCCACAACAACTTCAACGGCAGCATAGCCATAAAGCGAACCATAACTTGAAAGATCATCCGTATTTTGGCTAGCCAATAATCTTGTCATTGTTTCTTTCCAGAAACCCAACAGGGAATCATCCAAGCCTTTCATAAGGTCATCACTTAATTTTTGATCAAGTTGATGTGCCTTTTCAGCAAATGATTCTTTTTCTCTATCTGTTGGTTTTGAACCTTTCGATGCTCTTATGGAAGAAAAATTAAAAATTAAATCATCAGCAAATGAAAACTTCATAATACGATTATTAAACAATTCTTTGAATATCTTTGGATCTTTAATAATATATTTTGAATTAAAATCTGCTGTCATTCTTGTAAGTTCGCTAACACCCTTGAATAGTGCTGTGCTTTCAAATTTATTCATTGGTCTTACCAATTGCATGGCAATAAGGAACTTCTTTTTTGTTCCATAGGTGCTTACCGGTGTGCTCTCAACCTCAATGATATCATCAACCCTCACGAAATGAGCCATAATCGATTCTGGCAGCTTTTCGCGAGCATCCTCTAACATCTTGCGGATTCGCACCTCATTCGTATCTCCGGTGATTTTAACCGCATAACGCTTATCTGTTCCGGCTTTTGTTGCTTCGTATACAACACCAAATGCGCCTTCACCTAATTTAGCTGAAAATACTCTATCACCTTCTTCATCTACTGTATCTCTACCAACCGGGATATAACCATTACGCAACATAAAACCGTAACCTGGATTGGCATTGATATCCTTATCGCTTATCATGGACAATAGGTCATCATCACTTAACGTTGTGTCACGTTTGGGATCTAAGCCAACTGATTTTGCGCTTATTTCAGCCAAACGGTTTAGTGTTTCTTTTATGCGGTTCTTTTTTAATTTTATTTTCATATTAATGTTTTAATGTTATAATTAGCCTTTTGCCTGTTTAAAAGCCAATTGGGGAAAATTTTGGCCGGGAATTTTTCTGCCACCCCCCTTAACGCACCTTGTTAAAAAAAATTCCAAAAATTTGGCCGGTATTTCAAGCGTGTATTATGGCGCCAACTATACACTATATGGCTATGGTAGTTAGATTCCGGTATACAGGGGGAGGGGGGAGGGGTATGTGTTTTTTATATGTTTATTCTTTATGTCTTCTTATGTTCTCGCATATAAAAAAACCCCGCTTGTCGCGGGGCTGGTTTGCTATTGCTGGCCGGTACCGGCTATGTTGGTTGTCTGCTGGTTCAGCTAGCAGCAGACTCAACAACAATACGACCGTCGAGGAACGTGACGCGAACTTCGTCACCCTTAACAAGCCCGAGCAGGCCAACGGGCAGACGAACAAACGCACCCGTTTCGCCGACTTCCTGCACACTGTAATGACGGGCATCGCCAATCGACGCAGCCTTACGACCACGCGAACCCGTCGACTTAACAAACAGCTGATCGCGCAGCGTAACAAGCGACGCAGTGTCCTGCCCACCCTCGTTCATCGTGTCGATTGCGCTATCAAGCGTCGATGCCGTGAAGCCCTTATCAGTGTGCAGCTTTTGCACGGCACCGATGCCACCCATAAGGAAAGAAAGCGCAACGTCCTGAGCGCGGACAATCGACTTGCGGGCGGTGTTGTTGACGTTCGACATATTGTTGACCCCTCAGCAGACAAGCGGTTAGCTAGTGAATCGCACCGTGGGAACCGCAACCCGTCCGGCGCCTGCACATTGTAGCACGGTCCTAAGAAAAGCGCAAGCCCTTTGTGCGTGTCGTGCCAAGTCCGCGAAACTGTGAGGGTTTTTTATTCTTATCTGTGATCTCCCCCTGATCTCTACCAGATCATATACGTGATCTCCCTGGAACTCTTCGATGTTCTACCATACACCAAATGAACTCGTGGTGAACGGTTTAAAAAGAAAACAAAAAACCCACCATGAAGGTGGGTTAGTGTAGGATTCGAACGTTCTAACTGAAACGTTTCAAAGCGTGGTAAGCTCGCACACTTCCACTTCAACCATACGATCAGCTTGACGAACCAAGGCAATCTCACCACACGGTGAAACAAGGGCAACGGTGCCATGGTGTTGTGTACGGTTGAAGTCAACCGAACGACCAACCTTTACACGATCAAGGTTGAACCAAGTGACAACTTTATTGTCAAGGTGATGGGGGCGCGACTTGAGGAAATAGTTAGGAAGCTTGGGCTTGTTCACGGTATTCATTATATCTTTTCTCTCTTGTTCTCGGGAAGGTTTACAGTATAGGGTGAAAAGGTTATCAGCTAGCAAGGTTGACAAGGTGAGCCATAACACGCTTGTCGTTCATACCGTACACTTCCAAGATCGCTTCGATCTTGCTTTCCAGCTTGACACTATTGCCGTCATTCTTCTTGCGGCTGTATGCAAGAAGGTTGGCAAGCATGACGAGCTGTTTATACTCTGGAATGTCTTGCACACTCGCACACTTTGTATTGTTTGCGGTTTGTTCCGCACGCTTTGCAAGGTTACGGTTATGACGCTCGCGATCTTCCGCTTCCGCTTTACGCTTGGCAAGGTGCGTCACGGTCGATTGCGTGATATACTTGGCAGCATCCTGCAAAGCGCGCAGATCGTTATCAGAAAGAGCGCCGATCTCACCGTGCGTGAGGGTAGCAAGGACAGTCATCGCATCATTGACATTCATCATACAGTGATCCGTGGAACGGGTTAGCAGGAAGCGAATCCCCGCCCATTATACCGGATCGGGCGGGAATGTCAAGAGGAGAAACGTGCGCCGCTAACCCCTTGAAAACACGGTGCTTTCTTTCGGTGTATGTGATCTCTCGTGATCTCTAGGACAGATCACAGATAAAAAGAAAGCTCCCTAACAAGGGAGCTCGTCGTCATTCAAAGGTGACAAGGCAACCACTGTCACACTATCACCCTTTGTTGGCTTGTATCCACCGTTTTCAACTGTATCCAGGAAACGCTGAATCTCCTTTGGATCTTTACCATCATAGAAACCATCTTGCAGATAGAGATATTCCATATGTTTAATCCTCGCAGAGTTCAGGGTGCAACCATATTCAGATCATCTTCCGTGATGATATATTCTGAGCCATCATATTCTTCGATCTTGAAACGCTTACCAGAAGCCAATTCAATAACCGCAAGCTTTGACGGATCACATTGAATATCCAGCACGTGCAGGCGCAGCTTTAACTGTGCATCGAGTGCCTTGCGCTTTTCAGGGTTTCCACGTTCTCCTGGAACGAGGTTTTCCTTTTCTTCAATGATACGAATGAGCTCGGGATCAAAACGGTGCTTTACGTTACCACGGAAACCACCACCAAAACCGGGAGAAATGATAACCTTAGCCATATTCACAATCCTTTCTGTTATATGATAGCAGTTCAGCGGAAAACGGCAGGAACAATCATATTGTTCTTCTTTCGTTCATCCATTGCTTTACACCAGAAACCCCACAAACGCGGCCCTTGACGGTGAAAAGTGTCCGTTGCTTCTTCGGTTTCTTTATCATTCAACGAAAGGGCAAAACGAATAACATTATCCTTTTTAACACCGCGCATCATAATGATCGAAAAGGCACGAGCGGAAGCGGATCGGGTTTGCATGCGCCTATTGTAGCACCGATCTGCGGGAACGTCAAGGGCAAAGAGCGGGGCACGTAACCCCGCAGAATGTCATCGGTTTTTTAAATTATACGTGATCTCTACTGGATCTCTGGCTTGAAACTCATAGAATAGAATTCAAGGGTCTTGTCGTATTCATGGGCAATAATCTTGCTTTCTTCTGTAAGCATATTAACACCTTCCAAAGATTGGAGCAATGCCTCACGATATGCAGCCATTTCAAACCCACTGATCAAACGAAGAGCAGGTGTAAGAATCGTCAACTGTTCAAGAGTCATTTCCATATAGCTCACTCCCAATTTTGGAACACATTTTGAAGAAACAGTGGAAACATAGCCGAGAGACAAAAAGTGATAATTAAGAAAACAATCATCGAAGATCCGTATCAACACGAATCCAGTTTCCATCCCACGGTGTATTATTCAAATGAAGCTGCCTTTTGTGGGTATAAACCCTTACATTTGGCAAGCCATTCAAACGTTCCTTTGTGGTAGGTGTATTCCATCCACCAGTTTGAATGTATACACCATCATCACGAACTTGAATGATCGGATTACCGTGCAGGAAAAGGGTATCACCACGAACCCTTGTATTGTCAACGGTGATATCACGACCATCCATCAATGCCTGAATACAATCACGAGTGATAATACGCATCAGAAAGATACCTCATGATCAAGTTTGTGGCTGGCTTCATCAACCATTAGCTGAGAGATAAGAGAAACAACATTTACATCTTTAATTTCTCCACTCTCAAGATCCATCATTGCCATGCGAATTGGATTCGCATACATTTCAATATAGTGAAGGGCAGTCTTGAAAGTGTCGGTCTTTGTATTAAACAATAGATTCCCTTTCCTTTAAAAAAGAACCGGACACACAAGGTGTCCGGCTTTTATTGGCTGGCCAAGTAGGGGTCGAACCTACGACTTCATGATTAACAGTCATGCGCTACTACCAACTGAGCTATTGGCCAATAAATCCGGTTTTAAACAGCTCCGGAAACTGTGCTTTTGGTGACACTAAAGAGATTCGAACTCTTGCAAGAAACTTGAAAGGCTTCTGTCCTAACCGCTAGACGATAGTGCCAGAGAACAAGAATTGTATATCACAATATACAATTCTTGTTAATGGTTGGGGAATAGGGATTCGAACCCCAATAGGTGGAATCAAAATCCACAGTCCTGCCGTTAGACGATTCCCCAATACTTGGTTGTTTATAGCACAACCATAAGCCTTTGTTTAGTATTCGGTTTTGTGTGCCAAGTTCATTCCTGCTGTGCAGCAAGAGCAGCAGCCAGATCCGGATCAACATTATCATCATCCGGCTCTGCGACCGCATCCGCAGTATCATTCACCGGTGCCACCGCAACAGGCTTGTTATCCTTTGCCAGCTTCGAAGCCTGACGTGCATCAAGCATACGCTGAACATCCGCACGATCAAAGAGAAAAGCAGGACGACCACGACCACCGGAGACAACCTTACCAACAGGCACAATACCCGCAGATTCAATCATCTTCAACAGTGTAACCTTGCTGACACCAGCAAGATCCAGAATATCCTTTACCGTGATCGTCTCACCCTCACCAACCGTACGAAGGAGCGCAGGAGCAACGGGGGACGAAGTAGACGCAGTATCAATCGAAAGCGACATAGAATCACCTTTTCACTATCTAGCAAGCCCGCAGCGGACAGGCACCGTGTGCCGAACCGGGCACACCCCCATTATGCCACACGTCCGGCCAAACGTCAAGCCCTTCTCTTCTGCGGCCCTAACCCCTTGATCTTGTGCCGGTTTTCTTATTCTGTATATGATCTGCTATGATCCGGAGAGATCATTTATACCGATCTCACCATATGTCAGCATGAACTCTATAAAGAGAAAAATGGCTGTAACGGTTAAAATGGCTTCACAATGCGAAACGCATTTTAAACAGCCAGTTTATACCGATCTTGCCATATGTCAGCATGATTCCGTGTAAGGTATAGGGCTTGTATACAGCCGTTCACCAACTGTAACTGATCTGCCAGGCCCTATATCACTTTTTTTCACTTTTTTTAAGACTTGACAAGCTTTTTTCAAAGTGGTATACTAATTATTTTACTTGATCTATCTTGTGGTAGCGTATTAAATCGCTCCCGATGGTCGCTCCCCTACAGCTTATTAGTTACTTACCACTTGCTACGTTTAGTATAGGGTAATTAAATTACTTCAATCTATACACAAGTTTACTGGGACAAAAGAACTCTTTGCTGGTTCTTTTTATAGACCTATAATAGGACACCATTCACCAATAAATTATCTATTTCGGGTTGTGATATAATAACGTTCTTACCTGATAGTAGATCAATCATTTGGATATAGGGTTTTCTATTTACTGGGTCTATCTCTTTCTCTGGACTGTATAGGATAACTCTTTTGTTTGGTGTGTATGTATGACATAGGCGACAGACTGTTACTTCATAGTCATCTAGTATAATATACATATTATATTCTTATAACCTCGGGGAGAAAGGCTTATAGTTGGATGCCTTTGGCAAGGAAGTCTTTTAGATCATTCCTGTTAATATATATACCTCTATCTGTCAATAGATCAACAACAAAGTAGGTGATACTTTTATACTTTTTGATCTCTTCAAGAGTCTCTGGAAGATGTAGAATCATTCTGCTGTCTTTTGTATATCTTAACCTGGCATCTATTGTGATGCGGCATCCTTCTACCAACAATAGCATAGTCTTTTCTCTTGTCCTCGATAGAATACGGTTTAGAACTCGTAGCCATCTTGAATAAAAGCCAACAGTTCCATGTTTCGAATATGAACCATCTTACCGGATAGCAGATCGGTATATTGGCTTACAACATCCTTTAAGAGTCTTTCCCTCTTGTTTGGATTATATAGGATTACCCTATTGCCTTTGCTCATTAGCAACACACCTGCTGTGGCAGTATAGCCTTCCAAAAGTAGATACATATTGTTTTCTTTATATCTCGGCAGGATTATATAGCGAAGCTAGTATTAGAGTTTGTCTTATAGTATATAGAAGTGGTGCTTATCAAGCTGGATGTATTGTTCTTCTGTTGTCATCAATTCATATAAATCCGCAGTATATAATCCTCGCAGTTCACCTGTTAGCAAATCTTCAACATAAAAAACACTCTTTGTATACATGCTAGATATTTCATAGTTGAGCTCGTTAATGAGAGAACTCGTTATATGGAAAATGACTCTACCACGATTTTTATTTAAAATTGGAAACTCATACAGGATTAACATAAAGTTTATTCTACCGCAGATCGTGTTAGTCCAATACGTTTACAGTAAGTTCATTCCAACTGTATTCTTTCTTACCTTCAAAAATTCCTGGATAAACCATATCCAAAGCACACAAACGAGACTTGCCTTGAATCATGTTTGGTAGATAAATCCAAGGCTTATCGCCTGCCTTTGCGCGACCTACTCTTTCCCTATCTTCATCCGTGATAAGGATCATAATGCGTTCATCGGTGCCGTCAACCAAAAGAATCATATAATCTTAAACCCTCGCTTGATTATTTTGTGGATAAAGCGATGATCGTAGTAATGCTCAACACCATCCAACAGATTAGCACACAAGTAACGTCCTACCATACCATCAAGGATGGACTTTCTTACTTCTTCGCTCATCTGGACAATAAAGCGAGCACCTTCTTCATTATCCCACAAATAAACATGGAACGATTGCTTTTTAGCCATCCAATACTTCGCCTCTGCTGATGATTGTATAGGCAAGAACGTGAGCCAAAGCCTTTTCTTTACCGTCCAACATATCATAAACAAGGATACGATCAAAAGATCCCATAACGGTTCTATTGATCTCTACATCACTTATACGAATAAGGTATCTTGTATCAAGGTGATCATACAAAATGATCTTATAGTTTTTTGGTTCATCATTCATATTGAACGGGTGTTCCGATCGTGATTAGTTTTAGGAGTTCTGCCGATGTTAGATCGATGTATTCCTCGATAGCTAGATCCTCGATCTTATGAACCGTCAAGGTGCCATCGTTACCTTCTGGAAAAGCCTTTACACTATCAAAGTAAGCATAAAGATTAGTTGGGATTTTCAATACCCTACGACGTGCCATACCATATTTGTCTACAACATCTGTCATAAACACTTTATACTGACCTGTAATATAAGTTTTATCCATACCTGTTCCTACCTAATCGTTCATAGTTGTACCACGATTAACGATTTCCCATACAAGTTCTGCCGGCCACCATCTTGGGGCACCATCATTTAAAATATCTGTAACAAGACGGTCACGATATTTTAAATCACCTTTTCTTTCTTCTTTTATAGCCTTCATCTGTTTATAAATTCTGGCTGAAACATGTAAAATGATTCGCTGTTTCTCGCGAACATAGTGCCACTTTTTTAAACCGGTTGGTAACTGGTCTAATTCATAACAAATAAGGAATGTTTTTGTTGTCATATAAAGCTGAAATGGAAAAATTTTGGCGCGAAATCTCTAACCCCTTTAATCGTCGATGCCGACCAAAAGTCGAACATACGCAAAATAGGTGATTACTTCTGTTCCGTCTTGAAACTGAATCTTTAAAAACCATTCACCTTCTTTGTTTTCTACGTCGAGAACAACGCCCATCTTATCTCGCAAAGAATGGTGGTGGTGTGTATGGTTTAGATCAACAAGATCGCCAATAAAGAATGGTTGAGTTTTTTTAGAAAAAACATTACCACGACGAAGCGGCTTTTTAGTATTCTTTCTATTCTGTTCCCGCGCCATCTTTGTTGATTTTCTTTGTTCTTAATTTTGTAACTTCCGCAATACGACGAACTCTTGCTTTGTGTAAAGTTTCTTCTCTACCAAGACCCTGCCAATAAATTCTTACACAAGAAAGAATATTGTCTTCCGAGTCTTCGTCATAGAATCCATCATAAGGCACTTCTTCTAGAACAACTCCAACACCACGATTCAACTTATCAATACCAATATACTCAACAAGATCGCCTCTTTGGAATGAGGTTTTCATATGTCTTGAATGAGTTTTTGGCATCATAAATAAGTATAAGGCAGGGTAGTCAATCGACCACCCTACCTTATTATTTATTCATTCATTCATCGGCACAATCCTTATCGGGAATCGCGATGATTCGTTCATTCGTTTGGAAGTATGGTGAACGAGCACAAGATTCAGTCGTCATCCACATACGTTGGCACTTGCTGTTCTTTGGCTTGGGAGCATACAAATCAGTCAAAATAATATGGCCATCGAAGTTATTGTCGTTCACGTAGTTGGTAGGGGCGTCAAAGTTAGTGCCACCACACAAAACACGTTCACGCTTGTGCTTCGTTCCCTTCTTCCATTCATAGACCTTATCTTCAAACACCGCATCATCGAACGGAACAACAGTAAAGCTAGCAATCTCTGCCAGCTTATTCAGTTCAGCAAAGAACGCAGCAAGCATACCATCGTGAACAGAGCCAGATTGATCAATCGAGATTGCAATACGAGCCGTGCGGGAAGTCTTGCGACCGGGATGGATATACGGATAACGGCGATTGATCTTCTTCATGGAGTTAGAACGGTTCGCCGCTTGCGAAGTCTTTACGAAATAACGCAGAACAGACTTCCAATCAACCTGCGACTTCAAAGAATCCATGATCTGCTTCTGCATCTGGTGAGAAACAGAACCCCAACCACGACCCTCCTTTACAACTTCTTCAACGGCATCCTGCATCGCTTCTTTCAAACGTTCTGCCGCAATCTGCCGAGTAACACTATCAACGTTTTCGGTTCCTTCCGTTGCCCATCCACTATGATCATCCATGGAATCAGGCATACCATCGCCATTAGACGGTGAACCACCACCGCCTTCACCTTCACCTTCTCCTTGACCTTCTCCCTTATCCTTATTCTTTTGCTTGTTTTCCTCTTGCTTCTGCTTCACGAGGATATAGTATTCTTCGGCAGACAAGCCGGATTCCATATCCTTGAACATATCATGAACCTGACCCGTCTTTGGGTCAGTATACGACTTGCCGGGAACAAGCGCAAAAGCAGGAAGTTCATCAGCGATATGGCTATTGATAGCCAGATCGGTGGCGATATTCCAGTTTCGATTCATACCTTCTTCGGGCAAACGTCCGGTGACATGCTCGAAAAGAAGATGATAAAACTCGTGCTTCAATACACCAAGAATCTCGACTTCTTGGCGATTAGCGTCACCATTTCCAAGAGTGTCAAAGAAGTCTGGATTATACATCATCTCAAAGTAGCCCGTGTCAGGATTAACACGAACACCAGCCGTGGGAACGGCGTTGCTTGCAACCTTGCTAATGCAACGCGAGATAGCTGCAAAGAAAGGTTCCTTCTTCAAGAGACGAAACATAGCCATATTGAGATCGAACGACATAGACGTGACCTTTTTATAGGGTGATCTGACAGCGGACACAACGGGACACCCCGATCCTAACACGGATCGGGCGAGGCGTCAAGAGAGAAACGAATTACTAGCTTATTTATTCTTTTCGCCCCTTGGCCTTCCAAGAACATACTGTTTGCCCTCACCAGCCATTACAATATATCCCATTAGAAATTTAGAAGCGTATGTGTAATATTTTTCAGTATCAAGCTGAATATTTAATTTATTTGCTAATACTTCTCCGTTTCTCCAAGCTTCTGTTTCTTCTTCGATTTCTTCAACAAGATATCGAATAGACTTTTGCTTCTTTGGATCTGTTTCGGATTCTTTTAGGACTTTATACTTTTTAGCGAAACTATCTTTTGTTCTGTTAACAATATGTCCGCACTCGTGCAGGATACTGTAAAACTGATTTTCCTCTGTGGATCTGGTGCCAAGGAAAACAATTTTAGTCTCAAAGTCTACACTATCCACGACGTGCTTTTCTTTGCCCTTGATTAAACGATAACCTTTTCCAGTAAGCCATTCCTCAATCTTATTAATGTTTGATTGCCAAACATTTTTAGCCTTTGGCTTATTGGAAGTTTTACGGGCCATAATGTTAAGTAGTTTCTTTTTAGACATATTTCACAACTATACCATCTGATCTCGTTGTTGTCAAGTTAGAAGAAAGGGAGAAGCCCCCTTGCGGGGGCTATACATTATTCATTTGTGGAAGCTGCTCACTTCTTCTTTTCACCGGACAGCAGCTTCGTAACGTGATCACCAACCTTCACACCATTGATAACCGTCTTGTGAAGGACAATCGTGTTATCCTTGGGAGCGGGTGGCTTACCGATGATCTTCCACAACTTCATCGCGGCTTCGCTGGGAAGCGTAAGGAAGTAAGTAGCAACGTTGTTCATATGCTCCGGAGACAGAAGATTATGGAAACACTTATTGGCTTCCATCTTTTCAATCAACTGGACATGCTCATTAAGAGTAAACTTCTCCGTCAGGTTAACCTTGCCCTCAACAATAATCTGATCGGGGGTCACGACGCGCTTGTAGTTCTGGACGAAAGAACCCAGTTCGATTGCGGCTTCATAACCGACAAAAGCAGCAGCAAGCGGAATCGAATCCTTATTGAAATCTTCGCGCAGAGCATCCGCACGAACGAGAACATCATTACAACGCTTCCACGAACGACGCGAAGGATACTTCTTATTCGGTTCAAACTCGCCAGTATGTTCCAGATGATTGCGGTGATTATTGATAAAGTCCCAGATCATACCATGGACATTGTCCTTTGCCCACGAAAGCCAATCTTCAACCGTGGGTTCAACGTCAAAGACAGACCAACGATCCAACTCGGCAGGATCCATCTCACCAACCTGATACTGCTGGCCATGCTTGCCACCATTAACAGCGGCAAAGATACGAGTGCCCGGATGAAGCACGTGACCATTCAACTTACGCGAATCGGTAAGTTCAAAGATACCCTGACGAACCTCGACGGTCGCACGATCAACCTCGTCGAGAAACAGAGCAACGGGACGTTCGCAAGCTTCCTTAAACCAATCCGGAGGATTGAAAGACGTGCGATTGCCATTGATCGAAGGCAGACCAACAAGATCACCTTCCGTCATCTGCGAGGCACGACGTTCAACAACGGGAAGCCCGAGATCACGAGCGATCTGATACACAAGCTCGGACTTACCAATACCGTGACGACCACGGATAAGAATAGGTTTCGATTCAGCAACAACGGCCGAAACAATACGGTTGAAAGTAGCGAAGTCAATAGACATACCGAACGACATAGGAACACTCCGGACAAAACGGACACCGAGGCCCGCGAGCGGGATTGCTCGCGGCGCCTAACAATCTTAACACGGACCCGACGAACCGTCAAGGCCTTTCGATCTGCAGCGCTAACCCCACGAAACTACGCAGGATTCTTTTGTTGTAGTGTGATCTAGACAGATCACTACGCAGATCATCATACACTATAACTTATTCGTAACACTCTTGATATTTGCTATCGTGAATGTCCGATAAGACAATAGCTTCACGATCACCAACAAACTGAATTGTATACTGTATTACATCACTGTCTTTTTCTACTTTAACAATAATTCCCCAATCTTTATGATCCTTATCATATACAAGTGAACCTACCTTTGGGTTCTTTGTTTTCTTATTCTTTCTAGTCACAAACCTCAAACCTTTCTTCTTCAATCCAATCATCTAGCTGATATTCTGGTATGATACACTCTCCATTAGGGAAATGGCAATAAATATTATTTGTCTTGCTGTAATAATTCCATTTAATTTTAAGGATTATACCAAATTCATTGGCTATTTCATCGAATAACAGAGAACCAGCTTTGTATTTAGATTCCTTTTTCATTTAAAGTTTCATAAATAGCTTTTCAACTTGATCTGGATGCCATTCGGAGAATGAACAATCTTGTTGATTATAAATAACAAATACGTTAATATCTTTATGTTGAGAGGAAACAATAAAGATTTGTCCCTCTTGACAATCTTGTGAATTTTTACTCAAATCCCAGATTGTTGTATTGAATTTAAGATAAAGTAAATCACCGACTTTATACTTCATAAAGATGAAACCTGTCTAACTCGAAATCAAAATCATTCAATACTTGATCAGTCGATTTAGCCCATGAAGTATTATAATGCTTTTCATCTACAATATCAATAATAATACCCCATTCTTGATCTTCGTCATCGAAAATAAGTGTGCCAATTTTAAGTCGTGACATACTTCCACTTGTTGGTGTTAATCAAACTTGTAGCGCGATATTTGGGAAACAAAAGTTCGTTTTGAATATCCATCCAAAGTAGTGTTAGTGAATCTTCTTTTACATCCACAATAAGAGCAAATCTACTACCATTATTCTGGACAATAAAATTACCTGCTTGAAATGTCATGGTGTTCCCACTTCTTGTTAGAAAGGATATTTCGCAGAACATCTGTATAGAGACTACGAGTCACACCATCATTCCAATAAATATGAACAGTATTTTTACTAAAAGATAGAATAATACCAATATCTTTATTATGAATAACAATATCGCCAATCTTCAAGTTCATATTTAATTCTCTAATACCAAAACCCACCATAAGGTGGGCAGGTGATATTTTATTTACTTGATACCATACTTTTCATTAAGATATGGAGAGCGACCAGAAAACCATTCATCCGGAACCTGACTTTGGACAAGTTCAGGCGAGATACCAGAAGCAATCTTGTAATAGTAATCTTCGTAAGTATTGGTGATGATATTAAACTTTTCCATCTTGATATCATAGGAAGAATAATCATCTTCCAAGTAAACAGAATGGCTTCCAAGATGGGTAATATTCATCCAATCAATCTTGGAAACAAATTGTAGAGAATTTTCCCTGTAATAACGAGACTCAACAAGAGCACCAACACCAAAACCAGTCTTCATCATATTCTGTAAAAGGCTCTTGCGAAACTCTGCGCACTTCTTCATGTCAGCAGAAAAGTCAACAATAAGCTTATTACAAGTCTTACGATTGTGACCAGAATCACGACAATAAGAACACGAACGAGCAGAACCACCTTCTGCCGCATTAGTATTATACGAAGCAACCTTTCGTGCTGCCCATCCAGTAGGATTCTTTGCGGCTTCGCTTTTCATTTCTGGACAACCGCGTTGATTGTGGCCAGTCTTATAGCAATAACGACAACGAACGGTGCGACGATAAACCATAGTGATCTCCGTGTGCGTTTGGGGACAGTCCGATTCTAGCACCGATCGGATCCCGCGTCAAGAGCAAAGAACAGGATTCTTTCCCTGTATGGTAAAACTTAATCGCAAACCTTCTCTACAAATAGCTTAAAACCAGTATGAGCCGGTTTCAACAAAAACTCACAGATTGTTCCTACCTCCGAGGTATATAATGCTAAATGTTCCATTTCTGGAATGTCTAGAATCCTCAACAGTTGATCAAAAGATGCTTCCGAGTAAAATGTTCTTCCTGTATCTGCTGAATAGATTTTAAACTTTGGCATAACTACTTAATCTTTTTTAAGTGACAACCTTCAATAATTGGCATCTTTTCTTCTGTTTGAGAAAAAATCTCATAATAGAGTCGCTGCTTTGTGTCATAAATAGCATCTGTCACATCGTGAACGGCAATAATAATACCAATACCACCAATTCGTTTATGGAAATTGTATTCCACGAGATCACCAACCTTAAACCTCTTCTGGCTCATATTCTACTTTCCAGTATTCTTTTTCTACCATACGATTTAAACCAGAGCCTGTCATTATAAGATCCTTTTCTGTTCTAGAATCGTAGATAGTATAGAAAAAACCATTTACTTTTTTTTCTACTGAAACAATCAAATTCCATTCTTTTTCATCGTCATCATAAAGGAGTGTGCCAATCTTAAAGATTTTATTGACCATGATAAGTCATAACCTCTCCCCAAGAGATATGTTCAATATCGTGTTCCATAAACGGTGTAATGACACGATTTTTAGAGTTTGACCAGTGTACGATCATCATTTTTCGTTCGTGTTTTTCATAAACACGACATACAATACCAAAACCAATTTCTTCTTCAAGAGAATCGAAACACAAATAAAGAAGATCCCCCACCTTTACTGGCGGGGGATTCCTTTTACTATATTGCAAAGAGCTCATCGTGAAGCCTTCAAGTATCGTTCTTCAATAAAGACAATATTATCATCACCAATAGGCAAAAGACCGTAAGAACGAGAACCAGCAGCAGCACGAACCTTGTCGGTGACTTCAACAACAATAAAAGAATTATCGTTGTTTTTAGTATAGTTCTTTACCTTGCCCGTAGCAGTCAAAACAACAACATCACCATTATTAAACTTTGCGGGAGTTACATTAGCTTCAAGATAGCGTTGAGCAAACTTATTGTTTACAATCTTTTCGTAGGTCACTTGGGAAGGAATGTAGTTTTCTTCCGACAATACCTTTTCGCAGGTTTCACGATAATAATAGGGCTGGCTTCCTGCATCAGCCATATCTTTGTACCACTTGGCAACAAGACGCATCTTTGTTCGCTTGTCCGCATCATACGATGCTTGCCATGCTTGGATAGCGGCACGCTTTTCAGCGGAATTGTTTTCACTGTATCGTTTTTCATTGTCCTCGATACACTTGACTTGGTTGTGAGAGAGCGATCCTTTTGCGTTGAACTGTTCAAGAAGGGACCGCATAAACTCAACAGTCTTAGGATACTGTTGAAGATCAGTATTCGTAAGAAGTTTTTCAAGACGTTCTTTCAGCGTCGGATCGTTGACGCGATTATTGATACCCGAATACTGCGAAGCCGTTGGAGCAGGCTTATAAAAACGACGTTGATAGAAAGACATAGAGTTATCCTGTGATCTCGGGTGTTCTTTATCTTAGCACGGATCGGGCTGGC
>Ga0209189_1000082_pt1 | contig 78454 bp, 80 predicted proteins | sample C_130820_EF_Meta_FD_187308 | JGI IMG/M metagenome (GOLD analysis project Ga0209189, IMG submission 187308) | Freshwater microbial communities from Lake Croche, Canada to study carbon cycling - C_130820_EF_MetaG (SPAdes) (version 3) | ecosystem: Environmental > Aquatic > Freshwater > Lake... | reverse complement strand
CCAGCAAGTGCCACCCCAGCAAGTGCCACCCCAGCAAGTGCCACCCCAGCAAGTGCCACCCCAGCAAGTGCCGCGGCAACTGACTCTACAACACAATCTAAATCAGGGTTTACACTAATGTCTCAAGCAAGTTTATTAGCCCCAATAAAATATGTTTATGGACAAGTAATGCCATACGAACCATCCGAAATAAACAGTTATACAAAAATCTAATGTATAAATAATTTATAAACATAATATAACTAAGTATGTCTGAAGAGTTTAAAGAAGAAAATCCAAAAGGAAAAATTATAGATGGAGAACACGAAGGATTAGGATGGGGTGATTTTTCTAAAATATTTAGACCCAATCCAACATTTGATTGGAATGCTTTACGAAAAAAACAAGAAGAAGATAGACTAAATCGCGAAAGAATATTTCGCGAAGCAGCAGAAAAAGCCAAACGTATTAGAGATGAGGCCAATAGAGTTAACAATTTAGAAAATCAGGTAAAACAACTTACTGCCCGAGTTCAACAATTGGAAAGTATAATCAAAGAAAAAGATAAGGTAATTGATAAAAAAAATAAACATATTGATTTTTTGACAAAAGAAAATACGCGTCTCCGAAAAAAAGTCAATGCACTTTTAGACAATTTACAATATTACAGAACCTTGGTATTAGGAAACACGGACGTTGATGGATATCAAACCACAGTAGTAAAACAACAAATCAAGTATGACGAATTGCTACAGCAAGAAATTGGTAAACCTGTAAAAACGAGTAAAAAAGAAGGGTTTGAGCCGTTATATGCAAATTACGAAACCCTTTATTCTGAGTTCAACAATTTACAAAATGAATATAACAAAATACGAGAAGGGTTTTATGATCCGGAAATTGCATCTTATAATTCAGTGTTTACTGAAAATCAAGCTGTAAAAAATCAAATTGAAAATAGTACAAATATATATTCCGTGAATAAACAATTATCTTCCAATATAATTGCAAAAACAGATTATCTAAAAAAAATAAATCTTATACTCATTTGTATATTTGCCATAGTATATGTATACGTATGTTATAAAATATACAAAATTGATGGAATGAATAATGGTGAAAAAGTTGCAATAGGATTGGTTATAATTTCAATTATTTTTATAATTCACCTAGTTGAATATATTTTAGTATATAGTATTCCATATATCAGCGCATTATTACTTGGAACTCCATACAATCCACCTTATTTATTTAGCAAACCTGGTATATATGATTATTTACCAACTCCATAAAATATTATTATATGAAACATCATATAATAACATATATTGTATGTTATTGTATGTTATTGTATGTTATTGTATTTTGTGTACAGTAAGTTCGTAGTCCTTGTAATCCAAAATAATAACACTATTTTCAGGAAACAAAACACTATCATATTTAGATAATGGTTCTGATGTTATTAATATACCATTGTCCCCTTGTTTCCTGCATTTATTCCAATATAGAGATGTTGGTATTTGTTTTTCATCATATTTTGTTTTGTCATAGAAAATGTATCTGCTAAATAATACAATAGTTGAATTAGAATAAATAATATTAGCAACCAGTTCAATAGATTGTTCTCTGAAAATACCTACAAGAAGTGTAAAAGCATTGATATAATTAGCATTCTGGGTTTCATTTGATTGTAATGTTATATTACTTATTACTTTTTCGTATAATTCAATTTGATGTTTAGTAAAAATTGGACTTTTTGAATGGGTTTTACGCGTACTATTTTTACGCAAATGCAATGGTTTGTGTTTATTTCTATATTCTAAATATTTTTTACAAGATAAAAACATAAAAAATAGGCATTCGGTGTCAGTTTCACCTACGATTTTTCTCAATAATGACCTCTGTATATATGACCTTAATAATTCAATATGTTTTTCAAAATGTGCTATTTTTCCATTTTGGGCAAATATTTGCCCATCATAATGAAATGGATGAGTGTTTTCCATAGAAACATTCCCTTGTGTTTTTTTGCGGATGTGTGCTATAACCAAATTATTTGGTATAGTATCTAAAATGGAATCTAAATGTGCATCTTCTGTATATAATTTAGGCTGTTTATATACATCCCAATCTGTAGCACCTACTGATTTCCAAGCAATACCAAACCCATCTGTATGATTAATATGGTCTCTATGATTATTTAGATTCGGTGTATTTTTTGTTTTATGTACAGATTGAGCTAAAAACTCTTCCAGCAACGTTTTTATAGATTTATTGCGAAATGAAAAAAATAGACGACACATTATGATATTTATATTATATTGGTATTTTATTGGTATTATATTGGTATTTTATTGGTATTATATTGGTATTATATTGGTATTTTATTGGTATTTAGTCTTATTTATTCCTGATGTTTTACAGATCATTTACATCCACGTCATTTATATCGTCATCGTCATCGTCATCGTCATCGTGTTCAGTAGTTTCGTCTGCACGAATGGAAATACCTACCCACGCGCGCTTTTTCTCATACTTACCAAACTTTTTGTCCATATATGCGTGTATTTCTTTGATATTTGGCAATTTTCCACCATAGTTAGATGAATACCATGACTCAAACTCATATTTGATAGTCTGCTTTGTAAGTTTACCCTCAGAATCAATTACGATCCGATCGCGGATAAAATCTCCAACGTAATCCAAGCTTTCTTGATATGATTTACTGGCAGATAATACTCGATCACAATCTTTAACTACTCCCTTCGTTTTGAATGCAATATCCACTAACATTGCCATAAAGACGGTTTTCCAACTGGCGAACTTTTCCGTAATATAACGATCAATTAAGAATTGATAAGGTTTTTCCGAGTCACCCTTCACCGGTTTATCTGTAAATAGCGATACGAAATCTACGACACGAATACGACGCCAAGTACCGTGATCTTGACTTTTTACAACCATAAACTCATTACTACAAACTACGAGTTTGAATTGAGGTACGAAAGATACCGCCTGAAGCATATATGGGGCCCTAGCTTGAATAGGTTCAATACCACTAGTCAGCTGTTTCATCATACCTTCATTGATTTGATCGCCCTTGGACGGCTCATTAATGACCGCCAACCTTGCGCCCTTTAATTCCAACAACTCTGGAGCCAATCCACCGATTTTAGTGCGTTTGTCTGTAATCAATGGCAATGGAACTCCGGCATAATAATCGCCTAAACAAGTTGACATAAAATCCATCAAAACCGATTTACCATTTTGTCCGATACCGATATACATATTAAATGTTTGCGTCACCGCCTTTCCAATCAAAACCGATGCCAAATGTTCCCACATATAATTGTGTATTTCTTCTATCGGAAATAATTTTCGCATAAAATCTTTTATTTCGGCTATAGTCACTGCATCATTTTGCTCATTTACTGGGGCATAATCAATACCAGTTGATTTTGATAAATAATCTTCCGGATATCCTTTGCGAAATACTCCACCTCCATCTGGCGAAAACTCAATAACGCCATTTTTGAACGACAACAAATATGGATTGGAATCCAATTTCTTGATGAAATCACTGTCATAAAAGAGTTCCTTAGCCTCCGTCATAATATTTTTCTTCTCATTTGCCCGCCCAAGTCGTTCACAAATCTTCAGAATCTTATCCGCGTGCTCTTGTAATCGTTTTGTACGTTCTTCATCAGGTGGATCTATAGATGTTGCCTGTTCCATAAATGCAGACGCGCGATTCCAATACAAATCGCGCATAATAGTAGAAATGGCTTTTCTGAGAGTTGTTCCAGAATCATTTTCTACCCACCTATGCCCTTTCAATTTATACCACACATTGTTTTTTACACTAACGCAAACAAACTCGTCTTTATACATTTGATATAGCACATTGGCTAAATCTGAATCTCCGCATCCGCGCGCGCTTTTATCCGATCCCAAATTATCCAGTGTAATAGCTTTGACCGTTTGATCAATGTAATGATCTATTGTAGTTGCTCTTACACGTTTATATAACTCCGCGGCATCTTGTTTTGCCCAATGCATAATAGACCGTTTTGTAAGACCTTTCGGATTTTTTAAGTCAAATGTTTGCCAGCTATTAAATAAATCTGAAATAGAACTATACGCGAAATTGGTCGCCTTTGCTGAAAATGCAACCCATACAATAAACAATTTATCGCTAATATTGCGAAGTGCCCAACCTACCCGTATCCATTTAACAAATGACCCTATTCCATAATACGAATCTGGTAATATCATTGTATAGTCATATGCTTCTTTCATTTCATATTCTTGCGGCATAACGAGTTCATCCAAGAAATTGGCTAAAGCTTCCTTCAATTGTTCTGGAGTTGAAATCCTCAATATTTCCATATTACTTGCAGTAGTTGTTCCTGTAATACGTCTGGTGGCTGCGGTACTTTGGCGATTTGATGTAATGGATACTGGAGAATTACTGCGCTCTGTAATATACTCACTTGTAAAGAAATATGCAGGATGTGTAGTGCATCTAGCCGATAATTGTTCAATGTTTTTGACTATATCAAACGATTCCAATGAAATCGGGAGTCGGCTAATACTATTATCATCCGTGTCATATCTTATATTGAAAATATTACATAGACGATATACATCGTGGTTTGGTTTTCGGGATCCATACATTTGCCATCCATTTGTACCAGATGCAATAGCATTATCTATAACATCTTCCCATCCATCTACGTTTTTGATTGGTAAGTCTCCCCACGATTCCTGTATCCGCGGAATAATGCGTTTACGCAAATCGGACTGAGTTCTTCTATCTACTTTTACTCCAATAACAACGTGGACTCCATCCTTGGTTATTCCTTTGTCTTCCAAAATATTTACGTCTGGTTTTTGTTGAATATAAATATTGAAATTAGTGTTTTCATCAAATTGCAACATTTTACTTAATTCGTCTGTCAAAATATCAACCAATTCTTCTATGTGTGTTTCATTATGCAATCTTGACTTCACATCCAGTCCATATTTCAAATCCACATCTATCAAAATAGCCCCTTCTTCTAATTGTTTTTCTGTCAAGTTTTCAAGTTCATTGGTTGCCACGATTTTTTCTGCGTACAATTTTAAGAATGTCGGGTATTCATGGTCTGGAATATGAAAATTGCCTCCTCCCATTTTAATTTCGCCGTGCTCACCCTTAATACGGGTATTTGTGGTCGGCAATGGATTCTCAGCATCAATATAATGACTTTTAATAAACTCGGCATATCGGGTATCGGGCATTTTAGGTTTAATAGTTGGACCTTTTTTAGAAGAAGCAAGTTTGGCCGACATTGTTAATAAGTGTATTGATATAGATATAGAAAATATATTTATATTCTTAAAAAATCAATTTTATGGTTTTCTAAAATAAAATGACGGATTTAAGGCGGTTTGGGGGTCCCATCAATACCAATAAACCAAGCGCCACCACCATAGTTCTTCAAAAAAATAACTATAAAATTGAAAAGTAATATAATAACATAATAATATACTAATATATCATATATCCTTTTATTATTAGTAAAATGAAGTTCTGTAACCACTGTAGTAATATGCTATACATCAGTATTAGCGAGGAAAATAGTAACGAACTCGTATATTACTGCCGCAATTGCGGCGAGAAAGATGAAACATTAACCAGCGAAAATATTTGTGTTTTAGAAACACAGCTCAAAAAGGGTGAGCAAAAGTTCAATCATATCATAAATAAATATACCAAAAAAGACCCCACCCTTCCACGTATTTCCAATGTTAAATGTCCCAATAGTGAGTGTCATACAAATGTCAAGGAAGACATCGTACCCGAAATCATCTATATGCGATATGACGATGATGCTTTAAAGTATTTGTATATTTGTGTGAATTGCGATACTGTATGGAAAACAGATGACAATAAATAAACAATAAATGATAAAAATCAAATAGATAGCCCAAAAAATTGAAACAAAAAATAAATATTTATAATCTAATATATTTAGACATATAGTTATATATAACACAATTATAAAATGAACGAAATAGACAGAGATGATGATTATTATGGTCAAGAAGACCCAGATGAAGATATGAAATCCTCTAAAAAAAATAAACCAGATAATGCAAGTGATTCAGACGACTCGGATGATGACGAAAATGCAAGTAAACGGTCGGATGATTCAGATGAAATTGAAGAAGGTGAAGTATCTGAAGATGATGACGATGATGATGTGTCTGTAGATGAAGATGTTAGGAATAAACGGTTGTTTGCAAAGGAAAAAACGGTTGAAGCTCAGACTTATCCGGTAAGCGATGAAGATGACGACGATGACGACGAAGATTACGATGAAAATTATTTACAAAAGTTTGACGAAACATTAAAACAAAATATTATTAGTGAGTTTCATCCTGAAATGCAGCAATTGAATTACAGTGAAGTTGAATTATTGACCACTATTCATAGGGACGAAGAAGGCCAAATATATGACCCATTGCATCGCACATTGCCATTCTTGACCAAGTTTGAAAAAGCCCGTGTATTGGGTGAGCGCGCAAAACAAATCAATGACGGAGCACAGCCGTTTGTAAAACTGACAACCAATGCTATAGACGGATATTTGATTGCATTGGCGGAATTGGAACAAAAAGCCATTCCGTTTATTATCAAGCGACCTTTACCCAATGGTGGGTGCGAATATTGGAAACTCAAAGACCTGGAAGTATTGATATAACACAATTACCTTGATATACCTATACATTTATTATTATAAATATATATGTCTAATAAAGTTATAATGAAACCACAAATATTGCGCCTAACAAATAGTTTATTGTTGTTATCGTTTTTATTTTTCCTGCAATTTTCCGAGAAAAACATATACGAAATTATTTTAGCAGGATGTTTGGTGATAACAATAATTGTATCGCAACTATTTTGGAACAATCCAATTAAACATTCTACTATACATAGAATTGATGGAATTGTGGCAAAAATATCATTGGGCTTATTTTTTGGATATATCACATTATATAAAAAAATAGATACTATGTTGTTTTATTTGTTTCTTATTATAATGGTTTGGGTGGTTTATTTTTTCTTTTTAAGCGATTATCATTCCCGTAAACAATGGTGTTGCAATCATCATATAATATATCACGGTATGTCTCATATATTTTGTTTTACTGGTTCTCTATTTGCATTTGTATAATACTTACGACTTCCAGTGTTTTCCACAGTCCAAACAAGTGACGAAAATGGTCGCCGGCTCATCCGCACTTCGCGTCTGTAACTCGTAATATGTACAACGCTTGGATTTGCACCGCTTGCAAGTAAACATATCCGTAGATGCTTCAATATTGGTGGTAAACTTGGATGCATCGCGTTTAATTTTTTGGTTAATGAGTATTTTCCAATGGGCCGGGTTAAACTCCTGATGAGTCATAAAAGCAACTGCTTGCGGTGTAACTTCCCCGTCGTGGATTTGTTTTAGTAATTCCGGGTTTTTCAAATTGATATACACACTTCGTAATCGGTCACTGTATAATTGAACAAACGGTGGATTTTCCCATTTTTTCACAATTTTATGGGAATTGGCTTCTTTAATTGCATAATTGAATACCCCTTTTTCTAAATTGGTTGCCATTTTTTCATCACCAATTATAGGTGTCAATTTAGCGCGAATATTTGCACGGAAAGTTTCGGGAGATTTGATTTTGAGAGACATAGTACTAATAATGATTATGTTATATGAAATAAAAATAGAATATATACAATATATTCAATTTTCTAAATTGTTTTGACTAAAGACTACTAGTATTTTTGGTTATATCTCCGTGAAAATACTTTCGGTTTTTACGCAATATATGTGTTCTCCTTTTTCCGAAAACATAATGAGAGAAATAAATGGCAAGTTGTTTCGTATTTCTGTTTTATCATACTCACCTGTATAGTTTTGTAGATATTCATCATCGTCCGAGTCTTCACTCAATTCCAAATCATCTACATCTAGGTCTAAATCATCAGTAGAGACTGATATATCACTATTAGTGCTGCCGCCAACGGCTTCTTCTTTTTCCTCTGATTTATCTCCTTCTTTTGTTTCAGAATATTCAATATGTTCTCCATTTAAATCCACCGATGATGTATCATTATTTTCCAAGAAGTCTGCATAGTTCTTTAGGAAAACTGCGCATTTTCTATAAGATTCTATTACTTGAGGATTTTCATTAGCACTAAGATTATTTAGCGATTTCAAATAATAAAAATTGCCATATATGGGATGAAATGATCGGGGTTCTAACCATTCCGACTTTTCAGCATTCATCATAAATCTGGAATATACAGTGTCATACAAATACATTGATTTAGGAGTTTCAACCAAATTATTTAGGGGATCCCGTATTTGTTTCATATATTCATTTTCTCTGAAAAACTGTAATACTTTAGGGGAAATTATGGAAGCGGTCGGAGCTTGCGCAGATTGCGACACATTTTCTATATTATGTAGTAATGGGATAAATGGGAGAACTGGATTCTCAAAATCATCCAAAATCATCCATCCCGGGTTTCTGGAAGTTCTCAATGGAATATTTAGGAAATCGGTGATATCAAAAACGGCGACCAATTCTCCTTCCCCCATTTCTTTATATCCGCGATACGAATTATTTAGGCGTTCTCCAAAATCGCCCGTTTTTGACATTTGTCCTTCTACAACAAAAAAATCCAACACACGTTTTTTGCATTCATTGTGGAAATAATTATCCATTTCATCCATTTTATATTCAGCATCATTATCATCCCCCATATTACACATTATTGTACATTTAGGGAAATCAATAGTGGACGAACCATATTCCATAAGAAATCGGAGAAATGGCAAATGTTCTCCTGAATAATTGCATTGAAAATCCATCGCCACCATACAAATATGTACTACCAAGCTGGATGATTTATTTAGGCAAAATTCATATGATTGAGTTAGATTTTCACCGTGTAAATAATGGAAATCTTCAGGTTCTCCTGAAACCAAATTGTTAACTGTATAAGGACGTTTATCAAACACATAGACGTGTTCAATTTCTTTAGTAATAGGTTCCACTTGATCAATCATTGGTTCTGTATTACTATCATTATCGCCATTATTGCCAACAAAACTTGTTATAGCATTTATTGGATGAGCAACTCTGGATGATATAGGATTAAATGAAAATAAAGTATTTTTTATTGCATCAAGCGCTGCAAACATCGTATATTATTTATATATATATTCTATTTATATGTTTCGCCAAATATATTATGACAAAATAATTTAAAGCTACTACACTAGTATATGTATCACCCCCTTAGTTTATTACTAAACCTACTTTACTCACAATCAAAATGTGCGACGAATATGGAAACTATATTGGCGAAGACTATAGTGACGACGGAAGCGAAGTTTCTATGTCTTACGCAAGCACTGCAATGACGTTAAATAAGATACGTCGTAAGGAGCTTTCGGAAGCCAAGCGTCTTGACCCTGGATATAACAAGCTATATAGAACATATACAAGGGTCGTTGACGGAGAAAAAATCAAAAAACGTGTAGCAATTGAGTTATACACGTGCTCTGATACACCCGGAAGAATGATTCGCAGTGCCATTGGAGGAGCGTTTCACTCTAATTATCGTGTAGGTAAGACAGATGAAAATATTTTTTTCAAGGTTGGAATGTGTACAGGTGAATGTATTGGCGAATCCAATACGATGTATTTTGATACACCTGAGCAATATGAAAAAACACTCAATGTGACTTTACCGCAAGAATTGAAAGACAATTGGTATGCCAGATTCAATGCCGAAAGAAAATATCGCGAAGAACTTGCAACAATGGAAGCAAAGAGAGTCGCGGTTAGTGTCAAGTAATTTGATGTATGACTTTGTTATAAAAATAATATAGACGATGTGTATTGTTTATATTATTCTAAATTATTTCGGAATATGTTATACAAAGTTTTCTCAATATGATTTCTCTTCTGGATATATTCTAATACTTTTTATGTATATGTCATATTTAGCATTTTACTTGAAATATAAAATTATCTTGATACTATATAAATATAGTATAAATGAGTTTAATGCAATTTAACAATTTGTCATTATTAACATATGGTGCACTAGGGCTAACTGGAGTAGCATTGGCGATTGCTACAGTCTATGAATCTTCCGATGATGAAAGTCCAGTAGAAACAGAAGAATCGTCTATGTTTTCCGCACCAACGGAAGAAGAGGAAGCATCTGAACCGAGTACTGGTTTTTTTGGGTCAGAACCAAAAGCAGAAGAGGAAGAGTCTGGATTATTTGGCTCAGAACCAAAAGCAGAAGAGGAAGATTCTGGATTATTCGGTTCAGAACCTACTGCCGAAAAAGGTGAAGAATCTATGTATGAAACTGAAAGAATTGGTGGTAAAAAGAAGAAACGCAGAACGAAGAAACGCGGTGGCGGCGGAAGTAAAAAATCTAGAAAAACAAAGAATCGTAAATCCAAGCAACAAAAATCTAAACAAAAGTCTAAAAAACAATAAATGGATTATGTGCTATACAATTACTTGTAATCAATTCTATTTTGCATAAATATTTCGTCGTGTGTATTATTCACAATATTACGAGTCTGTATTTTCCAATCTTCGTCAAATATCCCAACGTGTTTATTCAAAATATGAACAAACGGTATCCAGCAAATACTTCCTCTAAGTGATTCGGGTGCTTTGTTATACTGTGATTCAATATATTTCGTAATATCTCGTTTCAATGCATATTCTTTATCTGGAATAAGTGGCAATATTTGATTAGCCACATCTATAACCGAACGCGAACTCATTTCTATATAATTTTTTTCTATTGCACTAGCGGTATTCATACAATATCTCTATATGATTTTGTCATATTGTCATATTATTTTAGTTTAACTAAACATCTTTGGAAAAACGCATCTATACCTGCTTTATCTGCTCCAATAATAGTATCCGATGGAATATAATTCAGATTTCCCTTGTCATAACATAATATAACAGGAACCCCGTTGACCATTTTTTTAGTTTTCAAAAATGCATATATTTCAAATGATTCATCCACATCAATAATAAACCCCTGAACGTTTTCAGGCATACGATCAAACCAGTCGTGTACTTGTTTTTCCACCATTTTGCAAGGCCCACACCATTCCGCTCCAAACTTGATAATAATGAGTCCAGGATTATTTTGCAAATATTCGCTAAATTGTTTTACGCTATCTATTTTGTCTAAAATAGGAAGACCCGGCATAGTTGTATATCTATAGATAGTTATTTTATAAATATACAGTTTTCTATAATTCCTTTTTCCTAAATATATTTAGGCGAAAAATCCAAAAAACAATTTCAGTCCAAATAGTAATAGAATGAGTTATAGATTATCCTCCAATGATAATCCAATTCCTACATTTGTTCCTCGTTCCGGAGTTGTCTCAATACCTGACGGATATCATCCTAATGGAAACATACCAGTTCAAATGAATTGTGCAGCAAAACGCGCTGCGCCAGCTGCGGTTTCTACTTCACATAATCTAAATATAAATACATATTCACTAGAAGAATTGCTAGGTATTTTTGATTTGAAATATCATATAACTATTGAAGATCTGAAACGCGCCAAGAAAAAGGTACTGATGTTGCATCCGGACAAATCACAACTTCCTGCCGATTATTTTTTGTTTTACAAAAAAGCATTTGATATTGTATGTCAGTTTTATGAAAATCAAAACCGGCAAAATGCGGAAGTTTCATCAAAAAATACTGCATATGTTCCCATAAAAGCCCCAAACTCGGCCGTCCAACAAGTATCGTCTGTTATAGAAAAAATGGGTGAAAAAAAGTTCCACGACAAGTTCAACGAATTATTTGAACAAAATATGACTAAAAAACCCGACCCGGAAAGAAATGCCTGGTTCAAAACCGATGAACCCGCCTATCAAATAGACGCCAATGTAAACACCAAAAATATGGGCGAAGTTTTGGAGAACATTAAACAAAAAACCCAGGGAATGGTAAAATATACGGGTGTTCAAAGCCTCTATACAAGTGGACAACCTGGCCCCGGGGCCGGACTATACGACGACGATGATGAATCCTCAGACGCCTATGTTTCGTGCGACCCTTTTAGCAAATTGAAATATGACGATTTGCGAAAAGTACATAAAGACCAAACCGTTTTTTCGGTGAGCGAGGCGGATTATACCAAGGTTCCTAAATATGCATCCGTGGATCAGTATAACCGGGCCCGGGCCGAAACAGCGGGGAAACCTTTAGAGAAAACAGAGGCAGAAGCACTATTGGCAACCCGGGAACGCGAAATGCAAGAGAAAATGATGCAACGGCAATATCAATCTAATTTGCGAACAATGGAATATGAACAAAAAAACAAAAATGTGATGGCATCGTTTTTGTATTTAGGAAATGGATCGGCTAAATGAAAATGTACTATCAGAACATTTTACCCAATTTGTGTTTTTTTAATAACCATTCTTTGTCTAAATCCAACATTAACCCGCTATAACTTACACATCGTCCTTCTATATCACTATAATCATCTACTTGTACAACTGTAGGAGGTGTTATCATATACCATTTTCCGTGTTGTTGCAAACTCTTCCAATATATATCTAATGCATATTGATTGCGTTTTGTAGGTTCTTTTAATAAGTGTTTAGCACTACCTCTAAAGTTCTGAATCAGTATGTCATAATAATGCGCGTTTACAATATACCCGGTTGTTGTCTGATTATTAGATACTTTAATGCAATAATCCTCAATTCGCTGATATGGCGGACAATTATTTCCTCCAATTATAACAACATCCCAATCTATTTCTTTGTTTTCGGAGAACTTTAACAAGTTCTCTTTCAACAATTCTGGATTTAGGAATAATATATCGTCTTCGCAAATAAATACATGGGGCCATCCTCTTTCTTTAGCCAATTCCAAACATTTTATATGACTCAATGTGCAACCAATTGCCCCATCTGGCATTTTAATAGCATTCACACGTTCTCCTACAATTAGCATTTTATTCATTTCATTTTGGACGTGTTTTAGGCGATCTGGCCGACTATCTAAATTGATATACAATACATATTTCAATAAGTCCGGAATATTTAGGCGATTGTTTTTTGTGGATTCTATTGATGTAGAAATGTTATTTAGAGAACTTTCACCCATATTTATATTTTTTGTTATAGAAATGTTTGAGAGATTCATTATTTAGCAATCTGTTTTCGTATAACCTATATTATACGAAAACCTTTAGATATATTTAATAATAATTATTATTATGTGTGATTATTGCTATAGAAACGTCAATATTTTTTGGACAATATCCGGTCCCACGCATTCATTCTTGATAGTGCTTTACTATGTAAATATGGATGATATGTTTTCGCATAATTTGTTGTAAAAAGTCCGTCTCTTTCGTGTCTTAGTACCCGTGTACGAAATAATTCTTTTGCATTACTAAATGCAGTTTCTGTCGTTTCACCATTTTTATACATATGATATATCATACTTCGGTCAAAATCATATGCAGCGAGCAAATCGGACTCTCTCACAATGTGATAAGCCGGTATATACAGTCCTAAATCGGGGAATCCGTTCTTTTTAACGGTCGAATAAGATATAGTGGAAATGATTTGTTTTGTAGTATCTATTTCTAAGGGTGTCAGTTTGTCTCCCAAAAACTCTTCTATTTCATAAACACCCTCTTTTTCATTCATATACTTTTTATCACACATATCGTGTATAATGGCCGATACATAGATTAAACGTTCTTGATCCAATAATTCGGGATGTTTAGGAAGTTCGCTATTGTAAATATTGTGCGCAAAGTGTAATACATCCATACTATGAGAAACTCCGTGAGATTCGTCTATTTTATGTCGCGACGTAATTAGCATAACAAATTGAAACAGTTTGGAGAACAAGGTCATTATGTAATAATAGTGTGTATGTGTGGTAAATATATATAGTTCCGTATTTTTATATATATTTAGGAAAATTGTTTATTGGCGCCGGCGCCGGCTTTTTCTAGATTTTTTCAGGGTTTTACAGGATTTTTTGGATTTGGATTTACGCGACTTTTTTCCACCATTGGGGGTTTTTCTTTGACTTTTTCTTGTCATTTGTTGTTCATTTAGTTTAGCAAAATATTCGTCTAATTCTGTTTGCACATCAGGTGGTATTTCCTTTCGATAAGGATCTAGAATTTTGCCATCCAATGATGCTTCTTTTTCTGCTTTATAGTATTTATAAAATAGTGCAGGATGATAATGTCTTCCATTTACAAATATACAATTATTTGTTCGTTGTTGCCCTAGCGCACAAAACCCCTGAATTCCAGAAAGAGATATATCGGGTAATTGTACATTGGGGTCTTGATTTTCTGCGTTTCCTGTAGATAAAATACGTTGTATTTCTTCATCAGACAACCTAGAAAATGCATTTTATATTTCAGGACTTCCTAACCAATTTTGTATAGTACTTAAATCATTTTGAGTTTGCGTTCCCTCAATTACTTTATTAATTAGTACACTTATATTTTCATTTCTTTCTTCATTTCTTTCTTCATTTCTTTGTTCATTTCTTTGTGCATTAGCTAACTTGGTTAGTAAAGCTGCATATACTTTTATATAATCTACGGAAATTGCAGTATTATCTACAATTACAGGTTCTCCCCTAGGAGGCCAATCTTCTTCTTCATTTTCCATTATATAAACTCAATAGATATAGTTTATGTCCTATACATAATGTAACGAATATACAATTCGCAATAACAAAACTAGTAATGGGATGACTATAAAATTATCCGATAAATCCGTTATTTTTTTTGGAACGCCTAATAATGCAAGAAACGGCATTTTAGTAATAGCAACATTTTTAGGAATAAGAATACGTTTTTCCCATATTATCAAAATACAACCTCCTACCAATATCCACTGTAAACAAATAGCTATAATCAAATACGCTACTAACAAATCGTGTGTCAAATGAATGACCGAAAAAAATGGATAAGATATCAAAAATATTCCTAAACTATAGTGAATCGCTCTTAGACCATATACACCACCCAATTGCAATAAATCTACTTTGGATTCGCACATTTTTATAAAAGGGTCGTGCCTTGTAAAAAATACATATATTGATGCATAAACTCCACATACTGCAGAAACCTGCAAACATATAAAAATATTGAGCATTGGAAATATGGTAGAAATTATGTATAAAAGGTGCATAATTTCTATATCATTTTGATAACCGATTATGATTCAACGCCCGGTTCTTCAATTATTTCTACTGAGTTAGGGTTAGTTACTCCAAATGTCCTAGCATTCAAAGATTTTACTTCTTCTCTTAGTTCCCCTAATTGTTTCGTCAATTCTTGTATTGCTGCCATAACATCTGAATTAGCTATAGGGCTGGGTTTAGGTGAAACAACATGTTCTGCAACAGTTGAAATCGGTGGTAGAGGTGGTCTCATTTGAGCAATATCATATTCTCTCTGTTTCATTTGTTGTTGTAATAACTCATCCATATTTGTTATAGCATCATCTTCTACTTTTTCACTAAAATTGGCTATTGGCGGTGCAGGGGGTTTGACCATATTTGTATATTCTTGTTGCCTGGCATTGAATTGGTCGTTATACATACTCATCCTGGTTTGCGGTGTTTCAAAACTTAGTTGATTCATAGATGTAGGAGGAGGTGATGTTGGCGGAATAATGTGCATAGACTCAATACGTTTCAAATCCCCTACCATATACGCAATCGTCTGTTGATTTAGTGTCTTCAATTCTGCCATAGACATTTTAGGCGATTTTATATTTTCATAAAACTGTTTTATAATACTACTAAACCATTGTTCTCTATTAATAGAAACCGTATTATTTACAAATTGTGGAGAACGTTGTATTGTTTTCCATAATAATGTTTGATTTTCTACTGTTATGTATTGATTTGCCATAAACATATTTGATAAATATGTTTATATTCTTTTCAGAGATACGCATTTATACAAATATTTATGGTACAGCCGGACCTGTAGCTGTAGCCGGAGCTGTAGTTGGTGGGGTAATATCTTCCAGACCCATCTTTGAATTAAACTTTAGCTTTTTCAAGAAAGACTTCTTTAAGTTTTTGCCATATGTATTTGTATCCATCTCAGACTTTATTAGTGCAAACATTTCATTCACATCATACTTTGTTTCATAGCCATTTTTTGTGTGAATAAAACTTAAATATGGCATATTATTCGTTGTACGTTTTCTGAATGTGAGTTCTATATTATCAACCACTTCAACATCATTCAGAAAATAAAGAATCACCTGGTTTAAAAGTTTATAAAGTTTTAGGCCCCCCATTTGCAATATATTCATACCACTATATTCATCAATTATTGTTATAGCCAGTTTCTGTATGATAGCCAATTCTTCGTCGGTTAAATCTGATACATCCTTTGATACTATAGTATTCAAGTAAGTAGTTATATATGCTTCATTATTTTTATATTTGGGAGAAAGTGTAGGTTTCTTTTTTTCTGTTTCAATATACTTCGATATAATATTTTTCAAATCGTTGATTTGATCTTCATCTGATTTGTCCAATCCACCCATTTGTCGTCTATATTTGCGAGAACGTTTTGAGTTCTTACCATAGACATACTTTTTCGTTGTTCTCCGATTCTTCCGTGTATGTTTGCGAAGCACTCCGGACTCCCGCAGGGAGCGAGAGGAGTGCGAGGAAACTCCAGAGAACGGACTTCCTCGGAGTTTATTTTTATGTTTATCTTTTTGCATATATATACAATACATAAAATATTTGTGTATTGTATAAGATGATTGACCCAGAGATTATCAAAATAGTTTTTAAAGCCACATTTTTACTGTTGCTATTGATGAGTTTCTATATTTTCATTGTGGTCCTATTATACAAAGACAATCATTATAAAGATATATTTTCAGCCTGGCAATTTCCAATGATTTTAGCATTAATTGTGGATCTTTATGTCATTACATAATCTATACTTTATTCCGGTTTATTGAAATATTTATGTCTATATATTTCAACATATTTATCAGGTATAGTAGCGTTTCTAAATAATGTTATTTTTTTATCAAAATCCAATTTTAGTTCTCCATTTGGCGCTTCTTTATCATCCATTTCATTAGTAAGCATAGTAATTATAAAAAATAGCGAATACATACCACATTCGGTATTACTCTTTTGATGATCTTGCCCATTATTGTTATACGACTGTATTTTGATAGGCGGTGACAATTGTTTACATTGGTCTTCAATGCGCTTTATTAACGCCTTTATTTCAAGAGGGGCTTCTTTGCCTGTACTATCAAAGTAAAATAAAAATGGACCTTCTTCTACATCTGACGGTCCATCTTCTTTATTTGCATACGAACCTGGTATTTCACTAGAAACGTTTGATTTTCCACCCGTGTTTTTTTTCAATTTATCTTGTGTTCCTAAACTAACATATAAAGAAACCCAATGAGAACCAGGTTCGTCATACTTATCTAAATTGAATACGATTCCGAGTTGTGTTATACCACTCTTCAGCAATTTACCCACATCCAAATGACACAATTCTTCCCATACACAAACTTTGTCGTTAGAGTCCCCAGGGTCAGCCCACGGAAGTTCTCCTCGCTCTACTCTAGTATCAAAATCTATAGGCGATGGTCCAATGAACTTGAAATTGGCATATGTTTTTTCATATTGTTCCATTACATTTGATATATCTAAGTCAGTGAGCCATTCATTCGGGTTTTTTAACCAATCCGGTGGATGTTTCGGTGCAAAAATAACGTCTTTCAATTCTTGCACCAACATTTTGTCTTTGATAGTAGAAAGCCAACAGTCTTCTTTAGCACAATTTACAAGACGTTTGTTCAATGTTCTCCATATTTCTTGCGGATTAGACCAAGGAATGTATTTGTCTTTACTATGGCTTTTGTTATAGGCGTCTTTTATTTTTATGAGAACATCTGGTGTAAAACAGGTAGATGAATTGACGGTTTTGTTGTCTACTATTGGACTGCAATTCATTTTATTTTTCCCGCCTTTTTTGTGCGTTTTTCGCAGTTTTCTATGACGACGGTTTCTACGATTTGTCTTATACATTTTATTTATTATATAATATAGTATAAAATATACATATACTATATATTGTTCAAAAATAATGAAAGGTCAAACAAGACGAAACCGAAAACAGTCTAAAACTATGAAATCACACGACTATAAATGTTGCGATGCCACTTTTGATGGAATACACGGATGGTATAAGGCAATGTTTGAGAAATTGGGGTGGATGATTTTAGCCAAATCCAAAGGTATGGGTGAAAAAACCGACCATTATAAACATAGCATTGAACGATTACAAACCGCTATTATGCAAAAAAAGGAACACACGCACGACATAGACAAAATCAATGATTTGGACTTATTGTTAAAGGATGTGGAAGTTCTCCTAGAACACGCTAAAAAGAACCTATGATTTTTTGGTCCGAACATAACTATCCATTGTATATTTAGCCATATATGCTGGTCCTGCGGACCCGGTGCCGGACTTTTTGATTTTATGTCCCCACAGAGACGATGATGATGCTGATGATGCAGCACTATCATCAATAGACCCAAACAATGTTTCATCATCTATGGGGTCACCATTATGGTCTTCCGCTACACATTCCATTTCTTTCAATTCAAAATATTGAATACACGTTTTGACAAAATGGGTGAAATCACGATTCACATCTGTAGTGATTTGTTGGTCCGGATTTTCCAGTAAAGAGGAAAACAATTGTTCGATTTTATAGCTATATTTTTGGATTTTTCCTAAATATACTTGGTTCTCCGAATATTTAGCAGGATCGTTTTTTTGCACATATTTTTTGTATTGTGATTTGTTTATCAAAAGTTCCAGCGTAAGTTTGTCTATAGTATTCATTGGTTCGGATAATTCAGTTAGATCGTTTGGTTCTTCTAAATTAGACAAACTCCGACGAACTCCGTTCTCTGGGGTTTCCTCCAACTCCTTCAGTTTTGCTTCCGTAGTTATTCGCATTATATAAATATTTGTATGTTTTTAATGTGCAAAAAATACATATATATGTATCGCAGTTTTCTTCCGGGTCTTTGTTTAGCCGTTTCTTCAACCACCCTTAGTTTCCAATTATTTGTGGTGTATCCAACCCAGACCAAAATACACAAAGAACTTTTTGCTATACGAGAACTTTTACAGAAAAAATCTCTAAAAAATTGATTCTTTAGGCAAAACATAAAGTATTTGTATTTATGTTATACTTATAATGTTGCATTTGACCCAAGAACATATTGAGCTTTTGTCTAAAATCCCGCCAATAATAGATGGGAAAGTGGAACTATTTGTAAAAAGCACCTTCAAAAGAAAACGGTGGTTTGATACATACATTTGCATTTGGTATGGCTACGAATATGATTGTCATCCATTATACGGTGACTATGTAGAAACAAAAGAAGAACCGGAAGAAAATCGCTACGTGAAAAAAGTAATATACGAACTTGAATATGATCAATATTATTACCAGCTTTCAGATAGTGATATTGCTGAATTATTGTTATAATCAATCATAATTATTACAATATTATACTATAAAATTATTGTTTCTTGGCCGTTTTATTTAGCTTCTTTTGTTCCGCTTGTAATTTCTTTGTAGCAACAGCCTGTGCTTTTTCAGCCTTTTCTTGTTCTTTGGCTCTCTTTTCGGCTTCTTTAGCCGCCTCTTTTTGTCTTTTTTCTTGTTCTTTAGCCAAACGTTCTTGTTCTTTGGCCTGTCTTTCTAATTCTTTAGCACGTTCTTTCTGTTCTTTTTCCGCGTGTTTGTGCGCTTCTTTTTCCAACTTTGCCGCCTCTTTATGTCTCTTTTCGGCTTCTTTAGCCGCTTTTTCGGCGTTTTTCTGCGCCTCTTTTTCTCGTTTTTCGGCTTCTTTAGCCAAATCTTTTTGTTGTTTCATTGTTTTCTTATGATCGGCTTCTAATGCTTTTTGTTGCTTTCTAGTGGCTTTTTGTTGTGCTTTTTCAGCTTTAGCTTGCATCTTGGCCTCTTTTTCCGCTTCTAAATCAGCAAAGTGATTAGCCATACCATCCAGTTCTTTTTCTATAAGTGGTTTGTGTTTTTCCACTAACCCTTTCAAGTAATCGCTCTTGAGTTCTTTCAAATAAATGCCCTGTTTTTGACGGAGTTTTTCTTCCGCCTTTTCAGCTTTAGCAATTTCTTTTTCTTCTTTCTTTTGTTCTTTTACTGTTCTATTAATTTGTTTCTTGATTTTACGTATAACAGCCTTGCGGGTTTTCATAACAGCACGCTTATCTTTATTCACTGATTTTTCATAGTCATTTACAGCTTTTTCATTCTTTTTAATAGTGGCATTACCTTTTTTCGTTTCTTCTCGTATAACCGTTCGCAACAAGTTTCGCTCTTCTTGTGTTATATCCGACTTTATTAGTTCTCTAATGAACTTTAGGCGATTTTTATGCGCATTTATCGTGATTTCCAACTCTTGTTTCTTTGCTTCAATATGTTTATCAAGTCTTTCCAACTCCGCATCTACCTCTTGCACTTGAGGCAAAATTTTCACGGCTTCTTCCAAGTGTTTTGTGTCGTTTATTTTTTTGCCACATTGATGTGTAACCGTGTAATACATAGATTGTTTCAATTCATCCAGCTTTTGCATAGTTTCCGGAGAATTATCCGACTTCATTGCATCCAATATTTCTTTTCTAAATGATTTCCTTTCTTTAATGGCTTCTTTCAAAGCCTTTATGTTGTCTTTGATTGCTTGTACAACATCTTTTACTTCAGCAACAATTTCTTTTATATGACCACGTACCACTTTTTCGCACGCTTTTTTGGCTTTTCCATCAAAATCGGCACATTTATCTTTCAAAAATCCGAATCGCAATGCATTTGCGCCTTTTAGTTCATCATTAATCTCTTTATTTTGGTCTTCCACTTGTTTTTGCAAATCTGCTAAATCGCCCAATACTTGTTCTCGGAAAAGTTTTTTATCCAATTTAGCAACTTCTTTTACCTTGTCCACCAAAGGACTATTGACAAACTTGACAATGGGTTGGGAGAACTGACGCGCATCTTTTTCGCGATTCAAATAACTCACGTGTCCAGCTATATCATCTAAATAATGGCGTTCGCCGGCGACAGTAAACCGTCCTTCTTCATTCAAATATTTATCGGAAAAATCTGCAAACTCTTCTGGCATATGTTCGGCCATAGGTTTAGTCAAATTGAGCAATTTGATGAGTTCCATAGGATTTCCTGTAATAGGTGTGGCTGTCATAAGCAATAGACGCGCTGAATCCGCACCGCTCACCAAATACGAGTTTTGCAAAGCGGCCATCAAAGCTTTCATATCCGGACGCTCAATGGACGACAAATCTTCGCCGCCATACAGTTTATGAGCCTCATCAATAATAAGCAGTGTCTTTCGCAGCGGATCGGCTTCGCCATTTTTCTTCACTAAAGCGTCATAGAAACTGTTTTGTTTGCTGACCAAATTGCTAAATTGTTTGTATGACATAGGACGAATAGACCACGATTTAGACAAAAGACGCATCCGTTTTGGATGTTCATCCGGTATTTTTAGACCATTTTCTATTTGAGTACGGATATTTTCATTGCATACTTGGTCAAACATATTTTTCCATATATCGTTTTTGAGAGTAGTTCGGGTTACCCATAGAATGGTATAGCCATCGCTTTCAAAAGATGAGGAAGCCGCAGCTATAGCCGAACAAGTTTTACCGGTTCCGACGGAATGCCATAGAAGCATACCTTTACTTGGATTTTGCGGTGTAAAATAACTTTGTACGAATCCTTGTGTAGGAGTATAGTTCAATATTTCTGCGCCACCTACTTTTTTCTCCACGCAATTGTTTTCCATTTTCACGTCTTTCCATTCAAAATCCTTGAAATATTTACGAACAAACGCGCGTGTTTCATCAAACGACATATGTTCTTCCATAGGTGGACGGACAATAAAATCAATATGGGGATTTTCTGGACCCAGCACAAGTTTAGGGACCTTTTTGTCATATACAAACTTTCTATGTGCTCCTCCGAACATAACATCGTCTTCGTCAGGTTCAATAGCAAAATTGTGTATAGCACGATTCAACTCATAATCTACCGACCCATATACCGTATTTCGCTCCAAATCGTGTTGGAAATTGAACAAACGGAAATCAATATTCATTGCTTTCATATACAAATCAAAAAGAGTAGGAGAACCCAACATTTGAGACTGCAATGCATCTGGTATAGCTACATCATAGATATACACATACAGGGGCCAGCCTTTGGTAGGATGGAATTGCAAGCCTTTTTGACCGCAAGTGCGGGTTCCGCGGCCAATAACTTGCTTTTGATCAGCCATAGTGGTTTGCGGTTCGAAAATATGGACATATTTGATATCAAACAAATCAATACCTTCTTTGTATCCACTATCCATAATAATAATTCGTGCAAGTTCTCCATAGACATTCTCAGGACGTTGATTGAACTTTTTCAAAATGGATTTTTTCATAGTAACGCTAATCGGTTGGTCATACACGGATACAGAAGAAAGTAAATAAAAGTTATTGAACTTGGTTTTCAAAAGAGTTTCGTCTTCATCCAACACAATCTTTTCGTATGTTTTCTTTGACTTGGGGTTCGTATTTGGTTCAGCATAATATCCTAAATGCATACCTTTAGTCATCAACGCACCTGCAATCAATTTAGCACCATATATACCAGATTTAATATCAGAAAAAATGAAATGTTTGTATTTACGCCCGTCTTTTTCCATATCACGTTTATCAATGTCTTCAATTCGTTTTAATAAACTTTCCAATTTAGGAGAATGGGAATGTATATCCTTTTTCAATTGCTTAGTGTCAAACGCTGGGTGGTCAAACTTGTATTCTTCTTTCGTTTTACTCCAGTTGGATTTCTTGCGAAGACAGGCCGGATCATATTTGAAATACGTGCGACCTTTGACAATTTCTTCCAGATTGGGATTATTTGCCAATTCACCGATACTACCTATACTTTCAACAGAAGAACTTTCACTTTCTTCTGATTTGCTAGAACTCTGAGAGCTTTTTGACATTATATAGTATATTGCTAAAATATATTCTATTCTAAGTATATATTAATAATGGCATCAGGACCAGATCTAGGAGGAGGACCATACAATGGATGGTCCCCCGTTCAAACTATTGGAAACGAAAAAGCTAGCGAACAAGTTATGGCACGACGCGTATTAGTGAAAAGTTGGAATACCGCTTATACAAACGGTTCATTCAATGGAAATGATCGTATTGTAACACCTTTTCGCGCAGTAAACAATTTAGGAGACTTTTTACAACGCAAAAACTATGTATGTGGTGGTTCAAACCAAGTCAATGCTGACAAACCAGGATGGAAGAGTCGCATTGGTTCTATTATCTCTAATTGCGATGGCACTGGCGTTCCGGCGTCTAGTTGCAACGTAAAATATGTTCCAGATTCGTCGGAATATATCAAGTTCAAGAAATTACAGGCTCAAAACCTAAATTATAATGATTTAAAGAACGGCGGATATCAAAACTCATCTTATGTTCCTTTGATGGCAGTTCGTCGCCGATAAATAACAATAATATAAAACTCATTATATTAGCTTATGTTTACTTGTATGTTTAGTAAAATATTATACCACTGTATAATATACTACACAACAAACTATGCTTCAAATGTTTATGTATAGAAGAAACGATATCAATAATGGTATATTATACAGTCAAAGAGGGATGCCACAAAAAGACCTTACTTCAGATGGAGATGGGTCATTTGCAATTGGTCGCCAAAATTATATTGAAACAGTAATTGCATCAAGTTCTATGACTCAAGACCAAAAAACTTCTAAAAAATGGTACGGCAACCGGGATGCATCTGCTGTTGTTGCAAACCGGCGCAATTCCACTATAGGTAAAGGCAGTATAAATGACGCCAATAGTGCTATAGGATTTACTACCGATGTGGATAGAAATACGGCTAGACAAGCAATTATTCGGGCCCGGGCCGGCGGATATGTTGTTCCGCCCAAATGTGTTCATAGTCCTGGTACATCTGGGGCATTTTGTTATACAGGTGGTCATTCCGATTTGCGATTTGACCCAATAACTTTATTACCTACCAAAATAAATCAAAATACGGACCGTACAAAAGAATTGCTTACAAAACGTTATAATTTTGGATGCAATCTTCCTTATGACTGTATAAACAAATCCGCGTTTTGCAAAACTCAATGTTAAAGTATATGCTATATCTATATGCTATATTAGCCTCTATATAATAACTAAATCATAAAATATTATACTATATATTTATATAGTGTATCTATGCTACTAAACAAATATTTAGTAGAGTTTTTAGGATCCATATTTTTTGTATATGTCGTTTTAGCAACAGGTAATCCATTAGCCATCGGTGCTGCATTTGCATTGGTTGTATTACTAACTAAAAACATTTCCGGAGGATTTATCAATCCGATCATCACTATTACAATGGCAGCAGCGGGTCAAATAACAAATGTGGAAATACTTCCATATTGCATTGCTCAAATATTGGGTGGTTTAGTCGCGTTAGAACTATACAAACGCATTAAACTATAATACTTATTACAAAAAATTGAATATTTAGTATATTATGTAATTATTCATCATATACTAAAATGAATGATACAATATCTCCTATTCCTAATGAAATTGAAATGAAAACTATACGGACAAATTATATAGTTCCTAAAATACCAATATTCAAACTATTGCAAGATACACGATGTGTCAAAATAACCGAGAAAGATAGGTTTAGAAATACATCAATCATATTACAAAAGGGGGAAATATGCTGGGGTAATATTACTGTGAAAAAAAACCGAGTTTATATTGACATCACTGACTGCTACAAATGCAGTAAAGGGTATAATACCCCAATGTTGTCAATATATGTTCCAATTATATTCGGTATGACAGGTAAATATATGATGAATATATGTCAATACAATGGTGAAATACAATGGTGAAATACAATGGTGAAATACAATGGTGAAATATAGAAATGTTGGATGAACTCGTATAAGTTACATAAGATATAAAAAATATTATATTGGTATTTTTATTGGTATTTTTATTGGTATTGTTATTGGTATTTTTATTGGTATTTTTATTGGTATTTTTATTGGTATTTTTATTGGTATTTTTATTGGTATTTTTATTGGTATTTTTATTGGTATTTTTATTGGTATTTTTATTAGGATTTTCAATCAATATTTCATATATCTAAATAATACATATAACCCAATTATAGTAAGAGAACCTATATACACTGTATTTATAGTGCTCATTTTAGATTGTTCAAACATTTTAGACGCAATTACATCTTGAACTATAGGACCAGGGGTTTCTGTATTATCTGTTTGTTCCTCTTTTTCATCTTTTTTAATTGGTTCTGCTTTCATATTTTGGATTTTCGAAATCATTGTGTATTTCGGTATTGTATCCGGGGATGTTTCTGCATATACTGCATAATCATCTATATTCAGTTGCATATAATCTTCAAATCCCTCTATAGATGTTTCTTTTGATATTTTCATAAATGGTTCCGGAGAACTAGACAACATATTACCTAAATTATCTTGATATCTAAATGGTTTTGCCATATCTTATAGAGTATATATACATAAGATATATACTCTATATTTTTTATTATAATTTATTATATGTATGTACAGCCTATTATAATAAGCTTCGTGTAATCCATATCACTATACAATATTATACGGCATTGGTGTCTGGGTCATTTCTTGAAACTTGTAAATACATATTTCCGAATACTAATCATAATATTTTTGCTTTATGAAAATATAAATATTTGATAAATACTATAAAATTATTTTATATCAATTTTTGCAATAACATAAAGATAAGCACATAATTCTGTATATCTAATAAATTGTCCAATGTGTGGAATATTTTCCCTATTAAATTATGAAAACAAGTATTCTATAGAGTTCATTTCACAACAGTTTAAAAAAGGTAAAGCGCGAGGGCCAGAGAACTCCCAATTATGCAAAGTAAGTCGCAAATTAATGTTTGGATTTCATCGTTTAGCAATAAATGGTCTAACCAATGAGTCTAGTCAACCGCTTATTAAAGGGGATATTATATTGATTTGCAATGGAGAAATATACAATTACAAGGAACTATACGAAATGATGGATGTAAATGACACAGATCCCGTAATACCATCTACGCAATCCGATTGCGAGGTGATTTTATGGTTATATGAAAAATATGGTATAGAGCAAACGTTGCAGATGTTGGACGGGGTATTTTCCTTTATTTTATTAGACCAACGTTATAATATTGGAGAACCATTGTTATATATTGCGCGCGATCCTTATGGTGTGCGCCCTCTCTATAGTATCCATCAAATCTCCGAACCAGGTGATAAAGAATCCACCATTGGATTTGCATCTGAATTGAAAGTCCTATCCCAATTTGCTATACAATATCCTCAAACAAAATATAAAGTGGAACAATTTACACCAGGGTCTTATTCAATGTATACTTTTTCTGATAAAGTATGTTCTGAATGGACATCTATAGCGAAAAACACGGTATATCATACAACGGGGTTTAGCAAAACGCTATATAAGTCTATGGAAATTGTAACATCTATACCCGAAATTGTGCAAGGTATTCATACTCATTTAATTGCGGCGGTGGAGAAAAGATGTTGTACAACAGAAAGGCCGATTGCGTGTCTATTATCTGGTGGATTAGACAGTAGTTTAATCACTGCATTAGTAAGTGAATACCATAATAAAAATGGTCTCCCACCATTGGAAACATATAGTATTGGTTTAGCCGAATCGGTGGATTTGAAATATGCTAAAATGGTTGCCGAACATTTAGGAACTAAACATACTGAAATTATTTTGACTGAAGAAGACTTTTGTGACGCCATTCCTGAAGTAATTAAAGCTATTGAAAGCTATGATACGACAACCGTACGAGCCAGTATTGGAAATTATTTATTGGGAAAATATATTGCTAAACATAGCGACGCCAAAGTCATTTTCAATGGAGATGGATCGGATGAATTGATTGGGGGGTATTTATATATGCAAAAGGCACCAGATTCCATTGAGTTTGATAGAGAGTGTCGCCGTTTGCTAAAAGATATACACACATTTGATGTATTGCGATCAGATAAATCAATTTCATCACACGGGTTAGAACCGAGGACCCCTTTTTTAGATAGAGCCTGGACTCAATATTATTTGTCTATATCTCCCACATTGAGACAGTTCTCTGGTCAAACTGAAAAATATTGGTTGCGCTATGCATTTTCTAAAAATCAATATATACCAATAACTTCTGGATTAACTACATTATTGCCAGACAAAGTATTATGGAGAAGAAAAGAGGCGTTTAGTGATGGGGTTAGTGGAACACAACGGTCTTTATATCAAATATTGCAATATTATTGTGCTAAAAAGGTTCCATTAAATGAACACCGTTCGTATGAAGAAATGGTAAAATACAATGTTCAAATGCAAAAAGTCACAACCAATATTCCTACAACTGCCGAACAATATTATTATAGATATATATTTGAATCCAGTTACAGTGGAATGGGATCTATTATTCCCTATTTTTGGATGCCCAAATATATGGATGCGACAGATGCAAGTGCACGAACTTTAGCGAATTATCAATCAACTGATAGTGTCTAGACACTAATGTGTAATATCATTTTTGTGTTGCATTTGCAGTTATAGAAACCGTATGAAATCCCATTGTTAGGCTGTCGTTTACCGAAATCTTTACTACCGTTCCATCATCCATATTTAGCAAAATTAATCCTCCTGGTAATTTTTCATTTATGTCGGTATTCCCATAGTTTTTCATACTTTGTTCTCTAGAGTTTTCTATTACATCTTCGGCGTAGTAGTTATTCCCAAATGCAATCAATCCGTTTTTATTATTTAGGCGAACTGCAATAGGTTCTCCACAAAAAAATATATCATCAAACATCCATTTTTGTGTTATATCCATATTATCATCAACACGTACAAACCCATTTATTTTACGTTTTTGTATATTACGTAAAATGATATTGCCTAAAACATCTTCCACGGGAAAATCCAAATTGTATTTTTCCGTTTCCATATTATTGCATACATACGCAGTATTGTGACATTTGTCTATTACTATTTTGCGATACCTCCCCTTTATTTTTATTGTGTCAAAATCAATTTCATCGTACAACGGAGCGTAGATTTCCAATTGCTTAAATGTATCCACATATTTAGCAAAATGAAATAAGTAAAATGGCATATACAATTTGTATGTAGAAACGTGCCCCGTATTTTTATGGAGAACGTGGACATAGGTAGACAATGATTTTTCAAATCGTAATGGTAATTTTCCACTAAACAATTTAGGAAAATCAAATAGTAATGGAGAATCTACTATAACAATACTATCACTAGTGGATAAGAAATCGTGGATGATGGGTATATAATGGGTTTTTATAAAGTGTTTTGAGAGAACCTTGGTCAAGTTCTCATCCATTGTGTAATACACAACCTTTTTAGAAAAAATTTGATAATGAATGGATTCTATTACTCTTGTTCCCCAACAGTTCACGGAATATTTAGAATGTCCAGAAAGGGGGTATGGCGTAGCCAGTTTTCTTATAGTTTTTATAGTGGATGTATTGTGATAAAAGTGCAATAAGTATGGGTTATCTCTTTCAAAAAGAGCATATGCTGCAGTAGTATTTTCATCTATGGGTGTAGAAACTGGTAATATGGCAGTATTTGCAGCGCCTAAATTGTTACATTTATTGATTCCGATTAAATAACCGAAATACTTTAGCAATTTCATTCCCAAACTTTCCGGGGGCATTTTTTCATTGTTTTTCTGGTTCTCCACATTTGTTCTTTTATCCGTAGTGATAATATGTTTAGCAAAAGTTATTTTGTCGCCATTTAAAAAAATACCTTGTATTACTCCATCTCCTGTAAATAGTTCAAATAATGTATTTACCTTTTCGGGCAATATATTGGGTCCAATGATTCCGAAGAATTGTTTTTTGTTTGGTTCTTGGATATATTTAGGAATATTTGGAGAACATTCATTTAGCAATTTTTTACGCAACCAGGGAGTTAAAAAAAAGGGGAACACGAAAGTATTTGAAAACCACGCAATAATGAAAATGCTAAATACGTGTGTTTTGAAATACATATTTAGGAATTACTATATATTCAACAAAGTCTTTATATAATGAGTTCTCTGTTATAGAAATCATTATACCGCAGATGTATTGAAATATCCCATAATTATTCTTTTGGGGCACTCATTACTATTACATAGTTTTATATCACTGAATAGTTAGCGTTTATTCATAAACATTTAGGAATAATAAATCCACCCGTTTTTCCGTTCAATAGTTTGTATATTAACTGGCTTGTTCTCATACATCTTGGCTGGATAGGGGGATTGAAAATGATTCACGTCCGAATGCCAAAGTGATTTATACACACCATCAATAGAAGTGACTAAGAACTCGGGTGTATTGTAATAGGTATCTGTAATTTTAGGCAAGTTTTTGATATGACTAGCCTTTGACCACCAAAAATTACCAGAATAATGCAATGGAGCCCCTCGTTCCTGTAAATTGCACCCCACTGCATTTGCTACTCCATTATTTAGTTCAGCTATACACTCATTGTGTTTATAAATATTGAAATAGAACATATATTCGCACCAGTCATATACATTTGATTCCATATTGGCATCCCCCCAATGTTTTACACCTTTAGAATGCATATATAACACATAAAAATCAGTTGTAGACCGTTCAGCATCTTCAATCATATGATTCAATGCAGGACGTTCATACAAGGATGTATCCGACGAATAAAAACGAATGGCTATTTTGGGATCATCAAACAATGGGTCAGATGCACTATACTCATTTCCCAATACAATAATACGTATTTCCGACAATAGAACATATAACCCACTATTCTTCAATTTAAACATCATCCTACTAAATACATTTCGCCAATTTGCAATACAGCATAAATGGTAATACACATAAATGGGGGTATTACAAATTAAGGGTGTTTTTGCATATTTATTCAAATAAATATTATACAATGGCGGTAAATAGGGGTTTTGGTTAAGGGCGACGTGTACCATATGAACATATCCACGGCCAAATAAATCTACTCCACTTTGCAACCGTTGTGCAATAATGTTTTCATCCGTATATTCAGGGCTATTGTATTCTTGATGACCAAACTCGCGCAATTTATTGCGAATAAACGATGTATCGCCAAAATAACTCAAATGCCAGCCGCCTTTTTCCAATAATGGCAGTTCTCCTTGCCGGATTTCTTCCGGCGTTTTTTGCAATACATATTCATATGTCACTATTTTGGCTTTTGACCAAAACCAAGTATTTTTACAGTGCAAATTATAGTAATACATTTCTTGACATAAAGAGAACCCCTTGTAAGGTATTAATCCCCCATTGCGAAACTCCACCAATCGCTGCGGGTCAATAATTTCGTCTAAATCGGATATAATGACTAAATCATTTTTGGATAAACCAATTTGTTCTAACTGCACACATTCTTTGATACAATTGCGCTGAAAGTTCTCATTTTCCCATTGTTGATTCTTAATATAATCTATATTAGGCGCCTTAAATGGCAAGTCGGCAACCATATGAATGATTTTACTTCGGTATTTATCAAATAAATGCATATTATCAATATAATACGTTTGTTTAGGATGCCCGGCGTGAGTAGTATTTGCCTCTATCAATATAAAAAAATCCACATAATTGTACAAAGTAGCAAATCTATATTGCAATAGATCCAATTCATTATAAAATGTAAAACAGTCCACTATTTTCATTGCGTTTATGAGAACTTAAATAATACTGGTGTATATGTTCTCCTATTTATGTTTCTTTACTTGGAATATATTTCGCAATTTGTTCGCGCAAATATTGACGATGAAACTCCGCCGAAAAAACACGCCGCGTAATTTCTAGCGCACCCATGGCAATCGCTTTCGCCTCTTTGTCGTGAGTTTTAACCCACTCTATTTTTTCCACTAAATCGCTCAAATCGTATGCAATAGGTATATAGTTGACGTATGGCTCTAAAAACTCGGAGAACCAACAATAAGCATTGGAAATTAAAAAGGGGACCGCCCCGGTTGCGAAGCCCCACATATGATTTGACGCTATCACATTTCCATCCACAATAAAATAGATTTTCTGTGAGGTCATTGACATATGATATATATGTTCTCCGAAAAGTTCTTCGGGAATGCCTTTGTTTTCACTCCACCATCGGCCTAATCGTACCTGAGTGTTAGGATTGTATTTGTATATTTCTTTCGCAAACCGGATTCGCAACGAATCGCCCTCCCCTATACCAGAACACCCGCCACGCCATACCAATTCGTCGGTTCTCTGTTCCCACGGGGGCAATTGGTGTCGTGGAAACCAATATTCTACCCCGTGTTCAAAAAAGTCGTCGTGTAGGGGGATATATATGTAATTGATATCACGTTCTCTATATTCTAACATAGACAATACGCCAACTAGGAGAACCCGTCCAGTCTCTTTTGCATATTTTACATAGGGTTCTATATCTGTTTCCCAATACAAATGGTGATACCCCTCATTGTATTTATTATTGCGAGTTACATTACCGTCACTGCGCGGTATAATAAAAAGGGAATTGGGGGGTAAAATAGATTGAATGTATTGGATGATAGGTCCGTTTTTGTTAGCCGATGAACAAAATCCGCGCCATACAAAGTCATTGTCAATATCTTTTGTGAGAACTCCGTCTTCAAATACCAATACATTAGAGTTCATATTTTCCATAATTATTATATGTTATAACACAAAAAGCTTTATATCAATGCAATATAGAAAAATATTTGGGCAAAAAAACGCACCGCTTAATCATTTTTTATAAAAGGTATAAAATCTAAAGAGTATATTATTTAGGAAGAATGACTACGCCCGAACCCCATTTTGTTGAACCTCTATTGAAACCTGACGATAATCGCTTTGTAATGTTTCCAATTTTTAACCAAGATATATGGAAAATGTACAAAAAACAAATGGATTGTTTTTGGCGCGCGGAAGAAATCAATTTGGCGCAAGATTTGGGAGACTGGGAAAAGCTGTCTGCAGACGAAAAACATTTCATTAGTATGGTTCTCGCATTTTTTGCCGCATCGGATGGACTTGTTTTGGAGAACTTGGCCTCCCGCTTTATGAATGATGTGCAAGTTTCCGAGGCCCGGGCATTTTATGGATTTCAAATCGCAATGGAAAACGTGCATTCTGAGACATATTCCCTATTGATAGATACATATATTCGCGATGAATCTGAAAAAACCCGCCTTTTCAATGCCATAGAGAATTATCCGTGTATTGCTAAAAAGGCCAATTGGGCGAAGAAATGGATCGGCGATAACCGCAGTTCGTTTGCATCCCGTCTGGTAGCGTTTGCTGCGATTGAGGGAATCTTTTTCTCGTCATCATTTGCATCCATTTATTGGATCAAAAAGCGCGGACTAATGCCGGGGTTGACGTTCTCCAATGAATTGATTTCCCGCGATGAAGCATTGCATACCGAGTTTGCCGTGTTGTTGTATAGCAAATTGTTGAAAAAACTGAACAAGAAACGGATATATGAAATCATTCAAGAGGCAGTGGAAATTGAAAAAGAGTTTATTACTGAGGCCATTCCTTGCCGTATGATTGGTATGAATGCAGCATTGATGACTCAATATATTGAGTTTGTTGCCGACCGGCTTATTGTGCAATTGGGGTACGACAAGGTGTACAATGTGGCAAATCCATTTGATTTTATGGAACTAATCAGTATTGAGTCAAAAGTAAACTTTTTTGAACGTACCAATGCCGAATATGCTTTGGCAAATAAATCCATTGACAAAGATATATTTGATTTAGCCGCAGACTTTTAGGGTTTAGTTTTATCGGTGAATATGTACAATTATTGGCACATTTTTATGAACTATATAAAACCAAATTGCAATATTGTTTTTGATACCGAAAACGATTTGGTGGCTTTATGGCAATCGCTTTAGTGATTACCATAAAATTGAAATACTTTTTTTATAAATAATGTATGGCATATTTTATACATATTACTATATCAACTCATTCAACACAATCCAAATCCGCTCGTTCAATCTATTTACAGCAAAATGTCAAACAGTTCTGATAAAATTATGGAATCGTTCTACAATCATCTCAATCGGTTCAAGGGTATGTCTTGGGCCGATATCAATACTATAGTGGAGGAAGAAGAAGAGGCCGCTAGACAATTTGCGGTCCTGCGCAAGATAATTACAGAACGCAATGTATTGATTGCAAAAGGTGAATATGAATTAGAAGACGGGGAAGAAATAGAAACTATTACATAAAAATGTTTTCCATTGAATCCAATGAAGATTTGATTATTCATTGATATAAACGACCCCCACCTGAATGTGTTCTGGTTGAAATATTCATTGGTATAAATGATTCACCGCATATTTGTATTTTATTATCCTTGTAATTATAATATAATTAACTAACAATGAAAAGATTTTCCATTTGGTCTATCTTTTTTATTTTCACAATAAATATACACCATAATTGGTTTATAGCACGAAACGAATATATAAAAACAATGATTTTTTTATATTTACAAAAATATAAAATCCCCAAATAGTATAAATGAATCCTTTAGAAACAAATAGCCCCCCTCTACAAAAAAGACGCGGACGTAAATCCAAAAAACAGTCTGAGAAAGAGCTATTAAATGAATATATGGCCGAATACGAACAAAAATCATTTGGAAAACAGCGTAAATTATATGAAAATATGCAATACCTGTCACCGAATGAGAAGGCGAATTTTGAAAGTAGGTTTACACAACCCAAAAATAGACACCAAGAGCAATATTTTGACACCCTAAAAAATAAAAACCGAAAAATTATTGTTGCGAGTGGTCCCGCAGGAACAGGTAAAACCCTTTTTGCAACAGAGTTTGGTGTAAAATACTTTTTATTAGGTGTATATGAAAAACTCATTTTCACGCGACCATCGGTTACTGTAGATGAAGAACTCGGATTTTTACCTGGAACATTGGAAGAAAAAATGGCACCGTGGGTTCGTCCCATTTATGATGTGTTATACACATTTCTATCGCCACGCGAAGTACAAGAATTGATGGAAGAAAAAATCATTGAAATTGCTCCTTTAGGGTTTATGCGAGGACGAACATTTAAGAATGCGTGGATTGTAGCAGATGAAATGCAAAACTCCACTATATCACAAATGAAAATGTTGTTAACGCGTTTGGGTGAAAATAGCCGTTTGGTTATAACCGGAGATTTAGAACAAAATGATCGCGCTGGAGAAATAAATGGAATGGACGATTTTTTGAACAAGTTCAAAGGCCGCCGTTCATCTAGTATATCAAGTTTTGAGTTTGATAAAACGGATATACAAAGAGAGGAAGTGGTGAAAGAAGTATTGGATATTTACAGTGGAGACATTCCTCCAAATTATACAGACGATATTATTGTTTATCCGAAAGAAACGTCGGAAAATGTGGCGTTAGGAATTATTCCAGCAAGATAAATTATTTAGGAAATATGAATATGTTATTATCCTTCTATAGTATATAATGGCATTGAAAAAGTCTGCATCATCTACTTTGAAAAAGTTGTACAATAAAGTATATCAAAACTATTCAGCAAAGCTTGCTGACAATAAAAGTTTATTATACAATAAATATGTGTTATATGTCTCGTTTATTGTGTGTCTTGTAAACCTGCTAATATGGATGTTTAGCGGAGAGTTTATACACGTGGCAGTATTTTTGTTAGTCGGATATTTGACATCGTATTTCAGCAAAAATATGATTGTTATTTTGGTTATTTCATTAGTCGTGTCCAATGTTGTTAAATCTGGATCTAATATTGTATTGGAAGGTATGGAAAGTAAGAAACCCGCTACCAAGGATGGGATTTATCACCCTAAAAAAGAGGGAATGAAAAGCAAAGACAAGGGTAAAAAAGAGGGAATGAAAAGCAAAGGCAAGGGTAAAAAAGAAGGAATGGAAGATCACAAAGATCTAGACGAATCCCACGAAGGAGTTGATGAATCCCACGAAGGAGCCGATGGAAAAGATTTACATAAATCAGTTGATGAATCCCACGAAGGGGTTGATGAATCCAACGAATCTCCTTGCACTACAGATAAAGACTGTGAAAAAGGATACACTTGCAATGACAAATACGTTTGTGTATCTGCTAAATAAATAATACGATAACTAAATAATACGATAACCTAGCAAATATAAAATATATAATTTACTAGTAATTTATTATTACTAGTATAAAAATACAACAGCAACCATTCGTTCTATGAACTCATGGGTGTCGCACATTTTCCAGAGTTTTACGAAGAAAAATGAATAAAAAATGCATATATTATATAACAATGAACAGCAAAATAAAGTCATATATTATTCCTATTATAATCATCATTATTTGTATTTTAGTCGGGTTTTCAGTATATAAAATATTTTTTCAAACAGTTCAAGAAGGTTTAGAAATACGTATCAAACGAGAAGACGGAAAATTAGTAAAACGCCGAAAGAAACCTATATTAGAAGGTATAGATGACCCGGTGGGTGATGCAATACGCGAATCAATTGAGCGCACAAAGGCAGTTTTTGAACGAGCTGGCGAAAATCTTAAAAAAACATTTGAGATATTTGATGAAGTGACAAAAGGATTTAAACGAATCGGTAAGTTTTTTGTATCAATTGGTCAAGTTTTTACATATATTCCTAAATTGTTTAAATATTTAGCATGGTACATAGGTAAAGTGTTTGATAATATTACAAAGGCATTCAAATATATACCTAGTGTATTTCAATGGCTAGGAAGTTATTTAACTGGTGGAGTACGTTTTATAACCAATTTGAACAAATGTTTTGGATGGTATTCTTTAGATATATTTGGTCAAATTTTGTATTCCCCCGTCAAGTTTTTATTTTGGTTATTTAGTTTGCAAAATATTGAAAATATGTTGTGGGATTATGCCGAAAGTATTGATTGTATGGTAAAAAAATATACAGGATATCATTTAATACATTATTCCGATAGTATTCAAGATAGATGCTACTCTTTTTGTCCGGATGAGTTCCCGTTATTTCCCAATTTAGATTGGACATTTAATCCACCAACAATTAATGTTGATACGGATTGGTAATCATATGTTTTTGCTAACTCGCAATAACATATGTATATAACACATAATGATATAATCCATATGATTATTCGTATATGATTTATCATCGCATAATAATATACATTTAGTGTATAGTTATGGCAAAAAAGTGTATTCCAGGAGTAATATGTATTGAAAATATGACCCTATTTATTTTATTATTGGTAATTGGTTTAGTAGTTTATATGATTTATTCTCAGCACAAATATAATAATCAACAAAACTCGGCAGACCCTACCAAAATTGTAGTTATACAACAACCTACTTTAGCAAGTGTTGCTACTAGACGTAATGATTCGTTCAATGATCCATATTCCCCACCTTTGAAAAATGATGGATATTACCATCCACGTGATTCGTCAGATATTCGCGGAATACCAGTAAACATTGAAACCCGAGGATCAGGTATGTCTTATCAGCAAATAGGCATTTTAACGCCAATGAATGGAAGTGGCGATGCGCTCATTTTACCATTAATGGGGCGCAAATGGTTGAATGGGCGTGATAAATGGCAATATTATACTATGACTAATGGAAATAGCAATATTAGTGCTAAATTGCCGGTAAGTGTAAATGGGAAAAGCTGTACAGGTGAATATGGATGCAATGAAATACAAAACGGCGATACAGTTTACGTAGAAGGCTATAAAACTACATTTAGTGCGACTGTATATGAAAATGGCACGTTTTCATATATTCCATATCTTTAGAGTCTATTGCGATAAGTGGGACAAAGCCACACTATTTAGGAAATAGTAAATCTATTTTTCAATATACAAGACCAGTTTAATAGACAGTTAGTTATATATTGGTTATACAAATGTTTATATAGTATAATTATATACTATATAATGTCGTCGGATAATACAACAACTGATAAAAGTTTTATAATAAATGATGAGAGTTTTAATGATGATAAACAATCAATAGTAACCGATTTATACAGTGCTATCATTTATTTACATCGTTTTGCAAAAACACAAATAAATGGTGGGTATATCAAAATACCTTATTTTATGCCGAGTGGGACAATGCGTCAAAATGCTACCTATGTATCTAATGTAGATATACGTAAATACAAATGTAAGAACTTGTACATTTTCAAGGCAACTCATAATATAACTATGGATGCTAAGTTTGATGCCGAACTTGTAATAGAATTGGTTCCAACTGTGAATACATCCGAAAAATTGTATTTATGTTTTCTTTTGACAAACGCCCGATATACTGATCGCGATTCAAATGGAATAGATGAAATAATCAATGCCTCTATAAAACCGCCAATGCATTATACCACAATGAACTTTGATATGCAGAAACTTATAGAACCCAAACAAAAATATATTATGTATAAGAGCGGTATTGATAATGTCATCATATTTACATCAACTATTATAATAAATGAAATTGATTTTTCAAATTATGAAACTATTCCGGAAGGACTTTTTGCAACATATCCAGTTAATAGTAATTATAAAATAATATTGCCAAAAAAAATAGAAGGTTTTACTACAGAAGATAATACTGTAATAGATAATGAAGTCATCAATTTATTTAATAATAATTTAATAACGTGCAGTCCAGTAGATGATAATGACCAATCTATAGTGCAACAAAATACGACAACATATTTAGTAGATGGTAAAAAAGACCAATCTAATGCACAAATTGCATTAGGGTATGCATTTATTATTTTATTAGTTGCACTAGGATCCAGTTATTTAGGTGCTCCTTTGTTTTATAAATATAGCATTTCAAATTATATTACAGAGGAGACAGACCTAACATTGGCTACTATTTTTATTATGGCTATTATGTTTTTATTGGGGTTCATTTTATTGATTGGTGGAATGCAATATGATTCAAATGAAATGTGGGTAGGTATATTCATTATTATTTTTATGTTATTGTCTTCACTGTCCGTTGCATTAAACCGAAGTATAGTTAAACCTGATATAGATATGGCGAGTTTGCCAGACACTGCGAAAGATATTCGGGTCATTATACGTAAGTTTTTTAATAACTTGGGGGCCGACAAAAATCATCTCCGGAATGGCTGGGATATAAAATCTTTTGTCATAAGTATGGTTTGTATAATAATAATTATATCTTCGGTTGGTGGAACATTAGGGTCATACCCATCCGTAAAAGCAAATGAAAAGACAACGTCAGGTTATACTGCACATTTGCAAGGACTAATTATACCAATAGGTATCATATATGGTGCAATATTTTCAATGTGGATAATAATGGCTTATAAATATTCAGCATAAATGCTATGCGCGTCCTGATATATGCACATTTTTATAATTATGTGTATTACACTATACACGTAACATCTATAAGTAGAGTCTGCTTTATTCATAGAGGATTTTGATCCTCTACGAATAGAAGTTAATTATATAATCAATAAAAATATATTTCCCCTAATAAGGCGAAGCTCCCTCAACCGCTTTACTCATTGGTTTAAACGTAGTTTGCACAATTTCTATAGAATGAGTTTTATTGATAGGAGCACGGGCTTCAATGACTTCTTCTTCCACAGATTTTTCACTACGGGTTGGGTTCATTTTTTTAAGAGTAGCATCCTTGTTTTTTTGCGAAGGCTCATATTCTAATACAATTGCTCTAGGATTATGGAATGTATCACTACTTCGGCGCAAAGCCTCGTATACAACCAATATATATACTACTCCTAAAATGGGATTTGTGTATGCAAATAATCCAACCGTTACACAAAAGAAAAATAGCAGACCCAAATGGGAATTGACAAATGATTTCATATAATCAGGAGTATTTATTGGGAGAACAATATATAGGACAAATGCCAAAAATAGCACAATTTCAACGGACGACACATTTTTAACAGATTCCGGGATCTTCATCTATACCATAGATTTATATATTTTTATGTGAAAAGTGATGAAAAATTGAAAGCAATAATGCTAAATGTAATAAAGATTATTTAGTTAATATATTAGTATTACTCATCCATCATTCGTACTTATAATGAAATCCCAACATAATGCATTTATTCGCCGTAAAATGTCCGCTGCTGCCGCTGCTAAAAAGAAGGCTGCAGTTCCTCCTGTACCCAAAGACCCCGATTTTGTTATAACAGAAGAATATCGTTCTTGTATTAGGGAGAACTCCCATTTAGGCAAAAAAGGATATACCATTCCTAAAGAATATTTACATCCAGATGATCTCAAGTTTCTTTATAAAGACTTGTTTGTCAAACCGGTGGTAGCAGGAGCAACATATGGAGTTGCCTCTCCGGAAGAAACCGCTTTCCCAGTTTATAGAGAAAATGACAAGAAAATATATTTGCCCCGATTTTATGGACAAGAACGCTATGGCCTTCCCAGTAAAACGGATGTGGAACCTGGACTAGACATTGATTTGGAGTTCTCTAAATCTATTCGCGATTATCAGGAAAACATTATTGGCGTTTACACAAAACACGTGGATACAGCCTTGTGCAATGGGTCTCCACATAAGGGCGGCGGTGGCATTTTGGAGGTTCCCTGCGGGCGAGGGAAATGTTTAGGTAAAAACACTCCGGTTCTTATGTATGATGGAACAATTAAAATGGTGCAGGATATTGTAGTAGGAGACGTATTAATGGGCGATGATTCTACACCACGAAACGTTTTGACATTAGCCAGAGGCAGGGAAACAATGTATAAAATAAAAGACCTAAGTTCTCCCAATCTAGAAATATCATACATTGTAAATGCTAGTCATATTTTGTCTTTGAGAGAACCTGGGTCAAAAACCACTGTGGATATGTCTATTTCAGAATATTTAGAAACTTACAAAGAAAAAAAATGGCGCGGATATCGCGTTCCTATTCATATAAATTACAAACAGAACCGACTCTACATAGAAGAAATTATACGCCAATACGGAAACCAAAATATTATAATAGATATACCCGAATTATACAACGATGTAGTTCGTATTGCTAGATCTTGTGGATATAAAGTCATATTGCACAATAATACGACTATTTCTATATACGATACCTACGATTTGTCCTATGATATTTCAGTATCTGTATTGCCCGAAGATGATTATTATGGATTTGAAATAACAAGGGTCTCTGGACACGAAGTGGTAGGAGACCGAGAATTATCCCGAGATGATTTATCATCACAGGATAATGCCGGTAATCGTCGGTTTGTTTTAGGTGACTTTACTGTTACTCACAATACCGTTATGGGGTTAAAAATCATTTCACTATTGCACAAAAAGACTTTGATCTTAGTCCATAAAGAGTTCTTGATGAACCAGTGGATTGAGCGTATCAACGAGTTTCTGCCCGGGGCCCGGGTCGGGAAAATCCAGGCCCAAGTGATGGATATAGAGAACAAGGACATTGTTATAGGAATGATTCAGACGTTATATGACAAAGATTATCCGGGAAATACGTTTTCCAGTTTCGGCCTCACTATCATAGACGAAGTGCACCGAATTGGTAGCGAACAGTTCTCCAAAACACTGACGAAAATAGTGACGCCTTATATGCTCGGTATTTCGGCCACCGTGGATCGCAAAGACAAATTGACCAAAGTGTTATATATGTTCATCGGCAACAAAATCTACACTGAAGCCCGGAAAGACGAAGACCATGTTTGTGTTCGCGGAATTGTGTATAACTCATCTGATCCCCAATTTAATGAAGTGGAATATGACTGGAAAGGCACGCCTAAATATAGCACAATGATTACGAAACTATGTGAGTTTGGTCCGCGCAGCGATTTCATTGTTCGTGTAATAGGTGATTTAGTGAAAGAGAGTCCGGAGAACCAGATTATGATTTTGGCGCATAATAGGTCCCTGTTGACCTATTTGCACGATGCAATCGCTTATAAGCAAATCGCCGAAGTGGGATATTATGTGGGCGGGATGAAACAGGCGGCTTTACAGGAAACTGAGACTAAACAAGTGGTTTTAGCGACATATGCTATGGCAGCGGAGGCATTGGACATCAAAACACTATCAACGCTAGTTATGGTAACTCCCAAAACGGATATAGTGCAATCGGTAGGTCGCATTTTACGAGTAAAACACGAGAACCCGATTATAGTGGATATAATAGATAGCCACGATGTTTTCCAAAACCAATGGAACCAACGCAAACGTTTCTATAAAAAATGCAATTACCGAATCCGGCAAATCGATAGCCGAGCATATGAGGCGAATAAAGAAAAAATGTCTATAGACTGGGATAGCGACAAAACTTGGAAACGAGTATTTGAACCAGTTGCCAAGCAAGAGGCAAGTGCAAATAGCGATGATGAAGAATGTGTGGCTAAACAAACACTTTCAGAAAAAAAGTGTTTGATTAAGTTTGATACTTTAGAAGAAATAGTGGAGAACATTTAGCTATATATCCATAAAAATTACCGATTGGAACGGGTTCTCCGAGAACGTCTATTTTGCTTGGCTTTTTTCGTGCGACGCTGTTGTTTTTTACTTAGTCTTGATTTGCGACCACCTTTAGACGCATATTTATATGATTCTCCACCTAAAGAACTCATATAAGGTTGTTGTATAACACCTGCCGATGGAGCATTTATTGGAGAAAAGTCACCTACTTGAAGACTTGGCATAGTATAACATATAGATAGATTATTTGCGTGTGATTACTTTTGCTAAACCCTCATTGGATAATGCGTCTGCCCTGGCATTCAAATGGCGATATACGTGGATATAGTCTATTTTATCAAAATGTTTTTCTAGATCTTTGGCTTGTTCATAAATATCTAGCAAGTTCTCCGATTTGACTTTGTATTTTCCCAGCATTTGTTTAATAACTACTTCACTGTCGCCTTTAACTGTGAGAACGCGGATGTTTCTACGAACAGCCTCATTTAATCCTAATAACATACCAGTATATTCTGCTAAATTGTTGGTTTCCCTGTTGCCCACAAAAATGGCCCGGGACCATATTTCCACATTATTGGCATATATAACAGCTCCTGCTCCAGCGGGCCCCGGGTTGCCTTTGCTGCATCCGTCAAACATCATACAATAATATGGATTGGCTATATCGGATTCTGGACACGGGATTTCACACGGTTTAGCGGTTGGTTCTAAGAACTCTGTCCTAGGTTTTGGCGTAGTTGATCTTGGGTTATTATTGGGGAGAACCTGGGGAACAATTTTGGCGGACTTTTGGAAAAAGTTGGTTAATTTTTGTTGATTCATTCTTTGCATAATGGTGATAGATTATAAGAGGAGTTATAGAATATATACTATAGTGTTTATATATTCTATATAAATCAATTTTGTTTGTGTTGTTTCTTGTGTGTTTTTTTCTGTTTCTTGGATTGTTGTTTTTGGATTTTTTCCGTCAGTTCGGTTACCGAATAATTTAATGTCTAGGTGTGTGGTATGATGCCCTCAGGCATCACATACCATACATCTAGCATCATGCTGATCATATGGATTTTCGGTGCTAAATACATGTTTATTTGCGTGCAGTTTTGCGCGATTTCTTAGATTTTTTGGATTTACGTGTTTTCTTCACTTGTTTGTGTTTGCGATTGCGTCGCGATTTACCACCTGATGTAATTTCTGTAACATTTGTACTATCAATTCTAACATTTGTACTATCAATGTTTGTTATAAAACATTTACTATAAGATTCTTGTGATAGTGATGCTACAATGTCAAGTGGACTTATGCCAGCATTGTCTTTTGCTGATAACATATTTTGAATATCTGTGTTACTCCTCAAAAAATCTTGCAATTGTGATGGAGATGTTTCAGTTTCAAGTTTAGTTGCATCACATAAATATTCTAATACTTTATCTAAAATGTCTTGGTCTCTTGTTTTTTCTGGCATTTCATTTCCTTTATTCCAATACCTTGATACCACGACGAGTTTTGCTTTCATACCAACTCTACCACTACGTATAGTAGCCAATGCTAAAAAGTGAAAAATATTTTGTCCTTCAAGAAGTACAAATGGTCCGTGAGACATTTGATAGACCGCTATTTCTTGAAATGCGCACATAAGTGATTTATCTATTTGAGATGCGTGTGGGTATTTTTTCAATATTTCTGAATGTTTACTACATATACTTGTTTGTTCTTTTTCTTCTAAATCGGAAACTAACCCTATTTTTTTTGCACTAGCAAGCATTTCTTTTGCGGCTTCATCTCCTTTGTTAGGTATTATAGAATGTAGCAAAGCAATTTGTGCTCTCACTATATTAAGATCGGTTTTTGCTTCTCTATTTTCTTTGATTGAATTACCTACTAAAGAATCTAAAAATTTAATTTGACTAACCGGTTTTATGAATCTTTCCCAAGGATATACTGGGGAAGGCTTCATTCCAAATATACCGGCTGTTAGTTTACTAGGCATGTTTTTCATAAATCCATTGATTACACTTTTTGAATTACGAATTGTGCCTAAAGTGTTTTCTGCATCTAGGTATTCTTGAGAGGATGTGTCTTTTGGGTTTAATGTAAAGTTTTTAGGTACTATTGTTTCTGGATTATCTAGCAATAATTTGACAATTTTCATATGGTTGTTTTCGTTAGCTAAATCAAGTGCAGTTAAATCCTTGGTGTTGTTAAGATTTATATAATCTTTGTTTCCTGATTCTAGTGCTTTCCCTAACAATAATTGTACAATTTCTAGATTTCCACGTCTAGCAGCATACATTAATGGGGTTTGGTTGTATATATCTATTGCATTAATATTAGCCCCTTCATCTAACAATAATTTTACAATTTCTAGATTTCCATTCATAGCAGCATGCATTAATGGTGTTCGGCCGTTTCTATCTTTTGCATTAATATCAGCCACTTTATTTAACAATAATTGTACAATTCCTATATATTTTATTTTAATAGCACGTATTAATTCAGATTTTTCTTTTCCTTTTGTATCTCTTAATAATTGTAACATATTTAGATTTCTATTTGTATGATCACGATAAACTACATCTTTTACTTCTGGATTTCCATTTTCAATAGCATGCATTAATGCATCCTTTTTTTCTATATCTCTTGCATTAATATTAGCCCCTTCATCTAACAATAATTGCACAATATCTAGATTTCCATTCATAGCAGCATGCATTAATGGTGTTCGTCTTAGATTATCTATTGCATTAATATTAGCCCCTGGCTTTAATAATGATTTTACAATTTCTCTATGTCCATTTATAGCAGCATACATTAATGCATTCTGTCCTTCTATATCTCTTGCATTACTATCAGCCCCTTTATTTAACAATACTTCTACAATTTCTAGTTTTCCATTCATAACAGCAAGTATTAATGGGGTTTGGTCTGGATCATTTGTTTTATTAATATTTTCTGAAGTTATAGTTTCAAAATATTCCGTATCATTATTTTGTATTGCCGTTTCAACTTCTTTTTTAACTGTTTCAGGTAATAAATATTTTGCTCTTTTTTCTTTACCTCTTTCAATAGCATCCTCTAACTCTTGAGTACTAACAGACATATATGTAAATTATATATATAATATATATATATAATCATCTCTTTTCTAAATATAATCCAAATTGCGGCTTTCCCTAATATTTATAAATAGTCATTTTCCTTAGTAGAACTTCGGAAAATGTGTGAAGAATCTTCGTTCTTTGAAATACGATTCTCTCTTGCATTTTCATCCGCTTTGATACTGAAAATGTACGACAACCATTCGTTCTCCGAAGTCCAGGTTGCTCTTACAATTTATAAGTTATAGAATATATACTATAGTGTTTATATATTCTATATAAATCAATTTTGTTTGTGTTGTTTCTTGTGTGTTTTTTTCTGGTTTTTAGATTGTTGTTTTTTGGATTTTTTACCTCCTTGTTGTTTTTTGGATTTCTTACCACCAGATTTACCGGTTTGACCTATTTTAAAAATAGATGACAATCTTCCGTACGGATTAATAGATTTTGTCGCATCCATAGTAATTTTTCTTGTTTTAATTAAGTTACTTATTTTTTTATTAGCTAAACTAGAGGCAGCTTGCGCATCAGCTTGCGCATCAGCTTGCGCATCAGCTTGCGCATCAGCTTGCGCATCAGCTTGCGCATCAGCTTTATAAGTGGCTTCTGAAAATTGTTCATTTATTCTTACTTCCGGGGTTTCTAAAAGTATTAGAACTATTTCAGTATAAATTTGTATTAATTCAGTGTACTCTACCCTTTTCTTATATCTGTTATCTCTATCACGATTATTTTCATCGTTTGAAGATTTTAAATCCTTGAAATGTTTTACTTTTTTATCTGCAATACTTATTGATGTATCTCCATATTTATTAGATACATTTGGGTCTGCACCTTTTCTAAGAAGAAACTTTATCATTTTTGGTTCTGGTTTATCAAGTGCTAATACAAGAGCAGTGTTACCGAATGCATCAATTTCATTTATTTTAACTTTTTTTTCGTCAATAAGAAAACTTACAAGCTTATAGTCTTTTTTTAAAACTGCATCCATTAATATTGTTTTTCCATTATGTCCACGGACATCTATATCTGCACCATGGGCAAGAAGAATTTTCACAGTGGGTAAAACAGTAGGGTTGTCTGGTAAAACAGTAGGGTTGTCTGGTAAAACAGTAGGGTTGTCTGGTAAAACAGTAGGGTTGTCTGGTAAAACAGTAGGGTTGTCTGGTAAAACAGTAGTGTTGTCTGGTGATCCGTCCTGGGCTGCAATTGTAAGTGCAGTTCTACCACTTGTGTCTTTAGTTTCAATGTTTATTCCTGGTTGTTGTAAAAGTTTTTCTATAATATCAAGTTGGCCAAAAGTAGTAGCCATATGTAATAAGGTGTATCCGTCACAATATTTATCATTTATCTTTTGTTTTTTTAAAAACTCACTTATTGCATCCTCGGTCAGTGGTTTTTTACATTTGGCATGAGGGTCGGGCTCTTGGTTATATATATATTCATTATAAGTCATATTTATATATATAATATACAAATATTATAATTTACCAATATGTACCACTGACCCCCCCGGAGGTGAAATACGAACAGGAACCCATTTTTTGAACTTTTTATGAAATACACATTCCATTAACAAGGTTTTTTCGCTATGTACATATTTGTCTAAACGCGTGTCTTCAAAATCTTCTTCATCGTCACTTTCTTCAATATAATCCAAATTGCGGTTTTCCCTAATATTCCTGAATAATCCATTCATAAACACGCTTTTTTCATAATTAGGAATACCCGCCACACCGCAATACACTTGCGATTTATTTTGGCCATAGGAAAACAAATGATATATATCAAATTGTATATCGGCCTTAACGACAAAACTAGTCGGATATTTGTATTGCGGTTTGCCATAGGAAAACTGGGGAATAATTCCATAAAAAGTGGGTTCTTGCATTGGTGCAGCAGCTACTTGTTCCGAAATCGTTGTTTTCGGCTTCGCCGACATATTGATGTATGGCATTGTTTGCACAAGACTGCGATATTGCACGTGATGTATAATATAGCCACAATTGTCTATTTGTGCTTTGTTTTGTACATCATCCACAATATTATCGCACCATAACACAGGCAATGCAAATGCGATTGTTGCACTATTTTCAAACAATTTATCGGAAAACATATTATCAATGGCGCCCAATTTTTCGCTAAATGTATGATGTTTTATGGAAATACCCTTGTAATAGAAAATGTCTTCTATAACAAATACTTGTTGGGTAGCTTTTTCCAATGAAACTACCGTTCCATATAACACGGTTCCAAAATACATAGATTGATTACATTTCATCGTCAATTCGGTTATAGTACCCACGCGTTTATCGCGCGTAATTTCCATCAAATAGCATATATTTCTTTTACCATCATATGAAAACCATACGTAATATTTTTTACCCATAGGGATTGCTAAAGCAATATCATATGGTTCGGAAACTTTCTTATGTGAAATAGTTTCATAGGAAAGTTCAAATTGCGGAAAACGGGATAATATATTTTTTAGATTGCTAGTCATAGTAATTGGACGTAATGTAATATACTATGGCTAAATATGTTTATATCTTTTTGCTAAAATATTATTTATAATGCAGGTATTTGATTGTGATTCTCTCTTGCCGGATCGGATAATGTTTGTTCCAAAAACATTGCTAAATCATTTTCCATTTCTTCTGGATCAATTTGTATTTCCGGAGAACTTTTAGTTTTGGCTTCTAATATTTCCGACAAGATATGGTCATATTTTTCGGCATGTATCTTGGCAATATCTTTGGTTTTGGGTGTACTATATGTTTTTTTCAAATAATACCAACCATAATGCAATAATGTAATAACAATAATGGAAACTATGACTGACTGTAAAACCCACCACATTAATTATATTTTCAGGATATTTGGTATTCCAACATATTCGGCAAAAAATTGCCTAAATATTTAGCAAAAACTATATAAATATATTTTGCGCAATCATATATCTATTACTATACTCATACTTTAGAAGTATGCCATCTATTATTATTGTTGAAAAACTCGGAACGATTAAACAAGTATCTATGAAATCCGTCGTAGAAACGGAATTGTATAAAAAAGCAGGATTAAAAGCGGCGGACGGGTTCAAATGTTTTACTAGTTGGTCAGTTGAATATGCTAAACACCAATATACGATTAGCTTGTATGGTAAAACAACTGGGAGGGCCAATTACGAAAACAAATACGAGTTTCCTCCGCCTGTTGATAATACGCTGTTTTTCGGTAGTTGCATTCTGATTGCTAAATCAGCAGAAGGTGCTATAGTTGATTTAACCGAAGATATGTGGGAAAAAATATACGAAACATTGTATGGTGGATTTGAAGATATTGGGGAAGAAGATAGCGAATGTGAAAGCGATAGTGATATTGAAGATGCTGAAAAAAGAACAAAAAATGGATATGTAAAAGACGGATTTGTAGTAGACGATGACGAAGAAGACGATGACGAAGAAGAGGAGGATGACGAGGAAGAGGAGGATGATGAAGATGGATATATCCCTCCGCCTAAAAAAGAATCGAAATCAAAAAAAACGGGTTCGGCTAAAATCAAAAATGCATTTGAATTGCAAAACGTGCAAGAGGAAAATTACTTGGATTGCACTAGCGAATTAAGTGAAGAAGAATATTTAGATTAACGTACTAGGGAATTATAGTCATTACATAAAAAATAAGACAATGAAATTGGTTCAATAATAATTTTTTATACTAACACATCCCGTTTTGTGTATAGAGTTCTGTACAATAAAATATTTATCTGAATAAACCAGTAAATATACAATGTATAAAACCCATACATGCTTCCCAAAAATATAAACGTCAGTGTGAAATTATCTTTTGAATACTTCTCGGTAATAATATAAATATGCGAGTCAGGTGAAATTACACTATAGAAATCAATGACACGTATTTTCAAAAATAATAAATAAAAAACGGCTAAGTTAATTTTATAAATAACTGTTTTTCTATCCAACCAATATCTAAAAACTAAAAATATAGATGATATTTCAGTTTTACAAAAAATATAACCAACCGATACATAATCATACGATTGAACATTTTTTACATACACATAAATCATTATAGCAATTGAAAACATATGATGTAATTTACTAGTCGTTTCTGTAATATAAAATATATCAATAAAGCAATACAATGATATGATATGTAAACACATAGTAATCATAGCAGACGATTTGGTATAATTATAATGAATACACGAAATAGTGGATAAAATACTAATGCAAAATAGGGCTTTATTTTGATAGTTTAATAACGTTTTTTTGTCTATGAAATACTTTTGGATTTTTTTATTTTTGTTTAATGTAGGCATTATACTCATTTCACCGGTATTATTCATTTTTTTAATATTACTAATTATTAACTAATAATAGTAAGCAATTTTTATATATTTATCATTTATTGTTTATACATAATTTATAATATTTATATTGAAACGCTACAAGAATAATGACAAGAACAAATAGATATAAACATATCTATTTATTGTATTCATCTACTCCATACGCATAATCTACCTCTACATAATGATTTATTTCTTAATACCCAAAATGCACACTAAGCTGTATGAATATTTAGAATGTAGCGAAGCCAATAGTATTTCCCCTATACCTAAATTGTCATCCACTTTATCACATTACTTGTATGACATAAAAGAGCAAATAAAAGATCATATTTCGGAGTGGGATTTATACAAAAAATATACCAATACATATGAATATATCCATTCTTCTGTTCCAACCAAAAAAAAGAGTGTTGCTAAATATAAACCCCTTTCCCGATCTTATTTCAAAATGATTGAATTAATTGAGCTATTGCACTTAGAACCCCACGAAAAAGTAATACGATCATTTCATTTAGCCGAAGGCCCCGGTGGTTTCATAGAGGCCCTGGCATACATCCGCAATTGTAAAGAAGACAAATATTATGGTATGACTCTACTAGATGATAAAAACGATGATATGATACCGGCCTGGAAAAAGAGTAATCATTTTTTAGATGAAAACCGCAATGTATATATTGAAACCGGGGCCGACAAAACCGGCAATTTATTATCACTGGAAAATCTGAAATATTGCAGAGAAAAATACGGTTCATCTATGAACTTTATTACAGCAGATGGAGGGTTTGATTTTTCTATGGATTTCAATAACCAAGAACAAAATATGACGCGATTATTATTTGCCCAAATATGTTTTTCCCTTTGTATGCAATCTGTAAACGGTTGTTTTATTTTAAAAATATTTGACTGTTTTACAGAAACAACTCTAGATATGCTGGCATTATTGAGCTCTTTTTATAAAAAAGTATATATTACTAAACCGAATACGAGCCGGTCCGCCAATTCGGAAAAATACGTAGTTTGTAAAGGGTTTTTGTATAATGGCAATACTAGTTTTTACCCATTTATATACAAAACATTTAAGAATGTATTGCAACCCAATATAGTTATACAACGATTATTACCCCAATATCCAATTCCTTATTATTTTCTCACAAAAATAGAGGAATATAACTCTATTTTTGGACAGCAACAAATTGAAAACATTCACTATACATTATCCTTGATGGATTCTAAGCCAAAACAAGAGAAAATTGACAGCATTATAAAATCTAATGTGCAAAAATGTATGTATTGGTGTATAAAACATAACATACAATACAACATTTTATTCAAAGATATATCAATTGATAATCCACCAGTTTTAGCATAAACTCTTTCAAACTACGGAGTTTTCTCTAACTCCGTAAGAAAAGCTGAAGGAGTTATTCGCAATCTTGTGTATATTATTATGTAGCATACGATAGTTTTTTAGTAACACATTTCTTTAATTCGCCACTATATTTATCTACAACGGGGGTTTGTGTAACCGAGTACCCGGCACGGTCTTTGTTTGTGTATATAGTAGCGTTTACACCATATGCAAGAGCATTGGCGGTTTCGGCGCCATATACATTAGCAGTTTGCGCAGCGGCATTTGTAATTTCTTCATATCGCACGCGCGCAGTGAGATCGCTTGAACTAACCCCACCCTGAGAATAAAACCGATTATTACTCATTTTTACAGTAGGTGCCGCACAGTTGGCGTTATCTGCCACTGCATACTTGAATTGATTTTGTTCAAATGTCTGGTTTCTATCATACAAATATTGTTTGCTAGAAGTGTAATAGTTGTTCTTGTGATTCGTTATATCATATTGCTTTATTGCGGCTCCGCCGCTTCGGCATCTGCGCCTAGCATTGTCTGCTTGAGAAAAGCATATTTTAGGATTAGAGGATAATTCTATAGCTCCGCCAGTTTCATATTTACTTTTTGGTATAGTAGGATCTACTGTGTTTGCTAAAGATGTGCAGTTTCCTGCCGGGGTTAAAACCGATGAAACAATAGAATATCCATTGGGTGTTTCAAAATCTTGAATACTAGAAGAAACCCGGGGATTTCCGGAAGTTATCGTCTGTGATGCAAGTTCTTTACGATATAATTTAACTGGATTTGCCTTGAATATATTTACTTTATCCCCCTGATTCAATATATAATTATTTTTTTTCAAAGTTGACGTAATTTGATTCAATGTCTTTCCTTTCCACGAAATATACCTAAGTTCATTTAATTCTAATCTAGCTGTACTATCTATATTTGCCATAGTTATATATTATAGTAATATAAGGTTTTTGCATATATGATTTTATAGTGATTTTATATTCTAAATAAAAACTATACGATATGGATGATATAACAATAAATAACACTAATGTAGATTTTGTACTAGGGTATGAAGATTTAGCTAAATTGGACTTTGAAGAAACTAAAATGGGTTACGGAAAAAATATTCTTGAAAATACAAATGAACGAGTTGTCGCGGAACAAAATACATTAGATTATTGTAATCCTAGTTTCCAAGAAACTCAGAATATAACCATTAGTATAGAAGCCGCGGAAATTGGTATGTCTACAACTAAATATTTGTCTGTTATTCCTAAAATAGTTTTTATTGTCCCTTATCGCAATAGAGAAACACAATTGATTGCATTTAAAAGTCATATGAAATATATATTAGAAGACTATAATCAAGAAGATTATGTTATACATTACATTCATCAAACAGATGACCGAATATTTAACCGAGGTGCAATGAAAAATATTGGATTTATAGTTGTCAAAAACAAATACCCAAATGACTACAAAAACATTACACTAGTGTTCAATGATGTGGATACTATGCCTGCTGAAAAAAACTTATTTCACTATGATACAATGCCTGGAGTGGTAAAACATTTCTTTGGGTTTACGTATACATTGGGTGGAATTGTTTCCATTAAAGCCGGTGATTTTGAAAAAGTAAATGGATTCCCTAATTTTTGGGCCTGGGGATATGAAGACAATCTAATACAAAGACGACTTGAAAAAAATGGTATTACTATAGACCGCAATATATTTTATAAAATCGGCGACAAAAACATAATACAAAAAAATGACGAAATCACACGTGAAGTAAATCAAAGTGAATATGACAGATATTTGAGAAATACACAAGAGGGCATTTATTCTATACAAAACTTAGATTACACTATAGACGATAAATCTGGATTTGTTAATGTAAAATGGTTTAATACTGAATACAATCCAAATATAAACAAATATAGACTACACGATTTGCGTAAAGGTCCAATGCCATATGATACAAAGTTCGGGATGATGTATAACAACCGGAGAATAAGAGGCGGACGAATGCGTATGGGTATATAGCTACCGTGTTCCGATGAATATTTACACCCTTTGATGTGTAAAATCTCCAATTTTTAGTTTCAGTCGGTGTATAGTAAAACTAAATCTACGAAAACCTAATAAATAGAGTAATTCATATTATATATCTATCCAATAATATGAATATTGTAATAAATCCATACCAGTTTAACAACAAAAATATATTTTTTTTAGAAAAGAAAAAAAACAATATCATAGATGGTTGTTTTTCTAAAGTAATATATTCATCCGAAAATTTCACAATGAACGGAATATTTTTTGTAATACCATTCATAAGTAAACTTGGTACACAATATACATCGTCATATTCTAAAATATCTGTACGTGAATCACTAGGCTATCAAGACTGTGTGGAAAGCAAACTCGTCGTTTGTTTTTATACCCACGATGTTAAAAACTTGCAATATATAACATTATTATCTGAAATTGAAAACAATATTGTAAACACTTACAAAGAAATGAATGGATTAAAAAAACGCAATAATTTAGTGTTAACAAATCAGCTATATAAGGGTTGTTTCAAAATATACAAAGAAACTCAAAATAACAAATCGCTAAATGAAAAAAAATATATGCTGAAAATATCCGGCGTATGGGAAAATGCAGAAGAAGTTGGTATTACATATAAGTTTATTGAAATATGTGAACATATATTATAGATTTCGTATAATTATATACTATTATAAGTATTTGTCAACAATGCATTTAGGTAATAACGTATCTCGTATAGCATCCATTTTTTTGAAACATTTGTTAATAGTTACGTCACTAACGCCGGAAATGTGCTTTATATTTGTTTTTGATATATTCATATTGCAATAATATGAAATAAAATATACAATTCCTGCAGCTATTGCGTGTGGAGTATTGTCAGTAATAATATTATTTTTCTCCAATTTATTTGCAATAAACTTGCATAACATAGTTAACTCCACGTTCATATTCAACTTACTACAATATCTCTCAATAAACGAACTAGGTGTAGTCATTTGCAGTTCGGTTTGCTGTGATAAATCAACGCTTCTCTCAATATTATGCAATATATTCACTGCCATAGAACACCCATTTGTAGCGCTGGTTTTATCTAAACTGAATATTTCCGCAATTTCGTGAGCAGTTCTAGGGCACCCATTTAAACGACAAGAAATATATATGGATGCGGCTTTGATACCATCACGATTCAATCCCCTAAACATCTTCTGTTCAGAAATATCTTTATGAATGGATATAGCGTCGTCTATCAGTATTTTTGGAATACCTGCATTTTGAGCCATAATCGTAATAAATTGAAACTCGTTGTATAGCGATTTTTCTTTATGTGGCATAGATTGCCATTCTGTCCATTTGCGGATTTTCTTCATTTCATACGAAAGATTAGAAGAAGCCATAACTTTGCAACCAAAAGACGATTCAACCAATAGCGGGTTAATTGGATTACCGCAACGAGTCGGATCCGCCGAGTTTTTATCATCTGCACCATAAAATCTCCATTCTGGAGAATAATCTAACGTATCCGTGTATATAACGGAACACGCTGAATTGGTACAAGTTGGAAATCCATCTTCCATAATAACTAATACTGAAGTACATAAATGACATAACCCTTGTTCTCTATGTTCATAGACACATTCAATATCTGGTTGACTAGGATTCAATTTAGATTGTTGTGTATTTTTCTCTGTATCAAATATATCCCATAATCGCGACTTTTCTGCCTGGGAAATTGTATTTTTTTTTTTGTGAGTTTTTGATTTTGCATTTTCCTTTTCCTTTTCATTTGGATACATATGATTAGTTTTGGAAGATGACTTTAGGATATTTTGACTTAATTTAGCATCAACTATATGTACAATTGACTGTTCGCTACATTCCGCTTCCATTGTTGCTATATTTTTATTGGTATTATATTTATGCGGTTTTGCCTTAATAGTTATTATACAGTCGCTGTTATAAATAATACCAATTGATTTGTTAGTATTTTTCATTTTTACTATTATATAGACTATTATTAATTATACTGTGTTTCAATTTTATAGAAAAAAATATCATAAAAATATAGAAAGACAAATGAACTTAGTAGATGCATTTTTCAATAAAATACCAAATATATTTTGGGTAAATACGGCTAAAACTCTTATGCAAGAAATATGTGATTCTATTATCAATGATATGGATGATCCGGATCCTAAAAAACAAAGACACGCTAAAATACAAATCCTAAATGTTTTTATAAAGTTTTTAAATGAAAACTTTTCTGTCGCAAATACCGCGGTTTTGTCAGATAGATTTAAAGATGATTTTTTGAGAGGGGTAATGAACACAATTAAACATCCAATGGAAAGTTTTTTAGAAAATGATTATATAAATCTATTAGTTTTGAAGAAAATATTGGATACAGATGATAAACTCAGTAAAAATGGAAAAATATTCTTAAATGTATTGCAATATGCAATAATAGAAGTTCAGAGAAAATTCGGGAAAGATACGCCAATAAATAAGGCCCGTAAAGTAATACAATTGATAAAAGAACAACTAAAACCACTTACGGTAGTATCTGAACCCAATAGCCCTATACCAATGCAATCCGGTGGTAATTCGGATATACTAAGGGAAATAGATGATGCGATACAATTGTTGACAGAAATGCGCCCTGCTATGAATGAAGAACAATTTAATAAAATAAATGAAAAACTTCAAGGTGTTCGTAAATATGCTATTACTAATAAATCTGAAATAGTCAACCCAGATTCTAATGGTATACCTAACATTATTCAAGGTCCTATACAAGGGACTTCAGCTGCACTAAATAATGTGGTACAAGGCACTTCAGCTGCACTAAATAATGCGGTACCAGACTCTTCAGCTGCACTAAATAATGTGGTACAAGGCACTTCGGCTGCACTAAATAATGTGGTACAAGGCACTTCAGCTGCACTAAATAATGCGGTACCAGACTCTTCAGCTGCACTAAATAATGTGGTACAAGGCACTTCAGCTGCACTAAATAATGTGGTACAAGGCACTTCAGCTGCACTAAATAATGCGGTACCAGACTCTTCAGCTGCACTAAATAATGCGGTACAAGGCCAGGCTACTGCACTAAATAATGTGGTACAAGGCACTTCAGCTGCTCTAAATAATGTGGTACAAGGTCCTACTGCTATGTTATCTGGATTAACGAATACTCTTACTCATCAAGTATCCAGTATGCAAGACGAGACAAACCGTAAAATACAAGAAACTCAAGCAAAAGCATTATCGGAAGCTAGTGCGCACGGAGAAAAACTACTAAGGGAATCTTTAGGAAAAGCTACAGGTGAAATTAGTGAAAAGGGAGAAGAACTATTAAAAAAAGTATTAGGTAATATAGAAAAAGGTCCTGAAGTATACAATTCCGCAGCAGAGGAATTTGAAAAAATCAAAAAAAAATATAGTCTACCTACTATATCAAGTTTATCTTCTAAAATTATAGAGGAAGTATTCAAAAACTTTTCAAAAACAGACAAAAAGGGGTATTCGGAAATACGTGAAGATATATATGAAAAGTTTTTAGGTGCTCTAAATGATCATTTACGAGGTCCAGAAGGAAGACAAATGTTTTTACGTACTATAGACCCATTTTTGACAAACTGTATTGACAATGTTATAGATAGTGGTGCAGTTGCTATAGTAAGTATTATACATTTAGTATCCAAGGTTTCAACTATTCGTGAAATTGTAGAAAGTTCTCTTGTTGTTGGATTTGAACAAATTGTAAATAATACAATGGTAGATGAATTTGGAAACTTGGATCCTTTAGAAGATACTTTGTTTGTTGAGTTTGTAATATATAGAAATATTTTGCCTAAAATGACAAAATTATTAGAAACAAAAAATCCGCTAAATCAATTGTATGCAAATATGAACACAATGGAATACGATGAGACAGTTATTAAAGAGAAACAGAACAAAGACTATAAAAAAACACTATGTTCTTCATATGCGTATATGGGAAATGAGCCAGTTGTAGGTGTTGTTCAACCACCCTCTACCATTTCTAGTGTCCCTACTAGTGAAACCATATTTGAAGGTGAAACTCAACAAGCAATACAAAACTCATTAAATATGCCCGGTGCGTACTTTATACCTGGAATAAATACCCCACAATCATCCCCCGTTGCAAGTGCTCAGTCTAGTGAAAGCATACTAGAAAACGATACTGAACAAGCAATAAATGCGTCTCTGCAAAACTTGCCAGAGGCAGTTGAAGTTAAACCAGAAGAACCCCCGGTTAACCCACCAGGATATAAAAATGGTGGAACAAGAAGTAATACAATTAAAAAACAAGTCCGATTGCAAAATAAACAAACTAGATATAGCAGGTAAATAAAACATATTATTTCATAAATAGCAATAATATGTCTAACTAAATGTCACCTTTTTCTCTATTTTCTGGAAATGTTCCGGTTTATATACTAAATTGCCAGATGGCTTGTATTGATCTATAGGAGTGTATTGCTTTTGTTCTTTTTGAGGACACCCGCCTGATTTATCATTGAACAATTTAGAGTTAAGGTTCTCGTCTTCTTCTTCATTTCCGCCTTTTTTTACTAAATTGCCAAATTGATCAACTACATTACCAGTTTTTTTCTTTATTTCATTACGTACATACGATGGGACCCAGTGCATCCACGATACAAATAAAGTGTTTGGATGCATATATCTGACGTGAAATCCATTGTCTTCCAACTTTGTTACTAAATATGCTATACATTCAGATTTATCATATATTGGTTCTCCAAATATGTATTCAGGGACAGTAAACCAAATATGTTTATCATTTGATTTTGTTTTCCCAACAGTATTAATACGTTTATGTATCCTACCCAATAATTTATTGAATATAGATAATTGTTTCAAATCCCGCCGGTGATTTTTCTCATATAACTCATCTATATTTATTTTTTCATTTGTATCTTCGTCAGTTACGTATAAAAATGCCATAGTATATAGTGCATATATAAAAATATTTTACTGTAAAAAACATATAAGAAAAATACCACGTATATACGTATTTATAAAATGGAAGAAACTACTACTATAAAGCATTTAGTCATAACGGGAGGGGGTATAGCAGGAATTACTGCCTATAGTATTTTACGCGAATCGCATAAATCAGGTATATGGAATATAGAACACATTGAAAGTATTTATGGAACTTCGGCTGGCGCTATTATTGGCATATTTATTGCACTTAAATATGATTGGGCTGAAATAGATAATTATATAATAAAACGTCCATGGGAAAATGTGTTTAAGTTTGATATTGACGCAGTTCTCCGTTCTTTTGATTCTAAAGGTATTTTAGGGAAAAAAATAATAGAAGAAATGATATGTCCCTTGTTGAAAGGAAAAGATTTGGAACCCACTATTACAATGAAAGAGTTATATGAATATTCCAAGATACATATTCATATATTTAGCACTGAAATACATAAATATGAGACTATTGATATATCACATAAAACCCATCCAGATTGGAGAGTTATAGATGCGGTATATTGCTCTGCTTGTTTACCAATTATATTTATGCCCTATTTTAAAGACGGTGGATGTTACTCCGATGGTGGTATAACAAATAATTATCCGATTTATACGTGTTTGGAGAACGGTGCAAATCCAGATGAAATATTAGGTATTACGTTGCCTAAAGAACAAGAAAAAACTAAAACAATAACAGAAGAATCGTCCTTATTTGATTACTTATCTTTTATTTTGAATAAAATGTATAAACAAGCGTACTTATCCTCTATAAAAAACAAGGACTATACAATAAAATATGAAATAGAAATTGAGAACGCGATTATTTCATTGTATGATTTTGTCCATATTTCGTCGTCTCAAAAAGAACGTTCTCTATTATTAGATAAAGGCGTTGGAATATGGAACAAGTTTATGGAGAACTTAGTAAAATAACATATATTTCTAGAAAATACATTTACGTGTTGTTCTTGATAACTTATTATTTTGTAAAACACAAGTGAAATAAACAATAGTGTAATAATATTTGTATTGCACTATTTGACTGTATTATATAGCATTTTTATCTACTTGTTCCAGATAAAACCAATTGTTCTAACCCAGTCTTTGTGACCTTTGCATCATAGTCAATCTTATTATCCCCGACAAGCATAATAATAGTAGGATATGACTCAATGTTATATTGTTTTATGAGTGCCGCAGTTTTCTGGTCTTTCTCGTCTGTACAATCTATTTCCTGACAACTAATTCTATATTCATTTACCACCTTATTATTATTATATTCTTCTTTAAACTGTTGCCATTCTGGCGTTGCTTTTCGGCAATGGGGACACCAATTTGCAAAGAAAAATAAAACCTGGGCCTCTTTTTTACGCGTATTTGTGTTTGCCACATCCGAGAACTCTTTTATATCGGCCTTTTTTTCATAAACCTTTTGGTATACATTATACCCGATATAGGAAAATAGCACAACTAATAACACAATGAAAATAATGCGTGAATATCTACTTAAAAACCGATTATACAATAAATTAAGAATGCCTGACATTATATATTATCACTATAGATAAATTGTCCAAAAATACCGAATTATAGCTATGTTCTCTTGTAAACTATTCCCTAAATGTTTATTTAGCAAATGATTTTTATTTGCAAAATACATTTTATCAAGTTATTATAATAACATTTAAATAAAATATGAATGAAACACAGAGAATACATAGACGTTCTAGTAAAAAAACGAGAAAATCTGTATTTACGCGAAAACATTATTCAAGTAATGATGGAATGCTAACTACAGTATGGGGACCAAGTACGTGGCATCTATTACATACGATGAGTTTCAATTATCCAGTGAATCCAACTTGCGACGATAAGCGCAATTATCGCAATTTCATATTGAGTTTACAATATGTATTACCTTGCGGAAAATGCCGTAAAAACTTGAAAAACAACTTCAAAAAACTGCCTTTGAAAATGTGTCATATGGAAAACCGCGCCAAGTTCTCTCTTTATGTCTATAAATTACACGAAGTGGTCAATAAAATGCTGGGTAAGAAATCTGGTCTATCGTATGCCGACGTTAGAGAGCGATATGAACATTTCAGGTCAAGATGTGCTAAATCTATTGAAGAATTAAAACGAGAACACGAAGAAATGATGAAAAAATCCGAAAAGGGATGCACAGAACCATTATATGGTGAAAAAGCTAAATGTATTTTGAAAATTGTTCCGGATGATACACCGTGTAATACATTTGATATAGACGAAAAATGTATGAAGAAAAACTGAAGCTCGATTGAACATAGATTGGAGATGTAAGTGCAACTCGGATGCGAAGCGGAGGGTTGTCGCACATTTTCAGTAGCGAAGCAAATGAAAATGATAAATAATTTGTTTATTTAGCGGTATATTCATAATAATTTGATTGGATAACTTGCTTATAATAAAATAAATACGTGGTAAATATATAGAACACAATATATATAATGTCAGATTATGAACCAAATACGCATTCGGTAGTAGATAACTCCGATATACCAGTAAAAAATGACGTACAATCATCTAATACTAAACCCAATGTCCCTTTTTGGAGTGAAAATCCCAATATTATTTTGAATACGAATTATGTATTTGAGTTTTTCCCCACGGATTCTATGACTTATTCTCAAAAACTAAATGCCATATCCAGGTTAATAATAGTACTAACAATGATTGGCTTTATTTTAACCAGAAGTTTTAGAGTTCTCCTAGTTTCGGTTATAACACTTTTTTCTTTATATTTGATTTATGGTCATAACAAAAAATCCGAAAATAGCGATAAAGATTTAGAAGGTTTCGGAAACCCCGCCTTAGATATGTTGAATGATATGAACAAAACTACATCCTCTGAAGTTTTTGATACGCCTACTCCGGAGAACCCATTTAGCAACGTTCTAATGAATGATTATGACTATAATCCTCATAAAAAACCTGCTCCGCCTATTGCTAAACCGGAAATAAGTGATAATATATTGACAGATGCCAAAACAATAGTTCAAAAAATGAACCAGGGGCAGCCAAATATTGCTGATAAACTTTTCCGAGATTTAGGAGAACAATTTGTTTTTGAACAATCTCTACGTCCTTTTTATTCTACTGCTAGTACTACTATTCCAAATGATCAATCTGGATTTGCGGACTTTTGCTATGGTAGTATGATTTCTTGTAAAGAAGGCAATCTATTTGCTTGTGCTAGAAATAATTCATCTAAATATATAAACCAATAAATAATATTGTACGATTTTCTTGTGTAATAGTATAATATACAAGAAAAATGTCCAGTGTAAATAGCTATATGTTTAATAATATGGGTAGAATTGGTACAGATGTTACAGATAAAACCCAACAAACACTATACAATACTCGTATTGCCAATTACAATTTATCCAACTATTTTTCGTCAGACAAGTCGGATAATCACGTGTTATTTGCCACAATGCAACCATCTGTTACGTATAATGGTGTAAATGGTGGAAGTGGAGTTGGCGGAGGCGTGGTTGATTATGAATCATTATTACTCAATCAGTCCGAACAAGAACGCCCTTTGGAAAAAGTCCAGTTGACTCAACGAATGTTTGTAACTGTTCCTTATTTAGGAAGAGGTGCTGGAAATACTGATATTGAATCGCAACTTCAACAAGGTGAAATAATAGATCATAAGAAAAGTACATCCACTATTATGGAGAAATCATTTATGCCATATTCACTCCCAGTCACCGACTATAATATGAATGAGCGCGTTGCTAATCCTGCGTACACTGTAGAAGAAGTTGCAATGGAAGGATGGGTTCGCGGCGGTGCAGACGCACGCAATTTGTCATATAAGAAATAAAGTCGCGATATTTATCACATAAATGACATAAATATAAATGACATAAATATAAATGACATAAATATAAATGACATAAATATAAATGACATCTATATTTTATTTAGGAAAACTATGGCCGATTTTGAACAACAAGTTGCAAACCCGCCATCAACTATATCAGATTCAAATGTAGATGTAGATGACCCAGTTGGCGATAAAACATTGCCGAAAGATCATCCATATTACAATATACCGATCAATTTCAATGTTATAACCCCTATATACAATACCAATGAAGAATATCGCAAAGCTTTGCAAGAATTATGTTTTTTACGCTATCCAGACACATTTCCAGAAGGTGATTATCCAGAAGGAACTGACCCAGAATCTTGTCACGAAATGACATATGATCTGGAAAATATGACCTATGCCCTAGATTTCATATGGCACAATACGCGAAACCACACGTTGTTTATTGAGTTATATAAATTGGCAGCGATTGAAATGATGACAGAAGATTTGGAAGTAGGTTTAGCTATTTTGTTTTCATATGATTATTTGATGTTTTTTTATCCGGTATTTCGCGAATATATGGTATTGAATAAGCAGTTTGATGAACGCCATCCTTTATATATGTTATTAAAACAAAAACTTTCAAAAAAATAACCTGTCTATATGCTATAGATATGTCTTCCACTAGAACGAAAAATACACCCGGGAATTACGATTTAGAACAATGGACTTATAATAGAAATGCCACCTGGTGCACTGCTGAATATAGAGGTCCTCCTCCTCAAACCAATTTACCAGGCAATGGGCTATTACCCGGCAATGTTTCCAGAACGCAATTATCCGTCAACTCGTGTGATATAGAATCAATGTTGTTGGGAATTGGTTCGACCAATTTGGTTGCTCCCCAAGAACCCGTCGTGGCTCAAATCAAAGAACTGCCGTCGCTCAATATTTGCACAAAAATCCCTCTATTGATTCCGGCAAACTTAACTGTCCAGCCTAACCAGCGCCCACAGTTTAATTGAAATATATAGTAAATATAAAATAATAGTATTATAAATACACACTATTATTTTGTTATCCTACAAGTACCCACCCCTATTTTGGATTCCCCACCGGGGGGGATTCCAAATATTGATATTATAATCCAACGGGTTTCGGCGATATTCCACTGCGGCTAATATAAAACAACTATCCCAATTTCCAACTATAGCATATGCATTGAGCAAATATTCGAAATTGAAAAACCCGGCAAAATATTCACGCTCCAACTCTTCATTACTCATATAACCACTCTGTATTCTCCATACCGCTGATTCGCGGAAATCATTTGGGCACCGGGTCTCATCCGTGTTATACAAAATGGTTATATCACTATTGAGAGAACTATTATAATTGGTTATATAATCCACCGCCTCATTTGTATCACAACACAATACAATATTTTTAATATTGTGTATATGGCACATTTCAATACATTTATCTGCATATAACTTCATATCAATATAATTGGTTTCCATTGACGGCCCCCATATTTTATCACTCAACCGAATATGCATTCCAATATATTGCAAGTTCTCGTCTTTTATTTTGCGATATAGCTGATTATTGTTCAATATATTGCATATATATGCATTCGGTTTGTATATTTTGTGCAATAAATCTTGATGAAACTCTTCTACTGTTGCATAATTATCATGTTTAAATGCATAACGTTCTTCTAAATGTTCTTTCAAATATTCGTATTTCACTACTTTTTCCGGGTCTATGTCCGATTCTTGAATTGTTGATATATCTTCATAGTAATGATGTACAGTGTTTCCTCGGAAAAATACCCGGCTGCCATTGTTTTTATAGAAAAATGCATACCCGTTTTTGATAGCTTGTATATATGCCCATTTTACGTGCAATAAGTGCGCACCAAATGGCCACCATAAGTGTTCAGTTACTAATGTTGTTGTCATATAATATTCTATATTATATGATTTTTATATATGTTTGTACTAATTGAACTTTACAATAATTTTCACGCTTTCTTTTTTAATACATTTGCACGCTGAAACGGACAACTCTTCGCGCTTCTTACGCGTTTTATCATTTACCGACGTAGCTTCTTTATTATCTAATGAGAACTTGCGTTTGGATGTGCTATTTCGCGCATTCATATCATTTTCTATTTCTTCATAATTGGCCTTTATAAAATCAATGATTTTGTTCTCTATAGCCCATTTGAAAAAATTGAGTTGGCCAATTGTCGTTTCCATATACTTTTCCTCATCATAGGGAATGGAAATACGTTCCCATCTGCAAAACGGATCAAATCGCTTTTTTGAATACGCTTTCAGTTTGAGTTTGTAGTCATTGTAGACTTTGAACCTTGTAAGTTCTTCTTGTCCACTAATACGCTGGGTTTGTAAATCATACACTGTATAGTACTTTTTGGCAAAATTGGTGACAAACCAATCTACAATACGGAGCGATATCTTAGATTCACCATTGATTATATTCATCATTTTGTGTATGTTCTCTTTGTTGTCATAAAACTCCATTAAATTGCGCATCAATAAGTCATTTTGAGTATTGGATGAAATAGTTGCAATAGATGTCATTGTATGAATGGTTTATTAAGCATTTTTTATATGGATTTATACGTATTATTATTTGTTTTGTTTTTTCGAGTTTTATAAAGAATAATGAGGGAAGAGTCGGAGTTTACGTAGACTCTGCCCCATTTTCAGGATTACGTAGTGATACGGAAAATGATTATTCCTAAATAACATAAAAGTATTGGGGGATATTGTGCATACATATCTTAAATGTCTATGGAATCCGTCAATGTGTTTATCGAAATTGCTAAAGGTTCTCATATTAAGTATGAATATGACAAGGAAAGGCGTGCTCTAGTGTGCGATAGAATATTGCATACTCCATTCAAATACGAGTTTAATTATGGATTTATTCCAGATACATTGAGTCTAGATGGCGACCCGATTGATGCAGTTATTATTATGGACGATGAATTGGTCCCGGGGTGTTATATCGATTGTAAAATCATCGGATTTTTAGAAACGGAAGACGATGCCGGAGTGGATCCTAAATTGATTATGTGTCCTTCGACCAAAGTCGATCCTACTTATTTACATATCAATGATATAACACATTTACCTAAAATGACTTTGGACAAAATCAAGTATTTCTTTATGCATTACAAAGATTTGGAGAACAAGACGGTCATTGTGGGCGATTTTAAGGGTAGGGGGGAAGCTATAATGATTTACAAGAGTGGGTTAGTTTATAATGAGTAGATTGTTATAATGGGTATTTTATACACTGCAGTTAGAGTTGTATTTTGCTATGTTATTGCATTGTTGTATAACTAATTCGTGTGAATAGTCTCGTTTCATCATATTGCAGTCTCCACAGCAAGACCTGCAATTATTCTCCGTATATCCAATAGAATTATCAAAACGGTCTATACCATTTTTGTGTGTTTGAGTAGGTTCTTTTCCACATAAATAGCACGGTTGTGAAACAATTGTTTTATAAAACTGTTTATTTATTTCTATACCATATCTTTCTATAGAACGTTTGTTATATGCACAATAATGGACAATATTATGGTCTGTAAATGATTCTGGATATAGTTGGCAACCGTCATTTGTATACTGTGCAATATGTATTGCACGTTTTATAAATATATCGCTATGTGTGGTTTTTTTCATAAAATTACAAATAGAACAACACGATACGCTATTTTCTATAGTATAACCAATAGTATTGTTTTTTCTATCTACTCCATTGAACCCAACTTTGTTCATACCATTGCAATAACTGCAATTTTGCGATATGATAGCCAAATAATCATCCATGTTTAATTCAAAACATAAATTACGTTCGCGTGCATGTGTTTTATAAATAGTATAATGATATTGGTTTGATTTATATCTTACATTTACTGACCATTCTTTTTTCTTTTGTTTACGTTCTTCTTTTGATTCGGCAATGCGAGCTTTTGCATTGCGTTCTTCTTTATTCCGATTTTTGTCATATATTTTACATTTTGATCTACATGTAAAACACGTTTTTGTTGTATTACCTTTTTCACCAATATATTGGTCGTTGTTTTGGTATTTATTACATACGGTGCATATTTTTATTGATAAACCATTATTTATACAATCCATTATTTTTTAACAAAACAAAATATACAATAAATACTAATTATATGTGTAAAAATATATCAATCAATTTTCTAATACTATTTTTAATTTGTTATAAAAAATAATGAATGTATTTATTATTTTTTATAAAATGTCATGTATAATATGCACCATAAAAATATATAATGCGTTTAATTGGAATAGGCTCTCGACTACCCCTAAGTTTCCCTAGGGGGATGGACTGTATCTTAACCCGTCTCAGGTTGCTTAGACCTTCAACAACGAGCGATTACCGTTCAGTCTCTGACGGCTAACCATAGACTAGCATATTACAAAGGCGTCTTTAGGTTATAACCATGCGGATTGCCCAATCCTCAACATTATTACTATACCCGAGTTCTATTCTCGGCCATCTGAGTGTTTACAGCACAGACTTAGTAGTTGAGGCTCTAAGGGGTTTCCCGAACAACAAGTAATCTTGCAAGGACTTTATCCTTACTAACAACTGACCATAATACAGGGGTCTAACCGAAGTTTCCACAAACATTGCCTGTTTATTTGTGGCGGGTTGTTTTTCTGAGCATACTCTTCCAAAACTAGTAAAACTAGTTTGAAAAAGCTACCCCGGCCATTCCTGACATGAGACGTAAAACGTTGTAATTAACCGCGTACACACGGACCTTAGCCGTGGCAGTTCCCGAAACAGTGGCAGCAGAAAGGACAAGCTGGAGGGTAGCATTGTCAATTCTGGAGAAGTTGCAGGTTCCCGATGGTTGGTGCTCCTCAGGGCGCAGGGCGAAGGAATACACGTTGATACCAGTGTCGGGGTTGCGGGTGTGGTGTTGGTAAGGTTGGACGACGTCGAAGTAAGAACCCTCACGCTCAGAGAAGCGATCTTGGCCGTTGAGCTGCAACTTGGCAGTGACAACGGGGTTCTCACCCCAGCAGTGCATATCGAGGGCGGTCTCAGCAAGCACGAAGGTGCCGGCATCGGAGAGACCCGAAGTGGAAAGGGCACCACCCTCATTTGCGAAGTCAGCACCCCAGGTGGCACCAGCGCCAGCGGAGGCAGCATCCATAGCACCACCCATCTGGAAAAGACCAGATGCAGTGATGAAAGCCTGGGAACCAGAGGTCTCAGCAGGGCCACCGAAAGCGTGGATGGCGTTGGGGAGAGCATCAATGGCATCAGTGTAGTTGAAGGGCTGGGCACCAAGGGTCTTGAACAAAGTGGATTGACCCTCCAAGGATGAGCAGTAATCAACGTTGGCATCAGGTTGAACAACCCAGATGAGCTCCTTGACGGGGTGGTTGAAGTTCAGCTTGATCTTGTTGCTGGAAGATCCGACCGACTCATCACCAGTGAATTGAAGTTGCTCAATGAGGTATTCGTGGGGGTTCTGGGCCATCTTGCGGCGTTCATCAGTGTCAAGGAAGACATAGTCAACGTAAAGGGAGGCAGCAACCAATGAGGATTGGTAAGCACTGGGGACAGAGAGGGTTCCAGCAACTGCACCAAGGGTCTTAACCGCCCACAAGCACTCGCCAATAGGGCGGAAGTCAATGTTGATCTTGATCTCGTGGTATTGAAGAGCAATCAAGGGGAGAGCAAGGCCGGGGTTGCGGTTGAACCAGAAAAGGAGGGGCACATAGAGAGTGGTCTCAGGCAAAGCATTGCGAGGAGCGCACACTTGAGCAGGGCCACCGTTGGCAGCGCAAGGTCCGGAGACGTTGGCGAAAGCGGGGTCAGTGATGTAGGTCAGTTGGGTGGTCTGGCCGATCATCTTGAAATATCCCTTCTTTTGCTCAGAGGTCATAGTGAGCTGGTTCCAGATGTGCATCCAGTCACCAAATTGACGGTCAATGCGTTGACCACCAATCTCAACCTCAACTTGGGCAATGAGTTGCTCACCAATGAAGTCCAACCAGCGGGCATACACACCATCAACGTTTGCGCCAGTGGTGGGCTTCATCGATTGGTTAATCTCAGGGAGAGTAACCTGGAGGTAGGTGCGGTAGGCAAGATCTCCGTTACGGGAGATGGTGCAGGTAACTCGGCGACCGAAATCGGCTTGGCCAGAGAAAGTTTGCTCAATACTCTCGAGCGAGAAGTTGGTGTGTCTGCGATATGAGACCTTCCAGAAGGTGATCTCAGGGGTTCCAGTAAGGAAAACGTCTTGTGCGCCGTAGGCGACTAGTTGCATTAGTGCTCCACCCATGGTGTCGGTTGGTTATATACTATATAAAGAAAATAATTTCTGAGAATTGCTAAATAATTATATTTTTATAAACTGCTAAATAACTTTGAAATACTTATTTAGGAAAATGCGTTTATACTTCAAAATATACCAATTCTACTCCATACCGTCATAATACAATTGCACTATTTCAATAGTTTTGTCTGTATTATTAGTCAGCCAATAATGTATTTGATTTTTCAAAACTTCTAATCGTGTAGTCCATTCTTTTGTTTTAAGTCTATTAATTGCTAAAATACCCGTTTTTTTCAGCTTCCAACAAGATGATATTTTTACGCCAGTTTTATCAATATAATCATCTGGGTTAAATCGAATGAAAACAATTGGTCTATGTCCCAAATCCTGCGATAACTCCATCAATCTTTTATTTTCACAACTACAATCATATGCATTGTGTTGATTTTCATCTATTTCTACAATAATAACTTGATAACCTAAATCCAATAATAAATCAGGACGCCTTTTTGAACAACCGTCAGCTACTTTTTTGTCTGAATACCACGTCATTTGTGGAAAGGTTTCTATAACGCTATCTACCACAGTTTTTTCTTTTGTTTTATAATTTCGACTTATTGGTTTATCTGGAAATAAGTTCATATAACAATACACACAATATCCTTCATATTTATTCGAAACTTTAGTTAAACACCAATCAGATAAACATATTTTTGCAAATACATCTACCATTTCATTTTCTTTATGAGTTATACAATATTTTGCCGATTTTATATTTTTAAAATTGTATATAGCTCTAAACTCACATCCATTCATAAAGCATTTTCGGTGAAACACATCTACCATTGTTTCGGTTTTATGTTCTGAACACATTTTAGCCCGATGATTACCTGGTTCGCTATATGTTGGATTTTTATGACACCCTATATATTGACATCTTAAATGCTTTCCATCAATCATTCCCTCTGTTTTATGCTCAGCACAAAAACGTGGTTGTGTATCTTCCAAATACTTGTAAGATGGCATTTTTGAGCACTCAGGATGTTCGCACCGTTTGTGTTTTATATCCACCATATCAGTCAATTTATGTATAGAACAATATGCGCCCACTTTTTCACCAGCTATATTGAATTGTGCAATCAATCCACATCCTTCTTGCTGACACCGTTTGGATACCACATTCACCATTCCGTCGGTCTTATGTTCCACACAATATTTGGCACTCGCACTTCCTGCCACATTATAAATAGGAGTTGTATAACATCCTGCGGCGGCACACCGTTTGAGTTTTACATTGACCATCCCACCAAGTTGATGAGCCATACAATATTCCCCTTTTGTCATACCCAGATAATTGTATATAGCACGTTTATCGCAGTTTTCAACTAAGCACAATTTATCGACCACATTTATCATTCCATCTAATCGATGGGCTGAGCAATACAATCCTTTTGTTTCACCTGGCAAATTAAAATAAGCGCTTTTAGTACAGTTTTCGGCACATTTAGGCATCTTTTTACTATTAAAAACAACTTATACTATTACACAATAAATATACAAATATGTTTATATAGTTTTAGCGTATTATGTTATTTGGTATTTTTATATGAGTAATACATTGTTTTCACCGATCGCATTTGCAATAGAATGATACAATAACAATGTTTGTTTCTCAGAGAACCCTATATATCCCATTGATTTCAGAAACCCGTTTTCCCAACGTAATTGTTGTATTGTGTAGTTTGAGTCCATATAATAACCGTTTCGTTCTGGAATATCACGTTCTGGAATATCAATTTTAAATCCACCCTCCGCTCTGTCTAATACTTGCAATGGTTCTTCGTCTGCATCTTTATGTGAATTGTAATATTCTAGTACAGGTGTGTATGAAATAGTGGGAACTAATACTTTGATTCGCATTGTATATAGATTGGTTATATATTAAATAATCGGCTAGTTTGCTATGCTAGTATATTTGTTATAGGAATCAATTTTATGACGATTAACGATTTTGCATATGATTTAGAATATGTATTTATATAAACTACATAAATATATTCATTATTACTGTTTATCAACAGCCCAATAAATGCGCTTAAATATCAAGAGGCTAAACCCCGACTCTCAAATACCACAGTATGGCTCTGCCGCTGCCGCTGGAATGGACCTATTTTCGGCAGTGGATTTAGTCGTTCCTCCACAAACCCGTAAACTAGTTAGCACAGGTATTTCCGTTAGCTGGGAAACCCAAGAAGGGCAGTGGGACGAGAATCCAGAAAAGTATTATTTGCGTATTGCACCCAGATCAGGATTGTCGGTAAAGAGCAATATCGATATTGGAGCGGGAGTAGTCGATAGTGATTACAGGGGGGAGATTTTCGTCTGTTTCATTAACAATTCGTTGGACAAGCCATATGCGATTCAAAAGGGAGACCGTATTGCTCAAATGATTTTGACCCGGTTCGAACAATTTAAAGAAGTGGTTTTGGTGGAAGAACACGTGGAAACTGCGCGGGGCGAAGGGGGATTTGGTTCAACTGGTAAATAAATCTATCCGTAATAAACATAAAAACATATAAAAAGTATATAAAATACGCAACTATGCAAATTGATGACATTTCAAAAAATCCATATAACTATTTGTTATACAGGTCGTCTCAAATTACTATAATTTCAGTATGTTATGCCATTTATAGTCAAAAAAGTGTTTATGTAATTAGTACTGGTTCTGTATTATGTACATCTTTACTATATTGGAAAAATCCTACACTCGGTTTACGTCGTAATATAGATATGATGGTTGTAAATAGTGTTTTTGTTTATCATTCCTATATGGCTATTGGAAATAATTATGCTTATGAACATTATTTTTTTACTTGGTTTGGTATTTTGTGTTATGGATTGAGTTGGTATTTTCAACATAAAAACAATGTATTTATATGTACTATAATGCATATATTATTGCACATTTTTTCTAATATAGGCGTTATTTATTTGATAGCTGGATAATTATATAGATAAACCCCCATATCAACATATACAATTGATGCATATCAAGAATCGGAAAAATGACCTAGTTATTCCACCACAATATTCTACTGTGTTATTTAAGATATCGCATTTGTTTATAATATCCGGATCATTTGCCTTTTATAGAAAACATTATGATTTTTCTTTTATAAATGGGATGTGGTATGTAACATCTACTGTATATTGGTATGACCCACGTTATGATTATAGGCGAATAATGGATATGGTTTCTATAAATAGTGGAATAGTATATCACGTGTATAGAGGACGCAATACAAATAATGCGAATGTATTACTGGGGATTTTAGGTATATTTGCATTGTGTTATTATTATAGTTGGAAATATCAGCGAAAAAATGAATTATGGATGGCTACGTATATGCATTGCGGAGTTCATATTATAGGGTTCATTATGAATATCGTTTTATATTCGGGATGTATTGATATGTATGAATAATATTTGCTATGTTTGTATATAGCAACTATTGTTGGGTTGTTATGGATTTGCGGTTGGAGAAAGTTTCATATTCCTTTGACTGTGCCAAAGGAAAATGTGCGACAACCCTTCGTTTTTCAAACTCTGGGTTGCACTTGCATATTTTGTAAAATAAAAGTGGCTAAATATTCTTCTTGGAAAACTTCGACTTTGTTTTCGTGTTTTTTTGAGAAAATATACTTGTCTTGGGATTTTTTCACGGACCAACCGTCGTTGAGTGCATTCATTATAAAAAGCATTTTTTGTAGTTGGAGTTTATCGACGGCGTTTTGTGACATTTTTCTTTATATATTTAGGCCTTTTAGTATTTTTCCGGGTTTTACGAAGACGGGAGCGTTTTTTAGTATTGAGTTTGGATTTATGTAAATTATGACGTTTTACCGATTTTGCACCGTTTTTTTTACCTCTACCCCCACTGAACCAACTATTCGGTTTACGGACTTGTGCAGCGGCTGATGCGGATGCGGATGCGGCCGGTTCATCTAGTTCCATTGAGGTTCTAGATATTTTGGTTTGTAGAACATCATCAAACATAGTTACTAAAGTTTTAGCGAACGGATCATTTTGTCCTCCTGAATTGGTAAGTATGTCTTGTTTTAATTGTGTAATTAGAGGATTACTAATTGTTAATATTTCATCTTTCATAGATGCTATAAAAGGATCGGAAAAGCCTAATCTTTCTTTCATTCTTTTAAATAAACTTTTAGAATTGGTAGAAAGTTCTTCTTTAATTGTATTAATTCTTTCATACTCCGACTTTGTATCAGTAATCTTGTTTTGCTTTAAAGCTGATTGTAATTCTGATACTGTTGGAACACTTGGTTGTCCACGTTTAGCAGAACTGAACCCTCTCAGATTTTCCATCAATGATTTTTTTACAGCATTATATGCTGTAGTCAATTTTGTAGTAATACTACGTTGTGATCTACCAGACGATTGTGCTTGGTCTAAACTTACTATTGGAGCAAAAGCCGCCCGATCTGCTCTTATCATTTCCTCAGATAATGTAACTATTTCAGAATATTTGTGCATAAAATATAATTTATTAACCAATTTATTAAGAGATGATGATAAAGCTTTTACAGTTGCTAAATCGAGTGGTAATGTTGCCATTAAATAATCTACTGAAAGTATGCCGCCCAAAGATATAAAACTTGGATACGTTGTTACGATGCTTTCAAGGATTCTAGATACGGTCCCAGTAAACTCTGTGGTAATAGTATATGGAGAAAGAAGTAAAGTTTGTTGTCCTTTAATATAAGGTTCAAGTCTTGTATTTTGGTCTGCTATATATACAATAATTCCATCTACATCAATTTGTGCCTGGACTGATGTAGGAAGTGCTAAACGCACTACTTTCGCCAATTCATATAGCGCTTTAATATTTTCAAATAACTTTGTATAATTTTTTTTTTCGTCATCTCCTGCTGGGAAATAGGCAACGATAAAATGATTTCCCTCAATTTTAGTATCATCTGATTCAATTGAAGAACTTCGCTCGGCGTCATCTTCCTCTTCGTCTTCATCTTCTTCATCACTTTCTTTAGATTTTTTTTTGCTCTCTTTATAATATGTAGCGATTGTTGGTGTAGGGGCACCATTACCGATTGACGACATAGCATATACATATGCCAAATTATCACCAGATAAAAATAAATAATATAGTTCAAGTTGATTCAATAGTTTAACCGTATCAGAAGTTCCATGATCACCAGATGATTTAAATCTATATAACATTTTTTGAATAATTGCACTTCTGGCTATGTTATCAGTGTAAAATGATCTCAGAGCATTATCTACATAATCTATAATTGTTTGTAAATTAGTATCAATTGGGGTGGTATATGGGCGTTCACTACTATATTTGTCGTCTATATAACGCATTCCTTGTGCAAGCACTTGAACTGGAAATCCACATTCAATAATAAAATATTTTTTAGTTTCGCCAATAATTATAACAATAGCTACCCCACATATGTTAGGTCTAATATCATTTACAGCAAGACGTAATTGTATTCTTAAAACACCTTCAGCTTCTAAATCTTTATTTAATAAATTGTCGTATACAGAATCATATAATGAAGGCCTATTTCTATCATTAAATTTACAATCATATATGGTATATCCTGGTTCCTTTTTTTCTTCAATCAATGTAAAAGGTACAGCGCTATCTATTAGATCAGTTTGTTGAAATTTTCCTTTTACTGGATCCCAAATATTTGCAAGAGTTTTTTTACGTTCTCCCAAACTACTACTTACTCTACCACTAACACAAGCATCCAATATCCATCCATTATAACCGCGTTCTTTTACATCGTTTACTAATGCATTTATACTATTAACTTTAATTTGATCACCTTGTATTCCAAAAAAATCCTGTCGTAATTTACTCCACGTTGATGGAGTCGAGTTTACATCCGTGAAATAATAATATATATCTTCTAGTTGCCCAAATAAGTCTCCTAATAGATAATCAACCTTAATATTTTCTTCAAAAGCTATAGGAGAACTCATTATATAAGAATGTCCGTAAGTTGGGGGGCGTGAATTACCTATTACACTATTTAGTTTCCCATAAACATTTAATCCTGCTTCTTTATTAACACCTTTTCCTTGTATAATTTGTGGATAAACTTTATTTCTACCCGGTTTAAAATCATGTTGTGTATCAGTTTCTTTAAATGCTAACTCAGTGTTCAATACAGCATTAGATCCGCCAATTAACATAGATGTATCGTCTGCAACAATATTGTCAGGATACATCAATTCAAACAATGACAATAACACTTCACTCCATAATAAATGGGTTAGTTCATCTTTTAATATATATTGTGTTCTCCTAGACCGCGTTGAAACTGCAAGTATTGTTTCTGCAAACATTCTTTCTACTTTTTTTATGTATTCACTGCCCCCTAGAAACCGCGCGCGCGAATATATATCATTGGCTGGTAAAGTATCTGCAACGATGCTAGATATATACCATAAATCTGATTTGGGGGTATCATTCAAAGGGCAATTATCGTCTATATCGTGTATACAGTTTTCTCCAATATATAGTCTAAATAAATCTGTATTACTACTCATCGGGCCTGTCAAAATATCAACATCTGATGGTCCAGTTGGCGGCGGTCCTTGTGGTGCAGCTGATGCCGTTAGTTGAGCTGATAGCCATGGTATAGATGACGGCGGCCCTGGTAGTGCGGCAGATGATGCAGCTTGTCTCTGAGCTAAAGGCCATATTGGTGTAGATAGCAACGGTTCTTGTGTATATAGTGGCCATTGTGACACAGGTAATCGCAATTCTTGCGCATCTGGTATTGATGGTGGTTTGGCTGAACGCAATGATGTTTCACTATTAATAGGTGCATGTGCTTTTCCGTATTGAAATAATGGCAGAGGAAGTTGATTTAATGAACGCACATCTGGTGCTTCATCTTCGTCTTCTGAATCCACCTGTGTAGTAGTATACCCTGAATCACTCTCCACCATAGGTTTCAGATTTTTATATTTACTGCGAGGAACGACCACATTACGCATACTAGCACGATGAGGATTCCAAGGGGCTACTGGTTCATATAACTCTTTTATACACACTTTTTTTGAGTCTGGTAAAGGTTTATCATCATTTTGGTCCTTAGGTAAATATCCTTCATTAAACATACTATTATAATAATATAAATTAACCGTATATTTTATATTAACTAATCAAACATTTCCCTCAAAATCAACATAAAAACACCAATTTCTATTATATTATACTATTCCCTTTCCCATAACAATGCAAAAGCCGTCCAATCCGCCGCCTCCGTCAAAAGGGACTATCGACGAAAAGCATACTGAAATGCTAAATCATTTTCATTTTATCGAAACTGAACAAATACCCGATCTACAATCCAAAAAACTTTTATTAAAATCCCAATTGAAAACTCTCTCCAAAACCCAAATAGATTCCTATATGGATATAAAAGACCAGCTCCGGAATCTGTCTCAACAAATAAAAACCCTCAAGTCCTTGAAAAAGCAATATCTCATCGATAATTCCAAGCATATTTTCGACTACTTCGAACAAAAGAAAAAGGTCTCTTCCGGAGATAATGGCCAAAACGTCAATGTTCTCAATTCCTTTTTCAAAGTGAAAGCCAAAACCGATGATGCAGCAACAGTCGCCGGCACCAAATATAGCCAATCCAAAAATACTTATCACGCTTATTGGAAAAATATCAATAATTCCATATTAAATATACAAGATTTCGTCGTTTCATCCGACGTTTGCGAATGTTGCAAAATCGGAGAACTTATTCCCCAAGACGAAGAAGGTATTCTTATATGCAATAACACTGATTGTGGCCAATTTGTCACATATATTGTAGATAGTTCGAAACCATCCAACAAAGAACCGCCCAACGAAGTGTCATACACTGCCTATATAAGACTCAATCATTTCAAAGAAATCTTGTCTCAATTCCAGGCAAAAGAAACTACGCAAATACCTGACGAGGTTATTGAAGCTATACGGGCGCGTATTAAAAAGGAGCGTATAACAAATATGTCGCTAATAAACTACGACAAAATGCGCGATATTTTGCGGAAACTCGGCCTCAATAAATATTTCGAGCATATTCAATATATCAATTCTATTTTCGGTATTAAACCGCCCATTATGAACGAAGAATTGCACGAAACATTGTGCGTTCTCTTTATTGAAATACAGAAACCTTGGGCAGTGCATTGTCCAGCTAATCGCACTAATTTCTTTAATTATACATATACACTATATCAATTATGTGTATTATTAGACCAAGTCCAATATTTGCCATATATACCTATGATGAAAGATAGGGAAAAACAATTGGAACAAGATATGATATGGAAGAAAGTGTGTATGGATCTAGACTGGGAGTTTTTTCCGACCGTGTAATGACCAAGTCATAGAAAATTGATTTGGTTTATCATATATAAGATTTGTTATAATTCTTATATATCATTATTAGTACTAATATCACTATTATTAAATATCAAAAAATGAGTATTCACTACGGACAAAACGAATATTATCATTTAGTCGGTAGCGTATTGATTGACCAAAATAACGTATGTCGTGTTATACAAGGAATGCGAGAAGAACGCGATAGCGTATATAATATGACGGACGGCCACGCTGGAAAAGCGTACCGGGTATATTTAATGGCTACAGGCAGCGATGAAATGGAAAGCTTGCACTTCCGTCATTTTACAGAAGTAATTAAAAAATACGGAGAACTTCAATCGGAAAAACCTGAAGCATCGCTTACTGTGAAAACATCATCGCCAAAAACTGCAAAGTGGGCAAAAATACATCCGGAACAACCCGTTGTGGCGGAAGAAAAATTAGTAACTCTTGCAGACCTATAAAGCGTTGTTTATTATATTTTGTAGTCTCCGTACTGTTTTGTTGTGTGTTTGTTTATGTGTAGTTTTTTTTGAAAAAGTCACATTTTTTGGGTAGGCCTTTTGTTTTCCGTAAACATATTGGTTTCCACCACCTGCTATTGCTATACCAGCAACATTAGGACCAATACCTTCCCCCTCAATGGCTGCTATTGCACTTGCTAGGGGGTTGTTTCTAATAACTGCAATTGCTCCAATTGCGTTAGCTAAGCGGTTTATTGCAGTAACCCTATCATTTGCACGATTATCAACAACACCCTCATCAAATAATGCAGCTAATACTGCATTTACTTCTGGGTCTAAAACTGTAGGAGCAAGATTTACAATAGCATCTCGATCATTTACTCCTGCATTTACTTGTATATATCTTCCAGCTACACGCAATAATCCTTCTACAGACGCGTTAACAACTAATATAGGGGCATTAGTTACTAATTCAACTGCAGCAGCCTGGTCATTCGCTCCTGGTAATGCTGCTGTATTAGCAACTGTAATTGCAGCATATATTTTATTCAATGATTCTCGGCGATTAGTCGCTTGAAATGCTCCTGCAAACAATGCATCTATTACGGCTTTTTCAGGGGTTCCTCCTCCGGCAAGGTTTTCAATGGTAACCCGGTCATCAGGAGCACGAGCTATTCTGGATGCAACTATCAATGTTCTAACCTGACTTAATAAGGTCTGCACACCTAATAGAGTAGCACCACCGGCAATTGGTGCAAATCCAACTGCTCGTATTGCTTCTATTGCTTTTTCTTCATTAGTTACTCCTCCAGGTAATGCTCTACCAACTTCTGCAATTGCATTATTCAATCTTGCAACTACATCCGCATTTGTTATAGGTACAGGTGCCGCTGCAGCTCCTACCGGAATTGGCGCTGCAAACACTTCATTTACTATATTGACACCTTCTGCAATTGCCCTAACGTCCGCAAGTGCAACAATAGCAGCTCGGTCATTCACAGCTGGTGCGCCTGCGGCTACAGCATCGCTAACTGCCGTTAATAAAGCCGCTACAGATGCTTGATCTACTACAGCAGCAAGTCCTGCAATTGGTGCAAATCCAACTGCTCGTATTGCTTGTATTGCTTTGTCTTCATTAGTTACTCCTCCAGGTAATGCTCTACCAACTTCTGCAATTGCATTATTCAATCTTGCAACTACATCCGCATTTGTTACTGGGGGTGCTCCGCCTGCAGGAATTGGCTCATCAAACACTGCATTTACTATATTGACACCTTCTGCAATTGCCCTAACGCCCGCAAGTGCAACAATAGCAACTCGGTCATTCGCAGCTGCTGCGCCTGCGGCTACAGTATCGCTAACTGCCGTTAATAAAGCCGCTACAGATGCTTGATCTACTACAGCAGCAAGTCCTGCAATTGGTGCAAATCCAACTGCTCGTATTGCTTGTATTGCTTTGTCTTCATTAGTTACTCCTCCA
>Ga0209189_1000081_pt1 | contig 79140 bp, 92 predicted proteins | sample C_130820_EF_Meta_FD_187308 | JGI IMG/M metagenome (GOLD analysis project Ga0209189, IMG submission 187308) | Freshwater microbial communities from Lake Croche, Canada to study carbon cycling - C_130820_EF_MetaG (SPAdes) (version 3) | ecosystem: Environmental > Aquatic > Freshwater > Lake... | reverse complement strand
GACATGCAGAAAAAGAAGCTATGGTTCTGCAGTACGTGTATCCATCCAAAACGTTCGAAATCCAACGACCAACGTTTGAATCTCATACACATATTCAAGGATACACTTTCAATATTGATCCACAAGGATGTACGGATATTGATGATACAATTACTTTTGGTGATGATGGGTATACATACATAACTATTGCAGATGTTGCATCATGGATGCATGCCAATCCACACATAGGTTCCTATGTGTATCCTCGCGGGGAAACGGTGTATGTCGATGGACAGATTGCAAGCTGTCTTCTTCCATTTCAAGAGGAATGTTCACTGACTCCAAATAAAATACGGTACGGGGTTTCTTTAAAATTTAAAAATAACTTTGAAGATATGTCGTTTGAAAAAGTATGCCTCATAAATACAGAGTCATTCACATATGAGACTATTTATGCATCCAAGTATGCCTCCAAACTACGTGCGCTTGCATCGTATATTGCAGGAAGAGATCTAGATGATTCACATGAATGGATCGAACAATTCATGATGAAGTATAATGTAGAAGCTGCACACAAACTTGTAGACTTGAAACAAGGGATCCTACGATCTCAGGAATGTCCTAAGTTTGATAGGTATGTTGAATTGGGTGCAGATCTCCAGTTTCTCAACAACAAAGCCGCAAAGTATATTTCTGCATCAACTCCTGAATCACATTGGGGGTTGCAAAAAGACGTGTATTGCCATGCAACGTCACCGATACGTCGTTGTGCAGACATTCTCAACCAAATGGTACTGTGTACGTACCCCCTTCCAGATATCGATATTGAAACACTGAATGAACGACAATCAGATATAAAGAAACTGGATCGCGATCTCTTCTTTCTTTCCAAATGTCTCGATACACGAGATGTGGAAGGAATTGCAGTATCGGATCACCGTATTTGGGTTCCGGATTGGAAACGTTTAGTTACATGTGCACACACATCGAATCTTGGAACTCATGGGCGTCTCAAGTACTCTGTCGATATGAATCAAGTCACTTGGAAACGACGAATGGTATTTAGATTCGAAGGTAAAGACTGTCCGGAACAACAAACCCACGCACAAGACGTCCACGCACATCCTTCATACGTTCAACGATTTCCACATGCTGTGAAAGAATCGCTAAGTGAACCCATTCATCCACAATGTTTGCAAGCTTTAGAATAGCTCGTACAAAGTTTCCGTGCTCGATACTGTATGTTTCACATACCGAGTCATTCCCTTGAATCCACTCTATCACCGGATCAAACCAGAATGTAGAGAGACACCATACAGTTTTCATATCATCATCCTCGGACATAGATATGTTCTCTGCGTATGCACGTACATCGTCATAGAATGGAACACGTCGTGAACATGGTTCTTTTTCTTCAATAAATATACTGAGTGATGCAACAATATGTTCTACAGAGTCTGTAGATAACCAATTCTGGGTACATGCATAGGAAAGAAGCAGTGGATCTGCTTCATGAACCTGAGACGCAAGAGTTCCTTGGAATGTTAATACGTCTCCGTCCAAGTATCCGAATGCACGAAGAGTATTCTTTCGTTTCTCAATAAGACGATCTCTGTATGTAGAAATATACTCGAGTTCAATACGTAACGTATTAATTTTCGCTTGTTCTTGAATCTGTAGTTTCCATTCGGTTATATATGTATCCCACTTTGGATGCATGTGCGCATTCTTCCAACGGGATATGGCTGCTTGATATTTCTTTTTCTGATCCGGAGATGCTATTTTGAATGATGCATCGAGATCATAGAATTCTCGTAGTGCAGACGATACATCATCTGGAAATGTTTTTAACAGTTTCATGCGAGTTACAATCTCTTTGTTGATCAATTCAATCTCTTGTTGGTCTTCCATTGCAGCCAAGGTTGTTTTGGAAATATCGAGGCATGAATATGTCGTTGCCAAAATATATGCATACCCAAAATCCATGTGCGAGGTAAGGACTGCACTTTTTCCTGTCATCATATGAAGTACATCTGTATATGGTTCAGGTGTTCCAATTGGTAGATAGATCACAATACCTTTATCATCTTTTCCTCGTCGTCCTGCTCGACCTGCCATTTGTGTGTACTCGGATGGAGTAAGGATTCGTGGACGTTCACATGCATCATCAAATTTTCGATAGGATGTGAACACGACTGTTTTTGTAGGCATATTGATTCCAACTGCAAAGGTCTCAGTTGCAAACAGAACACGCACAAGACCACGTTCAAACAAAATTTCGACAATTTCTTTCAAGATAGGAAGAAGTCCACTGTGATGGTATGCGACTCCTTTTTGTAGTAATGGAAGCAATTCAAAATACTGTCGTGTTTTTTGAACTTCAGGGTATCCGTGAAGATGAAAGTTGACAATATGAGTTACAGATGCGGTTTCAGAGGAATCAAGACAGTCTTTCACTACTTTTCTTGCAAATTCAGAGCAAAGACGTCTTGAAAACACAAAGAAGAGTGCTGGTCTATCTATTGTTTCAATCAGATCATTCATTCGTTGCAAGAAACTTGCAGTATGTGTATCTCGCTCAATCACTTGCCCTTCTTCGCGATTTCGGACTGCTTCTTTGTGTTGATACTCTTTCTTCTGTGTTTCATACCATTCCCGCAGAAATACTTGGTATGCAGAGGCATGAAATTCACTGTCCATGAGAACCGATTTGTTCGGAAGCATATGAATGAGAGGAACAATGCGGTAGGTTGTAGAAATTAAACACAAGTTTTTCTTCTTTATGTTGACTAGCCATTCTCCAAACTGTTCAGGTTGTTCAATGGTTGCAGACAGCAGAATGAGTTGGATCGATGGATCCAACAATGTTAAGCATTCTTCCCATACTTTTCCACGATCGTTATCGTTAATGTAATGCACTTCATCAAATATGACTGCATCAAGATTCTCAAGTGAAAGGTCGGTTGTTCCAGTTCGAAAGAGTAAGTTTCTTAGAATCTCAGTTGTCATTATGACAATATCTGCATGGGGCATATACTTGATATCTCCTGTCATAATTCCAACACTTGGAAACTGTTTCTTTAAATCATGGAACTTTTGATTGCTGAGCGATTTGATTGGTGTTGTGTAAAATACACGTTTCTTTTTCTGCAATGATTGTATAATCTGATACTCTCCAACGAGTGTTTTTCCAGATCCAGTTTTTGCAGTGACGAGTACATTGTCATTGTTCTGAATTGCATGGACTGCATGTTTCTGAAACGTATCCAGTGGAAATGAGAATGGATGAATCACTTCAGGAGCTGGGTTTTTTGCAATATGAAGCATCTTGTGTGAATAGTCTTCCTATTTGAAAACTGCGATCCATTTTGTGCGTTATAGTTTTCATAAAGTACTCATTCGTTCAAGTAAATGTCTGACATCCTTGGCGTAGATTTTTTAACCAATCCAAAGATGACGGATATGAATATTGGGTTGCCTGATCTAGCAACCGTAGAACTTCCAACGTTTGGAGATGATGCTCCAAAACTGATTCCGTCCATGGACGAGATTGGTGGTCCATCGACCTCAGATGGTCTCAAGAACTTTAATGCAGAACCGCTATTTGGTGCGACGTCGGATCATCATCGTCCACGGATGTCGGAAGAGAATCTGAATCGAGAGAAGTATGAACTTCTTCGTAAGTTTGATCGTCTTTCGAAACTGGGTGTTCCAATGCGTAAGCGTTTTACTCTCGAAAGTCCTTTGGATGAAATGAAGATGGAACTTGAGTTCATTCGACGAGAGAAAGATATGGATCAGACCATCAAACAGTTTTGTGATTGGTATATTACCGGTATGTCGGCAATGGAATGGAGTTCAAAAAATGTTCCGCTCATGCAGGCATTTGGCTTGAAACTGGATGGTCTTTCTGAATCTGCACAGATGAATGTGGGAGATATGGAGGAAGATTTTGAAGAGCTGTATGAACTGTATGGTGACAAACTGAAAATGCATCCATTGGTGAGAATCCCAATTCGAACGTGTATGATGATTTATATGGTTCATCTCACCAACCAAATGGTTGCAAAAGCCCCTGTTCCAAACATGGATCAGATCCTAAAGTCAAATCCAGATATTGCACGTCAGCTTTCGATGGCAGCCATGCAGCAACAGACGCAAGGAATGCGTGCTCCTCCGGCTCCTCCACCTCCATCCAATCCACTCTCTGGTCTCTCGAACTTTATGAGTTCAATGGTTCCACCACCTCCTCCATCCGGAAAACTTCCAACTGTAAAAATCCCAGGTGTAAGACTCACAAAACCAAATCCTCAACCGGATGCAGCGCGAGTCACTGTCACGCCGACTCCAAAAGAAATGAAAGCACCCGTGAATATCGATGATCTGTTGCGGACAGTCACAGAGACAAAGACTGTGAAGATGCCACCTCCTGCACTCAAGAAACCAGGTGGATCCACAGGGAAAAACTCTGTAAGTATTAAACTTTAGAAAACGGATTTTTAAACGTCAAACAGTATGGTTGCGCGTGTAATTCATTACACAATGCCTCGATGTGGACTCTTCCTTGCGCTTTATTCCGCACATGAAGGACTCTACATTCGACCCATACACATCGATGATCTCCCCGCGGAGATCGAGAGGATGTCGCCGGACACGTACATCTACGGGGACCGAGTTGGCCGAGATGCCGGAAACCATGTGATGATCACAATGTCTCTTGACTCTTCTAGGGTCTTGAAGACGGAAGTCACACCGGACCAGCATCTCGTGTCGATTCAGTTCCACAAGAAGAGCGAGTTCCTAGACGTCTGCTCACGAAAGTGGTGGTGGAAAATCCCCTACGGGGACGAGGACTTCGCGTTGGCTGACCAAGCTGACGATGAAGATGCCGCCGTCGAGGAGTTCGACGATGCCATGGATGAGTGGCTCGTTGAGCAAGGTGAAGAAGACGCGGCTGACTACGAGTACACAGACGTGCACGAGAAGCGGATCTCCGAGAACGGAGCCCGCGGAGACGTGTGGTGCTGCGCGTAGACAGAAAAAACAAAAAAAAACAAAAAAAATAGTGCTTCGGCACACTTTTTCATTGAAAAACGGATTTGGAGGACTGAATACCTAGAATATCAGTAATTACAATGATGTTCATTGTTCACAAGTACAAGTTTGAGAAGCTGGTGGAGCTGCTTTCGAAGATGTTGAACGGTGAACGGTTTGAGTTTCAACTAGAGGATGGCGATGGAACGATGTTCACGTTCGAGCCTGACGATGAAACTTTGGACTACTTCTGCGGAAACGAGAACGGCATCCGACGGATGAATTTGACTCAGGTTGTGGATATTCTTCTAAATCCAACACAGCCGGAGCCACAGGATGGTTACGACAGTTACTGAACGGCGCGATCTGCAATCCGACTTTCAAAACTAGAAAAATCATCAAATACGTTCTCGAGCATTTCGAGTTCGAAGGTCAGTGAGAACTCACTCCCTGACCAATAAATGTAGTCTGCAGACTGTTTTTGATTGTGTAGGCGAGTACGTACATGAAGGCGATCAATTTTTCCAACAGGAGGAGTATAGTGTCCTACATTTTCAGGAGCAGAGTGATCATTGTACAGAACAGATCGTGTCACATCTGAAACAGGGATCTTTGCAAAAAAACCATCAGGGTATCCTGAACGGTCTGCGCCAACTGAACATTCATCTGTTTTATTCAGACCTTCGAGTTCTAGGATATAGTAGATTCCTGCTGCAGGAGCACCGGTTGATCGAACGAGAGGATTCGCATGGAACTCGGCACCTGCAAGACGAATCTTCACAATATTCTCATACACGCGTGGTAGGTAGACTACAAAGTCTCCATTGTATGGAAACATTTTTACATCCCGATCTCCGGAATCAATAGTTACCCATTTTTTTACTGTTTTAAGTTGTTTGACAGGTTTGGAATGGGATACGGCTGCCCCATTGTAGTCAAAAATGCGATTCATTTATTCTCTGGATACAATATATTTAGAGACACAAAGACGACATCACATCTGCAAGTTCATCTGCAGTAATGAGTTTGTCCATAATAGTCTGTACACATTTGTTGAATGTATAATATGTACTCACATCGAATGTGTTGGTATCCAGAACAGAGTCGAACAAAGATCGGATACACAACTCCATTTGACGGCATGTCATCCGAAATTCAGGTTCCTCTACCTCTATATTCACATACTCATAGTTCGAAACCCACGATCGATAGTCCTTGATCTTTTTGGAATGTTTCAGCATCCAAGATTCATTGATATCCACTCCGGATTCGATCGACTGAATTGTCTTCAGTATAAACTTGAAATTTTGGTGCTTCTCTTCATCCGAAATTTCAGGTTCGTGTTCAATAGGTCCTGTCATAAGTTCATAATCGATCTCCATATCGTCTCTTAGACACTCATGGGATACTTCATCACAATCCATTTTTTATACTTTTACAAGAGAATGGAGTCCCCATACGGACACTGCTGCAAAGAGTTGAGATGCAATGTACCACATTGCTTTATTCTGACCAATTTTGCCTTCAAGGAGTGCCCATGCCGTCACTGCAGGATTAAAGTGGCCTCCTGAGATCTTTCCACCAAGTCCAATCGCAACTGCAAGTGCAGCAACAATCAGAACTGGAGTTCCGGTAAACGCAACTGTTCCAACTAAGAGAGCAGTTCCTAGAAATTCAACAAGTGCTTGGTGCATTTATTTCATTGAAAACGAAGATATTTTAAGAGAAATAATTGAGTTTAATATGTTAACTGTTCAAGGATACAGAATTGCAAAAAAGGAGATCTCAAACATCCATCACATCAAAGGAATGTTGAATGTGAAACCGTATATTCCATCTGTGTTTGTGAAGCCGCAGTACGTGAAACGGTATCCAGTCTACCAAGAATCCGATGAATATTTGTATGTGCCCAAACACTACGGAATCCATACCTTTGGACCGATTCTGTCTCAGCGCGAACCTATGAAAACAAACGCATCCTTTTGGGAATTCCGAGGATCGTTGAGAGATACACAGAAAGATGTTGTTCGTTCCTATTTAACTCCAGAACCACGAGATGGAATTCTATCCTTGCAAACAGGAGGAGGAAAAACAGTATGTGCACTATTTATTGCATCCCAACTCCAAGTTCCGACAATCGTACTTGTTCACAACACATTTCTGCGCGATCAATGGATTGATCGTATCTCTGCATTTCTTCCAAAAGCAAGAATTGGAAGTGTACAAGGAAACACTGTAGATATCGAAGACAAAGATATTGTGGTAGCTATGCTTCAAAGTGTATCCCAACGAGACTACGCACTCGAGACATTTGCAAACATTGGTCTTGTGATTGTAGATGAATGTCATCATATTGCATCCCAATCGTTTTCACAAGCGATTCCAAAGCTTACTTCGAAACATATGCTTGGTTTATCTGCGACTCCTGAACGCAAAGATCGATTAATGAACGTGATTCATTGGTTTCTTGGACCACTGCTGTACACGTCCAATACATCCGATAAAATGGATACAGATGTTCGTGTTGAAGTATACGAGTTTGATCCACCGGACTCATCATACAATGATATTCTTTATAATGCTGCAGGAGTCATGTTCACATCGTTAATGATCAATAAAGTCGTAGAGTATGAACCACGAAATAAGTTTCTAATTGAAATACTGAAAGATGTATATGCCGATGAAGAGCGTGAAATTCTTGTGTTGACAGATCGAGTTGAACACACAAACGTTCTCTTTGATTTACTTCCTCCTGAGATTCAGGCAAATGCATGTGTTCTTGGACGAGGAGTAAAAGCTGAACAACGTTCCGAATGGTGTGATACGAAACGTATTTTGATTGCAACATATTCCATGTGCAAAGAAGGATTCGATGTTGCGAAACTGAATACGCTGATGATTGCAACCCCGAGACCAGACGTCGATCAAATTGTAGGACGTATTTTACGTACAGATAAATCTACACGTACAATTCATCCACTCATTCTAGACATTGTGGATCCTGCGTTTCGACGACAGTTTCAACAACGAAATGCACTCTATAAAGAACGAACATACACTGTTCAAAAAATGAAGCTATTCTAAGTACCAAATCCTTCATCATGATTCACCCAATAATTACGTTCATAGTCTCTATCTGAAATTTCTTCACGTCGATCGCCATAATCACCATGATCCACTTGCTGCTCAACACCATCCACAACAGGAGCCTCGCCATCTTCTATATCTCGTGAGGCATTGTACCCTTCTTCAGGGCGGTCTACGTCTGCAGCTTGTTCTGCTTGGGCATATTCAATTTCCGGATCACGGTTCCCATACTCTCTTGCAAACATCTTACGATCTTCGTTTGTAATGACATAGGGTGCAATTCCAATATCTAATAACATTTTACTGATTTCACGTTCTGTATCGTTCATATTTCTCATTCGTAACTTAAATGCTTCACGCTCACGTGTTCGCAGATCTGATTCTTGTCGAGATGCATCTTCTTTCGTGAGCAAAAGCATGTTGAATGTTAAATCATGTTTCACAGCATGTGTGAGTGCATTCACAAACTCTCGTTTCTTTGCAATTTCGTGCAGTGCTTCATACATGAGTCCATACAGTGCGTCACGTGTATGTGTTCCTCTCATATATGCGAGTGCTCCGCGGTACTCAACGAGTTTTTCGTTCGAGAATTTATGCAACGAAAGAATATCAAGGACACGTGTAAGGATCGAAGAAATTGAACGAATATCTGGATCTGCACGAAGAAATTTCTCTAGCTTATCAAGTTTCAAACCTTTTGGGAATCCAAGTGCGATTTTTCGTCGAATCTCTTTCTCTGTCATTTCAATGTTTGGAGGAGGAACGTACTCTGGTCGAATAAACTCGAGAGGAACCGCTTTTGCAGGGTATAAAACTACAGATTCTTGCACAATGCTCGGAGGAAGTTTTCCGGTCAAGTACGTTTTCGGAACATCTACCACACAATCCGAATGACGTTCTTCTGAAATTGATTCTGATGGACGAAATTGAGTTGTGTCCAGACGCAATACTGGAAACGATATCGAAGATACAATTTCTGACTGAATTGGAATATCATATCGTTCTTTTGCAGAAAGAAACAAAGGTTTCATTGCAGCATAGTCTTTCAAAAGCATTGAGGTAACTTCTTTTCTAAAATCTTCTTTCTCGGTTGGTTTTCTCATCATTGATTTCAGTACCGTCGACATGGCTCCTGTGAATGTATTGGGAGATGCTTTGAATGTGGTTTTGAGTACATTGAGAATCGTGTCGAGTGCAGGTGCATCCGTAGGATCCTCTGTATCCCGTGGGAATCCTGAAAGTTTTAGAACTTTGGATCCAAACGATCTTCGTGGAATTAGAAAGGGATTGTGTATCAGAAGAAGAGTGACCATTGCAGATACTCCAAAGACTCCTTCGAGACGTTCTTTTTGTAGTTTATCTGCTTTCTTGTTCGCTCGAATTACGCTTGTGAGTGATCGAATTCTTTGAAGAATTGGAAACAATTGGGGTTCGGATGGAAGAACTTGTAGCAATGATAGGCATAAATAAAAAATTGATTCACCTACATTCTCGAGTTGAAAATATGATTTCAGTGCAGTCAATGAATTCGTGAATGATTGACCATGTGTATCTGTATGTTCAAGTGCGTCGTGCGAAATAATTACGTTTCCATCTTCATCAAAATCATCCTGAGAGACAATAACGTCTCGATTGATTTGTTCTCCACAGAATTTGCATGAACGATACCCTTCATCAATCACTGCCCATCGATCATAATATGCATTCTTATCTACTTCCATATCTCCTTTTAAGATAGCAAGAGTATGGTTGCAAATCAAAAAAGAATCATCACGTGCAAACCATTGATCGTTCCGTACAGCAGATCCACGAAGAATGAGATCGATTGCGTAGGCTCTGTCGACTGGATCACGTTCTGAATCTCGAAGGATTGCTTTGATTTGACGACGAGTATCCGATTCCGGCTTCAAGGATCGTATTTCGTATTTTGTAGGTAACTGAACTGTTTCAATGGGTTGATAGTAGGAAAGTAGTTCGACATACTCGGTCAAAATATCGGATTCTGTAGATTCTTTCCATGGTTTCTTTCCTGCAACAAGTGAATCCATTTGTTCTTGAAGAATTTGGGGCATAGGAATACATGTCCCTTGTTGAGGAGGTGTTTTTCCTTTATTAATTGCTGCATTCACGTCGCTCCATTTTGGAAGGCGATATATACCTGCATTGATAAACGAATCAAATGTTTCAAATGTAAAACACTCGTCAGGAGTGGACAGAACAACATGTGATTCAGGACGTTCACGGATGACTGCAGGTGGAACTTGCCCGTGCGCGCTTGCCTTTGTCAAAATCATTTTTGAGACAACTGTTCCGGAATCTTCTTGCAAGGAAAGCCAGAATCGTGGCTCCAGTCCTTCTTTCCATGGAATACGATACATACCCAACAAAGATTTCGATGGTGCATCGTATGGTTCTCGAGATGGAAACGTGATGGATGCAATTGGAGGAGTTACAGATACAGATTCTGCAGGAGGAAACCGTTCTTTCCATAAATTCCAATCGACTTGACTGAGCTTTACATCATATATTTTGAGATACTTTTGTCCTTCTACATATGGATCAGTTGTGGTCGGAACACCATGTGTAAGAATTGTTTCAATGGTTGGAAATACACGTTCCAGAGGTTCGTTCGTAATGTACTTGGATCGAGTATTCGACGCAAAAAAAGGATGTTCCGGAAGAATCTTGGGAATATCAAGAAGACGTGGTTCAATGAAAAATCCTCGAACATGAATATCATCACCAGTGTTCTCGATGGGAAGACTGACTACAGTAAACCGTCCGTCTTCATGAATAATTCCTTTTGTGCGTTCATATGTTCCAAGTACATTCACTGGATTTTCTCCATCTTCGTTCACGAGAGTTGAATATTGAACATGCTGAACTCCATCCTTGGATGTGGACCGATACGGTTTTGGCAGTGCACTCAACATACGAGGATAATAGTTCGGTATGCGACGAACCTCCGGCCCAAACAATGGAACCCACTTCTCTGCATAGGAATATGGAGTGAGTTCAAACGGGCCATAGATAGGATGAACCCAGTCTACAGACACTTTCTTTCGTGATGTATCTACAGTATAATCTGTATCTGTAACGGTTACAACTCTATTATAAATATCACGCAAACGTTCGACTTGGGATGCGATTCGGCGGTACTCGAACTTTGTAATTTTTCCCTCTTTGGGGAGAACTTTTTCAAAGTAATCCGCCAGCTGTTCATCCAATGTGAAAAATCGAAGAGATTCTGGTCTCTGGATCTCTTCTTCAAAATCATACGTCTCGAGAACTTCAAATTCGCTTGCTGGATCAAACCGTATAAAGTCTGCCTCCATCCTATTATAGTTCCTTGTCTACTACTGCACAATATTCATCAATTGTATCTTTTGCCGCTTTAAGAACGACATCCGGTTTCTTTGGTGTATTGAATCGCAAGACCATGGTCTTTCGAAGAGGGTGGGGAATATCATACGATACGAACTTTATATTGAGATCCCCATACATAACTTCTTGCATAAGGTATCCAACGGTGTGTCCACCTTGTTCCAATCGTACAGAGTATGTGTTTGGATCCGATTCGGTTTGAATGGTGTCGACTGCTTCCTTGAAGTATGTATCTACCTTCTTTCGAAGAATCTGAACTGCCATCTTCAATAAATCTTTGGATGGAATCACTCCAACACTTTCAATATACATGTCGAACCAATTTGGGCGTCCACGTTCATCCCTTGAAAAGTATCGCTGGATCAAAGAGTTATCAAAGATTCGTGGATCGTTTCCTGCATCCACAAACTCTTTTCGAGCACGGTCTGCGAGCTCAGGATCGATGTGCCACATCGTGGTTGCCGTACACACTTGAGATACATGTTCATGTTCAAGAGCAAGACGCCCTTTCATGTGTACAGACTCTCCCTTTCGTAGACGAACAAACAAAATAGGTGCATCAATATCTCGATCGTTCATTAAGATTCCGTCACGCGCAGACTCGACTGCAAAATTCTTTGTCGTAATGACTCGGACATCTGACTTCTCTTTCTCTGCAGGGATACGCAGTTCAATCTTTGCATCTTTAATGATTGAACTTTCAGAAGGAAGAACATTCACAGGGAGCATCTCCATTCGATGACGAAGCATCTCGTGGGGGATCTGTGTAGTGTTCTCAAGAATCTCAACATCACGAATCACCACCGTAGGGATATCTGCAAGAAGGATTCGCCGGAGTCCATTCACAAAGGACACCGGTACATTTTTCAGCTGACACGTGAGCTCGAACCCTTTGTTCGTCGTCTTGATATTTTCAATGGATGCCATTTCTATATACAAGGTTTCGTTATTGTTCATTCCGTTTTTTTCCTGAAAACCAAATAACATGTCTCAACCATATTTATTCTATAGCGAACGGTGTCCGAACTGTAAGCAGATTATTGAAACCTTAAAGGCACTGAATAAGGCCGGTCTATACAAATTTATTCTGGTAGAAAGCTTACCAAGAGACAAGATCCCTGCATTCTTAAAAAAGGTTCCGACCCTATATGTTCCGGACACGAAAGATGTGATTGTTGGAAAAGACATTTTTGGGTACATTGCAAAACCTACTAACTCAAGGAAAGAACTTCCTACAACGGCGACGGCTCCTGTCGCACCCGGAGAATATAGTCCATGGGGATTTGAAGGATCCGGTGAAATTGGAGAACGGTACTCACTATGGAATTCCCCGAATGAATTCACATCGGAGAGTGGGAGCATGTACACCTTCCTCAATCAACCAATTATGACACACGGGGGTGCAGGTGTTGCATCCGAAGCACAACCAAGTAGCACAAATACGTCGAAAGCCGGTAGAAATTCCGACGTATCTGCTCGTCTAGAAGAACTACAGAAACAAAGAGAAAAAGAGTTTGGAGGAGTGTCTCAAAAATGATTTAATTTTCACAGAATGCAATAATCTAGATCAATATGGCATCACGGATTGCACTTATGAATGCATTGTATGATCAAGTTACTCAATTTATACACGAACTTTCGAATATGTATCCAGACGATCCGGACTTTCCTCTCTTTCTAACAACGACTCGACTTCTTCGAACAACAAACCCATCTCTGCTTCCTAAAAATATTTATGAGATGACATCTCCATACACAGAAAGAATTATGGCACGAGATGAAAAGTTTTTTATAGATCAAGATTTTTCGGGTGTAGAAACATATGATATCAATCTTCTTACGAAAATTAAAGAGTACGTATCGACTATGACTCCAGAAAGCAAACAGAATGTATGGGCATACATACACAATATTACTCGTCTGTCAAAGGTGCTGAACTAGCATATGCCTCGTAACTTAATGCAGAGTTATTCTCAAGCAAATCGAAACCATACAAATCGGCTGGTTTCAATTCGTTCAACTCTCGTATTGCATTGTTTGGTGTATCAAAGTTTCGAAACAGTATTTGGTTTACTTCTGCAGGACTCCATGTATAATCTTCGCATGTAAGTCCTTCGCATGGACCATCATAAAAACTTGTCACCATTTCTTCTAAAACAGAACGATTGCATTTCTTGAAGTGAACAATCATGTCAATTCGCCCTGGGCGAATCAGAGCTCGATCAATACGTTCCGGAAAATTACTGGATATTGCAAGAATGCGTCCAGATGACTCCAATGTTCCATCCAACAAATTTAATAAAAACGATAAATCAATTGGTTCTTTGGATTCTTCATCACGTTCATCTATCCATGGATCTCCTGTCTTTGCTTTTGGAATCGATGATTCAGGTTTCTTCCATTCTCGTCTCAGCAAGGAATCTCCCATTGCATCAATATCTTCAATCACAAACAGACGTTCATGCACAGGAATTGTGTATCGTTCCGTCGTCGATCCATTGTTCACATGGATTTCATCATTGAAAAATAAGTGACGTAATTGAGATTTTGTTTTAATTTCCGATAGTTGAATATTGATAATGTGTCGTCGTGCAGTGTTTGCAATCGCTTTCACAGAGGATGTTTTTCCTGTTCCAGGAGAACCGTGAAACAAGAATCCGAGAGTGTAGGGAATACCTTTCTTCTCGTACCAATCTTTGCGATTCAAGAAAAACTCTACGTGTTTCTTCACAACAGGACGCTGCTCGAAAAATACATTGTCAAATGTCCGAGTTGTATAAAACTTATGTTTTGTGTAGATGAGATGTGTAGTTGGCAGCTGGTTCTGCATAGACCGTTTGTTTTTCGAGTTTGTCATCATGTCAAAGAAGTACAATGAAGTTCCTAGTTTATTTGCCATTCGGCGCTCATAATCAGTATTACATCGATCAATAAATAATTGTAGAAACGGCATATCATGGTCATAGCAGAAAAGCTTGAATTTAATCTGTTCAAGAACTCCGTCTGCATGCTTCAATGAAAGTAACTGAAAGTATAGATCAGGCTCAATTTGTAATGCATCATACTCATTTGGAAGATAGTCATTATGCGTCATACACAAAAGATTTCGTATCACAGGAAGTGTGGTAATGTAGTGAATCACAGAGTCCATTCGCGAATGGCTTTGTGATTGTACAGTATTCTGCTTTCCTGCTGTTGGTTGTGACAAAATTCGGTCACATTCAATCGTGCATCGAACTTCTTTATTCGTTGGTGGTGGAGTTGTCGATGGACCTAATTTCCTACGACAGCACATAGATGAAACATATGAGTTCCAAAAAGGATATGTCTGAATAACTTTCTGAAAGAGCTCAAAACCAATAAGGTTCAATAATGTTTTATAACTTGGTATACTTGAACCCATCATCTGCATACGCAATATATCTTGCACAGGAAATGCAGATGTCATTTGCAGTATACAGTTAACATGTCTGAAAACACATATCGAGTGTAGGAATATTTACATTGACAGGTTTGGTTCTTCGGAGTCGAAGATGTTCTGATGCTTTTTCAATAACATCGCTCGAAAGACATACATATTTCTTAATGTCTCGCAACGGCCCTTGTACGTTCATAGATGGAAACAGTAAACGAATAGGAGGAGTTTCGGAATGAACAATATGATTGTCTCCGGACGTGTATTCGCGATATTGTGCAATATCCAGTGATCCTCCAAACATTCTCAAAAGAGATCGAGGTGGAGCAGGAGTTAGATCTCGAGTAGTATATGCTTCAGAATACAGTGTTCTTAGTAGACAATGCTGTAGCCATTTGCTAGAGTCAGACAGATGACAGTCTGCATAATTATATGCAAGTGCACATTCCGGCGAACAAAAATGTCCTTCTGCAATATATATGTTTTTATATGTATCATAAAACTTAGGAAGAACACATGCTGTCCATCCAAATCCGTTGCAACACCAGAAACAAACTGTTTGTGCGTTGTATTTCTCACACGATACTTTATCGAGCACAGACTTCAGAATCTCTGTATTAAATCTCTCCGATTTGGACAATTCTACATTCTGAAGGATCTCCGAATATTCAATATGTCCATCTGCAGGAAGAATGCTTTCCTGATCCGAGTCAGAAATCTTCAGAAAAAAAATCACGGGAGTTTCTGAAACAGCAACTTGCTGTACTTTCTTTCGTGGAGGCATTTAGCAGTATATATGTTCTAAGTCTGAAAACGCATCCTCATACTCCCGACGATTCTGTTCGATCTCTTCCGCGATCTCGTCATACTCATAGTCGTCATCTCCATCTGAGAATCTAGTTTCTTCCCCGAAGTCATCGTGGAAGAAGTAGTCCGGAGGTGGATCGTCCCATTCCGTCAGGTTGGTATCACGCACGTACCGTTCTTCACAGTGCGGATGCCCACATGCGACAGGACATGACTCGTTTGCATAAATGACCTCGTTGTCGTAGAGGACACCGATGTCGTCGTAGGGTCCAAACATCCGCTTGCACGAAAGACGGACTCGCTTACGACTCAGATCTGTCCAGATACATACGTTGTCGCTTCCCGAGGTTACACTCGGATAACGATACTTGAGGAATGCGACGAAAGCAGATATGGACTCCGCTTTTGTCGGACGGCTGACCTTGATCTTCCCGTCATCGTTGTAGTCACACCGAATTCTCCAGTCGATCTCGACCTTCTTCATTTTGCAATTGAGTATATACAACTATAGGGCACAGAATCCGTTTTTCTTTTTTTGTAAAACGAATTTACATATGTCGTAATGTAACTACAGCACGCAAATGGCTGACCTAAGCAAACAATACCGCAAGCATACGCACCGAGAGCATATTTTGTCTCTGCCGGATACGTATATTGGTTCGATCGAGAACTCGGTCGAAGATGTGTTTGTAGTGAACGAAGAGACGTTCGAGGAACAGCCTATTTCCAATTTCAATCCAGGGTTTTACAAATTGTTCGATGAGCTTCTAGTGAACGCGCATGACCACGTCGTGCGTCTTCGCCAGCGGAAGAGCGATCAACCTGTCAAGAACATCCAGTTTTCAATTCTGGACAACAAGGTCATTGTGGTTCGCAATGATGGAGAGTCCATTGATATTGACAAACATCCGGAGTATGGCATCTACATTCCTCAAATGATCTTTGGAGAATTGCTGACCTCTACGAATTATGACAAGGAGGAAAAGAAATTGGTGGGCGGAAAGAACGGCTATGGTGTGAAACTAGTGAATATATTTTCGAAAGAAATGAAGATCACGATTGTGGATGGAAAGCGTGGACTCAAGTATACGCAGACGTTCACGAACAACATGTCCGAAGTTGGAGTTCCGGTCGTTCAAAAGTGTAGCACAAAACCCTTCGTCGAAGTCTCGTGGATGCCTGACTTCGCGAGATTTGGATGGACAGACGCGATTCCTGCCGGAATCCAACATGTTCTTCAACGACGGGTGTATGACCTCGCAATGACGGTTGGGAAAGACGTCAAGGTCACGTGGTGCAACAATCACATCAAGTTTCGTGATTTGGGAACGTATGCTAGCTGGTACTTGCCGGCAGATGCAACCGTGCTCACAGACACACCTCAGTCCGGATGGACGATTGCAGTCTCGGATTCCCCGAGTGATAAAGCATTTTCGATATCGTTTGTGAATGGCATTTGGACTCGGTCGGGAAAGCATGTGGATGAAATTACGAATCAAATCGTGTCTCATATTGCTACATACCTAGAGTCCAAGAAGAAAATCAAAGTGAAGCCTGCGATGATTCGTGATTCTCTTGCAGTGTTCATTCATTGCTTCGTAGAGAATCCAACGTTTACATCACAGACCAAAGAGGTGATGACATCCAAAGTATCTTGCAAACTCAGCGATGATTTTCTAAAAAAGACAGTCACAAAACTGAATGTTGTGAATCAAGTACTGAGTGCACAGGAAGCAAAAGATATGAAGGATATGAAGAAGACGGATGGAAAGAAACAGTCGAAGATCAGCGGGATACCCAAGCTCGATGACGCGACACACGCAGGAACTCTAAAGAGTCAGGAATGCACATTGATTCTTACCGAGGGGGACTCTGCAAAAGCAATGGCGTTGTCGGGATTGTCACAGGATCAACGTAAGTTCTTCGGTGTCTTTCCCCTCAAAGGCAAACTTCTCAACGTCAAAGATATCTCTGCAAAGAGAGTCGAGACAACAGAAGAAATCGCCAACCTTAAGAAGATCATTGGTCTTGAGTCTGGGAAAAAGTATGATTCGATTCGGTCACTTCGATACGGACGTATCTTAATTATGACGGATCAAGATTATGACGGATCTCATATTCGGGGACTATTGATCAATATGTTTCACGAATTGTGGCATGAACTTATTCAGATCCCTGGATTCATTGCATACATGGCGACTCCAATTGTCAAAGCCAACAAAGGGAAACTTTCTAAAGTATTCTATACTCAATATGAGTACGAGGAATGGAGGAAGACAGATGGTGCACGAGGATGGCATGTGAAGTATTACAAAGGGCTTGGTACATCGACACGCGATGAAGCGAAAGATTACTTCAAGACTCTGAATGTAGTCCCGTATTCTTACTCTGGGAAAAGTGACTATTGGATCGACTTGGCATTCAACAAGAGCAAGGCAGACTCACGCAAGGATTGGTTGAAGACATACACGCGTTCCAAGATTGTGGATGCGAAACTAGGTGACTCATTGACCTACGATGATTTCGTAGACAAGGATCTCATTCACTTCTCGAATTACAATCTGGAGAGATCGATTCCGTCTGTTATGGATGGTCTCAAAACGTCTCAGCGTAAGATCCTGTTTTCTGCATTCAAGCGCAACTTGAAATCAGAAATTCGGGTTGCTCAGTTTGCAGGATATGTATCTGAACACTCTGGATACCATCATGGTGAGCAATCACTGAATGATGCGATCGTAGGAATGGCCCAAGATTTTGTTGGGAGTAACAATCTTGCATGGCTAGCTCCACAAGGTCAGTTTGGAACACGGCTTCAAGGAGGAAAGGATTCTGCATCTCCGAGGTATATTCATACACACTTGCATCCATACGTGTTTGACATTGTTCCTTCCGACGACTTTGGATGTCTCGTGTACCGCGATGACGATGGAACACCTGTCGAACCAGAATGGTATGCGCCAATCCTTCCTATGCTCCTTGTCAATGGATCACGAGGAATTGGAACCGGATACTCGACATTCATTCCATCCTTTGATCCGGATGAACTAAGGATTTCATTGCAGAAATGGCTAGAGACTGGGTCTGGTCTCGATGAACAGTTTGTCCCATACTACCGCGGATTTCGCGGCACGATCCGAAAAATCAACAAACAGGATTTTGCGGTGGAAGGTGTGTGGAGATGTGACAAAGACAACTGCATCATTACGGAACTTCCGGTCGGAACATGGACATCTGATTTCCGTGAATCACTGGACAAACTTCTTGCAGCAGGAACAATCAAGGACTTCACAGATACATCGACAGACACAGATGTCCTCATATCGATCAAGCTTGGACCGGATGGAATGAAGCCAATTGAGAAGTTATTGGTCGACAAGATCAAGTTGACCAACATGCATGCATTTAATGCGCGCGGTGTCATTCAGAAGTACGAGTCTCCCAATGAGATTCTCAAGGAGTATGCTTCCGTTCGTTTGGATATGTATGTCAAACGACGAGACTACATACTCCACCAACTTCGTGACAAGTTGCCCTATCATGAAAACGTTGTGCGTTTCATTCGACAGCAGTGTGAGAAAGATCCTCGTCCGGATCTTCGTAGAAAGACGCCGGAGGAATGTGATGCATTGCTCGATGCAGAAAAGTTTGTGCGAATCAAAGATACATTCGATTACTTGATGGATCTTCCTATTCGTGCACTCACACTCAAAAATGCTGTGAAACATGAAAATGATCTAGAAGATCTCAAGAAAAAGATTGCAGATCTTGATGGAAAAACTGCACGTCAATTATGGCTAGAGGACTTGACCTACTACAATCATCACTCTGTCTTCAGGACGACCAGGGTATGTGTTGAGTAGATATGCAGTAACAAAGCTATTTGATCCGAGTGTATACGTAAATGGTCCTTGAACTGCAGAATCACATATGAATTCTACGTACAGATTGAACACATCGTCGTGTGGTTTACCAGACTCAGATAAGTTGACTATGGTATATTTGCTTGTATAATTACTTAGAAGAGATACATTGACTGTAGTGCTAGTCCCACCTAGATTGTAATACGAACTTTTTATATCATATATACCTGTACTGTCAGGAAACCCAACATTCCGATTGTCTCCTTGACTTAAAGTCTCCGCTGGATATGTTATCAACTGGGGTCCGTATCCAGTAGGCCCTGTAGGACCCGTCACCCCGTTGGTTCCGTTGGTTCCGTTGGTTCCGGCAGGACCTTGTGGACCTTGAGGTCCGGTTGCTCCAGAAAGACCATTGGTTCCGGAAGGTCCTGTGGGCCCTTGTCCGGATGGGATACTCGATATAACATCGCTCAAGTAATCTCCTTGTGTCCAAAATTGCGTCACAGTTCCTGCAGGTGCACTTATAAGGGTAACTATAACTTGTAGGTATGCTTGTGTCGGATTCGAAATGCTTGTAGGAGAAACACCTACTTGAAAAAGAATCGGACCTCCATTCGCAGACGAAATGGACTGAAATGTTTTCATTCCAAGAGTGTGGGTGACTCCAGAATCAATACACTGAACTGTAACTTTTGCATTGACAATATTGTAGACAGATGGTTGTGGACTTGCAGGAGTGGTTTCAGATGATTGATTCACGTTATATAGATAGCAATTGAATGTCCATGCTCCTCCAGGGATCGTTGTGACTCCAGGAGTTCCTACCTGTGTTGTGAATGTTGCCAACAATGCATTTGTTTGCGCTCCCACAAGTTCAGTAAAGAATCCATTGTATGTACCTCCATACGCTGGATTGGGTCCTGCAGAAATAAGGGTTGGAGACATAGCATACGATCCAGTGGGAGATGCTGGACCTGTCGGACCCGTGTTGACTTGTAAGTAATAAATGACTCCAGATGAAACTCCAGGGGGTCCTTGTGGTCCTGCCGGTCCTTGTGGACCTGTTTGTCCAGGAACAACACATGTAGGATTTTGTTTGAAATTTAGGTATTGACTGTAGGACAGCGAAGACATTTATTATTATCATTTTAAGATTTTAGGAATCGAATACATAATGGATCTTCCTTCCTATCAGCAAATATTGGCAGAAGTCTATGAAGATAATGCAAAGAATATACTTGTTCATCAGGGTGAATATGATGATGAAGAGATTGCCGGAGACGACAAGCATCCGGATGAAATAGTGGATCAGCATGAATTTCAAGAGTTTAAGGGAAGTCGACAAATTGTAGAAGTGCCCACAAACATCCCAAAACACGTAGATGGGACAAAACATAGCATTACATATGAACGTGATGTAAAACTTCGGGTTATTAATATTGATTCACGATTTCGTACAATTCCATCCACAGTGTATCCATTGCAGACAAAACAATACATATTTGAAAACGGAGTTCCTGTATTTTATACCTCTAACTTACCGGATGTACGTTCATCCGATATCTTGCAGTTGAATGCATTATCGACAAACACACCGACGAATTTTTTGTATAAACTTACAACTCCAATCAAAAATGTAATTTCTGTTCGAGTATCCAGTGTTGAAATTCCAAATACATTTTATGCATTTTCAAAAGCTCATGGCAACCTATCTGTTCGTATTTGTTATCCGTCCGGACAAACATCGAAGTACTTTGTTGCAACCATTGAAGAAGGAAACTATATTGTCGACACAACTGCAAACCTTCTTCCAAGCAATCTAATACTTGCTCTTGAAAATGCGCTGAATGAAAATCCGTTTAGACTCACATTCAATGTAAACTTTGACTTGATTTCATCAACTTTAACAATTACAACATCAATAGGTAATTTTGATCTCGATTTCTTAAGTGATTCTATATTTGCATCACGTGTCTCCGATTGGGGATTAGGATACAATCTGGGATTCTCAAAAACAGTGTCATATACTGGTCAATCATCGTATACTGGAACATCTGTTGTGAATGCAATTGGTGGAAATTATTTGTTTTTGAATCTAGATCCTGATTGGCGGGTACTGACTCATACAAATTACGATACGGCTCAAATCAATTCATTTGCAAAGATTGTTGTAAGACAGCCAAAGAATACAGTTATTTATGACAATGGAATGAATCTGCTTACAAAAGAATACGTATTTGATAAACCAACTACGGTGCGATCATTCCGAGTTCGCTTGACAGATTTGTATGATGAAGATATAGATCTAGTAGGACAAGAAATGTCGTTCACACTAGAGCTAAAGGAAATCATGAGTCATACAATGTATAACCATTATGTGAATATTGATGCAATCACGAAGTAGATGAACATCGCTCGATAATCTCATCACGAATAGAGAGTACTTTTTGTTTGACAGTATCTCTATCAATTGCATTATTGAAATAATCAGTCAAACACGACAAAAGAGCAGTCTTTTTGTCGTGTAGGAAACTACACATTGTTACAGTTTGGGAACTGTTCGTTGTGAACAATGCAAGTACTTCAGGACTGCTAGATACAGACGCAAGCACAGACGCAATTGCAGATACATTCGTTGATGTATGTTGATGGTATCCTTTTACAGGAGGTGTACTCACATAGTACGACCGCGTTGATTGCATTTATTAAATTGCAACGAACTTCCATGCTACACATTTCGTGACAGGCTCCGATACTTCCTCCGTAACACCATGGACGATAGTTACGTTTCCAACCGTGAATGCATCACTGTCATCATTACCATCAAGGAAGAACTTGCGAGTCTTGACCATGCTGTAGGTCACATACACCGTGATGGAATCACCTACTACAAATGCCGGTTTTAGAGCACCATTATCACTTCCCGTACGATTAGCTGGAAGTACGATCTTACCAGCAGCCGCAGCTTCCTCGAACAGCTTTAGCGCCCAGTCATTGGCACCAGACGTGTCCGTGCTGAGTTGGGTTACGGCAGTCGCTAGAACAGTGGACAGGGGCTGCGCACTTAGTGCCTGATGCTGCACGGATTTCACTGCATCGATAGGAATCCTCTTGAGGTCGCCTTCTGGGAACTTATCATCTGCAATCCCGTCAAAGTACTCCTGCAGACTCGTGATCCCATTCGCACCGTCGTCGGAAACTGCATATGCATTGAGTTCAAGAAACCGATCTTCAGCAGTCTTTGATGACGGTTTAACTGCCTCTGCAACGAGACCACTTGGAGTAAACGTCACCTGTGGGTACGACTGTGCCCCGTTAGGACCATCGAGGTCGGATAGAGTCCACTCTGGTGCAGGGGAGTACACGAGAGAGTCTTTTAGAGCCTGAAGAGGCACGTTGACTACAATCGTCTGATCTGATTCTAGCGGATCGACGGTCTGACCAATCAGAGTGACATCGACCGTCTGGCTAGCATTCGAAACGTAATCAGGTTTTAGAAAGTGCAGTTCGGACATCTTGTTATGCTATGTACTTGGACGAAATTCCGCGCCACGATTTTGAATATACCCTCCCTGCGTAAACTCAAATGCCATCCAAATGCTGTACAAAGACCAGCGATGAATGTAATTTTATTCTTGAAATCACAAGTTCAATTACAAATCTTTTGACGAGAATGAACGCAGGATTGTATGGCGGTATTGTATACAAATCAAACACAAACACATCGAATGCAACGGCGACAGATGGGATCAAGCTTACATTGGATGGATACGTTATATACGTGTATTCGCTGGTATTCAAAGAGCCATACCCAGAAAAACCATACACGCCGGAACAAATCGGAAGAATCAATGAAATTTGGGTTGCGTTAGGGCATCCTGAGAAACAAATTAGTGGATAACAAGTAAATGAACTTTGTGGACCCAATGAAAGTGGAGAGCCGGTACAATATGACATCGAGCAATCACTTGTTTCCGAGTCCGAAGTACACTGGTCCTGTACCAAATATTTTGGACACGAAAGGAAACGAGTATGCTGCGACTCCTTATAAACTTACTCCAACTACATCTCATGTATTTGGAGACACGAATCGCAGAGATCTGATTGGACATCAGCATACATCCACTCCTCTGAATGAAGTGTTTTTCAGTCAGGGAAATATTGATTCTCTTCAAAAGCAGATTCAAGAGCAGGTGTCTCTGATGAGTGGAGGCAAGTTCCGAATTGGAAATCAGGATGAACAGCAACTAAAGTTCATTATGCGAAGTTACTATTTAATGTATGCTCAAAATAATGCTGCAAATGTCGCAAATGAACTCGATGATCTGAATCGACGCGTGATTGGCTACTCATCTGGAAAAATTTATTCCGAAGTTGACTTTCATGAATTTTATGTGAAAGATCTTGCTCAGTTTCCAGATCCAATTGCAAACCCAATGAATGTTGGTGTATATGGCACTCGTACAGGTGAACTCAAGTCATTCTTTTAGACTTTTTTCCAAACATAGTATGGTCGTGGCTTTCCACCTTCATAGTAAATAACACCTTCATATCGCATGTCCTCGAATGTAGACACATAGTCTTTCATGTGTTGAATAAATAAAGCGTCCGGTCGATCTTCAATATACAATACTAAATGTCCATGTTTCGAAAGATGTTTGTGCGACTTTCGTAACATTGGCTTCAAGAATTCACTCATAAAGTGATTGACAGAGTCCCATTGTACCATATGCTGATAGACTTCAACCGTAAAAAATGGTGGGCTAGTAAATACTAAATCAAACATACCTTCAATTTTGACATTCTGAAATTTTCCTATTTTGACAGTATATTTATCGTCTTTTGCAAGGTCACGAATAATAGCTTGGTAGGCCGGTTTCATAGATTTATTCGAGTCGACACCCACATACTCTACATTCGATGCAATTGCCACACGTAAACGGTCTCCCCATCCTGCAGTTGGATCAAGCCACCGTTTCGGTCGAAACATTTGAATGATTTTTATTCCGACTGGAAACGGGTACAATGTACACACTTTTCCAGTTTCGGTTTGGCACTGAAGTCGTTGCTCTTTCGAGTACTTGTCTGTTTCGTCAATCAATCTATAGTCTCTCGTTCTAGGAAGAATGACAGTTTTTCCTCGAAAGGTTTCCATTACTTTAAGTAAATGGATTTTCGAATTGGGACTCCGTCTCAGTACGTACAATCGAATATGGTATCCTCCAATCCTCCAAATGTACTTACGAAAGGAAGTTATTTTTTAATAATGAAGGACCGTTCTGCATCACTGATTGCAAAGTTGTATAATGATAGCTTTATTATAAGGTCTGTAGAAGTTCGTCCGGACCGTCGTGGACAAGGGATTGGTACACATATAGTCCGTCAAATGATCCAATTTTTACTCCCAAAGCGAAAGCCTATTTTTCTATATGTGGATCCATCCAACGCTCCTGCAATACATGTGTACACCAAACTTGGGTTTGTTCGAATCAAACAGAATACAGCGTTTGGAGACAAATATGTGTTTCGAGGACAACATTAAATGGAACTAAAAACGTTTCAGGAACGGATCTATGGACGGAATGGATCACAGCTGTTTGTCTTTGAACCATCATGGGATTCATTTCGACCTATTTCAGGTATTGCATGGAACGGAACTCAGTTTATTGTTGTTGATTCGAACTACAAGAAAAACATTTTTGACACCCATTATGGGTACGGATCGCAAGAGATGAAAGATCTATGCAAAGGATTGACAACGAACACAGAACTCTCGGAATCGAAAGAGATTCGGGATCCAAGTGTTTTCTGGCAGTGGTACCGTGATCCAAATATTGTTTGGTGGAGAGATCGTGCATGTGTATTTGCATCGCCATGTACTCCCCGAGATATTTCGTCATGGAAACAGTATGTCCACGTCCAAAACTCAAAAGCAAGAACATTGAGACACATGCTCCATAAAAAACGAACAAAGCGTTTACTTCTATCTTCACGAGATAAGTGAAATATGCGAGTCAATCTTATCTCGAATCATGTCAAAGACACAAACCTTTCACATGATGTGAAGATTCTGATTGGTGCACTTCGAGGTATTCTTGGGAATGTATCGATAGCGATTGTTCAGTACACTCAGCCACAGTGTGCAGATGCAGATATTAATATATTTGTAGAGACATTGAATCCATCCTTGTTTTCCTATGCATCCAAAAACATTTGGATTCCAAATCTACCCAATACGTTTGTTGCGTGGAGACCATATTTTCCTGAACTCGATGAGATTTGGGTGAAGACACGTGAGACATATAATGCAATTCAGCCGTGTCCAAATGCAAAGATGATTGGATGGACATCGTTGAACAAACAGACTCCGTCGAAGAAGAATTATATGAAAGCAATTGTTCCAACAGGATCCCATCGAGATATCGATACATTAATGAATGTGTATGCATCTATACAGTCTCCAAAACTTCCCGTACTTCACGTAGTATACAAATCAAGTCTGTATACACCTCCTGCATCTCTTCCGGACAAAGTTGTTCTCCATGCAGACATATCTGCTGCAGAGTATGACGAGCTTTTAGTGGATTGCGGACTATGTATTTGTCTATCGACAACATCTGGATTCTCTCATTCATTGAATGAAGCACTTGCGTCAGGATGCAATATTGTGACTACAGATATTCCTGCATTTGAAGATATTTTGGAGCATACGTACTCTATGTATGTATGTGATACAGATACATCGGAACATATAGAGTTTGCAACTCTCCGTACAACATCGAAAGAAGAACTTCGGGTCCGATTGGAAGAATATATGGAGTCTGGGTTTTCTTTTCGAAAGAAAGTATCGCAAGAGATGCGCGGAGTCTATGAACAGAGACACAAAAAATGGTTATCCACAATGAAAGAGATTCTTCCACATTTCGTTCCGGAGTCGGAGTACTCGGTTCATTCTATGCTTCCCAAGGAAGATATGCTTCCAAATGTATCCATTGTGTGTGTGACTCGTGATCGGCGTCTATTCATGCCAATTCTCAAGTATTCATACATGATTCAATCATATCCTGAAGACAAACTTGAACTTGTGATTGTGGATGATGGAGAGGATTCGATTGAAGATACGTTGATTGGAGTTCCAAATGTTGTATATGTACGTGTCGATACTCCAAAAACAATTGGAGAGAAACGCAATATAGGTGTCGAGCGAGCAATGTATGATACGATTGCATTCATGGACGATGACGATATTTATCCCAACAACAGTATTCTTCAACGAGTCGCAATGATGATGAAACAACCCGCAAAAGAGTGTGCGTTTTGTTGCATGCTTCCGTGTTACGACATTACGAAATACAGTTCATTTATGAACGTTCCTCCATTTCATTTGCCGATGTCCAAACGTGTATCTGAAGCAACTCTTGTGTTTACCCGTAAGTTCTGGGCAACCAAACAGTTTGAAAAAGAACAACTTTCAGAGGGCGACGCATTCATTCACGGTCGTGAATATATGTGTCGAGAGCTTTCTCCACAGGATATTATTGTAAGTTTGACTCACTCAAAAAATACGTCATCACGAAATATACCGGACTTCAAGGAACCGAATGGATGCCATTTTGGGTTCAATGAACAGCTATTTGCAACTGTGTCTGAGATTGGAGAGGCACTTAGAACATGCCAAACATCCGGCGGCGGTGGCGACGAGTCCGGCTACCTCGTTTCCGGTGACGGCGGCCACCCGAAGGAGGCATAGCCGCCTCCTCCGCCTCTGCAGCGCCCTCCGCACCACCTTTCAGAACCATACGCCCTTTGGGACGCAGACCTAGATGCTTGAGGGTACGCTTGATCGTTTTTGCAGATACTCTACGGGTACCACGGCGACGACCGCCAGAGACAGGAGCACTTGGTAGAGTCGTTGAATAACCACCTTCCATTTTTATACTTTGCGAAAGAGAATTTTTAACGAGGGGCCGATACTTGCTGGACAGTATGGCGTCCTGCCTCCGCAACACTTTTAGTGAGTTCACGCTGTGCCGAGATTTCAGACTTCAAATCTACAATATTTGACTTGAGGGTGGCAATTTCACGCTCGCGCTGTTCACTGAGCGCATTCACCATTGCATTTTCTGCCTTGTACTTCAGCTCCATGTTACGAATCGCGCTCGAAATTGCCTCATCACGTTTCTCAACTTCCTCCTTGCGAACCGCTTTGACCATGGTATCAAACTGATCCTTAAGAACTTGAAATTCTGATCGAAGGGTATCGAGTTCCTTTGCAGGAATGACTGTTTCACCCATTCCCTGAAGCATCTCGACTGCACCTTCTCGGCGGTACTCTTTCAGAGCAACTGCCACATCAATCTTGCCGTTTTTAATAGAATGCTCAATCTGCTTCTTTAGGTCATCGAGCTCTAGCTTACGTGACTCAATATCCAAATCAAGTTTAGTGAGCATATCTTTCGAGAACGAGTGAAATGTCTCGACTGCAGATAAAAATGAATCTGCCTTCGAAGACATATTTGAAATAGCTTTTGCGAGTTCTAGGCGTTCCGATACATCTGCTTTCTCAGACGGTGCTGCGGTCGTTTTCTTTGGTGGCATTTAGTCTCAAAAGGTATCGTCTGTTTAAGCCGAACACGTAAGACACTCTTTTGGTTCTACAGTGAACTTTTGGGTAGACGATGCTGCCTTTGTGCGCAAATAATAGCATCCTGTTTTCAGGCCTTGTTTCCATGCATAGACATGCATGCTCGATATTTTTGCATACGTTGGCTCTGCTAGAAATAGATTGAGAGACTGTGATTGGCACACAAATGGAGCACGTGCTCGAGACATTTGAATGATTGTCTTCTGAGGGATTTCCCATGCTGTTTTGTAAATGTTTTTCAGATCCTCAGGAATTTCTTGAATATCTTGGACACTTCCATTGTTGGCAATGATCTGAGAACGAATATCTCCGGTCCACAATCCAAGAGATGTCAGATCGTCTACCAAGTACTTGTTCACAACAATGAAGTCTCCGGCAAGAACACGACGAGTATACAAATTCGACGTGAACGGCTCAAAGCATTCATTGTTTCCTAAGATTTGAGATGTCGATGCAGTTGGCATCAGTGCGATCATCAGAGAGTTACGTACACCATAGGATGCCCTGATACGAAGATTCTTCCAATCAAGGTATGTCGTGACAGGAGTATCTCCCCACAGATCAACTTGAAGTTTCCCTTTGGACATCGGAGAACCCTCAAACGATGGATGTGGTTCCGAGATAATTTTTCCGTGCCAATCGATTGGCTCCGTAAGTTCAATACTGGTTTCCAATGATGCAAAATAAATATTCTCAAAGATTTCGCGATTGAGAACAGCTGCTTCACTGGATGTCCATGGAAGTTTCAGTTTGGCAAATACATCTGCCAGTCCTTGTACACCTAAACCAATTGGTCGATGCAAACGATTTGATTCCGAACATTCGGGAGTTGGATAGAAATTCTTATCAATCACTCGATCTAGATTTCGAGCAAGAATTTTGGTATACTTGCGAAGCATCTCGAAATTGAATACACCATTCTCTACAAACTTTGGAAGTGCAATCGAGCCAAGATTGCATACTGCCGTTTCAGTAGGAGATGTGTACTCTGTAATTTCTGCACACAAGTTTGAACTTTTAATTGTACCCAAATGATTCTGATTCGACTTCATATTCACAGCATCTTTGTAGCAAAGATAAGGATTCCCTGTTTGGATTTGAGAATCCAGAATCATTTGCCAAATTTTCTTTGCAGGAACGGATCGGCGTCCTTTTCCGTCTCGCTCGTATTTCGTGTACAATTCCTTGAATTCGGGACCCCAAGTGTCCGACAACCCAGTGCATTCGCGGGGACACATCAGTGTCCATGGCAAATCCGCTTCCACTCGCTCCATGAAAAGATCTGGAATCCACAGAGCATAAAAGAGGTCACGTGCACGGTCTTCTTCTGCTCCTTGATTCAAACGAAGACGCAGAAAGTCTTCAATGTCTGCGTGCCAAGGCTCCAAGTAGATTGCAAAGCTTCCATTGCGTTTCCCACCTTGGTTCACGTACTTGGCAGTATCATTAAATACTTTGAGCATGGGAACAATACCTGTGGATTCGCCATTCGTTCCTGCAATTCGAGATCCTCGTGCACGAATATTGTGAATAGATAGGCCGATTCCTCCGGCCCATTTTGAAATTTGGGCACAATCGCCAAGGGTCTTATAAATTCCTTGAATGGAGTCATCATTCATCGTGAGAAGAAAGCATGAGGATAATTGAGGATGGGGTGTTCCTGAATTGAACAAAGTAGGAGTTGCGTGGATAAAGTATCCTTGCGACAATGCATCATATGTTTCTTTGACGTTTTTCTTGTTGATTGTATGCAACTGGATTGCTACACGCATCCACATATGTTGTGGTCGTTCAATTACGATCCCATTCTTTTTGAGAAGATAGGATCTCTCGAGTGTCTTAAACCCAAAGTAATCAAACATGAAGTCTCGCGAGTAATCAATCATATCCTCATATACGTCGTGGTATTCACATACCAGATCGTGATAGTCGTGACTCACAATCTCTTGATCATGATACAGTGTTTCTACACAATCAAGCAAGGTTGATGGCGTATTCTTGTGATGATTGTCGACTAGAATACGCGCAGCAAGAAGCCCGTAGTTTGGATGGTACCTTGACTGCATCATCGCGCATGTTTCAGCAGCAAACTCATCCAGTTCAGATGTCTTAATTCCGTCCGAAAGCTGGTTGCATACTTTCAATGCAACCATATCTGGGTTTACATGATCAAGCCCATATGCTAGTTCTTGAATACGCTCAAGGATCTCATTGAATGAAATCGGGACTCGAGAGCCATCGCGTTTAATTACATACATATGCTCAGTCATTTTTATACTTTCTAGTTTCCGTATAAGAAAATCCGTTATTCATATAAAGATGGGTGGAAAAACTTCGAAGAACGCATCTGGTCTGGTTCCGAAGTCTCCTGATGTAAGTAATAATACAAGTGATCTAGGTTTAGCACTTCCGAAACCTATGGATGATACATCTTTTGCTAAACAATTACTGAATGCGTCAGGAATTCCGACGTTGATTCAACAATCTAGGCTTCCTGACGAAGCCAAAAAAGCGTTTCTAGATAGTATTCTTCCTGCTATGATTAAAAATATTCCTTTGGCAAACAAAAATCTAGATCCACATACTCGAAAAGGATTACTTTTCTGGGCAAAGCACACATGCACACTCGGTGATATTAAAAGTGCAATTAAAAGTATGACGAACTCGTTATCCCAAGGAGCGCCTGTAAAAGAGGCTATATATGCATCCTATGAGGCTTTATCCAGCGTGCTTACGGAAGGATTTGATGTAGTCGAAAAAAGTAAAGTTATAGAAAATCGAAAAGGTGATGCTTCAGGTATCACAGAGGGTCCTGAACGTGATCACAACAGATATCGAGAATGTCACAAAGCGTTGGAAGCAGACCCAGTGAATAAATTAATTGTTGACGAGTATGGAGTTTCAAATTTACCATTGGCAGTGAAAGATTTTTCAGTTCTTGCGACTGATTTAGTAAATGCCGCATTTACATACACAAAAGAGGATGACCTGAACCTTCCTGACGAAGATAAAAAATTTGGTCCATGGATGAATGTTCATCCGGTTTTTAAGCAAGCGATTATTGATGGAGTTAAACAAGTTTTGAAAAAAACATTATATATAAAAACTCTCGCGAATAAGGGTGTTACGAATGTTACGTATGGAACTAAAACATATGAACCAGATGAACGAGAACATAATGCTCTTGAACGTATGATATGGGCAAAAAGTATATGTACTCGTGAGCAAGTTGCCAACGGATTACACGGAGTATATACTAAATTGATATCTGACAAACCAGATCCAGCCCAGCTCAAATCCGTCTATTATGAGTTTATTATGGGGTTCATGCACTTTATAACTTCATTGATTGGACGAGGGTTTGATATTCAGTTTAACACAGAAATTATCCGTGATCCAGATAACCCACGTTTAGTTACAGGTATGAATAATACTAGATATCCATCATGCGTTATTGAGTTAAATAAAAAACCATTACGTGCAATTATTGGAAATGCTGTCGATATAGGCGTTCCTGAGTTTACTATTCCTCCTATCAATCAACTATTTATGCTTCGAAAAGACAATATTTCCCCCAATACAGGAACTTTAAAGAGATATGGTCAAATCAAGCGCGGTGGAAAAGATCGTAGAAAAGCTAGAAAAACTAGAAAAACTAAGAGACGGACCCATAGACAACATTGACAACCTCCCTCGATTCAAGAATTTCCTGTATAGATATAAACATGAAACGGCGATACAGAAAGCACGGTGGAGAAGGAAGTGATGATGAGGATCCAGATCCAGATAAACATAAAGGAGAGTTAAGAGATGTTCTAAGTAAAACAGTACCGTATTCGTCTTTACTTAAAAATCCCAGATATGCAGCTATCAAGGATGCTCCTGAGCTTGCACGCCCTATGAAAGTAACTAGGGGATCAACTGAGACAAAAAAAGAAGGTGGACGTAAAACTCGCCGACGAACTAAGAAACGAGGTGTACGGAGACGTGCATAGCTTCGAACTCATGAATCGTGAGAGCCAATGCATAAGGTGTTGTTAGAATTGTACTCACAAGTTCAGGATTTGAGTCCAGTAATCCGCTGTCCGGTTGAAACAGTACTTCTGTTTTATCCGAACGTTCCATAAGAGACTCATTCAAAAATTTGGAAAGTCCATGGCTGAGCAAACAATCGCGCTCCATTTCTCCAATACGTAATCCACCATCATTTGCACGTCCTTCGACCGGTTGATGTGTGAGAAGTTTTCGAGGACCTGTTTGTCGTGAATTAATTTTATCTTCTGTCATAAGTTTCGAACGAATATAGTAACATGGAGCCATAAAGATTTCTGCATCGATCATTTCTCCTGTTTGACCATTGTACATTGTTTCATGTCCATATGGATGGAATCCTGCTTTGACTAAGAGTTCGCTTGTTTCGGAGACTCGGTTCTGCGTACTGAAGGGTGTTGCATCAATAAGAGATCCCATATCGAGTCCAAGTTTCGTAGACATCATTTCAATAAACATTCCAATTGTCATACGTGATGGGAATGCATGTGGATTCACAATCATGTCCGGACGCACACCTTTGGAGGTGTATGGCATATCCTCTTCTCGAATACGTAATCCACACGTTCCTTTCTGACCATGACGTGCACTCACTTTATCTCCCAATACAGGAACTCGATGTTCTGCAATTCGGATTTTTACGGCACGCAATCCGTCTCGATTCACATACCTGTACACCGAATCCACAAATCCAACTTGTCCCTTTTTCGGAACTTCGGATTTATCATCGTACCCAATCACAACACCGGACGCATTCATTCGCGGATGTACTTTTCCAACTAGGATCGTTTGTTCATTCACTTCCACACCTTGCTTGATGATTCCATCCGAGTCGAGTAAATCATAATTGTATCCTTGTTTACGAACAACTGTATCTCTGTACTTCGGATCAAGTGCTAAATTTCCAAACTCCGTAGACCGTATAACGAATGTATTTCCGCCTTCTTTATTGTATCCCATATCGAGTGAATCTTCTTCGTATTTATAGGAGTGATAGTACGTTGTGTGGAATAGTCCTCGGCGTATAGATGCTTCATTCAATAACACCGAGTCTTCTTGATTGTATCCAGAATACACCATCAATGCAACCATAGGGTTTTCGCCGTAGGGCAAGCATCCCAAAATTGGATTGTATGTCCATGTCTGTGAAATTGGTTTTTGTGCATAGTTTAACCATGTTGCAATTGTATCAAACCGTTTCGAGAATGCAGTATTGTACCATCCACATGCCTGTTTGACTTGTTGGCAACTGAATGCATTTCTCGTAGCAGGGTCAAAATCACAATTTGGGAGTACGGATGTAGATGCAGATAAGGTGACAAGACCATGGATTTCGGAACGAAACTTCCGATGAAATGGTTCCATACTCAGACGAATTCCATCACATTCGGATGCATCAAGAATATCCATATGTTTTTGAATTGCAGACCATGATTTTGATTTCATAATTTCATCACCGGTTACAAGTTCTTGATAGACCGGACGTGATGGTCGTGCTGCATCTGTATGAATCAAGTACTCGTTCTCCAAACGGTTCCAGCATACAGACACAAATGGATCAATACGTTTCGATCGACGGGCATCTATGAATGTTTCATACAGTGAATCTGCGTGTTTCACAAGAACACCTACCAAATCTGAATTTATGTATATTTTTGTCCATGATGGATTCCATGTCGATGGATGAATATCCGTGAGTGGAACAAAGAAATCGCTTTTCTGAACAATTGCAAGTGCATCGCTCGATGGGGATGCTGTTGAAATGGAACAAAGCAAAGTCATCGATTTAATAAGACCAATGTTTCGACCATCCGGATTGTCCATTGGACACATGAATCCCCATGAACTCCCATGGATTCGACGCATTTCCACAATTTTTCCACCTTTATCTACATCCACATTAATGCGGCGCAACTGTGCAACTGTTCCTAAAAATGAGAATCGAGATAACTCTTGTGCAACACCGTCTTTTCCTCCCCATTTTCCTTTGAATGACTTTTCAAGAGTATTCAAAAATGCATACGATGACCAATAATAATTCAATTTTTCTTCTTCCAATAAGTTTACGAGTTTTGTACCGCGGTACTGGTCTTGCTCGAAGTGAACACGTACATCTAGCTGTGTGCTCATGCGTTTCGCAGTTTCCTTGTAAATTCTCACAAACTCTTGAAACATAAGTTCTCCGGATGGAGCAAGACGTTTGAATCGAAGATGATCTCGATCAGTCTTTGGGCGAATATCAAGAGCAACATCCATTGCCATATGAAGCATGTGCCCCAACAAATAGGACTTACGGCGATAGAACGACGGTGCTGATTCATCACGAATTTCGCAATGTGGAAACATTTTTTGGTACAAGTTTATGTAGACACCTCCTTCGCTTCGTGTACGCGTTTGTCTTTTTAGTACAAGCAGATCTGGGTCTTGATCTTGATCTTCTTCTTTTGCCATTTCTTGAACAAGAAACTTTTCATGAGACAACACGAGTTCTGCGAATATTTCATCATATTGGCTCCGATCTTTCTCAGGAATACCTGCAAGAATTGTGTCATACACATCTTGATCGTTTGTGAGCCCAAATGCTCGAAATACGCTGAATACTGGAACCGGTTGTGTGAAGTCAGGAAGAGTAATCACTGCCAATCGGTGTGTAGACAACGAAGATAAATCATCTATTTTTGCAAGTTTGGATGGATCATTTGGTTTTGCATTGGATGGCGGAATGATCAAAAAGTGAGAATATGGTCCTTTTGTTCCATCTTCTGACATGGACCGAATTGCAGAGAAGTACTCAAACACTTCACCTTTTGTCGCTCCTTCTAACTTCGACTCTTCTTCTTTTTCAACTAAGGTTTTTCCTGCAATGGATCCAGACGATACCTGCTTTCGTTTGCCAGCATAAAACATATTGTCGGCAAGACGTTCTTGTGTCAACAAAGCTTTTTCCGCTCCACCAATAATAAAGTATCCACCCAACTCAAATCGGCACTCTCCTGCTTCATACAATTCCTCAGACGACATAGGAGCTAAGTGACACAATGAGCTTTTCAGCATAAGTGGAATTTGGCCGAGAAGTACATTTTCAAATTTTTTTGTGATAGTCTCTTTTTCAAACACATAGTCTACTTCAATATTTGTACGTATATCCAAACTGTATGTTTTATTATCAAGACGACACTGATGAGGAAGAACTGCGTTTCCAATTTCGTCCGTGGGTGGGGAATACAAAATATCCTTGGCGTCCTTTCCTCCAATAAAGACACGAATGAATCTGCCGTCTCCTAAATTAAGATCTACTGCAGGGTTCATACCGTAAATAAACGAAGGAATCTTAGTTCTCAGAAGGTCTCGAAACGAATCAAGATGGTGTCGAACAAGTGGATTCGAGGTATCTCGAAAATATGTATGAAGCACATGTCTAGCAATTTCCATTCCTTTCCTTTTATCAAAGAAAGAATGGAATACTTAAGTACGATCGCACTTACAGCACTCTTTACTGTCGCACTTTTGTTTGCGTACAAATACCTCGTCAACCCAAGTGTGGTTGGAACACTTGCACTGTCTGCAGTCTGTCCGGATGGATGGTCATACAAAGGAAAAATGTGTCATCCGGACATGAAGACATCATGTATGCCGTTTGATCCACATGCACCAACTCTTTCGTCTACAACTGCTAAATGTAATCTCGCACGAACATGCGGAACCGATTGGAATGGAGCATGCCCATAGAATTTACGTAAAATCTATTCCTAACTAGTAATGTATGCTGAGACATATCGTCCATCCTCATTGGATGACGTTGTTGGACACACGGACGCAAAGGAACATTTAAAAGAATACTTAACAAGTACACAGTTTACAAATGCAGTCATGTTGACAGGATCTCCAGGGATTGGAAAAACAAGTTTAGCACTTGCAGCCGCAAAAACATTTGGATTTGAACCATTAGAAATTAATGCTTCAAGATCAATTCGAAGCTATGAAGATGTAGAAAAAATAAAAGATGCATGCCAATCGGCAGTCTCTATTCATGCATTTTTGCGAGGGGATAGGCATAAAAAGACGTGTATAATTTTAGATGAAATAGATGGTTCGGATCCACATGCACAAACGAAAGTTGTTCAATGGATTCGTGATTCCAACAGACGAGTTCCTATTGTATGTACTGGAAATGATCTTCCTACAATCTTTAAGAGAAATTCATCATGTATTCAAATCATCCGCTGTTTTCCTCCAAAGATTGCCGACATTCAGACTCTCTTTGAAACAAATATTACAGATATGATTCGAGAATGCAATTTTGATATTCGCAAGATTATTCACAGAATTCAGTACGGTGACTCCTACATTATTCCGAAATATCAAGTTCCAACAACTGGTCTCCCAATTGAAAATGCATTCATTCTACGTCAGAAGATGTTTGATTTGCCTGACGTTCTTCACGAATATCGTGTCGGCATACTGGACAACGTACCGACATCGAAAACCAGTTCTCGATGCACCCGCGATGATATACGTGACCACACTGCCGAATCCGACACCCACCGGACGAAATTAGTTCTTGGCAAATCGCGCAATTTGAAGAAGAAGGTCCAGCGTAAGTCTGAAGGGACGACGTAATTTGTGCACGCGTTGGGTAGACACTTACAGGTGCCAAAAAATTGTTTGGATTCGGAATTGTCACATTCAGCAATGCAACCGCATTTTGGAGTTGCGTATGTTGCATGTTGACTCGATTTATAACATCTACAATTGTCATTTCATTGCTCATGTATCGTGATATAATGTTTGCACGTGATTCAAATGGAATGTTTCTCTGAAAGTCTCGTGAAAAAAATACGTTTCGGCCTTCCACAACATTTCCAAGAATCGATAGAGCATATCGTGGGATTGATGTATCTTCGTCCATTACTCAAGATATATCGTTCTACTTGAAAATAGAAAAAGTGGTGTTGATAAACACCGGTTCTTGTTGTTCACGCCCGCATGCTGCGAAACGTGAACAGTTGCGTACGCTAGTTCATGTACCTAGTAGTCCGTGTAGGGCGTGTAGTAATACTTGCAACACCTGTCACAGAAGTTCAACACTTGTTCAGATTCAAGTCGAATCACCCACTCATGGGGTCTTTTCCCGCATGTTCGGGGAATCCAATCTGGGATCTTATCTGTTCCGATCTTGGTCTCGTTCTTCACGGTCTTAGGCACGTCTGGCTTCTTGTGGTCTGCCATGGCGTACGCCTTCACAGTCTATTCCATGAGCACTCTCAAATCCGTTTTTAAACCTTTTTACATTTCAAAAGATGATTTTTCTAACAACATAGGGACTTCCTCACGATAAACTGATTACAGATGAAGGAATACATGAAAATCTCGGAGGCAGAACTAGAAGCGTTTCGCAAACTATAACTCTGAACTTTTGATTAAACTGTTCACATCAAAATCATTCTTAAAGCTTTCAGGATCTTTAAGTTTTTCTTTAAGTAATTCTAGGCAAGGATATTTTTCTATTCCAAGATGGACATGTTTTCTAAATACTTCTTTTAGTTTTGGAACATATTTTTTATCTTTGGTCATATAATATTGATAAACAACTTCATAATCCTGTGGCGAGTGTTCTTTGATCATATAATTAAGAACTGAATTAGAAAAGTCAAAGGTTATATTAACAGAGTAATCTCGCTTTTTGATCCAGTCATATACAGGATAATTTAAAAATAGTTCATCCATACCATAGGGAAACTTAGACGGAGGTTTAAATTTATTTTTAGCAATCAAGGCATCACGTTGTTCGTTATAATCTCCATCTAAAACTTTATTCAAGAAACGAGTTAACAAAGCACGTGGTAGTTGAGTTTTTGACATAAATTTACCTGCCAGAATTGTATATTTTCTACCATAGACTTTACGGTCATAACATAGATATGTATCTATCTTAAAATCCCCAGTAGAAAAATCTAGTAATAAATAATTATCTGGAATATCAATGTCTGAACTCCATACAAGATCGTGTTCTTCAAAAAATGGAAGAAGTCGCACAAGAGTTCCAAATGTTCCCACATGTCCTTTTCCTTCACGAAATTCTGGACAATCAAAATGTAATACTGAAACATTGGGGTCTTTAGCTACATCTAAAGCAAAGGTTTTTCCTGTATTATCTGTATAAATACGAACCTCAAAATTCTTTAAGTAACGTTTGACCTGATATAAAAACTTTTTTAGATGTTGTTGATATTTTCCGTACGAACGATATGCATCCTTCATCGTAAAGAAAGAACATGTAATTACTTTAGGATGTACAGTTCCTTGCTTGAGAACAGTTATCTTAATCTGGGACATCTTATATTATAGTTTACAAAAGTTTAGACCTTTTCATATTTTAAACGCTGATTATATTTTTACCAATAAATTAATAAGCGTTTAAAATATGAAAAAATTGGTGTTGATAAACACCGGTTGTTGTTGTTCACGCCCGCATGTTGCGAAGCGTGAACATCAGGTTGATGTAGCAAGCAGGGGAATCCTACTTGCAGGATGAACAGGATGTCTGTCCGTCTTCGTGGTAGCAAGCGTTGGCACGCTTGAGCTTACCGCCGAAAGGTGGTGCGCACGGTAATAGTACGCTGTCTCCCCACTTCTCTTGGGATGGGAAATCCCAAGACGTCATCGCCGGATTCCGAGGAAGCGTCTTGATGCCTTCAGCAAAACTGCCAGGCAAACACACGCCGGTCTGGCGCGTTAGCTTCTCGGTTGGCTTCGGTGGGAAAGTGTTGTCGTCGTCCACTGCGAGTGCAGTGAAGTAGCCGTACTTACCACTGGGCTTCGTTGATCGGGCCGCCATCGTTGTTCTTAACATATTCTTACTTGTATGTGTGAAATCCGTTTTTCAAAATTCCACATGAAAAGATCCAGCATAGAAAACACGTACATTCTTCCTCAGGTTCCTCCGTTGAAGTCGTAGACTCATCATCATCGGAAGTATCCATTCTTAGTATGCGTTACGAAAGAAAAATTTTGGCTCATCCGGAGCCGTTTCCATATCCTCACCACCTTCAATCGGCATCACCTTGGATGATCTAGACATTCTTTCTATCTTCATGAACTACGAGAATTAATTCCGTTTTGCATAAAACATATCGAGAGTTCGTTGACCACGTATAGATTGAATGTACGAGTTCAAATACGGTGCTCCTAGAAATAAAATCGTCTCCAATTCTTTTTCTTTCTTTTCAAGTATTTTTAGAGTTGCCTCTTCTTCATCCATACCTTTGTCAAGGTAGTCATCCATACTATACACGTGTTTTGGAACATATCCATCGAGATCCTCAATAGCCAATGCAAATAATTGTGCAACTGGTTTTTGGATTTGGTTTGTAATGTAAAACTCAGTATCTGGTTTCAAGTTATGTTCACGCGCATAATCGATTTGCTCAATACGATCTCCTTGTTTCTTTTCATGCTTTCGATTGGAAACATAGACGAATGCCAACCGATCTCCTACACTTGGAGAACTTCCTGCATCACGTTCTGCCATACGGTCTGCCAACACTCGATGAGCAATCTGTTCAGGATTCTTGTAATCATCTCTTAGCTGTTTCGTAATCACATACTTCTCGAGAGGAAACTCATTCTTCATCACTTGTACAAGCATATCTTTCACAAACTGTTGTGCAAGTTTGATTGTTCGTGTCTCCAGCAGAATATCGAGAGCCCCTCCAAATATATCTTTCACAATCGGAGCATTGTCTCTGCGTTTGAGTGCAATACCCATTGTTTTTCGTTTGCATTTAGTAATATCGTCTTCATACATCATACCCACATACCTCTTTCTGCAAAACAGTATGAATGGAAAGAATGTTTTCTCATATTCGATACGATGAGGTTTCCTGCACAACGAGGTAATTTTCTCTGCAGCAAGCTTCCCATATTCAATCGATGTAGCTAAGTCTTTCGTTGGAAATCGAATGAATATTGAGTCCGTGTCGCCGTATATAACCGTTGCACCGTATTCCGATTCGACAATTGATTTTGCTTCATGAATTTTTGATCGACCGACTGCAGTCGTACATGCCGCAACCTCTTTTTTCCGGATCGGAGATGTGTTTGCTCCGCATTGACCATACACGGAATTTGCGACTGTTTTGTATGCAAGTTGAAGTCCATTGAGTACAGATTTTTGTGCTTCGTCTTCCGTTGTTTCCATACGTTTCCGAGTCTCCTTTCTCTTTTTCAGAAGGATATCGAGTGTGAGAGGAAGCACTCCGATTGTTCGTGGATCGTCTGTAGGTTGAACGAATCCACAGACAATACGTCCGGATGCTTCACTCTGTTCATTATGAACATCATACCCAATCTCATCAACTTTGTATGATGAATCCGGAACACTTCCTTGTTGAGATATTTTCTTTCCTTTTGCGTCATATGTTTTTACATATGCAAGCGTGTCCGGAGACAAATTAAAGGCAATCATGTTCGATGGGTATAGAGAGTTGAAATCTAGGACCGAAATCGGTTGATCAAGATATATTCCTATTTTCGGAGGAAGAACAATTGCTCCTTCATACGAAGAATCGCTTTCTAATCCTTCTTGCGACATAATAATTTGATTTCGCTTGGAAGCATTGTAGACGACTGCCGAGAAGATCTTGATTCCTTGTCCTCGCAGAAAGATGTACTGAATAGGAACTCGACACACATCTGCCATTCCTCGTGCATTGACAAGTGTATCCAATTTTGCAATCAATGTCAGAACAAGGTCACAATCTTGAATACAGTATTTTGCAATAATACTACGTTCTTTTGGGCCTTGTAAGTGCATTGCAAACATCTGTTTCGGGGACACATCGTCTTTTCCAAGAGACCACTCAAGATTCTTTTTGTCTTCCTTGGACATTTCAAATGTACATACATAATTGTGTTCTTCCAATTCAATAATAAACTTCTTTGGATGAATTTCAATGACCTTAAACTTCATTCCATTTGCATACGAGTTCACTGTGTTTCCAACAATATCAAAGCGAACCAAATTTCCAACAAACAGTCCACGAGTATTTTTCGTATGAATTTCAAACGTACGTGTGTCTTCTCCTGTGATAGTTACAATTGCAGATACTTTATCTCTTAGAAATGTATTGGCAACATTATCTAGTTTGTAGGAGTCCAGTGTCTGCTCGCGTCGAACAGAAAGCATCAAATCCAATCCAAGTCGACCTGCAATTTCAAGGTATCGCACATTATATGTTCCTGACGCAAGTTCAAACACTTTCTTCTCTGTCTTTGCAGCGTCATTCTTCCATGGCGATCCATCCATTCGGCCAAAATTCAATTCAAGTTTCAAATACTCGCAACGATCTGCAATATATGCATCATCGAACCCAAACGTATTGTATCCTGCAAGAACATCCGGATTTTCAAATGCAATACATTTTTGAAACTGAACAAGTACATCTCGCTCATCTTTGCAGGACACAAACGTATCAGAAGGCTCAACAGATCCTGAGACAAACACCACACGTTTTACATTGGTGAGCAAATCGTTCGAGTATCGAAACGAAACTCCAATTTGAATAATTTCATCGGATGGATTGGATGCGGCCGGAAAGTTTCCAGATTCTGAGTATGTTTCAATATCGTAGGCTGCAACCAGTAAAGGGATTTGTGCGTCTGACGGCATAATCTCTTGGTAATTCACCTCATAGTAGACATCCGCACCAATATTCTCATCCGGTTCGTAGTCATCCGCCTCAAATTGGATTGCAGATGCAGGCTGAATGTTTCGCATGTGAAACATACGAATAAATGGAGGAAGATTCGATTCATACATATCCGTTGTACGAAGCGTACGTCCTCCAATTCTGACTCCATTATGAATCGCTCGTTGAGCACATTTGAACATCCACAGTGCAGGAAATGAAAGTTTCCATACGCGGATCGGTGAGAGACCTGTGAATCCGCGCATAGCATCCAACTTTGATTCCATCGTAATTCGTAAGTCACGCATTTTCTTTCCGGATGCCTGCTCGAGAGCAGAATGAAGTTGAGATGATGTTTCTCCATCACATGCTCCTACGTAGAAATATGGAGAGAATCCAACAATCTTAACTTGTGCAACTTCATTGGTCGATGTTCGTCCAAACGCATAGATCGTGTACTTGAAATCAACATCTTTCTCGATCCAATCGGAAGGCTGTAGAATCACCATGGTTGTTATATATCTGTTTATTTAGGCCAGAACTTCCGTTTTTGCTTGACGACGTAAAAACTGTGTGTGAATGTGTTCGGTCTCAAAAAATTCTCGAACAGTCGATTCCACTGTCTTTGGAGAAAACGTTTTGCAACTGAAGACATCCAAGTACATATCATTCGTCTCTTCGACAAAATGTGCACAAATATTGGATGTCGAAATAAGCTGAACAAGTGTATATCCTGCTTTGTTTCCATGACCAAAATGTTTGATAAGTGGTTCTCCAAATGGAACCATATCAATTCTTTTCACGAGAGTTTTTGAAAAATTATAGATATTCATGTAGGATTGAAGTTTGGTTGGAGAACATTTTGCACAATCTAGGATCATATGGTACCCCCAGTAACTCATTATACATTATTGAAGATAATTAGTTTCTAAATCGTATTGTAAAGGGATGGCATACCTACGATTCTTTCAACCGACACGACAAGGCGAAGCTGCACGAGATGTTGACACACGATTTGAAGAAGTGTCTCACGGAACTCAAAGCGGGTGTGGAAACGGGTGGGCTACATCTGCAATGGCCGGAAACCCAGGTATGGTTGGTCGTGGAAACTTTGGAAACTCTCCCGAAGGCGGATGTGCAATTGATACTCAAACTCGATTGCTGTTTGGAGATCCGGGTACGTCCCGTCAGCATGGTCCAAAGCAAGTATTCCCTCGCCCATATTCTACAACTCCATTCCTAGGTCTTGGAAGTGTCGAAGGAATCCCTGATCAAAATAAAGTTGTGTATGGGCATTCCACTGCCAATCGAAAAAGTATTCAAACTGTCACAGACAAACCATTTCCAGTATTTTGGCCTCTCATTCCCGATCTAGTCACTGATTTTGCAGAGTATGGTGCGAACGTTACCAAAGTAACTCCCGGAGCTGGACGTGGGTATGCAACCAAGCTTGAACATCATAATCGTGTCGATTTAAGTTAACGCATATTTTTTCCAATACGGACAAAGGTATCGAGTGTGAACAAAAAGAAGACACCTGTAAAAATATATAGCATCATATCTTGAGAGGATGATTGTCCTCCATGATGTTTTGATTTTAGCATCTGCATGATCTGTTTCAACTGAATAGACATTGCGTCCTGTTGAAATGATGGAGGAGCATATGGAAAATTAACTCCTTGGTCTTCTGGATAAAATGGTTTCGTAAATGGTTTCTTCATGTCACTAAAATGTTCCTGCGTGGATCCAATTCTAGCAGGACCATAATTTGATTCTGCATGTTCATCACTTTCTGCAATCGGGAGAGACGCAGACAAATCGTCAATTGTTTTGCGGTACTTTTTGACTGCATCTTCCGTACGATGAATCGGTGTTGGAAATACACGCCCCTCCCGCTCTGCATCCCTTGGCTCTTCCTTTTTACTGTACTTCGAAGCCATTGTGTGATGCTTCTTTGGGAATGACGAACCCCATACTTCTTCAATACTTGCCATTCTTCAACTTGTTGGAAAGCACATAGAAAATATTAACGTTCTGTTCAAACAAATGACTCTGAAGACAATGGAATGGGTATCGCTTGGACTGATTACAGCATATATTGCATTCTACACAAATCCTCCCCCATCTCATATCGCTGACTTCTTGTCTAGCTCAATTGGAAAAGCAATTGCACTCATTGGTGTTGGACTTGTGACGGTATGTTACAGCTGTATTGTTGGAATCTTTCTTGCAATTGCATTTTTGATGTCTGCCGGTCGTGTCACTGAGTACCTCGATGAAAAAGAGCAGAAACAGCCGTCTAGCAAAGGAGTCCCTGCTCCTGAAATGAAAGGCGCGCTTGCAAGTATGCTCAAAGGACACACAGGTCCTGCATTCAAAGGAGATAATCGTCTTCCATCCTCATCTAACAAAAAAGGTACGGCTCCTTCTCATGCATCGAAAGCAGCTGCTCCTCCAAAAGGCGTCTCTCATAAAGCGATTGAAACTTTTGCTTCATTTTAAGTAAGAATGTTTGACCATCTCAATACACTTGCATCCTCTCCATTCGTATTGGGAATATTTCTCTTGATTGTCAATATCGGGAGCCGTTACATTACTCATGAACTCAGTGCAGATGATGATGAGTATAGTCAAAACATATTGTTTCGACGTGTTGCTATTTTTGCAGCTTGTTTTGTTGGAACTCGAGATCTAGTTGTTTCCTTCTTACTCACTGCTGCATTCGTAGTGATTGCAGGAGGATTGTTTCGAGGAAAAGGTCCTTTTTCTAAAGAAGGAATGCAAAACAAGGATATTCGAGCCTCTGCAGGACTCTTATCCGTAGATCATCCTGCATATAGCGAAGAAAAACCTATGTTTACATAGGAATCTAATTGGACACAGAATACAGCTTCCGAATGTCTTCGGCAGTCATCTTCATCCTGCAACCTTGAACAAGATCACCGTCCGCGAGCGCGAACGAGTACATCCAGTACGTTCCATCCTCGTCGAGTAGGTAGTCATTGAAGACGTTACCACAGATTCCGCCATGCGACGAAATTCGAGACGGAAGGGTTTGCATGCTCAGGCAGGAAAGCACTTGCTCCAGCGTAGCCGGAAGCGCGTTGATTGCCCAATTCATCTTCATCGATAAATGTATTGATCCTGCGTGTTTCAAATCCATTTTCAATAAAAAATACGTCTCATCACTTCTCACCCAGCGCACGCTGCACCGCATGTAAGCATACGGGCACATCCCTGTCTGCATCTCTGCAGGTTGGTGGTTCTCCGCCCATCCACTCCCACGACTCCTGAACCCAGTGGTCCCCTTCAGGGGTAACACGGGTGAAGACGTCATAGGTGCAGTTGTCAGAATCCTCGATCACTACGAATGCAGGCATCTTGCCCACTTCTTTCAAATCGGCCAGCAGTTGGCTGGGAGACATTTCTTTGCCGTCTGCGAAAACCTTCATCTTCGCAGTATACTTTTTTCTTCTTTTTGAAAAAGAATCCGTTTTCCGATGTATAGTATAAATGAAGTTTATTGATAGTTTGTGCCCTCCTGCACTCCTATATTTGATTTACGTCGTTATACATATTGGTCTCGATCTCTCTATGGGATACTTTGTTACTGCAGCTGTAAAAGTTGTGATGGGTATTGGTGGTGTACTCATTCTCGATGCTCTATGTAGTATTGAGCTAGGAATTGTATCGTGGGCAATTATTGCAACACCATTTTTAATGGTTGCACTTGCATCGTCGATTGCCTTAGCATTCAAGATGGATCGTGCACATCTCAAAGAGCCATTTATGTCCTTGTCCGGAGATACTCTCAAAAACAGAGACGTTCTTATCAATCCAACCTTCAAAGACAATGCGGCACCCGTTTCAACGTCGTCTCTATATGAATAGTAAATGATTCTTTGGATCTACAGGACCATCTACAGCTGTGTACGTAGATGCTTTCCGCGATCTCCAATCATCTCAGAGGTATGTGAATCGGATATTCCTTGGGTATGGGTTGGCAATATACATGAAGATACTGTGACGAGTGTTACCGGAGTTGTGAATAATGTTCTAAAACATGGAGATACTATGACTATTTCATGGCTTCAAGAAGTAACAGGTATAAAGACAGGAGTATGGAAGTACCTAGAAAAGGAAACGTTTGAAGAGAAAGATTTTCCTCCTACCGGAATCACAATAGATGCAGGATACCAATCTATATTTAGTCCTCAACAACTGTGATTATTTTGCAATTGCAGAAGAATATGTTCAAACAAAGAACTCATTTCGAAGTGAGTCTTGGTTTGAAACAATTCAGTTATGGATGGACCTGATTGGAGATATCGTGTTGTTGTTTTTCTTAGATATGTCCTCGACCGGAATTGCGGTGTCTATGTATAAAACTGCATATAAGTGGAGAAGTTATATACGGTTCCTAGAGATTGAACATAAAGTACACGAATGGAAAATGATTATACATTCCATGGGTGGACCTACAATTACTACAAATGATGAGCACTATCAAGCATATGTCTACGCCGATGGAATGCAGAGACTTCATAATACATTATTCGGGCTTACCAAAAAAAGTACTAAACGTCTTCAGTAGTTCTGCACCTTGCTCAATTGCTGGTTTCATCTCCGACAAGGATCCCATGAGTTCTTTTTGAAGACTCATTAGTTCTTTCGTGTCCCGTCGCATACCTCCAAGTTGTTCCGGAGTTAGGTTACGGTATGCATGCAGAATAGTTGTTCCAATGTCGACATGTGGATCCGATGTCTTAGGAGGAGCAGGTTCAGGTTTTCCTTCCTCTTCTTTCTTTTCTTCATTTTCAAATGTCTCGACTGTAATTTTAGAGATAAGGAAGATCCCTGCAATTGCAGCAAGCATGGAGAGTGTATGGCTCATACCACATGCTTCGGATGACACAAGGTAAATGAGTCCTAACCACAATACCATAATCGCAAGATGTTTTTGATATAGGTATACACTTGCAGCTACAAAAAGTGCTCCTCCTATAAGCATATCTGCATTCATTTCTTATTAATGTGCCCGTATAAAACTTTTGAAACCACCACCTGGTTGTACTCCTGAGTTATTGAATGCTCCTAGATTTGGATCCCCTGGAGCAGTTCGTCCGGACGCAGTTGGAACGATGTCTGCAAGTCCGCGAGATCCTGTTCCAACAAATGAACCTGCTGTCGTTCCCCATTTCATGCCTCCCCGCATACGGCGAGTTTTCTTATGTTTACGACGGCGACCGGCTTTCATACCATTCCCTGCTCGGCTTTCAATTCCATCCCGCATTTCAGAATGATGAGTCCAGTTGGGGGCACCCGTACCAAGTGCTCCATTGAACGAATAGTATCCTCCCTTTTTAACCTTTTTTGTTTTACGAAGGTGACGTTTCATTTATTCTACATCCGGAATATTCTCGAGAACTGTCCAAAATTCATCACTGTGCTTTGCACATCGACATGTGAACGTATCCCCTTTCGAGCGAAGATAGACAGATGTCTTCAAATCAGGCACACGAATGTAACCTTTTCCTATAATTTCATAGCAGTCGGGAATTGCCATTTTATGTACAGTATACACCTCGCTGTAGTCTTTCTCTGAAAAGTACCCAATACTTCCAATGAGTTCCTCTGGGTGATCTTCATACCCTTTTATATCTCCATCAAACTCAGATTTATGGATGAGCTGAACAGTCACACCCTCCACATACGACGTAAATGTTTTAAGACATGTCGCCAACCATTCGTATCTTTGCCTGAAAGTTGAACATGCAAAGACACAATTTGAATTGTATACCCAAACGTCCGACACTACAAACTTAAGTGGACTTATACGTTCGACGCGCAAAAACGTATCCCCGCAAATGCGTGCATCTGCAATAAGAGGAATTTTTTGTTCCGACGAATTTGTTATCCAGACTGCAATAGGAGTCTTACGTTCATATGTCAACACAATCCATCCCGCAATCCCCACTGTTTGTGGAACACGAAATGTCTTACATCCCTTCGGGACGGGTTTCTTGAATACCATCCGGTAACTCGGTGTCCAGTCGTAAAGACGTTGAAGCAGGCTTGCGTGGTTCATATTCTGGAATTTGTGTTTGTTGCGTCTCCTGCGTGAAAGCAGGCGGTGGAGGTGGTGGCAGAGGAGCCGGCTGAGGAACAAATACGTCTCTATATATAACCTTTGGCTCTGGAGGGTACATCATTCGCGTGACCATAAATGTAGTTCCTTGCAAAATAACCATAACGACAATCGTGGACAGAGCAATATACAGAAGATCCTTTATCTCCATTTTTTGTTACCCAAGTTTTTATGATTGTTTTCCCAACGAAAACACTTCATTGTTTTCTTTCCACATTCCATTTGGATACTTTGTCCACTCAATCTCTTCTATATATTCTGGCATTGCAATAACTCCTAGCCAATCTTCTTTGTAATATAAAGATTCCGTGAACTTTCGTCGAATACTGAGCTGAGGAATATAACACCACCCGTCGTTTCCCCATACAAGTGTAACTTTTCGACTTTCAATTGGTTTAGGTAATGTGGAGGACGTTACCCTTGTGTACTGCATATGGTGAAAGAACATTTGTTGCTCGTAAGCCGAACATTCTATCACGCAAGGCATAGGACGTTCGAAGAATATCGACGAGAATTTCTACATCGTACATGGACGTATGGAGCATGCTTGGATTGGGAGGAGGGCACCCAAATGTATATGCATACAGTTCCGTGAGTTTTGGATACTTGTCCACTCCACACACAATACGTCCAAGTTTCATTGTACAATACTTTCTTGCTGGAATCGGAGTGTGTACGTGTCGAAGATCCCATATGTATCCGTGAATAACAACATTCATATCAAATTCCAAATTATGAGCAACCCATGCATCGCACGGTTCATTCAAGAACGTGTGTAGAACATACTCTAAATCAAGTCCATGTTCCATAGCATGTGCGTGTGTAATCCCATGCACTGCAGTTGATTCAGGGGGGATTATCCAATTCCTAGGTTTCACTAGAAAGTTTTTACGTGTAATCTCTGTATTTGTATCTGTTTCCAATACAATCCAAGAAATAGATACAATGTGTGGCCAGTTATTTGCGCCTTCGATTGCCGGAGATCGAAACTTAGGGAGTCCAGTTGTTTCGGTATCAAACACCAGAAGTCTCATTTGTTAGTGTATAGTCTTTCTAGTGTATACCTAAACGAAGCCAGTATAGAGCAGAACTGCAATCACACCTGCACCGATTAGGGAGGTCCACACAATATTGCTAACGTATTGACCACCTGACTTCCAGTATGAATACCCCGCATACGCAACAATCCCGACGACTAGGAGGGAGAGAAGAGAGTGAATCGTTTTCTTTCCGAACATTTATTCTTAGTTATGAAAATGTTTTCTTTGCTTGAAGGATTGCTTGAATCCATTGTGGAATATTTTCGACCATCGAATGTACCGCGGTGATGTTGGGAGGAACCGAGTAATGAATATCGAGTGTTGTGCTTTCACAAAGAAACATAATTGCAGTGGTAAGAAATACTAGCCGTGTTTTCAAAGAAGAGGGTGTCCAACGCAAACAATGAAGTTTGAACAAAGAGTCCATGTATGGTTTCAATGTTCCGGACTGTGGAGATGTATTGGTAGAGTCTCGAATAGCGTCCCAAATCATCCAAAGAACTCCGAAACAAAATTTATCATCCACATAATCATTTCCACGAAACGCACATTTGTATTCTTCTTTGTGTTCCTTTTTGTAACGCGATGAGTACTTAAGCATCCAAGCACACCAATACAATGCTTTCGATGAATCACGTACGTCCGGACGCAGTGAATAATACAGCTCATTCATAGGAATATACATTTGCAATGGATCCGCCTGTTTCATTAGATGACGAGCATAATTTGCAGACGGTGCTTTCAAGTTTTCAGTCACAGTTATTTGTTGAAAATCGTGCTCTGGTTTAATTTTAGGAAATGAGGGAAGCTTGTTCTTTTTGCAGAATGCAAGTGACGCAGATACTTCACATATAAGTGTACGAACGTCCGCATTGTTCCGAATATCTGTCATGGAAAGAATCGAGTATTGCTGCTCGTACGGCGAAAACTTTTCGTACATCCGCACCAGATACGGAAACACATTCGGTGCTCCGCGATTAATATGCTTTGCAGCCGATTCAAAGAGTGTTTGCCACAACGAATGTACGAGTCCAGAACATACAAGTTCAAGTGACCAATAACATGCATAATCTGCATGTCCTAATTTAATATTTTCATCCAATACTTTATACACATGTTGTCTCAAGTTTCCAGAAAATGTAAATTTCTGGAAATCAACGACGGTTCGTGTATCGTAAATATCCATTAATGTATTCATATTCATTCTTTTATGATCTACAACGTGCCCACCATTGTCTCGCTTTTTCAGATGCATGTTTCGCTTTGGTTGCAATATCTGAATCCGTGGTATGATATGTTTTTCCACACATCAAAAAAGAATGTACGCGTGCATATCCCCATTGTTGTTCCGTTGCTCCAGGGCGATGACCGGTTCTCCATGCTGCCATTCCACGATTGTATGATTCCTTTATATACTGCAGTGGAACTCCTGTCGCTTTCGATTTGGATGCTAATGAATGTGCATCTGGAAACCGAGCATTCCATCGACGTGTATATTGAGACGACTTTGTTTTCACACCTTTATCCGTTTGAAATCCAACATACGCTTTTGGAGAACGAAATGAAATCTTTTTGAATTTTTCGATTTCTTTTCGTCGTTGAGTCTTTTTTGCTTCCGAAAGACCAGTGAAGTACCGCTTCGGAGGAGGCATTACACTTTATTTGGTAAAATAAACGATATACTGGTATTCTTTTCCACATCGAACTAAATCGACAGATTCATGAAATCGAAACCCTGATGTTTTCCAAATATCAATAAGACGTTCTTTCGAAGGCATAACCCAGTGGTGTTTATTTTCACGATACTTATTTCCATTGTTCTGCGACTTATCATAAAACGCAAGTGTTTCATTGTACACTGCATCATCCTCGTCTTTGTCTTTCTTGAGTGTACCAATGTACTTGAACGTATCAAAATAAATATTGGAGGTTGCTTGTCTATCATACGAATACTTTTGAAGAGAGAACGCAGCAAAGGGTGCAGCTAAATTATGAATTGGGTCGTACTTGTCCGGATCAACCATATGTACCATACACCATCCTCCAGGCTGCAGCCACTGGTAGGCATTGTCTGCCAAAATTTTAGAATTTGAAAATTCATACACTGAAAATCCTAGAAGTAACACGTGGCTATATGTTTTCGGAGGAAACAATGTGATTTGAGTAATATCTCCTTTTTGAAAACGTGCGCTTGGACACATTTCACGACCTTTCGATAGCATAGATTCCGAGATATCTACTCCTAGATATTTTACACCTAATGTTTGAAACCAGCACGCATGTGGTCCTGTTCCACATGCCATATCGAGAACGCTCACACTTGCTTTTGGCCATTCTGCCAACGCAATATCTTGAAAGGATACTTCTTGATATTTCAGCATATCCGATGGATTCCAGATCAAATCGTAAATCGATGCATATATATCATCATATATTTGTTCTGGATCTTCATAGGTTATAGATCCTTCATTTTCGAATCCTTCTTGTCCGGACATCCATAGTGTTATCACATACATTGCAAAGACAAGAAGTGCTAAGAAAATATACTCAATTCCCATTTGTTACTTCCTCAGGAGGAATTGTCGATGTATAGGACACGAAGAACTTTGTGTATGCAAGATATGCAACATACAACAATGCGATCGTAATCAAAATGTCTATACCCCATTGAATATACGGTTGCCAAGAGAAAGATGATGCACCAAATTGATTCAATCGATTCAGAATTTGTGCTTGATCTTTTTCATGTTCAAGCTGTTTGTTCAGAAACCGGTTGGACTCTTCTTCTCCTGCTTCTTGTTTCTTCAATGAGTTTGCAAACTTTGTGAAGATAGACTGTTCTTCTTTCAACGATTCATATTTTGTTCTATACTCTTTCAATATCGGCTGAACGTCTTTCTGTGCAATATCGTTCTTTTCTGTGGATAGCCATCCGGCTCCATTCAATAAAGTCATATATGCAACGCGTGCTTTTTGGTATCCTGCTGGATCCTTCACTGGATCCGAATCATCAAGCGCTTTCTTTAGTAAAGCAAGATCTTTTTGTTTCTGGCATTCCAGATCACACGGTGGTGGAAGTGGAGGCGGTTGTTCATCTTTGGCCGACGCAGGTGCTGCATTACCCATTACTTACTTGTATGGCAAAGAAAACTCCAACTCCGACAACAACTAAAGACAGAACATGTGCGATCCAGCCGGAAACAGTCAAATATATCAGTACAACAGCACCCAGACTAATCACTAAGATTTTCAAGAATGGTTCTGATTTTTTCATCTGGTCCAACTGTACTTGAATACTTTGGACTTCATTTTGTAAGTGTCCCACCTGATTGTTTGCTTTGGTCGATGTATCTTTATCCAGTGCAAACATCTTTTTGAAGAATCCAATAATATCATCGGCTTGTTTCCGAATTGTAAGTACATCTGTCTGCTGATTAAAAGTGGATTTGACACCCTGCACGATTGCATCTCGCTTTGCATCCAAAGGAGCGAATGAGTTCTGTAGTGCAGCCGAGTCTGGTTTTTCTATACGACTAAATACATTTCCGGTATCTCCATTGCGAGTTGTTGTCATCCATAGAGTGTTATCCGATCCATGGAGATTGATTGGTTCGTACCCGTTCGTAGCAACAGACTTCCCGTCTTGAGAATACATATTCCAATGTGTGTCTATCGCATACACATTCGAATCTCCGGCTTGGACAGATGCGACCGCATGATCTCCAAATCCACGCAAAGGTCCCCATCCAGAATGCATAGTTTCATCGGATTGCATTGCGTTCCCACTATTGTCTACGCCATACAGATGTGTAGGCGTAGACGATGTAATTTGTATTACCGTCTCGGAGGATGGAATCCAGTTCGACATCGTGCAAGGTTTTGGACACATAAGTTTCTTGGCTCCATTCCCTTGTGCCCAAATATAGGTGTGTGTTGAAAATATTTGACTCACGTCAATAGGAATAGAAATAGATCGCCAGACTCCTTGGCGGTTTGCGTCTGTCACAAGCATAGTCTTGTATCCGAGAACGTACACGGACGTATCATCTGCAGCAATATCGCGAATGTCTCCAATGTTGAATGCAGATAGATCGGCCGGCTGCCATTGTCCAGTGCATGGAAGTGAACACGAAAACAAACTATCGGATTTCATTCCCCAAAGGTATCCTGATGCAGAGGATACAACTTTTGAGAATTGTCCACCTACAATATTTGTCCAGCTTGGAGTATTCGAGACTTGAGTCGTCAAAAGATTATCAATTGCATGTGTTGCAGAATCATATTCCGATTGGAATGTTGTCATGTTATATAAAACCGGTGCAATTTTTTGAAACAATTACTTCGACAACACCCGTTGTGAACCCGCCTGCGAGATGCTGCTCTTGAATCAGCGGCTTCTGAGACGGATTGAATGGAGGAGTCTTTGTCTTCTGACCTGCGATCAAAGCTGCTTTTCGGATAGCTGCCGTGCGATACGACGCATCCGAATAATAAGAACCTTTTGTTCCTGCACCTGCAGAAGTAATTGTAGTCGGCATTTATTTAATACACACAAAAGTAATGGATGTCCAAGCGTTTCGTGATTCGCGACAGGCAGAATTGTCTGAATTTCAAAAACACTATGAGTTTCTAAAGAAAGAATATGCATCCACACTGTTGGATGCAATAAATGAAGACGATTCACAAAAGCAGCAAGAACTTATTCAGACGATTCTGTCTATCAACACGGCAATGACGGAAGAGCTACGAACAATTCTTGGGAAATTAAATTCAGGAGAAAAAGGTTTTGATCCTGCTGAATTGAATATGCTCACAAAAGAACTTATTGCGTACCAAAAAGAATATGCAAAAATTGAAGACTCAAAAGATAAAGCAAATACATTGAAACGAATTCATCAAGATATTTCGAATAAAATACACGTTCGGACAAATATATTTTACATGTACATGAGTCTATTTGCGGTCTTACTTGTATTTGTCGTTATGCTTATGTTTCGTAACGCGTTCACAGCAGTGACAAGCCTAGTGCAGCAACCCCTGCAGTCCCTAGCATAATCCATTGCCATGTAGAAATATTCAAAGAAAAAGATGGTGTTGCACGAAGTTGAGATGCTTTCACAATATCATCTTGGGTCTGAAGACCTCGCTGTAAAAATTTATTTTTCTGGTCCAGTTCGGACAACTTGTTTTCAATATCGGATTCGTGCATCGACGATATTTGTTTCTTCGATTCTTGAACAGAATTCTCCATTTGATTGAGAATCGAATCAATACCTTGTTGAGATGATTCATACGCAGTTTTATACCTTGCGTTTCCGGTCACCTTGTACTGAATATAGTTATCACTATAGCTCCGTATCAGCGAGTTGAACTGGCTGTCCATTTTTTACATTCGCTACACAATATAAATAGTGCTTGTTTTCTCCGGATGTTTCACACATTCCTGTGACTTCTATAATATCCGCAGGTCTTGCACCAATCCACTTTGCCATCGCATCCTGAGAATCTAGTTTTCGAAAGAGAGAGGGGGTCTCCACATTGCATTCTTTTAGAACCCCTGCAACCTCGGCCGGAGGAACTATACGATGTTTCGGGACCTTGACATGTTTCGTAATATTGAATTGCAGATGCCGAATATCAAATATTTGAACAATTGGATTCTCAGGGTTCGAAATGTACTGTCGTAGTGCGGACACTACGGTTTCTGATGAAGTTGCCATACTTACAATAATTGTTCCGTGCGAGTACCCATTCTCTTTGGAAAACTCAATAAACGTATTCAGATCGCGCTCAGCCACACGTGATTTCGTACTGAAAATAATAAGTACACCTCCAAACGTATACATCTTTGTTTGATCAATGGACGACCCAACACTATCAAATGTTTCGGATTGAAACCCGCGAGCAGTCAGAATCTCTTTTAGTGTTTTCAATGCACGCTCTTCCATTTCTTACATTTCTCAAAAGATATGAAAATCTATTCCGTTTTTACAGTAAATGAAAGGAATCGAATATGTGGTGATTGTTGCAGGTATACTTGTAATTATTTGGTTGCTTACGTCTCGTGAATCATTTGTTACCGAGTTCACGGATAGGACAAATGAAGCACGAACTGCACAAACTGCGACATCATCCTATGCTCAACAAACAAACCATCTTGTTCCAACCCCGAAAGAACCTACTCCAATTTCCGGAATTGAAACTCCGTTTCGAGTGAACATGTTCACATCCTTTCAGCCTGCGTAAACTAAAACGGAGTTGAGAATTGGTAATATTCACTCATATGTCTGTCCCCGTGAACACACAGGAACTAAGATTGCAACTTTAGTCGCCATTTATATAGCCATCCATTCTATATCTGAAAACCGTATATGTACTTCATGCGGATCTGCATCTTCAAGGCTTGTGTAACAAACAATTGTATCTTCGAATTTACGAATCGATACACAATACTCTATTTTGTTTTCACGGAAGAAAAATGGCAGGCTTACGCGTGTTGGAACATACGTATCCGATAACTCGACAAAGCAATGGTAGTATTTCCGAGACCCATTATGGTCTACAAAATGAACAAGAGCAATCTTTTTAGAATTCCAATCGATGACTGGAGACGATCCTCGAAACAATTGAAATAGAGGAGGAGTTGTATTTTCAATACTATAAATAAATCTATTCTGAATAATTTGTCCAACGCGTAATGGGCTCCATCCATAAATAAATTGATTTGTTCCTTCAATGTTCACCCAATTCTTCTCACAAGATTGTTTGGTCGGAGACTGAATTCCAACACAGTCTTCCAATGTATATGTTTCAGTATTGTATCTTCCATGCACAATACAGATTTGACCTTCAATAAACTGTTGATAGGATGTAGCCGTAAAGTATACTGCGTCTCCGCGTTTGTATGCTCGTAAGTCTTCAATTCCTTGGATATCACTTTGGAATGGAAAGGCCGGATCAGCCATTGGAGATACGCATTCTCCTGTTTCCAAATTTAGGTATGCATTTCGAGTGATGACAGGTCCACCGTTTGGATGTTTGTACGATCCATCCGGATATATTTTGTAATTCACAAAACGTGAGTTCGCAAATGGGTAGTCAATGACAGAGACTGCCGAGGGATAAAAATCGTCTCCAAATACTTTTGGAATTGTAAGCTTTTTCAGTTGGCTTGAGATTGCAGATACATAAAACTTTAGATTTGAAATAACAGTTTGGATATTTGCATTGTTTCGTAGCAAGTACTTGATTGAATCACGAAGACCAATTCTCTTGTCGGTGTGAATATAGTAATCCAAAATACTTGCTTCATAATCAAATCCACCATTGTATGGAAACTGTTCTACAAACAAAGAATCCGTTGTAGGAGGAACTTTACGACCGGCCTCTAAATAGGAATATGCTTTATGAAACGGTCCATGGACTCGAAAGTACTCCGTAAGTTTGTACAAAGGTTCTGCGCGACACGGACGAAACTCAAACGCTCTTTGCATCCAGTATTCAAACTTCAGAGGATTCTTGAGTGCAAGATATGCTTCCCCTACACGCATAGCCGAGTGCCACGCTTCTTCCTCCCACCGTCTCATTTGAAACCTTTTTTTGTAGTACTTCAGTGCATTTTTAAAGTCACCGGAATCTCGATATGATTGAGCAAGGTAAAATATATATCGTTCATTGTTCGGTTCATCGTCTATTCCTTTCAGCAGAACTTCAATATCCTTTTTTAGTTTATCTCCGGTCAAATTACGTCCACCCAATCGACGACTCTCCATCCAAAATGTTTTTGGAAGCTGAACTTGTCGCGAGTTTGGTTTTGAGTTGGACGGATACTCGTGCAACACGCCTACATACTTCCAATCATCATTTGCTTTAAAAATTTGACAGCGCCAGTACTCAAGTTCCGTTCCGTGCCTAATAATTATATTTGCTCCATTTGGCTTTTCTTTTGCAAGAATATCTTGAAGAATTTGTCTTCCATTGGGTGGAAATCCCATAAGGTCATCTGCATCAATCATCAAAATATAGTCCATCTTGTTATCGCATAACTTCAATGCTTCGGACCGGTTGTGACCAAAGTTTTTCCATGGACGTTCATGAACCTCTCCATCAATACCCTTTTCAGAATAAAAAGTTTTGATTTTTTCAATGGTGTTGTCTGTAGATCCAGTGTCCACAATACAATACGTATCAATGAGCGGAAGAGTACATCCTAATGACTCATGGACAATGTGTGATTCGTTCTTTACAATCATACATAGCCCAATTTTCATTTCTTGAACATAATTTATAGTGTTAAAGTAGTCTTTTCCTTTGGATGCTCAGGGAGAGTTCCTGCCGCACGATGAGCAAGAACAGTATTCCAAACGTCTGTAAAGGATGGTAAATACTTATTCAACCACTCTGTATCCTTCTCCACAACTTTCACAACATACTTTTCTAAGACCCAGTACACTAAGTTCCAATTGTATTTATCTTCTGTAAGTTGTGTGGATCTCCACTCCGAAGGTGTCCGCGGATCTTCAATATCTTTATACAGTACATCCATTGTATCTTCGGATTCTGCAAAGAATCCTTTCCAAGGAGCCACAGAGTCCATCCATTCCGTATAGGTTACATTTCGAAACTGAAATTCGATATACTCACACATAGTGAGTCCAGAACATTCCATCTGAAGTTGCATTTGGTGGATGTATGTCGGTGGAATTGGAGTATCTTGTGAAAAGTTTCTTGAGATAGGACACTTGAATTCAACAAGACGTCCGTGACGAGGATGCTGTGTGTCTTCCATCACTAAGATTCCGTCCGGAGATGCACCAAGAAAAGGTATTGTAGGATGAGGAATGCACGTTGTATCCACAATCTTCAATGGATCCGGAGAGTCTTTACAGTAAATATCCTTTGCAATCGGTTCAAATCGTGTTCCCCATACGAGTGCACGAGGTCCTGCGCCTGTCTGTACAGGTCTTGGAACGAGTTTTGACATCACAATTTCATATTTTTGGCATTCCGTTGCATCCGGAAGAGCTTTATAAATTTCCGATGCAGTGAGCATCTCACCTCGCTTTACGTGCCATGCATCCGTACGTTGATCATTTTTTCCGTATGTTTCAATAAGTTTCAGCATATGATTCGTGTCCATTATGGTTTAGTATTCGTTTTATCTGAAAGCGCTTGAGGTCAAAAAGTTTACATAGGTGAGATGAAACATACATAAATGCAGATTCAAACACAAGAACAATGGGTTCTTCATCGTCTAGAACGTTTTTATGCAAATCCAGCACATGTTGAAAAGATACGCTCAATTCTTACCCAAACCTCTCCTCTTTCATTACGGCTTATTGATTGGTTTGTTACAAATTACTCGAAAAAGTACAATGTTGCATATGTAACAAAGTCATCCAAGCATGTCATTGTGTATTTATCATACAAGTCTCATCTGAAAGCATATAGCAAGAAAATTTTTGATCCTTTTTGCAGATGGAAGCGTATTAAGTTTCACGATATGGATACTACAGTTGGTCAACTCAATTTCTTTGAATGGGCAATTTCGGACGAAGTGTTAGACTACATTGAAACACATAAAGATGAAATCCATGCAGATATGGATGCACGCATCAAAGAGTCAAAAGAAGACACTCCGAAACGCAAACGTCATGAATTATCGACATCTGCAACACGGTCTCTTGCCAAGCATGATAGCAAGGTCAAAGTTAGTTTTGATTAGGCATATTGGAATTTCTTTGTACTTAGCATCTGTATTGTGAATGGAACTTCTGCAATATATGCTCCAATAAATTGAGGAATGATAAACTGAAGCTGTAATGTAAGAACCTCAAACAATTGAATAATTTCTAGAAGCTGGAAAAAGATAGGTTCTAAAATCACAATAAAGTATGTCCATGTTTTACTGTATGGTACTTTCTTTATTGCTCGATTCCAAATATACGAATCAATATTTTGATCAATGACTGTATTGTAATACGTTGTCAGCATAGAACTTATAAATCCAACTACATACAGAATACCTACTTTTGACCACGTATCTAACTTAATGTTAAAAAACGTGGTCATATTTTTCTCGGATGTACCTGGACCAAAATGCAGAAATGATTCTGAAAATGCGCCTTCTTCATCTAAAAAAATCACGTAACTCACTAGAAATACAACGAATATACATAGAGCAACTTTTGGATTGAAAAAGAAATCCATAATGTCTTGAAATGTCATTTGTATACACGCGATATTTTACAATGAATAAACTGTGTTACACTATCAAATGTTATCTATTCTTCGCAAAGGACTTGTCTATAAGAATATATCGTCTGACATTGTAGAGCATGATGCAGATGTAGATGCGGATCAGTGGAACTATAATGATAAAGATGTGTACAGAGGGAGTATTGATCTTCAGTATTTACCATATAAATTAAATGTGTACTGGTTGTATGACGATTCACTGCAACGAATCGGGTTAGCAGAACATGAAACAGATTCCCCAGAGATCTTTCAAGCGTTATGGTTTTATGATAATCCGTATGCAACTCTCTATCAAGATCCCAGATGGAAATCTACGGATACAACAATCTGGTCCAAAGTAACGAACGAAGTATATCTCGATTTTCTGGAAGGAATGAATATCGACGATCTTGCATTGGCATCCAACGTTCTCCTTGTTACACCGGATATGCTTATCCATCCTCCAAAACTGTATTCATGTCCGAAATGCAATAAAAAATCTCGAATGCGTGAGAACGTTTGTTCCCCAGCATTGGAAACTGAACTTAATTTTTCTGATTTTTCAGTTTTATTTTTAGATGACGATCGTATCGTGTATGAACATTCTACGGCGCCACCTGAACCCGCCGGCGACGGGACACAGGAGCCTGTGCAGGAGGCAGATCCTCTACAGGAGATGGCTCTGCCTGAGTTGCCACAAACTCCGAAGGAGGGGGAGCATCCTGCTCCACCGTCTCCTCCTCCTCATCCTCTTCCACTGCATCAAACACATCCGCAGCAGTAAGCCGAGCCCGAGGGAACACCTGAGCCTTCTGGAGTCTCCACGTCACACCAAATCCACCTCCTGCAATAACATAGATTGTCCCCGAGACAACTAGGTTTGCATCCACACCCTTCGAAAAGATGCTTGTCAGCGACTCTGGAGTCGCATAGACAGGATCTCGCTTTCCATCGACGATCTCCGTGGAAACACGGCCATCGTACACTGGAACCTTGCACTTGAAACTAGGAGGGTACTTCCCGTTGGGAACCCACTCTCCATCAACGTTGTCCTTCGAGACCCCGATAATACGGTTGAATGCATCCTGAATTGCCTCCAGCGACCGCTTCTTTCCGAACCACTTTGCACTGTTCTCGACTGCAGACGTCCGAATCTGTTCCTCAAGATTGACGAGAAAGTTGTAGAACTTTGCGATCTCCGAGTCAGACTTCGAGAGATCCTTTGCATACGGATCGCAATCCTTCAGGGTTCCCATAAGCGTGTGAGTCGTGTTTCCGGTCTTCTCGTCCGTACGAACAAGAACGCCTCCAGGGAACGAGAGTCGTGGTACTCGAAGTTGTAGGTTCTGGCCATCATACTTGATGTTAATGCTTGGATTCCTACCGGCTTTTGCTGGACCAGGAACAAAGGTAATCTTGCTGATATCTAGATCATTGATTGAGATTGGGCGGTTATTCATTTCTTGTTGTTGTGTTCTGATTACACGTCTTCGCCGTAAATCCATTTTAAACGAAGATTTCTAGATTTGATAATAAAATGCTAAGGTGTGCTGCATGCAAAAATAAAAAGACCACATCTCCATGTACAAATCCAGTATTGAAAGGATTGATGTTTTGTGGAACACATGCTCGCACAAAATCTCCACGATTATGGACAGTTGTCAATGAAGCAGTCCCAAAGATTATTCAAATTCAAAAAGTATGGAGAGGATATAGAGTTCGGTCTGTGTTGAAACTTGCAGGACCTGGAGTTCTGAATCGAAAAATATGCCATAATGATGAAGAATTAGTTACGTTAGACGATCGATACAGCGTGTCTCCTCTCGATTACTTTGCATTCGAAGAAAATAAAAAGGTGTATTGGTTTGATATCACAAGTCTTTTGGAAATTACCAGATCAAATTTGTATCCGGAGAATCCATACACTCGTGAGAGATTAGATATTTCGACACGAAAGAGATTACGAGAACTTTGCAATCGACGATATATACGACCTCCAGAAGTTATATACAAAGATTTTTCCATTCCGCGTATGGCGGAAGCCACCGATGCGTATTGGATGACCATCTGCCAAATACTTCATGAACACGGATTTGAAGATATGCGGCCTGAGTTCTATCTTACTCTGAATCGAACTCAAACATTTGTATTGAACCAACTTATTGCAAAAGATTTGCAAGCATGGGCTGCGGAACGAATCAATAAACCGTACTGTAAACGAAAACAGTTTGCACGATGGTTTTATGAAAACATAGGGGAATACATGGCAGGAGCATCGAGTCAACTTATGCTTTACTTCACTGGCCAGTCATCCTTGTTTGTTTTGAAAGAATATCCAGATCCGTATGCTATGTGCTTCATACTTGTTAGTGCCCTCTGCCGTTTGTGATTTAAACAGGTCACAAGAGTATCAAGCATAACAACCGCGTTAGAAATGTCGTCCTCAAAGTCCAACGTTAATGCAAATATGTCCACTGAGAAGAAAACGTCTCGCAAGACTGCCGCAAAGGCTGAAGTCACCGTACCCGTCGTAGAGGCTCCGGCCCCTGTACCTGCTCCTGCTCCGGCCCCTGTTGTAGAGACTGCTGCCCCCGCAGTGGAGACCCGAACTGCAACCGATGTTCTAACCACCCTTTCGGAGTCTCTTCGTGCCCTTCAGACTGAGGTACAGACCCGTGTACGTGCCGCAATCGCAGAGGCACAGGAGGCAATTCGTTCGGTGCGCCGTGATGCACGTGAAGGTCGTCGCCGACGCAAGGTAGATCCTGCAGAGCTGACTCCTGAGCAGCGTGCAGTATGGGAGGCTCGTCGTGCAAACAATGCATTCCTAAAGCCTCGTCCACTCAGCGATGAGCTGTCTGCATTCATGGGACTTCCTGCAAAGAGCCTGAAGTCTCAGACGGAGGTTACCAAATACGTATCTCAGTACGTAAAGAGCCACAGCTGCTATGATCCCAACTTCAAGCGCCGAATCATTCCGGACACGAAGCTAGCCAAGCTACTGCGTGTGAAGGACGGTCAGGAGGTTACCTACCTAAACCTACAGGGTTTCCTGAAGGTTCACTTCCTAAAGCCTGCATCTGCATAGAATAATCTATACGTGAAACAAGTATGGCACTCGAGCAAATAGGAGAGAGAGTATTCAAATTATTTGTTCGACTATTGCCTAGCATGATGGCAATTACAGTGATCCTTATTGGTTCCTACAATGCAGTGCATTCTCTCGATGAACAACAAACTTTGTTGAATGTTCTTTTGACATCCGTAGGTGTTGGGATGCTTATTTACATCTGGTACCGATGATGATCTATACAAAGAACACTCGAAAATCTATACAGATTTTTCAGTGTGGTTATAAAATACTTTTTATAATATAAAATGAGCTTCTCAGGATGGATTGTTATTGTTGCAGGGGTGTACTTTGCAGGAACATCCGTATACAATATGATCATGACAGGGAACACATCAGGGTACATTGTGAATGGTATCGGAATTGGATTTGGTGTTATCCTGATTGGAATCGGGTACTCTATGCAAGGTTCGTCTATTCCAGTTGTCCCAACGATGTCTGCACCTGCAGCTCCAACGATGGGAGGCCGACGTAGACGTTAAAATATACATACAAATATAAAACATGTCAACTTGGGGGTGGATTTTTTTACTTGCTTTTCTAGGGCAAATCGGTTGGTTAATTAAAGACCTAATTGTCAATAAAGGTACTCCGAGAAATGGTACATTTGGTTGGGTAATGCACGGTGTCGGACTTACATTGTGGGGAAGTTTATTCCTATGGTGTTTCAGATATAGGCCGACGTAGACGTTAAAAATGGATTCATTGTAGGAAAGCATGCATATGATAAGTAAACATGTACGTATACATTGCAAACCTCTACTTGACGGATAGATTGACTTTTACGGAGCACCGAAGTAGTGTTTTGGAAGTATTCTCATCTCTTGAGACTGCAAAGATGTTTATTCGAAAAATGTTTGCAGACGCTGTTCGTCGTCAGTGGAACATGCGATCGAAACCTGATATATTTTATCATATTGTGTTGACTCCAAGTGGTTGGGAGTACTACGCAGAAGGAAATTATTATCGCGAGACCATTCTTCTCACAGAACATGAACTTCTTTAAAAACGGATTTGTGTGTTGTACAATAGTGAAGTTGTACGATTAGGAAATGGCCGCAGCATCTGCTGATGCACCTGTTTACTACACAGTGCAGAAGAAACGCTGGGATTATAGTATCGCACCCATTGCGATCACGATCACGACCAGCCCACCTGCTATTGTGATTTCTGGTCACCTGATTCATGAACTCATGAATCGTTTGTTTAAAAAGTTAGAACGGGAGAATCCTCCAGATGTTTGCCCTTTGGGTGTAGGATGTGAGGAACACAGTCGGGACCCAGACGCCCACATAAGGCGTCACGAAGAAACCGAGGAATGGAGGTCATACTTCACCTGCGACCCGTCTCCACGTGTCGTCCGCTCCGCGGATGGCTTGGAGATAACGGTGTCCGATAAGTATGACAACGTCACGGTCTATACAGCGGTCCCGCTGAAGATTGTCTCTGACATTGATTCGATTGAATTTGACTGAACTTGACTGTAATAAAAAAAAAGAAAAAAAACAAACAAAAAATAGTGCTTCGGCACACCTTTTTTCTTGAAAACGGATTTGTGTGTTTTACAATAGTGAAGTTGTACGATTAGGAAATGGCCGCAGCATCTGCCGATGAACCTGTTTACTACAGGGTCGACAGGGTGTATGAGGGTTGCTGTGAGTTTATTACGCATAGTTTCAGTGAAATAATTCCTAAAGACAAGATCCATGAGTACATGGATTGTTTGTTTAAAAAGTTAGAAAAGGGGAAGTCTCCCCCACGTGTTTGCCCTTTGGGCGTAACACCTGAAGAATACCTAAAGGACCCAAACGCCCACTACGATCTTCACAGAGAGCATGATAAAAAAACCGGTGAATACTCGAGACACTGCAACCCGTCTTCAAAAGTCGTCCGCTCCGCGGATGGCTTGGAGATAACGGTGCGCGATGATGAGTATGTCTATAAAGCGGTCCCGCTGAGGATGATGACAGAGAGCGATTTGACTAATCCTGTTAAGCTATAGTTCCAAGTAAGTAAAAAGAAAACAAACAAAAAATAGTGCCTTCGGCACACCTTTTTTCTTGAAAAATGGATTTGTGTGTTCGAATGTCTCCTTTTTAAGATTAGGAAATGGCCGCAGCACCTACCAACGAACGTGTTTTCTACAGGTTCGATAGGATCTACATTGATCTTTATGACGAAGATCGTGAAGTAAGGATTGCTGGCAGAGCGATAATTCCTGAAGAGGATCTCCAGCACCACATAGCGGAGTTGTTTGGAATGTTAAAAACACGTTATCCCCAAGAGCCATGCTCTCAGGGACTGAGCGTTCCTGAGTGCCAACAAGACCCACTCGCCCACATAAGGCTTCATGAAGAAACCGATGGAAATATACATTGTCATCCATCTCCATACGTCACCCTTTCTGAGGATGGCATGGAGATAGCGGTGAAGACACCATCGGTTCGAAGAATCTATAAAGTGGTCCGGTTGTGGATGGCAACTCAGGAGGATTATGAGTAAACAGAAACAAAATAAACAAAAATAGTGCTTCGGCACACCTTTTTTCTTGAAAAATGGATTTGTGTGTTTTACAATAGTGAAGTTGTACGATTAGGAATGGCCGCAGCATCTACCGACGAACCTGTTTACTACAGGATCGACAGGAGCTATGATGATGGCTATACGATTACGGATAGTTTCCGTGTAATAATTCCTAAAGACAAGATCCATGACTACATGGATAGTTTGTTTGAAAAGTTAGTAGAGAGGAATCCTCCAAGTGTTTGCCCTTTGGGCGTAACATCTGAAGAACACCTAAAAGACAAAGACGCCCACCGCGATCTTCACAGAGAGCATAATAAAAAAACCGGTGATTACTCGACAGACTGTGACCCGTCTCCACAAGTCGTCCGCTCCGCGGATGGCTTGGAGATAACGGTGTCCGATGAGGATGTCTATAAAGCGGTCCCGATAAGGATGATGACAGAGAGCGATTTGACTGATCTTGATATTAATCGTGTAGGAGAGATTTTCTAAGTAAGTAAAAAGAAAACAAACAAAAAATAGTGCCTTCGGCACACCTTTTTTCTTGAAAATTTGAAAACGGATTTGTGTGTTTTAGAATAATCAAGTTGTACGATTAGGAAATGGCCGCAGCACCTACCGACGAACCTGTTTACTACAGGATCGACGAGATTACGAAGGATTGCTGTGTGTTTAGGCATAGTTTCTGTGAAATAATTCCTAAAGACAAGATCGATGAGTACATGGATCGTTTGTTTGAAAAGTTAGTACGGGAGAATCCCCCAGATCGATGCTCTTTGGGCATAAAACCTGAAGAACACTCAAAGAACCCAGAAGCGGTGTCATACTGCCATTGCCACCGACCTCCACGTATCACCCGCTCCGCGGATGGCTCGGAGATAACGGTGCGCGATGGACTTGGAGACATCACGCTTTATAAAGCGGTCCCAGTGAGGATTGTGTCTGACTTTGATTCGAGTGTACTTTACTGAAAAAAGAAAAAAAGCAAACAAAAAATAGTGCTTCGGCACACCTTTTTTCTTGAAAAATGGATTTGGCTTGCGTAGTCTTGAACTACGGTAAGAAATGTCAGGACCTAAGAAACGCTCGTACGGCGTGTCTCCGATTCTCAAGAAGAACAACACGTTCTTTGACACATACTTGTCCGACCTGAAGAAAGATGGGTCGGTCGAGGATGTCTTTGTAGGACGCATTCTGAAAACGCTCGGAAACGGACGAATGGATGTGTTTTATGTTGATGGAGACACTGCAAGAACTACGAAGGCAACCATTCGAGGTCTCTTTCGTGGAAAGGGAAAACACTCCGTGGGTATGGGAACCAACTCGATCGTGCTGATTGCAGATTCAGGAATCCATGGAGCATCCCAGTACGAGATCGTGTGTCTGTTGTCTGCCGACCAGATTCGTGATCTTCGCAAGTTTGTCGAACTTGATCATCGTATTCTTGCAATGGGAGTCACCGATGATGCAGTCCTCATTTCCAACACATTGAAGGAAGGTGATGGAATTGACTTCATTGGTGTTGCGGAGGAAGAAGAAGATGTAGATGTGGATACCATCTAGATTTCATTGTCTGTTCGTACAATTTCATGTGGCAATTCTAAATATAAAATAGTACTAAAAAAAGGAGTTGTTCGTCCCTCAAGAACCATTGCACGGATCTTCAAATTATCTAGCAGTGTTCGCAAGAGACGATCAAACAGTTTTTCTTTGTTAAGAGTTTCACTAATTTTTACCTTGCATACTTTACCATCCCATCCGCACAAATCTCCATCACATGCGTCTGTGCATGGCTTCCTGATTTTAGACACAAACTGTTTTGGTTCACGAATGTTCACAAAATGCGTGACAGAATCAAACCACTTTCGTAATTCAGTACGCACACGTTCCGGATTCAATCGTAACTCGTGCAGTTCTACCGAAAGGTCTATATAGTCATTTTCTAAATCTTTTGTTAATTGAAACAATAAAAACTCATAGACTTCTGCAGCATACGATATTTCTTTTTTCTTTGCTCGTAGTTCAGCAGATTCATTTCCAAACGAAAGAGTGGATTCTCCAATCTCCTGTGTTGTCTGAATCACTTCAGTTGGTTCATTGACAGAAGTTTCAGAAGGAACGACAGGAATACGCAGCCCACTGTCTACTAAAATTTCAACGATCTGATGGCTCGTATTCATTAAATCTTCACGAAATGCATATCCTGCATTGAGTTTGCTTGCATCGTCCAGCATTGTTCGCATCAACCCATACGGCGGCAACATCTCTTCTGAAATATCTTTGTATCCTCGTACTTTGGACTGAAGAGTATTTGGAAGCGGAGTGCTTTGAAACGGCAAAATAAGTTCGGATGGAATAAAAAAGGCTTGACCACGACCAAATGGATCTAGAATAATTTGAAACTCTTTTGTCTTTGTTTTGTCAAGTAATGCAGGAATGATTGCAAGTGCATCATTGTAGGATGGAATTGTAGTTTTACATGCAGAATTTCGAAGCTTTTCAAGTTCTACATATGTCTCTTTCTGAAATGGACGCTCAAAAATATTGACTCGGAACTCGAATCCTCTTGATTTGCGTTCGGTGTATGCAAGAATATCAATATGATTACTACTGTCAAGTACAATGATTCCGCGGCTTCGTGGACGAACCATAGGAGCATAAAACATACACTTCAGTACTCCTGACATTAACTCAATTCGGAATACATCACAGTTCAAGCAAATAGATGAATACTCCAATTCCTGCAAAGGTGTCAATGTTTTGTCATGAAAGGCTTCTTCTACACCAGAGACTAATTTGGAGACAGACTCTGGATCTTCAACAAGATCTTTGAGTCCGCGTTCGATCGTGTCGATATGACTTGTGCCGTGCCGTGTCCATGTATGAAAGAACGAACATTTCAAGACATTGGATATGGATTCACGAGGAGGTGGAACTTTTGTTCCGGTACGTAGAAACTTATGCAAGGTTTCGCTCGAGTGTCCCAATCCTGCTCGGAAAAATCCTTTGTTTGGACTCATAAGTCGACGTACATCTCCATCCAGAAATATTTCATATGCTTCATTGATTTTAAGAGACTCTCGAATAATTTTAGGAAGAAATGCAATTCGATCTTCATCAATGTCTTTGTCTTCACTGAGAACATAGTACTTATCTTCTAATTTCATATTGAGTTCTTTCTTTTGCGGTTTCTTGTAGCAACAAGGCATATGGCGTTTATTTTTTGGGGATACATAGTCTTTAATAACTCCAGGGTAATTGAATCCAGATTTACGTTTGATCAAAGGATACTCTCGCGGATCGTCTGATTCGGATGTCTGAAGTTTTCCGTGACATACCGGACATTTCAATATTTTTCCAGACCGTTCCAATTGCGATTCTTCAAGAGGAATTTGGTCGCGCATGCACCAGAATTCTGGACATACAAACATTCCGTCTGGATTCTCTGTATCTATACGTTTGTTCTCAGGAATCTTTGAAGTATCATACGGAGTTCCTTTCAGAGCCGTGACCTGTGCATCCGAAAGTACATTTGGTTGATGATTCTTTTCGCATTTTTTTGCATACATAGATCCATTGGAATCAAATGTGTCCGGATCAAACTTTTGCAATAAATTCAGAAACTTACTGTACTCTCCTGACTTTCGTGTGGATGTATTCACTGTAACTTTTTCTTCCGGCTCTTCATCGACTTCCGGCTCTACATTTTCCAAAATATCATCAAACATATCTGCAAGTTCTTCTGCGGCAGCAGCATCGACTTCCATAGGAACCACAGTTGTTTCTGCAGCGACTCGTTCGGATCGCTTTGGACATACATCGTTCAAATCTTTCGAGGAAGGATCTGAAAGAATGAACCGCAATATATTGGAGTACTGGATTGCTCGATCAATTTTTGAGATGGATGAAATGATTACATGTTCAGGACCGAACTTCAAAATAGGATAATTGCGGAACACACGCTCTTCTAGTTGTGGATCATCATTCAATCGAAGTTGTAATTGGTTGACTAATCTCGACGCAAGCTGTTCAGGAATAGACAATTCTTCGGCCAGTAACGCATGAATATCTCGTCCTTTCGATTCCTTTAACATCGTCAAGATTTTGACATCAATTGCCGAGACGCCATATTGAATACGATCTGTTCGAAGGAGTGTGAACTCAGACTTGGATTTGTTTGGTAGATCAAATATATTGGAAATACAATTGAATCGCAATAAGTCAAATGTATCGAGTTTCTCTTTGTATCGTAATTCAAGAGATACATCTTGCAGTTCGCAGCGCGATTTGTCCAAATCAGAGGTATGTATGAAAGGAAGCACGGAATCAAACGTGCTTACCCAATCCATTGCTTGGCGGTACAATTGATCAATCGTTTCTTTGTTTCCTACCGGTCGAAATGTTGAGATAACCATATCCATGGATGTAATTGTTACACGATCAAAGTACTCTCGAGATGTTCCTCGAAACAAAATAAGAGATGGAATATTTCGTGCAGGTTTTACAGACCACCACTTTTTCCAAATATCCATATCTTGAAACGGTACTTTATCCTTTGGGTTGGTAGTGAAAAACTTGTGTCGATTTACTTCATCTTTGCAAGTAAACAGTGTAATCGATGGAGACTCCTTGGATACTGTGAATCCATAAAATATCTGTTCAAATCGAGTCCGTACTGCGTTTCCGAACTCTGTATTTACCCAAGGAATGTAAAATCTTGTTTTTAGGATTGTCACTTGGGTTGGTTCAGGAACGTCAAGAGACATAAGTTTTCCGAATGTGGATGTACTTTTTTCAACCAATCGAATGGATTCAAGAGGTAACTTCGGAGGAGTTGTGGTTCGAAAAAAAGGAAAGTAGATAAGTGCATTTGCAGCAGGATCATACGGCGTAACTAGAAATCGCACAATTCGATCCGGAGCATACAATGAATTCAGTAATTTTAAATTGTTTGGAATCGGGTTGTCTGCAGAAGAAATCTTGAAGAGAAGTGGACTGGATAGAATACTTTGTGGAAGAATATAGGATCTCTTTTCATCCACTCCAAAAATACGATACTCTAAAAAATCACGATCAGGTTCATAGATTGGTCGTAATGATTCCGGATACGTCATCCATGTTGTTTTATCGAATGCCTGAAAAGGAACCGATGTGGACGGTGTTCGGTATGCAATCTGATACTCGGAAAACACAGATGCCTGAATTGGTTGACCATTGTACGATATTCTTGCAAACAATGCTTCCCATCGACGAGGATCTTTCAAGTAATAATCTTTATCATACTTGATTCCGATCCATACACAAATACGATCTGGATGAATATCCATCGATATCCCAATTCGTTGACGAATCATATCTATAGAATCGTCATCGAAAAATGATACGTTACTTTTTTTATTTGTGGTTATGTCAATCACTTCCGCATTCATCGTATTGTTGGTAGGGGTGAAAAGAGTTCGCTCATCCGCACTGTACCGCGCCATACTGGATCAACACCAAACGTATCCACGAAAGTGTTGAGAGCCTGCTTGAACTTCAAGTAGCACTTGTGCATTTCCCTGTTTGCGTTTCGGAATGATTCCTCGGCGCTCAGAAAAGCAGCTTGATTCTCCTCCGAGTCCTGAGATGTTGCGGCAGTATCGTCCATGATCTTCTTCTTTGAGTGACACATCAAAGTCGCATTCACAAAGTCTTGCTGTGCATCCATAAACTCTTCCGTCATCTGAGTGGTCGTGTCCATGGTTGCAGGTCTATGCATTAGACGTATACGCTCCCAAATCCGTTTTTCATACCTAGATTGGAGTATCCGTAATCGTCATTCCACAATACTCCGTTGGTTGTTGTGCATAGTTTACAGACGTATAGATTCCACACTTGACTGCATCATGCAGAATACGTTTGAAGTTTGCCCAGAATTCCGGAGTATGACCTGTAGATGTTGTCATTAAATGTGAAATTTCATGGAGAATCACGAACATGACTGTATTTTCATCCACGAATGAATATGGCGGACGTTTGTCTCGTAAACACACAACAATCTTTTCCCCTTTGTTTTCGGAATAGGATGTCGTGGATGCATCAATATCGTTTTCTTGCATGTTCTCAGGACGAAATCGATTGACCATAATTTGAACACGTGGATCGGACATCGATGCAGGATCATCTGTATACGATCTCATCAATGTTTCTAGTTTGGTCTGTATGCTTGACATACGATTGGCAGCGTCATGCTTATCTGGTAAATTTTGAACTTGATATGTCTTTCCATCCTTTGCTCGAACGGATACGTTCTTTTGTGGACCGTGTGTCGACAAAAGAGCGAGTGCGATTCCTGATCCTATAATTGCAGCAGGTATCATTACAACTTATATGGAATTTACTGTCAGCGTGACGACTGTATATAAATGTACAGACTTGACTCAGGAATTCTGGTTCCGGCAGGGGATAACCCATATGCGTCTCTTTCCGATGATTATGTTCCCATTGTTACGAATCCTGTACCGTCTGAGAAAAAAGAGGAACCTTCCAAGAAATCAAAGAAGAGGAAGAGGAAGCATTAATCAAGACCACGCTTGAATGGGTTCGCCTCAATCGTTGTATTTAGAAATGGGCCTACTTTGCCTTGTGGGTTTGGAGTCTCGGATCGCACATCCCATGATGCATTACGGTTGGTTTGTGATACTCCGGCCAACGCCGTATTGGTATGGTACCCTGCATCTAGGAAATTCTGACCTTTCAGATCACCCATGCTCGATGGGTTTACGGGGGCCCATGACGCACCAAGACCACCTTTTGGAAGAAGTTCATTTCCACCTAGATGAGACTCTGTGTACTTGGACTGGGTTGCAGATACACGCGACTGTAGGCTTTCCGAGGGCTGGGCATTTCCGCCGACACTGTGTGCAGATGCAGCCTGTGGAGCGCCATCCGAAAGAGGACCCATGACACCTAGACCGCCACCCTCCATTCCGCCGTATCCCTCTCCGGAGTGACTGGATGAGTATTGAGACATAAGGTATCCTACAAGGAGCACGCCACCAATGACAAGTGCAAGTTTCGTGGTCGTGTTCATTATGTTTATAGAAAACATAGACAAAAAACACAATGAAAAAGAGTAGTCTCGATATTTTGGGGGTGTTCTCATCTCCTGAATTTCAGAGTTATTTTGAACAGAACATATTGAGGCCAATATTGAATAAGGTTTTCCAGTACATTTACCCTTATTTATTGGCGTTCACCCTTCTTTGGATCGTCATGTTTGTCTCGACGATCGTCATCCTTATTCTCCTTCTTCGTGCTCGGGTATAACAGCTCAACGAGTTCTGAGCGCCGAAGCTTCCATATTCCCGCATAGTTCTTCTCCTTTGCTTCTTTACGAAGTTCAGTGATCGTCTTCTTTGCAAGAATCATTTCATCCGAAAACTTGTTCATCGATAGAATAGATATAAGTTCTGCCCGTGATTTTATGTAGTATTGTTTGATCTTCGGAGTGTGGTTCTTTGCCTCCTGCTTTAGCTCTACAAGAGACATATCGTGATAATTCGGCATTCCTTGCCATAAAAAAAGTTGGGGGTTAAAATCCGTTTTCTACCCCGCTACCACCTTCACTTCGACCAACTGACTCACCCATCCATCGGCCAAACGTATGCCGGGGGAAATGAGTTGGACCGTCCGGTCCTTCGAGTTGATCACTCGTACATGTGGCTCCCACACTTCGTCTCCAAGAAAGTTCGTAACCTTGACCCACTCCGTCGGTACAATCACCCCAGTAGGGGTAACGTACGCCGGCGCAGGAAACAGGAAATTGATCAAAGGCTTGAAAATGTCCATTGTGCAATACGACACATGTATAATTGTGTTTATAAAATCCGTTTTTGAACATAATGAATGCGATACTTGTTGGAACTACAACCGTCGTTGCAATAGCAGCATCAAGCTATTTATTTGCATTGACCCAATTGGATCATATAAAGAAAAACTGGAGTCAATACCGATGCAATCCTATCTATATGCCTGTTGCCGGAATGGTAGGAGATGATCCGTTCTCGAATTTCACAAAATGTACTATGAAAGGATTTCATGATTATGCAGGATTCATTATGGATCCCATTGTTCAAGAGTTTGATGTTGTCAATGATACTATCGATGAAATTGGAGGAGCAATGGCAGATATGCGATCTATGTTGTCATCCACACGTGGTGGGTTTATGGGTATTATTGGATCTGTATTTGGAAAGCTTCAGAACACAATGAGTTCCATTCAATACATTATTATTCGCATGCGAACATTGATGGCTCGAATTGTAGGAGTCATGATGTCATTTGTGATGATCTTTTACACCGGAATGGAGACAGGACAATCCGTGATCAATGGTCCAATATACAAGACATTTTCTGCATTATAACAATGTGGTTGTTTTTTGGTCTTCCTATTGTTGTTCTTTTCATTATGGGATGTATTCATGCAAGTGAAACCTTGGACACAGTACGATTGCACTGGAATGAATACAGATGCAATCCATTGTACATACCTTTTGCAGGTATGATTCGTCCGGATATTGGGGTTGAAGCGAATTTTCAACATTGTATGAACCTCAATGCTCAATCTATTTTCAAGTTTTTCATAGATGAATTGATGTCTTTATTTGCAACGGTGACATCTTCATTGTCCGACGTTGGAGCAAGTTTGCCAAATGTACGAAGTGTGTTCAGTCGAATGCGGAAAGTTTTGTTTTCATTTGGAGCACAAACGTTTGGAAAAATTGTAAACTCGATGAGCAACGTATCTTTTTTACTTATTAAAATACGAGATGTTCTCAAGCGTTTTGTAGGCGAAGGATATATTGCTACCTTTCTTGCACAAACTGGAATTGATTTTGTAATATCCTTTATTATGGCAATTATGTCGATTATCAAATCATTCGTCTACGCACTTCTTGCGATATCGATTGTGCTTGCGTTGTTTCAACCGGAGATACTTGCATTTGCAGTGGTGATTGCGTCTTTGGTAGCCGCGACCGGATTCTAAAAAATCATACACAAAGATAAAGATGGATAAGACAAACCTTGTACTCGCATTCCTTGCTGCAGCAATTATTGCAGGACTTCTGATTCACTTCAATGTCAGTCTTCCTCTCCCTTCGCAAGAAAACTTCATGCAGCAGTCCGTAGGCGCTCCCCTTTCAGGTTCTGGAATGGGTCCTTATGATCAAGTATCTATTGACGGCGGGTTTACAGGTTGGGCATCGAATGAACCACATTCCGCTGCGCCTATTTCTGCAGGCCCTCTTGCTGCATCTGCAGATGACAATAAATTAATGCATTTGGTTGGAAACCGAGTGGATAGTGCATGCTGTCCTGCCGCATTCAACACCGATACCGGCTGTGTCTGCCTAACTGAACAAGATAAAAACTTTATGGCACATCGCGGGGGAAATCGTGCTTAAACAGTTTATTTATTCAGTATAAGAAATGGACCCGACTCAAGTGTTTCGGGAATTTGCAAAAGAAGTTCTTCTCTGTGAGTCTATAGAGTTTGATGTAAAGCAGGTATCTGCAGAATTCGAAGAGTTTTACGGAGACATTTCAAAAATTCTTCAGCGTGATGACAGTTTCTTTAGTGTTCCGCGAATCGTGTTTGGGCAAGATTTGTCTTTACGCGAAAACAGGCATGCAGCATGGGACCACCTTCCTGGATGCCTGATTGTATCGTTCATGCAAGGGGACATCCGTACAAAAGTAACAAAAGTATGCGATATGATTAAAAACATTTGGAACTCAAGTGGCCAAGAGAATGATGAAGTCACACGAATTCTGAATGACGAGGCATCCAAAAGTAAATTCCAAGACTTGATTGATTGTATTCTCAATACTCGTCTTGTAAAAATTTTCAAGAATCTAGTTGAAACAATTGATATATCCGAATTTGATCTGAATGTTGGAAGTGCACAGGAACTGATTGAACTCTTAAAAAATCCACAGAATCCTAGAATTCGCTCAATGATTGAGAAGGTCCAAAAAATCATTCAAACGAAGCTTCAGAAAGGAGAAATAAATCAGAACGAAATTATTGCAGAAGTTGAAACAATTAAGGCAAAGGCGATGTCTTTGTTTGGAAACATGATGAATGACTTTTTGGGAGGACGAACTTCAGATGTATCCTCTGCAGTTCTGAGGGGAAACACTCCGGAAGCAAGACGTCAACGTATGATTGCTCGCATGCGACGTAAAGTCGATGAGAAAAACTCAAAGTAAAGTGTAATAATGGCAGAACAAATCTGGTATAAAGATCCTTTCGTTCTCACAAGTTCCGATGGATGGATGCGATTTGTTCCGACTCCATCGATGACGACTGTGGAATCACTGAACTCCGTCGTACGGTTTTCAATCTACTTTTCATTGATTCTATACTTTTCGTCTGGAAACGGACATTATTTGTTTGCAATCCCTTTGGTGATGATTACGACAGTTGTATTGTACATACTGTTCCCCAACGGAAAAACTATTGAATCTTTTTTGAATAAAGCAGCTATTTCCAAATCATACACATCTCCTTCGAAAGCAAACCCATTCATGAACGTGCTTTTGACAGAGATTCAAGATGATCCCCAACGACCGGATGCTGCTCCTGTGAATCGCCGCGACGTGAAGTCTGAAATCTATAAAGCGTTTCAAAATACGTCGGATATCTATATGGACACAACGGATCTCTTTGATCAGGCACAGGCGATGCGAACATTCCACACAATCCAGTCTGCAAAAGTACCGAACGATCTTGATGGATTCAAACAGTGGTTATCCAAAGGTCTAGATGAACCTGACACATCGAGTGCGTTTCCTGCACGTCACGCAAAGATCTTAAATGAAGGGTATGTTGCAGCAAAAGGATCAATGCGAGTGCCGAGTTCGACGTCGAAACCGACCGGAACGAAACCGTCGGGTCCTCTTCCGTCCACCGCGAAGAAGTAATGCTTCTTTCATATTTTCTGCGGAACGATCGCCATTATATACTTTCGACTTCCCTTTTCGAATGATCTTCATTGTTGGATAGGACGATACATCGCTGTCGCTGTAGTCTGACGACTCAATTGCAAATACTTTATTCGGAACAAGTTTCGAAAGTTTATTCCATTCTGATTCGGAATGTTGACAATGTCCACACCAATCTGCATAAACAATCAACATAAGTGGTCCCTCTGCAGAGAGTAATTCCTTTACCTTCTGCATATTGACTTTTTGGACGTTTCCGTCTTTCCAAGTAATGTTTGGCATTTATCTTTATATTCACAGTAATAAATGGACGACAACTGGGCAGGGTACTTGAACGCACTGGGTACAAAGCGAAATCCTCAATCAACAAATTCGATTCCGTTCGAAACATCTAGCAAAACAATAGGTGTATCTGGATTCTTAGATCTGAAACCTTCGAATCCTACATTTCAAGCAAATTATGATGCAATGTCTGGTTCATGGAAAGGTGTATCTGCATCCGAAAAAGCAGTCCTGAAAAGCCGAGCAGATAAAACTGAATTTATGCATTATTCTCGATCGTAACTATATTGTATTCCTCTTCCAGAAGTATATACAGAAGAAACATTATAACAACTTTCAAAAGATCTTTCTGTATTATTTCTGTAATAGAAACAATGGAGGAAATAACATATCGAAATACTAAACTTCTAGTTCAAACAATACCTAAGGGAACTCTCCTATTCCGTTTAGTAAATAGACCAACAGATGATACTCGTGGTGTTCCATTAGACGATGAAACACGATGTATTATTCCTAATTTCAATGTATTTTTTTATCCTAATCCGTTTATTATGCCTTTGATTTTCGGTAAGTGGATAAAAGAATTTAAAAAAGATATAATCTATGCCTATATTTTAGTACGTGATGTAAAAGTTCTTCGATTACTTTATCCTTCAAAATACTCGAGATCACACAAAACTACAAAACGAAATTTTATCAAGATGTGTTCAACTGTTAAAAAAGGATGTATGCCAAAAATGTTAAATTTTTACGACCCTTGTTTAAGTGACACAATAATAAAGAAATATCCAGATATTGTTGGAATGTTAGGTTTATCTAGGAGAGATTCAATACGCTTAAAACTTGCAATTAAGAAAAGAGGTACTGCTAAAGTTTTAAAATACTTTCATAATGCTCATGATTCAGAAGGAGTTGATGGGTCTCCAGAATTAATTTTATATCCACTATCAGAAAGATTGGATAAGGAATTAATAGTTAAAAAAACTGATAACCTTCAAAACAATTTTAAAATTCTGACAAGTTTCCTAGTTTCTCAAGAATCACAATGGATTAACTTTATGAATAGACATGCTAAATATGATCCAGAAACATTTTTTTACACCTATGTTAAGTAACCCACTAGAACTGAATTTATGCATTATTCTCGATCGTAACTATATTGTGATCTAAGCAATTAGGGTATTTGCTACTTTAGCGAAATTGCCGCCACTAACAATCCCATGCGCAAAGTTTGAACTGGTTACATAGTTTGAAGAGTAGTAGGTAGTTGTTGGACCGGTAGAACCTACACCGCTAGATTCCACAGCGTTTGAAGTAGAAGGACCTGTTGGAGAATATCGAGTGAGACAAATATTGTTTGCAAAAATAAGATTAGAACCGGTTGCATCAAGCCCAACTGCAGGCGTATCAGAAGCAGCAGAACCATTGATTCCACAGTTCAATATACTATGTGTTAATATCGGATTTAGAATACTTGTCAGATAGATAACACCGGTTGCTGAAGAACTTGCCGAATTGCATGTTAGTTTGCTATATGACAGTGTTAGTGGATTATCTGTTCCTGCTATTTGAATGATAGGCTGATTCGAACTTGTGCTCAAATTGCAAAGAGATATCTCAGCAGTTGTATTGCTGCAATAAATGAGAGCCGAATTAATAGCTTGATTTATAGAAGACATTGTTGTTCGCTCGATTGTTACTTTATGAGGTCCTACTGCATTTATGTAATTTTTAATAGTGTTAGTTCCGATATCTCCGAACACGCACTGGGTAATAGTTAAAGAACCAGAAGAAGTACCCGTCATTCCGATAATAGATGTGCTCGAAGTAGACGTTGACATAACAGCACCACTAAACATTACGTTATTTGTACCACTTGTGCAGTTATATGTGTGAGAACCTATAATTACAGTATTTAGTTGCTGGTAAGGGAATGATCCTGATGCAATAATACTCACGTTTTTATTGCTTAGAGTTAGATTTTCAGTGTACGATCCTGGCGAAACGTATACCGTAGTTCCACTCGAATTATTTGAAGCTAGACCAATACCTTTTGCAATTGTTAAAAAAGGTGCTCCAATCGATCCGTTGTTTGAATCAGAACCATTCTTTGCAACATAATACGCTCGAGTGTGCAAAAATGTATTATTCGCTCCCGTAGGACCAGTAGGACCAGTAGGACCAACTATTCCGTTCGAAGGACCTGTAGGCCCAATAAGTCCCGTAGAACCGGTAGGACCTGTAGGCCCAATAAGTCCCGTAGGACCCGTATTTCCAGTAGGACCGGTCACTGTACTTGCCGATCCCGTAGGACCTGTTGGACCCGTACTTCCAGTAGAACCTGTGGGACCGGTTACCGTGCTTGCGGATCCCGTAGGACCCGTAGGACCTGTTACAGTGCTTGCCGATCCCGTAGGACCTGTTGGACCCGTCACAGTCGAATCTGCACCTGTAGGACCTGTTGGACCCGTGACAGTTGAATCTGCACCCGTAGGACCTGTTGGACCTGTTACAGTGCTTGCCGATCCCGTAGGACCTGTTACAGTGCTTGCCGATCCCGTAGGACCTGTTGGACCCGTCACAGTCGAATCTCCACCTGTAGGACCTGTAGGACCCGTGACAGTCGAATCTGCACCTGTAGGACCTGTTGGACCCGTGACAGTCGAATCTGCACCTGTAGGACCTGTAGGACCCGTGACAGTCGAATCTGCACCTGTAGGACCGGTTGGACCCGTGACAGTCGAATCTGCACCTGTAGGACCGGTTGGACCCGTGACAGTCGAATCCGCACCTGTAGGACCTGTAGGACCCGTAACCGTGCTTGCCGATCCCGTAGGACC